>Ga0181520_10009587_pt1 | contig 13301 bp, 11 predicted proteins | sample PEATcosm2014_Bin_29_FD_132451 | JGI IMG/M metagenome (GOLD analysis project Ga0181520, IMG submission 132451) | Peatland microbial communities from MTU Mesocosm Facility, Houghton, MI, USA - PEATcosm2014_Bin02_30_metaG | ecosystem: Environmental > Terrestrial > Soil > Wetlands > Peat | place...
CCGTAAGGTGAAGTCGGGTGAAGGCTGACCTACGCGGGCTGCGCCCTGGACAATTCCTGAAGCATTGAGCCCGTCGATCATTTGGGTAATGACGCCAATCTTTTCACCGAGCGCTTGTTGAACCTGACCGCGAAGGGCGGCCGACTCGTCCTGCAATGACATACAACCTCCCTTAATGCTTTCAGAAATTTGATTCCAAAGTCGCCTGGAGGTTGCAGATAATCTCCCATTCGAGGCTACGAAAGAATCTTCCGCCCGCTCCAAAGATGACGCGTAGACCGGACCCATACCTGCCGCTTATCAGATTCAACCCACCAATGCCTCTTCAGGGGCATCGACCCCAAGCATCTTGCGAACTTTTACCGTCTCCTCCGTCGGCGACTGACCGAAGAACCGCTTAAACTCCCTGCTGAACTGCGACGCACTCTCGTAGCCGACCCTATCGGCTGCCACTGCCGCCCCAAGCCCATCATGCACTATCAGCATCCGCGCCTTGTGCAGGCGGATCGATTTGAGATATTGCAGCGGTGACGTCGCGGTCACCGCTTTGAAATTGTGATAGAAAGCGGAGACGCTCATTCCGACATCCTCGGCCATGCGCGCCACTTCAAGCTGTTCAGCATAATGAGAGAGGATCTGCTGTTGCGCAATGCGAATCTGCGCCAGTTGGCTGTTCCGGGCAAGCAGTTCGAGCAGAGCCGCACCCCGTTTGCCACGTAAAACGCGATAGACGATCTCGCGTACGGCGCCAGGCCCAAGGACCGCAGCGTCCACGGGTGATTGCAAGAACTCCAGCAGCCGTATCGCGGCGTCCATCATCTGTATGTCGAGCGGAGTCGCGCAGATGCTTCTGCACTCGTCACCATTGTTTGGCTTCCCTTTGACATCGATTTTCATTGCAAGTTCGCTCAAGGTGCTCATATCAACGCGAATGGAAACACCGAGCATAGGTCCCTCGCTCGTTGCCTCAGATTCGCATTCGAAAGGCAGCGGCACAGCAAGAACGAGGTAATTATTCGGGTCATAGACGATGCATCGATCGCCAACATAACCCCTTTTGCGTCCATTGGCAACGATCACGATGCTCGGGTCGTACAACACCGGCGTGCGCCGCGTATGTCGATCCGCGCGACACAATTTCACGCCATCCAAAATGGTGGGCCGCATTCCCTCCCCGGTTGTCAAGCGTAAGAGCACTTCGACCATCCGGTGTCGGCGTTCTTCGATCGCGATATTCGCTTCCGACATGTCTCCTCCGCAAGAGAATCTTAACTCCGGAGGGTTATCGGCCGGTTGTAAATCTCTCCATAATTGCAGGTTTAGGCAAGCAATTCGCAGATTTGTGTATAGCGCGAGAGGGAGGCAGAGAGTGTGATAAGAGGAAGACGACTCAGATGGCCAACGCTTGCCTCAGCATGGTCGATCGCAGGGTGGGTGTGCATGCGCATTTCACACCGCAATACTTTGCCACTCATTGGCCTAGCCAACATCTGCAGAATCAAGCCTGCCGCAAGCCTTCGCGGTTGCGGCAGGCCGTTTGGCCTTGTGCTCAATGGTGCAGCGGGCCGTGCCGCCTCTGCCATATAACGGATCAGCCAAACAGTGTCAGCGACCTTTGTACGGTTCGCATCCGGGCTTGAGAATGGTATCGACAAACTCGCTCGGCCCGCATCTGGAAACCATCACGAGCAACCTTCCCATGAAATCACGTTTTCGGCAACTTCGATTCTCATTTGGCGACAGCCCGAGGCGCGATTCGAGGGGTCTTCCTTGGAAACGCGCACTAGAGATTTCGCAATAATCGAGGACTATCAGCGCTCCCACCGGTTTCTCGCGCGTGGTAGTTGATTCATCCTGCCTACAAGGACGCATCCGGGCTCTTACTCCGAGGCAAATGCGCCTCCTCCTTCCGCCTCAAGCAGGCCGGATTAGGAGGAGGCGCTTTGTTCCAAAATTCGGAATACGCCGATTCGTCTTCGAGACGTCAGTTGGCCTTCGATAACATTCGCGCTAATTGCACATCTCAAGTCACCTCCGGAGCCCCTCTTGCAGGACCTCCTCCAAAGTCCGGCGTCCCGAAACGTGTTCGGCTCCTGACCTCTCAAAATCAATCCAGCCGGAGTTGAAGCCATCGAGCATCTCGATTCGCGGCTTGGTCCGGTCTGGAACCATGCCTTGCTTTTCAAACAGCGCTGCCCACTCGCCGCGGGGAACTGATTTGGCGATGACATGCCGATTCAGAAGACGGGAGAATGCGGCTGCCGCATCGAGCGGAGAGTAGCGGGCCGGGCCCTCCAGTTCGAGGACGCGATTGCCGTCCCACTCTTGCTGAAGCGTCTTTGCCGCCAGGCGCCCGATGTCCTGTGTTGCCACCATCGGAATCGCGCGGTCCACGGGACTCAGAAAGGCATCAATCTCTCCGCGTTCACGGGCCGGATCAACGTCCCATTGGTAGTTCTCCATAAACCATGCGGCGCGGAGAAAGGCGCTGGGAATCGCCAATGAACCCAGTTCCTCTTCCAAAATGTGCAATTGAGTGATCAGCCCCAATCCGCTCTTTTGATGCGCGCCGACGGAGGAAAGGTAAACCACCTTCGGCGGACGTGCGGCTGAGATCGCCTTGCGCAGGGCGGCGACAATGGCCCGAGTCTCAGGAAACCCGTCAGCCGGCGCGAAATTCGGTGGGATCATGACGAATGCGCCTTCGACACCGCGGAGGCCAGCTTCCAAAGCCGCCGCATCGGTCATGTCGGCCACAGACAGTTCGACGCCTGCAGCTCTCCAGGCAACCGCCGTAGCTGTGTTCCTCACGATTCCCCGAACTCTGTCGCCATCGTTCAGCAAAGCACGCGCGGTGCTGCCGCCAACCTTTCCTGTAATTCCAATCAATGCGTACATAAGAGTTGTCTCCCTCTGTTGTGATTCCGAGTTACCAGGGCAGAGGCCGCCCCATGTGAAAGAAGCCGCCGGTCGGCCCATCCGCGGGCAAAATCGCCAGCCATGCGCAAGTCTTTCCGCCTTCTGAGATGTCCAGGTCCGCGAACTCTCCGCCCATCTCGGTCCGCACCCAGCCGGGATGCGCCGAGTTGACTTTAATCGCGGTGTCCTTCAGCTCATGCGCCAGGTGAACTGTAAACGCGTTGAGCGCTGTCTTCGATGCGTCGTAAGCAAAAACCTTGTGCGGATAAATCGACGACGCGGGGTCGGAGTGCAGCGTCAGCGAACCCATGATGCTGGCCACGTTCACAATTCGCGCAGCCGGGGCCTTGCGCAGAAGCGGCAGAAGACATTGGGTGAGCCCGACGGTGCCGAAGAAATTCGTCTCGAATGTCTCCCGCAGAATCTCCATTGCGACTGTACTGGTTTGATTGGTTCCCGGCACGTAGCTGCTCGAGTTCGTGCTCTCCTTCCATATGCCGGCGTTGTTGATGAGAATGTCAAGCCTTCCATAACGCTCGGCCAGATCTTTGTATGTCTCGGCATGCGTGGATTGGTCGGCCACGTCCACGCGGACGACCGCGGCGCAGTATCCCTCCCGCTCAAGCTGCTTGACCGCCAACGCGCCCTTTTCAAGGTCGCGGACGCCCAGAACAGTCAAGATCCCAAGGCGACCTAACTCGCGGGCCGTTTGCAACCCCAGCCCGCGATTGCCTCCAGTGATTAAAGCGATTTGTTTCTGAGCAGTTTCCATGACTCGACAATAGCGCCTTCGCAATGATTTCCAGCACGCATTGTTGTCATATATAGAATGACTCAATATCATTTAAGCATGACCTTGGATACGCGGCTGTTTACCGGACTTCCTGTTCTTGCCGCGGTGCTTGAGTCGGGCAGCTTTGTACGGGCCGGTGAAGCGCTTGGGCTTACCCAATCCGGAGTAAGCCGCGCCGTGCAGCGCCTGGAGGCGCAACTCGGAATCCGCCTCTTTGAACGAACTTCAAAAGCGGTCCGGCTGACAGAGGACGGAAAAAGATTCTGCGACGAGGCGTTGCCACTTCTTCATCGCATGGAAGAAGTGGCAGCGAACATCTCGGGCGTCTCTGGAGAGGTGCAAGGGCAGCTTCGCATCAACGTCGATGCGACTGTAGCCCGCCTGTTTCTTGCGCCTCGCATCCATGGATTCCTGGAGGCGTACCCTGACCTTCGGCTTGAATTGGCCATCCGCGACGAGATCGGCGATCTGGTTGCAGAAGGATTCGACGCCGCCATCCGCTTCGGAGACCCAAAGCCTTCCGCACTCATCGCCCGCCGCTTGCTGCAAGTCCGTATCCTCACCTGTGCGTCTCCGGCCTACTTCACCCGCCACGAACGGCCCCGGACTCCGCGCGACCTTGAACGGCAGCCCCACGAATGCATTCACTTTCGCAATCCCGTCACAGGCAGACCATTTCCCTGGGAATTTCACCAAGGGAAAAAGCGATTGACAGTCGCGGTCACGGGACGGCTGGTATTGAACGACGCGCTCACCCATTTGGAGGTCTGCCGTTGTGGCTTCGGTATTGCTCAGATCATGAACCTTGGGATCGAGCCGATTCTTGAAGGCGGAGCTCTCGTCAACCTCTTTCCGGAATGGTCCGATGAACTTTTTCCGCTCTATGTTTACCACCCCTCGCGCCACTTTGTTCCAGCCAGGTTGAAAGTATTTACCGAATTCCTGGCGGCTTCATTGAAGCTTGAACGGTCAGCGACTAGAAAGTCAGAGCCCGGCAAGTGACCAACACGTGTACACCGGCTCGGTAAGGAACTCAGCAGGGCGCGAGAGATAAACGTTACAGAGCAGTCTGGGCGGATTCTAAATCTGAGTCTGACCTTTGCTCTCCTCGGTCGACATTGTGTCCCCGGAATGGTGGAGTTCGCTCCCGGACTACATGATGCTGGCTCAGGCCCTGCGGCTGCACCTGGTGGAAGGGTTGGGAGGAGGCGTTGGGTGGCTCTTCGCCCTGGCGGACAAACAGATGAGCGCGGCAGTCACCTCCATGCACGACGACCCGGCGCGCATGGCTGGACCATCCAGGAGCTCGCCGGACGCGCTGGCATGTCGCGATCGACCTTTGCGCTGAAATTCAAACAGACAGTCGGAAAGTCACCGATGGAATACCTGACGCGCTGGCTCATGCTGCTGGCAGGGGACAGGCTGGCGAATTCCAGCGATCCCATCTCCGTCATCGCCCTCGCGCTCGGCTACGAATCGGAAACCGCCTTCAGCACAGCCTTCAAGAGGGTCATGGGCTGTTCGCCACGGCAATATAGCCGTGGCCGGAATCTGGCTTCCCCTTCCCATAGCAAACAGGAAGCCGCCCGCGACCATCAACTCGAACCTGCCCATCAGCTCGAAGCTATCGCAGGTTGATATGCGCGATCAGCCAACGGCGCCGGAATCCTGCGATCCGCGTGCCAACCCAATTGATACTCGCGCACCAGGACTTAGTTTCCGAGATTGCCGCGAGCGTACACGCGTGCTACTTCCTCAGACCAAGAACCTTCAACCATTCATCAACTTGGCCGAAAGCATCTTGTTGCCACTGTTCTGCGGTGCGATCTCCCAACAGCCTGGATTCCTCGACGAAATTCTTCACGCACGTAGGTCCGTAACCGTCAGGTGCATCGAATTTCTCATTGATAAAACCGTAGCCCTTCGCCCCGCTTGGATGCTCCAATAGGGGCCAGCAATCCTCCGCAAGGGCCGCGATACCTGTTCGATAATTGCGGATGCAGTAGTAAATGTCGTAGGCGTCTTTTTGCTTAAATCGCCCATTCAGCGCATGTCCCTTCATCGCTAACAGGGCGGGAATGGAGCACACAGCAATTTCGACTCTGTTTGTGCCGCCGCCCGGCATCGAGCCGCGCACCGCGACCATTTGGTAAAAACGCATCGCAAGATCGGCTCCGTCCGCGCGTTGAACTGCGAAGTCGTCGATGAGGGGAGGTTTGTTCCTGACAATCTCGGCGTCTCGCGGCATGAGAAAATCAACAATTACATCAATCGGAGTTCCACCATCCGTTGCACGAATCTGCCGGATGAGTTGAAAACGCCTTAGGTCCCCGCGCTGACCATAGCCATGCTTCATCAGGGTTTCGACCAATAAAGCGTACTCCCCGTCGCCCAGGGCCTCTGCGTCGAGGCCGAGGTCCACATCGAGAGTGCCGACGTGTGGCATCTCTTCGTTGTCCAGAAGAAGCCACGGTACTGCGCCACCGATGACGGCGTACTTTCCCTGAAAGCTGCCCAAGATCTGACCAATCTCGACAAGCACAGATTTGACAGCCAAAGTTGTACGGTCATCGTAGTCGTTCGCCGATTGTGGTTCAGGAGAATTTAATTCTGCCATGTGAGCCTCGTGCGACGTAGATGTTCTGCCGCCTCTACGCCTCGTTCGCCGCTTGCCGAGAGGTCGAGGTAGGTTTGCACCGGGCTTGTGCAGCGAATGCCCGGCACTGGTTCGCAGACATCCAGAAAGACACCGCGATCCTTGGGGAGAGATACGATCACGTTTTCTCCCTTGAGGGAGGAGGAAAGACGAAGCCCTTGTTTGATGTGCTCCAGCGTCAACGTATCTGCGTACAGGTATTGGGTGCCGGTCCGGGCATAAGGCGCAATCCAATGCGCCGCCGAATAGGAAGCCAGAGTCGCGTCGGCGTTCCCCGGCATCGACGCAAACATTTCCCGGATCGACTGCTCCAGGGCGCTGCCATGCAAGGTCGTGTAGAAACGCATCTCTTGTTCCACGGGCGGCTCATAACCGGATTTCCATGCATCCAGCAGCGCATCGGGAGCCGTCAGGCGAAGTCCTTCGGGGACAACCTTTGCCCACTCTCGGTCCAGAAGCGCCGAGCGTACATTGCTGACGTGTCCGAGACTGACTTCGGCAGTCACTGCCAAATCCGCGACCCGCCAGACTTGCTTCGGGTTACGCAGGAGAACACGCAACACCTGAGCGGACTTTGGTCGAAACAGCGACTTGAATTCGCGACGCTTCGGTTCAGGTTTGTTGGATAGCAGCCGCTCAATGAAGACGGTGCCAAAAGCGAGGCGGGCATTTCCCTCAAAATCAAGAAAGGAGATTTCGTTCTCCAAACAGAGTTCTCGGGATGCGGGGGATAGATAGGGAGCGATCAACACCGGGATCGCCGGTTTCCCGAGGTGAGCAGTGTAGCTCCGCAGTTGATGGATGGCGTCACGGACATACCGGGGTTGGCCGTTTTGCCTCACTTCACAGACAAGAAAATGCGGCTCACCGGACACATCAACGCGGGCGCTAAGGTCAATCCCCGAATCGACTGCCGAAGATTCGGTTTTGAGAGTCTTGAGTTTCAGCGCAGGTATTCCCGCCAGCAATGCCTGAAGCGCATCCGCCGCTTGCTTCTCAATCCCCTTCACTGAAAGCTGCAATTTCAGCATGTGTTGAAAATAGCATATTTAGTGAAAATGCGCAGAACAAATTTCACTTCCAAAGGCTATTTCAACGATTGCTGAAAGGGCCATTTGCAATGAAACAGCCTGAAGGGAACAGAGCAGTTCTCCCAATAATATGTGAGTAAGTAATTCATAATACATGACTTCATAAGACACACCTTTCCTCATGTCCGCGGCCCGCTCGGCTGTCTTCTGTTCGTATTCTGGCGCGAAAATAGCGGGAAGCCCTGTTTTCGATTCACATCATAATCGAAAATAACGAGTGCAGCCATTGTCGGCCTTGCCGCGCTCCGGCAAATGTAAAGGAAAACTTTTCTTTATGCAGATTTTCTTGAACCAGAAAGCACGGTCCAGAATGGCGCTTCTTCCCCCAGAATTGGTCCGCCTGGTCGTGCATTACCGGCGGACACCTGCGGAGCACTTAAGCTGTTCGTTGCCGTTGCTGGGATTCATTCCAATGCATTCTGATTCTCAGCCAGCCGTTCGTTAGGATTGCGGTTTAGGGCAAGACTCCGAAACTCGTGACTTACGCGAATGCCTGTCTACACCCTGTTGCCGCTATGCGCCCTGGATATTCTCACCGCAGGCGATGTAGCAACTGCGCAGCCGGTCAATTTCGAGAACACTGAGGCCGCTTTCAGCGCACAGTTTCTCCCAGTTCCTCTTGACTATCGTCTGCATTGTTTTCGCCATAGAAACCGCTTCGCTCCGGGAGAGACCAAAACCCGCAATGTCGCTCAAAGCGTTCTCGATGGTCGCCCGGCGGCCACCACGGCCGACACCGATGGCGAGATCCCGCTCCATTCCGACCTGGGGAAACGAGACGATGTCGTAGCCGGGGGACAATCGCCAGCCGCGGCCGTCCCACAAAAAGCCGTGGTTGCGTAGATGGTCGTCGTTGTTATTGCAAAGAATATTGAAGATCATTCGGCGCCAGATTTCTTTCGCATCCTCGGTCGGTGCTGATCCAAGACGCCTCAACTGATCGGCCAGGCCGCGGTAGCTCTGCCGCGTGGACTCGCTCTCATGCGCGCCAAGGATCGTCAGTCCCGATATGAAAGGAACACGGCGATACCCCTTACCACTCCGTACCCGGTCGAACCGTTCCACGAGATAAATGTCCTGGCCCAGTACTTTCTCGAGGCGTACCGAGGGCACCGTGATGCCCACCTGCTCGGCCAGTTTCATCGTGACGTATTCAACGCGGCACATTGGACTGCGATCATCGGCCCGACCGAATTTTGCGATCCATTGCCTGCCATCAAATTCTGTGGTCGCCTTAGGCCGCGCTCCTCCAAGCGAGGAACCACGTACAAGAAAGCGCCGGTGCTTCGGGGGCAGGCCCTCGGCAGTATCCAACTCGCGGACCGCTTCAATCATTCCGGCAAAATCGAGATCCTCGCCGTCAATGTCCTCCTTGGCTCCATCCGCCTCCGCCCAAGGCACGATACGCCGAGGGCCTGAAAGATCAGTGCCAAATGCCAGGGCACCAACCCGCGATTCCCCGGTAGCAACCAGGTAGTCGAATTCTGATAGTGCCTGAGCGCCGGCGGCCCGGTCCATCAGATGACGCCCCCAACCATCCGGCGCTGCATCGCGAATTCCATTAAAAAGAGCGAAGCCCTCCTCGGTGATGTACTCGCGATCATCGTCAGGCTCGGTCAATGGCAACTGAACGGGATCAATCGGCAGCCGGTCCCTGCGCTGAAGGTAGCGCCGCCCATACCGGAAACGCGCACCTGCTTCGCGCCCGGTGCCGACGGTTTCCAGTATTCCGGCTGGCACCGGTCCTTCGTCGAGATGGATATAAACGTAGGCTTCTGGCATGGCTCACTCAAAAATCAAATTTGTTCGTCTGCGTTTTGGATTTCCGAAAATCACGCGGTAGGTTCTTGATGTCTTCCTGCAAAGCCACGCGATCCGTCTCGGGAGCAATAAGGTCCCCCAGCCGGCGGTGCAAGCCTAATACCCAGAGCGCCGTCGCCACGATCCCGATTCCCACCCCTGGATCGCCCTTTTCCATTCGCTGCACTGTTTTCAGGTTGACCATCATGCGCTCCGCCATCTCGCTCATCGACATGTGCCGCCGCTTCCGCGCGACAGAAAGTCCCTGTCCCAGCTTCTGTAGCTGGTCGAGGGCGTTCTCGGAAAGAGCTGGGTATGCACGAGTCGCTCGGGCCATGAACACATTATACCTATATAAGGGCATATTGTTTAACAAATAACCTCTATAAGGGTAATTACGCGGACAAGAGCTGCATGATTCCTCCTTCGAGCTGCCTCACCGGTGAATCCTCAACAGGGCCACTCGGCCTCAGCCGTATGCCGACGGGTTTTGTATCGCGGCCTCCGGCAGAAAACTTCGCCCACACAGCGTTCAAGTCCAAATAAATCAAATGCATATCAAGCTAGAGCAACGGATTTTGTGGTATCATTGAAGTGTAATCCTGGAGAACAGCCTGATGCCTCGTAAACCAAAGCAGGAAAAGCACAAAGGTGTCTTTGAGAGGGTGAAAGGCTCGGGCATCTGGTGGATTCGCTATACCAACGAACAGGGCAAGCGGGTCACCTCCAAAGTTGGAACCTTCTCGGCGGCCGTCCGGGTCTACGAGCAGCGCACAACCGCGATCCGGGTAGGCATTCTGCTTCCCACGTCCCCCCGCCGCGGCGCCAGGTTCTCGGAGTTGGTAGCCGATGCGATCAAGTTCTCGGAAAAGCATCACCGGGCCTCCAAGGACTTCAAGCAGCGGGCGGAGTTGGCGCTCCGAGAGTTCGGCGACCGCGTGGCCGAATCCATCACCACGGCGGAACTCCAGGCGTGGGTGGACGAGATGGCCGAGGAACGGGAGTGGACCGGGGGAACCCAGAATCGGTTCAAGTCCACCCTCAGCACAGTTTTCCGGGAGGGGATGCGGGCCGGCAAGGTCACCGTGAACCCGGCCCGGCTGATCCGGCGAGCAAAAGAATCCCTGGGGCGGGTCCGGTTTCTCTCCTACGAGGAGGAGGCCAAGCTCCGGGAAGCGATCGCCGCCACCCTGCCCGGCCGCATCAAGGACGAAGGGGAAAGCGCCTTCGCGCAGCTCGATATCGCTCTGCATACCGGGATGCGCAAATCCGAGCAGTTCACCGCCACCTGGGAGCAGGTGGATCTCGAACAGGGATTTATCTACCTGTCCATGACGAAAAACGGCACGGACCGTTTCGTCACCCTCAACAGTGCAGCATTGCAGGTCCTCAGAGACCTCAAGGAGCGGCACGAGCGGCTGGGGCTACCCCTAACCTCCACCCTCTTTCATTCCAAGCGCGACGGGCTGATCAAGAATCCGCGCAAATGGTTTGCGACTGCCCTCGACCAGGCCAAGATCGAGGGCGTCACCTGGCACACTCTCCGGCATACCTTCGCTAGCCGTTTGGTGATGGCTGGGGTAGACTTAAAAACAGTGCAGGAACTGATGGGACACAAGACGATCGCCATGACCGCCCGGTATGCCCACCTCGCCCCGACTCACAAGTCGCAGGCGCTGGAGACCCTGGTGCATCCAGGATCGGTTTCGGTACAAAGTGGCTACAAATTGGCTACCAGAGCAAAAAAGTCACGCACGGCCAAGAAGAATGATATACTGCAACCTGTTAAAACAAAACAGGTTGCAGTTGGTGAGAGCTCGTAGCTCAGTAGGTAGAGCAACGCCCTTTTAAGGCGTGGGTCGTGGGTTCGAGCCCCACCGAGCTCACCATTTTCTCGTGGCCGCTGCGTTTCTTCCCCATCCGAGGCAAATTCCCTTCGCCCGGACACAAGCCGCATCGATGCGGCTCATCCACACAAGAATCCTGACTCTGCATCCTTTCCGCGTTTCTACCGGAAAGGATGGAAGACCATGTGAATTTGTGTTGAATGAGCCGAACAGGGTGGGCAGGCTATGAAAAAACCTGTTGGTTTTAAAAGGGTACAGCTTTACACGCTGCGGAAAAACCCGGTCCGGAGGGAGACGGGGGTTTCAACCCCCGCATAAAGCCCGCAGAATCAAGCGGGCCTTTACAGGCTGCGGAAAAACTCGCACGAATGAAAGGTACGGGCTTTAGCCCGTACGTAAACCAAGCAGAATCAACGTGGGCTTTAGCCCCTGAGGGATGTCTTTCGGCCTTTTCGCTCAGAATCGGCCTTTTTCCGCAGCCTGTTTATTGATCCGGCCCTTAAATAGTGTTGAGGTTTCCCACCCTTTCCGCAAAAAACGCGGAAAGGATGGGGCACGGGGGCAGTATTTATGGGCCGAATCTATAGCCGCTGAGGGAATGCAAGTGGTTGAAAATGCAATTCCCTCAGGGGCTAAAGCCCACGACCCATTGGCCAGCTTCTTCGGCACGACTGAAGTCGTGCCCTGACGCTTCCAGCCCTTACAAACGAGTTTTTCCGCACCCTGTAGAGCCGCGCCCTTTCAAAGCTGATTCCTGTGCAGAGGTTCCCTACGCCCTCGGCCAGAAATGCACTTCGCTGGAGTCACGAAGCCGCGTGGCCGCGCCCTCGGGGGTGATATCGCGCTGCGGCATGCCCAGCATTTCAAATCCCACCATGAATTTGCGAACCGTGGCCGAACGCAGCAGCGGCGGATAGAAGTGCGCATGGAAGTGCCATTCCGGGTGCGCGCTGTCATCGGTGGGCGACTGGTGAAAGCCCATGGTGTAGGGAAAGCTGGTTTCAAACACGTTGTCGAAGCGGGTGGTGATGCGCTTCAGCGCGTCGGCCAGCCCGTCACGCTCGTCGCTGCTGAACTCCGGCATGGCGCCGGCGTGGCGGCGGCTCACCAGCAGCACTTCAAACGGCCAGACGGCCCAAAATGGGACCAGCGCCGTGAAATGCTCGTTCTCAAAGACCACGCGCTCGCCAGCGGCCCGCTCTGCCTCGGCATAGTCGCACAGCAGGCAATGGCCGGTCCGGGCAAGATGGTCCTTCTGAGCCGCGGTCTCGGCGGCGGGCTCGTCGGGCACAAAATCGGTGGACCATATCTGGCCGTGCGGATGAGGATTGCTGGCGCCCATCATGGCGCCGCGATTCTCAAAAATCTGCACGTACTTGATCCAGTCCAGGCCGCCCAGTTCCTGGTATTGCTGCGCCCAGGCATCCACCACGGGGCGAATCTCCTCGCGCTTCATGCGGGCCAGCGTCAGGCTGTGGTCCGGGTGGTAGCAGAGCACTTTGCACAAACCGCGCGCTGGCTCGGCCACCAACAGCGGCGAGGCCGGCGCTTCAGTCACCTGGGGGACCTCAGGCAGCAGTGCCGCGTAATCGTTTACAAATGAAAAAATGCCTTCGTACGCCGGGTTAACCGCCCCACCCGCCCGCTTGTTGCCCGGGCACAAATAGCATTGCGGATCGTAAGAGACCCCCGACGGAGCGGCCTTCTGGCCCACTTCTCCCTGCCAGGGGCGCTGGGTGCGATGAGGCGAAACCATCACCCAAGACTGCCGCAGCGGATTCCACCGGCGATGCGGATACTGCCACTTCTTTTCCATGCTTGCTCCTGAAACCAAACCTGTTTGAAATCATTTCCATTTTAATGTTACGGTCTTGGCCTGCCTGTGCCCGCCCTCACGCCGCACCGCACAACCGGCTCTTTGGGCAAACAGTTTCAATTTGGACCCCGGGGCGAGGATCGTTCTACCATAGACGCTGCAACCGCACCCCAACCCTCTGCGCAAGGATCGCTACCATGCTTTCGGCAGACACAATCGTCGCCCTGCAAGACCAACGGACCCGCGCCTGGCACGTGACGCCGGCAGATCCGAGCGAAACTGCGCCCGCCAGCGCGGTTCCAGACGCCGGGCAGGGAGAGGCGGACGATTGGCTCAGCGCGGTCACCCGCCAGCATCGCGCCAACTTCGAGCTTTGGCA
>Ga0181520_10009588_pt1 | contig 13301 bp, 8 predicted proteins | sample PEATcosm2014_Bin_29_FD_132451 | JGI IMG/M metagenome (GOLD analysis project Ga0181520, IMG submission 132451) | Peatland microbial communities from MTU Mesocosm Facility, Houghton, MI, USA - PEATcosm2014_Bin02_30_metaG | ecosystem: Environmental > Terrestrial > Soil > Wetlands > Peat | place...
AACGTGCCCCATTTCATGCAGGCGCCCGACGTCGCCACGTTCGTCGAGGACGGCTTCCCGTACACCCGCCTAGCCGATCTTTCCGAGACCGTCGTGGCCGTTTCCGACCGCGCGGCGCCGGGCGATCTGGGCGCCGCTTTTTCGGCGATGGCGCATTTCGCCGCCGTCACGGGCTGGCCGGGCGTGAACGTGGAATTCGTCAACGCCGAGGACCTGCCCCCCCGGAGCGGTCTGGACAAAGACATCCTGCTGATCGGCAACGTTCGCAGCCTCAAGATGCTCGAACAGTGGCGCAGCCGGTTGCCGGTGCAGCCGGTCCTCGGCCGGCTGTACGTGCACCCGCCGAATCTGGCGCAGCAGGCCATCGCGCTGCTCGGCGGCCGGCGCGCCGCGGCCGTGGCGGAAACGGCGAACGCCATCCTGACGCGAACGCCGCAGACGGCGGTGGTCGCCGGCTGCCGGTCGCCGTTGATGAATCGCCGCGTCGTCACGTTGATTACCGCCCTGGACGGCCCATCCATGCCGGCGCTGCACGATTTCATGGGCAACGCGGTCGCCCGCAATCAGGGCGGCGATCTGCTGCTCGTTTCCGGCGAAAACCGCTGGCGGTTCACCGTCGGCCCGCAATATGGCATCGGCCGCCTCGTCTGGTACACCGAGGCCCGCTGGATCAGCGCCAACCATTGGCTGGTGCTGATTCCGTCGCTGTTTTTGGTCGTTTTCGTCTTCGCGATGTACATCCGCCGGCGGATGGAGGAGATCGCCTATCGCCGCCTTCATCTGGAGGGCGATGAATGACCCGCTGGTCGTCGTTGTCGCCCTGGCTGCTGTGCGCTGCGATCGGCTGCGCGCTGACGGCGATGCCGGCCGGCGCCGAGGTTGCGCCGAGCGGCGCGCCAGCGGCCGATGCGGCCAAGTGGCCGTTCTGGGAGGCGTACAAATCGCGCTTCCTCTCGGCCGACGGCCGCATCATCGACATGACCAGTGGCGGGTTCACCACCTCTGAGGGCCAGTCCTACGCTCTCTTCTTCTCGCTGGTCGCCAACGATCGCGAAACCTTCGACCGCGTGCTGACCTGGACGACGCGCAATCTGGCCAAAGGCAACCTGACGGCCAATTTGCCCGGCTGGAAATGGGGCGAGCTTTCGCCGTCGAGCTGGGGCGTGGTCGACGCCAATTCGGCGGCGGACGCCGACCTGTGGCTCGCCTATACCCTGGTCGAGGCCGGGCGGCTGTGGAGCGAGAAGCGTTACGCCGAGTTGGGCCGGGCCGTGGCGAAGCTGATCGTCGCGCGCGAAGTGCGATCGTTGGACGGCCTGGGCGCAATGCTGCTGCCCGCCCCCGAAGGCTTTCGGATCGGCGAACGCGCGTGGCGGCTGAACCCGAGCTATCTGCCCGATCCGCTGCTGCAGGGCCTGCACGCCGAGGGCGTCGCCGGACCGTGGCCGGAGATCGCCGCCAACGCCGTGCGCCTGATTCGCGAATCCTCGCCCAAGGGCTTCGTTGCCGATTGGGTGGCCTACGAGAGCGGCAAGGGTTTCGCGCCCGATCCGATCACGGGTTCGATCGGCAGTCACGACGCCATCCGCTGTTACCTTTGGGCCGGCGCGATCGACGACGAGGCCGCCGCGAAGGCCGCCATCGACTCGCGCCTGCACGGCATGCTCGACCACTGGCGCCGCTACGGCCGGCTGCCCGAGAAAATCAACGCCTGGAACGACATCCCGCTGGACGCGAGCGCCCCGGTCGGTTTCCTCGGCGCCTTGCTGCCCGAACTGCAAACAAAGGGTTCGCCGACCGAACTGCACACCGCCCAGACCCAGATCGAGCTGTTCGCCAACAACGGCCTGTACGGCAATCCGGCAGTTTACTACGACCAAAACCTGCTGCTGTTCGGCAAGGGCTTCGTCGAATCGCGGTTTCGTTTCGGACCGGACGGTCTGCTGCAAGTGAAATGGAAAAAGCTATGACCGGAAGGCGCTTCATCGCGATCGTCATTTTAACGCTGGCGCTGGCGTCGGCGCTGCCGAAAATCGTGAAGGCGCAGGATTCCGACGCCATCAAGCAGCTTCTGGAATCGGCCGATTACTGGCGGCAGCGGGGCCGTTACGACAAGGCCGCCGAACTCTGGAACAAGATTCTGCTCTCGGAACCGAATCATGCGCAGGCCCTCTCGAACCTGGCGATGTATTACGCGCAGTCCGGCGACAAGGCGAAAGCGGAGAGTTACCTCGATCGCTTGCAATCGGCCCATCCGAATTACCCGACGATTCCGAGCATTCGCCAGGTATTGACCAAGGGGCCGATGCAGACCTCCGACCTCGAACGCGCCCGGGCGCTGGTGCGCGAGGGCCGCGCGCGCGAGGCCGTGGACGCCTACCGCCAAGCCTTCGGCGGCGCCCCGCCGACGGTGCCGCTGGCGTTGGAGTTTTATCAAACGCTGGGCGGCCTGCCCGGCGGCTGGGCGGAAGCGCGCGAGGGCCTGGAAAAGCTCGCCGCGGCCAACCCCGAGGATTCGCATGTCGCGTTCGCTCTGGCCAAGACCTGCACCTATGCCGATGCAACCCGCCGCCAGGGGATCGCCCGCCTGCAGGCGCTGAGTTCGGATGCGGCGGTCGGCGCCGCCGCGCGGGCAAGCTGGAAAAAAGCCTTGTTGTGGCTCGCCGCCTCGCTGGCCGACAAGCCGCTGTACGAGGCGTATCTGGCGGCCGCCGGCCCCGACGCCGAGATTTCCGACAAGATGTCGAAGCTCACGGCGATCCGCGGTCCCGCCAGCGATACGCCCGATCGCCTCGACGAAGGGTACGCGGCGCTCCACGACAAAGACTACGCCAAGGCGGACGAGGCGTTTCGCTGGGCGCTGAGCCAGAAAGGCGCCGGCGCCGATGCGCTGGTCGGTCTGGCGCTCGTGCAGATGCAAAAGCAGGAATTCGCCAAGGCGCGGGCGCTGCTCGAACAAGCCCGCGAGGCCGCCCCCGACAAGCCCGAAAAATGGTCGCGCCCGCTGCAGAGCGCGCGTTTCTGGGAAAAGGTGCGAAACGCCGAAGCGACGGCCGGGGCGGGCGATGTCGAACTCGCGCTGCACATGCTGCTGGAGGCGGAAAAGGATTCGCCCGACGAAGCGAATTTCGCCCGGGTGTCGCGCGCCAACATCCTGGCCGACAACGACCGCTACGATGAGGCCACGGAAATCTTCCGCCAGGTCCTTTCGCGGGATGCGTCGAACGTCCCGGCGCTCCAGGCCATGGTCAACCTGATGCTGCGTCAGGGGCAGACGCAGGCGGCCGACGTCTTCAACGAGCGGCTGCGCCAGATCGATCCCAAGCAGGCGATCGACCCCAAGCGCTTCCAGTCGGAGACGCTGCGCACCGAGGCCCGCTTCCAGCGCGAAGTCGGCGACCTGGCGCAGGCGCGCTTGCTGCTCGAGCAGGCGCAATCGGTCGACAATGACAATATGTGGGTGAGCTTCGATCTGGCCGTCGTGCAGACGGAGCAGGGAGACTACGCCAACGCCCGGTTGCTGGTGAACCGCCTGCTCACCAAGTATCCCGACCGCCCGCAATTCGAACTGGCGAGCGCGCGCCTCTACGCCGAGCAGGGCAACCTGCGGCAGGCGCTGGAGATGCTCAACGCGTCGCGCCGCTCGCACAGCTCGCCCCAAATGGAAAAATTCCGGCGGGAGTTGGAGGTGCGCATCGCCGCCGACTCCGCCGTGCGCCGGGCGAAAAACTCCGGCCGCCTGGCCATCGGCCTGCAAAATCTGGCGGATCTGCAGAACAAGCTGAACGGCGATCCGGACTTGCTGGCCATTGTCGCGCTGGCCTACGCCGACCTGGAGGATTACGACCGGTCGATCATCGTGATGCAGGGCGCGATTCTGGCCGCGCCGGCCGTCACGCCGACGATGCAGTTGCAGCTCGCGTCGATCTATCTCAAAGGCGTGCGCTACCCCGAGTTCATCGATCTGATCACCCTGGTCCGCGCGAACACCAAACTGACCGCCCGCGAACGCCACGACCTGAACGCCCTGCGCATCGCCTACGCGGTCACCCGGTCGGACAAGGCGTCCGGCGAACGCAATTTTCAGGCCGCCTACGCCCATCTCGCCCCGTTGATGAACGAGTTCAAGGACGAGCCGAAATTGATGAACGCGCTCGGCCGGCTCTTTTACGCCAAAGGCGAATACGACGAAGCGGTCGCCGTCTTCGACCGCGTTCTGCACGCCAAGCCCTACGACATCGAGGCGGTGGAAGGCTCCATTTTTTCGAAGGTGAAAAGCCGCAAAACCGCCGAGGCCAAGGCCGAAATCAAAGCTGCCCTGGAGCATTACGAGCACAGCTCGCAAATGTGCCTGATCGCCGGGCGCGCCTACGCCATGATGGGCAACGACGCCACGGCGATGATGTACCTCCGGCAGGCCCTGGCGCTGGAAGACGCCGCGCGACCCGACAGCGGCCTCTACACCGGCGACGAGGCGCACCCGAAGACGGTCGACAGCAAGAGCGACTACCAGGAGATTCTGGCCGCGGCGTCCGACGCGTTCGCCGCGGGCGAGGGCGAGGGCGGCGAACTGAAGGTCTCGCGGCGCGCGGAGATCATGGCGGAAATGGACCTGATCGAAAAACGCTATCGCTCCGGCGTGTTTATCGATCCGACGGTGCGCTTTCGCGCCGGCCAGCCGGGCCTGTCGCAGCTCACCGACCTCTATTCCGACGTCGGGGTCTCCATCCCCACCGGGTACTACGGCCACTTTCTGTTGACGGTGACGCCCGAATACCTCGACGCCGGCCTGTTGCACAGCGCCCAGTACAGCACCGCGGAACAATACGGCACGATCGGCGCCACGGGCAAACCGCTGGCCGACGACCTGCGCCTGACCGCCGGGGGCGTCGGCCTCGAGGTCGGCTACGCCTATCGCGGCTACAAGATCTTCGCCGGCGTCTCGCCGCTGGGCTTTGAACTGTTCAATCCGCTGGGCCGGTTCGAAGTCGGCGACCAGTTCGACTTCTTCTCCTTCCGCGTCGACGGACATCGCTCGCTCGTGCGCGACAGCCTGCTGTCCATGGCCGGCGTCAAGGACCCGGTCACGGGGAAGGTCTGGGGCGGCGTGACGCGCAACGGCGGCCGCGTGGACCTCTCGTTTCAGAAGCGGCCCGTGCTGTTCTACATGTTCGGCGGGTACGACTATTTTCTCGGCACGAAGGTGCTCGACAACAGCGCCTGGCAGTCCGGCGCCGGCCTCCTGTGGACGGTGTGGGAGCTTGGGGACAACTCGTTTGTCACCGGCATTTCGGCCTCGGCCCTGGGCTACGCCAACAACCAGGAGTTCTTCACGTACGGCTACGGCGGGTACTTCAGCCCGCAGCTCTTCGTGAACGCCGGCGTGCCGATCCGGGTGCAGGGGAAGACGGGCCGCTTCGGCTACGGCCTCGATTCGCAGATTGGCATGAACTGGTACCGCGAGGCGTCGGGCGATTACTATCCAACCGACAAGAAGCTGCAAGCCGAGCGCGAACAGGTCCTCAAAGAGCCGAACCAGACCGGCGACGCCGTCTACCCCGCCGACGACGGCACGCTCTCGTTCGCCCTGGACGCCGGCGGGCACGTCGATTTCGATATCACGAAAGACTTTACGATGAGCCTGCTCGCCCACGTCTACACGGCCAAGGAATACACCGAGTTCATCGGGCAATTCAAACTCGACGTGTCGTTCTGAGACGTGGGAGCGCCCAGCCTGCCCTCGCGAAAGCGGACGTCCCCGTCGGCGACGGAAAATCAACAATCGCCAACGAGGACGTTGGCGCTCCTGGCAAGTTAGACGCCAACGAGCACGTTGGCGCTCCCGGCAAGTTAGACGCCAACGAGCACGTTGGCGACCTCCCGCGTCGACACACAACACTCCGTAGCGCAATAATCCGCCAAGCATCAAGAAGAAGTATTTGCGAGAGAGGTTCGACTTGTCGACGACGCAGAGTCTTGCTGGATAGGGGTAGGAAGGACCGACCTGCGTCGGTCCCCCCTCCTTCCGAACCGTGCGGGCGGATCTCCCGCACACGGCTCTCCGGTTGGTGGTTTTACCTTTTCAAGGGCTGACATTCTTTGGCGTAGGCTGTGGCAAGAGAGTACAGCCCAAGCCCTTCAAAGAATGCATTCGGCCGGCGCTGATGGTCCGTACCCCGCCCGCGTCCGATTCCGCCGTGCCGCTTTCGCAGGATGCTTCGCAGTCGCATCCGGACCCAGCCGTCGAGTGAATCGAACGTGGCTTTGCCGGCGTGTTTGAAGTATTCAAACCAGCCGCGCAGGGTTGGGTTGATGGCGTTGATGGTCGCTTCGAGGCTCTGGCCGTCGTCGCGCTTGGTCTTGGCCCGAATCGCGTCCCGCAGTTTCTTGACGCTCTTCCGGCGCGGCCAGCGGCGGCCTTTGGCCTTCAGGCCCTCCATGATTTTTTCGTGGGGTATCGACGCCGTTTGCCGCCGCCGCGGGCGGAGGCAGATTCTCGCCTGCATGTTCCAGATACGGATTCGCCGACCAGTGCGTATTGGCGATGTCGTCGATCGACACCAACCCGTGCGCGTTGGCCGCGGTCAACGAAAGCGGACCTTTGCTCGCCTGTTCCCATTGGCTCGCTTTCGCGAACGGTTCGACCTGCGCCCATTCGCTGTTGCCTTGCGTCACGGCGAGTTCGCGCGACAAACTCGGATCGTTCGCCGCGGAAACGAACACGTTCACGCTTGCAGGTTGCGGCCGTAAATCACCAAGCCTTCCGGCAACGCCGCGTCGTACTGCTCCGCCGAGCCGGTCAAGGAATGGATCGCCGGCGCGCCGCCGCCGACCGCCCCGGCGGGCGTTCCGCCGTCTTCCGGCAAGCAAGAAATCAGGCCGACGAGCAACAGCGCAATCAACAAGCCCAAATGCCGCGTGAATCTGGCCATGAGAATTCTCCGTTAGATGTTGAAAATACAGTTATCCACAGTTGAATTGTCATGAAGCCGGAGGGCGGTGTAAAGAGGCGAAATCGCGTACAATTTTGTAGGCGATTTCGCCTACACGTTTTGTACGTGGGTTTGCTTTCAAGAAAACGCGGGGCGGTTGCGGGGCGGCGGCGGCGTACCGGTCACGCGACCGTGCGCTGTCGTCGCCCGGCGGCAATTCGGCCGCTCGTGCCCCGCGGCCTTCTCGCGGCGCGCTTCTGGCGCACCCGCGCCGATTACTCGCGGTCGGCTGACGACCGTACGCAACGCGCGCAGTTGCCGTCGACGTTGGCGACGCCCGCGTAGGTGACGTCGGCGGAACTGAAATAGACGCCCCAACCGTAGGCGCCCGTGTCGTCGGTGAACCCCAAGGACGACCAGTACCAGCAGAAGACGTTGCCGGTGATTTCCGCCGGCCAGTAGGCGCCGCCCGGCCCGGGGCCGCCGCCGGAGCAACCCCCGCACGAATCATTTTCACAACTCTCCGGCAGGCAACTGTCCGTCACGCCGCAGGAACCGCCCGTTCCCGTGGCGGCGCACCCCTGGATCAGGCTGCGAAGCTGGTTGACGTCCGGCAAGGTCCAGCCACTGTAGCCGCCCCAATTCAGGCCCGTGCAGTAACTCTCGGCGTCCGCCTGGTCGTAATTGTCCGACCCGACCGTTGCGCCGTTCTGCCACATGTAATCGGTCGTCGTATCGGTCCAGACGGTTTCCGCGCTGTCGTCGTCGTCATCCGGCGCGGTATCGTCGTCACCCGGCGAGGAATCGTCGTCATCGTCCGGCGACGAGTCGTCGTCCGGTGACGCGTCGTTGTCGTCGTTGTCGTCGTCATCCGCCGAAGAATCGTCGTCGATTAACGGCGGCGAGGCGTCGTCATCGTCGTCCGTCAGAGGTGTTGATGAACTGCTGTTCGAACTGCCGGCGCAGGAGATTAACGCGAGCAGGGCGATCGAAGCCATAAGCGCCAACACGGTAGTCGCGAACATGCGATGCAACATGGTCTGTCCTTTCGAGTCGGTCAAAACGATACGCACTCGTCCTTAGACCGTGGACGTTTCGCCAGATCTAACAGCAAAAAGTATGCCCGATATGAATATGCAACGGGCATTTCGTGATTTCGCTTGATAATTAGGATACTTATCGCGGTCCGGCGCGCGAAGCGATTCCGCCAAAGGGTGGAAGTGGCGTTCAATTTTAAAACAATTGTATCATTTTTGAACGCGGCGTTTCGACGCAGTGGGTTTCACGCAGGCGAATGAAAACGCACATGACAACCCGCTTTTGTGCGGATCAGGAGGCAACGAGGTTCTGCTCGCGAGCAAGATCATCCCCGCCGCGCTGCCCGGCAGCCGTGGCGCCGCGAGCGCGTTTTGGCTGGATCGGCCGCCGCGGGCGCGGCTGGACCGCTCACCGGGGGCGAATGTCGAGCGTGCCCATGAACGTGCCGGTGATGATGTTGCGGTTCGGCCCGATCTCCGTATTGGCCCAGAAGCTGTTGTATTCGAGGCCCTTGCCCAGCATCACGTGAAACGCGGACGCGCCGGTGTCCCAATCGAGCGCCTCCAGCGTCCAGATCGTGTCGCGCTGGCCGATGCAATACGCCAGGCGCGAGGCGCTGCTCATGGAGGGCACCCCGTTCGGGCAGGAGATCTCCGGATTGGCCCAGGCGGAAATGAGTTGGCGCCCCACCGGGTCCCACGTGAATTTTTGCACGCCGTATGGGGCGTACGGCGGGTCGTTGGAAAAGAACGCGGCCAGGCCGCCGGTCAGCGGATCGTTGCCCTTGAAATTGTTGACGGCGAGCGCGTCGCCGCCGCGGATCACCAGCGCCTGCTCGGTGTTCGTGCCGACCGCGGACGGGTTGCCGAAGTCGACCGGCAGGTCGCCGGCGATGCGCGGGTCCGCGCCCGGGTAGATCGGCTGCCAGTCCGGCGGGATCTGGTCGCGCCAATAGGCGATGATGTGCATGATCTGGCGGCCGTCGCAAACGAGCACCAGCTTGTCCTGATTGCCGAAGCCCATCAACGCCGGCGTGGTGCCGGAGCCGGTGCTCACCCGCCCGGGCTGCAGCGTCTGCGGCCCGGCGTCGTACGGCAGCGACCAGGCGCCTTGCGTTTCGTCCTGCGTCAATTCCGTGCCGGTCCATTGGACGCGGTACATCGTCTTGCTGGTGATAAGATAAATGCCGCCGTCCTCGTCCACCGCGAACGAGTTGGAAAGCTGTTCCCCGCCGCCGCCCACCTGAATCATTTGCGGGTCGGAGAAGTCGCGCCCGACGATGCCCACGACGCTCGCGGCGGTGGCGAAAGCCAGATAGCCGTCGTACGTCATGTTCACGGCGATCACCTGGTCGTCCTCTCCCAAAAACGGCAGGTCCAATACCGCGGACTGGACGATCGGCGTGCGGAAATCCGTCGGATCGGCCGTGCGATAAGCGTAAATCTGGTTCGCTTTCGGCGAAAACAGCGTGCCGTCCACGTCCAGCAGAATATAGGCGCCCGACATGAGATTGGTGAGGTCCACCGGCTTGTTGATCGTCCACATCGTTTGCATCGGCGTCGTGTTGTCGTCGATCGTGTACACGTGAAAGGCGCTCGAGGCCCACACGCCGTAGAGGCCCTGGGCGTCGGGGTTGGTGTAGAGCAAGAAGGCGGAAACGGGCGACCCGGGCAGAAAGCTCACGACCAGATCGTCGCCCGCTTCCGGGCCGCGCAACGACGACGATCCCTGGCAATACGGGTTGAAATGCGCGATCGGACAGGGGGAATTCGCCAGGTAGGGATTGAGCGGCGGATCGGCGTCAATCATCACGGGGGCCGGAATCCGCGCCCCCTCCGGGCCGGCGCAGGCCGCGCCTCCGAACATGAGCAACACCACCCCCAACAAACACATGCGGCGTTTCATTGACTGCTCCTCCTGCAATAATGACGAGAAAAACGCGCACACTATTGAAAAATGGGCGGGCCGTGTCAAGGCTGCCGGAACTTGATCGGGCGACGAGAGGCGAAATCTACGGCGGAACCGGAATCGCCAACGGACGAAAAACGCGCGCCGCCGCGGCGATTGCCGCGGCATCAACATCCGGCGGGCCCTCACGGAGACGCGCCCCTGCCGATCTGCCTGGATTCCCGCCGCCGCGGGGATGACGTATTACGGGGCGACGTCGCCTGCTCGTGGGGAACAATTTATCTCATCCATAGATTACACGCCATGAAAAGCGGGATCGGGGAACCGCCCCCACCCGGCCGGCGCGACAACGTCCCAATTGGGGGGCGCCGGCGGTCGTTTCTATTTGCAGGCCCCGGCAAAGGAGAAATAGGCGAAGCCGTCCGTGGCCACCGGCGACTGTTGTTGCGCCCAGTCGTGTCCGGCGTCCGCGGTGTGGATAATGATGCCGCCCGGGGGATAGTTCGCGTTGATGCCCGAGACCCAGACGGACTGGCCGTCGCCCGTGCAGATGCCGATCAATTCATATCCTTTGACCCCGGGAACATCGTTAATTGTCGGCGAGACATCGATCCAGTTTTCGCTGTCTGCGTCGATGCGATATACCCCCCCTTGGTCCGCCGCGATCCAGGCGGCGTTCGCATCCTGGGCGCAGACGCCGTTAACGTGATAGAAGCCCGGCACAACCCCCCATTGATCCCAATTGGAGCCCCGGTTCACGGTGCGGATCACGGTGTCATTGACTCCCACGATCCAGGCGGTCTGGTCGTCGATCGCGCTCAGATCGATCAGCCCGTACGGCACAACGTCCGCGGACCCCACGCGTTCCCAGGTCCCGCCGCCGGTGACGGTGACCAGGACGGCGGCGTAACCTTTGCTGTCCACGTTGCCGATCGCCCAGACGGTCCGATCGTTTACGGCGCTCACCTTGAACATCTCAATATCGACCGCCAGCTCCTCGGACCACATGGTCCACGTCTGCCCGGCATCCTCGCTGTGCGCGATCACGGCGGTCGTGTTCGAAATCCCGCCGCCGCAGATCCAAACATGGGATTCGTCCACGGCGCTGACGCCGAAGAACGTGACGCCGGCGAATTGGGTCGCGTCGCCCTGGCGCTGCCAGGTCTGGCCTCCGTCCGCGGTCCGATAGATCGTGCCGTACCCCTGACTATCGGCATCGCCCACCACCCAGGCGATTTGATCGCCCGCAACGCTGACCGCGTGCATGTTTACGCCGGGCAACCCCGTCGCCATCGAGAGCCAGTTCGCGCCGCCGTCCGTGGTGCGCAACACCACGGCGCTCGCGCCGCTCCCGCCGCTCGTATTTCCCACGAGCCAGCCCACCTCGACCGGACTTTCGTCGTCATCGTCGTCGACCGGCGACGCGTCGTCGTTGTCGTTGTCATCATCGTCGGCGAATGGTTGGCAGCAGAAATCGAGGCACGCCCAGCCCGCGCCAATCGCGGCCGTGCATTCGCTGGTGCTCTGGCATTCGATGCACTCGTGGGGGTGACGATTTTCGAACCCGCGACCGTACCAGCCCCGCCCGCACGACAGCATCAGAACTGCGCTGAGTGCGACGCACGCCGCCGCTGCGATGCCGAAAAACGCCTGCGCGGGCTTACGAAACATCGGACGCCTCCTGTCATGATTCAGCGCTGTTCACAGTGTGTTTTACGTTTACCAAGGCGCGGCCGTGGGGTCAAGTCAGAAGTCGGAAGTCAGAAGGCGAAAGTCGGAAAGGCAAGCCCCGGAAAAGCAGAGGTTAACAGCCCAGGCGTTCAGAGACTGTCGATTTTTCGGGGTTTCGGGAAGTAGGTGTCATTACGACGACGCCTTTTTGTTTTTCAACGCCCCGCGCGCCGTGCAATGAGTATCGGTTGCGGCCCGAACGGCTGCGCTAAGTTTAATGTTACAATAAGCACCGGAGAACATTCTCATGCCTGGCAAGATCATGAACCGTCATCGCCGATTCTCCTGGCTCTCGGACTGGCGGGGCATAAAAAGCGCCATTGGCGAACTCCGGGGCTGGGGTTATCCGGCGCAACCTCGCTTGCAACGGCGTTGCAATAAATCCGCCGGCGACCCCGCCTTCGACGAAGATTGGTTTATCAAGACCATAACGGACAAGGTCACGACGCATCCGGAAGGGATCATGGAATACCCCTTCCACGGCGAGCGCATTTTCGAGCAGCCGCTGGTCGGTTTCGTCCGGGGCGACGACCCGCTCCTGCTCCGTTACAAACAGATCATCGGGCCGCATCATTACACGCCCGAAGAGATCATGGCGTGGCAGGCCGCCAAGAACGGCGTGGCCGCCCCGCCCGCCGCGGAACTTTCGGTCGTCTCGATCATCATGCCCATCGCCAAGCGGACCCGAGGCGACAATGCCGCACAGGACCAGTGGCCGGCGGAACGCTGGGCGCAGACCCGCCTGTTGGGCGAGATTTTCAGCCAGTTGTACATCCGCGAGATCGTCAGCGAACTCATGGCGCTCGGCGTCCTGGCCGTTTCTCCGGACGTGACGCCGATGTTCAACAAGAAACGCTACCCGACGGTCGGCTGGGCTTCGCCCTGGTCTCATCGCCACATGGCGTATGCCGCCGGGTTGGGAACCTTTGGGTTGCAGGATTTTCTCATCACTGAAAAGGGCTGCGCGCATCGCGCCGCCAGCTTTGTGGTTCACCAACGCCTCGCCCCCAATCGCGAGCGGCCGGCTGACATCCACGCCGGGTGTTTGCACCGCCAGGGCAAATTGTGCATGAAATGCGTCAAGCGTTGCCCGGTGCGCGCCATCGGCGAAAACGGCCATGATAAGGAAGCTTGTTACCAGCAAGTGAAGAATTCATTGAAGTATTGCAACGCGAACTACCATATCTTCATTTATGGCTGCGGCCTCTGCGCGACCGGAGTGCCCTGCGAATCGCGAGACCCGGTTGCCCGGTCATCGCAGAATCGCCGTGAATCGCCGACGGATTGATTTTTTCACAGCAAAGACGCGAAGAGCGCAAAGAAGAAAGACGAAAGCCGCTCGGGTCTTGGCAGCCGACGCCTGCTTGTCTTCGAGCCTGTCTTCCACCCTAAGGCTCGGACCCGAGGGGAAGCTCAGACCGGAACAGCGGGCGATCACGAAGACGCGCTCCCGCCATTCTGCCTGGACTCCCGTTTCCCGCCTCCGCGGTGCCAGGCTGTTCGCGGGAATGACGTGTCGCGGGGCGCCGCGGCGTAATCGTCGGGAAGAATATCGGACATCCACAGATTACTTAGCGCGGCCTTCGGCCGCAACCAAATGATTTTTCTTTAGCCGCAGATTGCGCAGATTGGCGCAGATTTGCGGGCCGGGAAATCGAAATTTCGGCGGCCGAAATTTCGCCCCGGCCCGCC
>Ga0181520_10009590_pt1 | contig 13299 bp, 13 predicted proteins | sample PEATcosm2014_Bin_29_FD_132451 | JGI IMG/M metagenome (GOLD analysis project Ga0181520, IMG submission 132451) | Peatland microbial communities from MTU Mesocosm Facility, Houghton, MI, USA - PEATcosm2014_Bin02_30_metaG | ecosystem: Environmental > Terrestrial > Soil > Wetlands > Peat | place...
CCACGGCTTGCGCCGTGGGCTAAGATGTTTGGCCCTCCGGGCTAGGTAGTAGGCGACTCCAAATGGATGGTGGCCGCAAGGCGCGGAGATCTCACGAAAAATGTAGAAACTGCAGACCCGAGCTTCGCTCGGATTGGCAAGGCTGGAGCCTTATCCCACTGGAATTCCCGCCATGGGCATCCGGACCCGGCCGCTGAATATCTCCGCCAGGAAGGCCAGCAGCTCTTCGTGCAGCAGGCCGTTGTCCGCCAGGAGGGTTGCGGAGGCGGTGACGCTGTGCGCCGCGCCGTGCATATCGGAAACGCGCCCGCCGGCTTCCGTCACCAACAACACGCCGCCGGCCATGTCCCAGGGCTTAAGGCCGAATTCCCAGAACAGGTCCAGACGGCCGCAGGAGACGTAGGCCAGGTCGATGGCCGCCGAACCGGTGCGCCGCACGCCGTGAGAGGCCATGGCTATCTGGTAATAGAAGTGGATATTGACGTCGTTGTGGCGCTTGATGCTGGGAAACCCCGTGGAGCTCAGGCTGTCCTTGAGCCTGGCGGTCTTGGAGACGTAGATGCGCCGCCCGTTGAGGTACGCTCCGGCGCCGCGCTCGGCGGAGAACATCTCCTGCCGCACGGGATCGTAAACCACGCCGGCCACCGGCTCGCCGGCGCGCTCCAGGCCCAGGGTAACGTTGAACATGGGGAAGCCGTGGGCGAAGTTGGTGGTGCCGTCCAGGGGGTCCACGTACCAGCGGTATTCGGACAAACTCTCATGGCCGCCGCCTTCTTCGGCCACGATTCCGTGGGAGGGGAAATGCGTTCGCAGGCGCTCCACCACCAGCTTCTCGGAGGCGCGGTCGGCTTCCGTCACCAGGTCGAACTCGCCCTTCAGCTCGTATCCGATGCGCCGCTCGTAGTAATGGGCCAGCAGCGCGCCGGCTTCGCGCGCTATATCGACCGCCGTTTCCAGATAGTTCATGAGTGGGAGCGAGTAACCGCTTGCGGAGCCCCTAGGTCTCTTCCGTCAGGTACTTGATGTCGTGTTTGAAAATGAACAAATTGGCCGCGCCCTTGCGCGTCAGGCGGATGAAAGACTGGTCGTAGTACTCGATGGTTCCGACCACCTCTTCTCCATCGGCCAGCTTCACACGAACCGGCGTGGCCGCCTCAATCAGGCGCTTCAGGTACTTGGTTTCTTCGAACGTCTGTTCCGGCGCGCGCCCGGATTTCCCAGCCTGCTGTGTCGTATCGACCTCTCTCACCGCTTCTTGGTTTTCTCGGGAAGCGTTCTAACGTTGTCGGGAACCACCGCGGTTCGGGCGTCGGCCGCGCCGGATGCGCCCTCCGAATCACCATAATAGCCGTTGCGCGAGGAGACCTGCAATTGCGGCCGGTTCACCTTGACCTGGAGCTTGTGGAAGCGGTCCTTGGTGAGCGGCGCATTGTGCGGGTAGAAACCGAGCAGATACTGGGTGCGCAGCTCGGAGACGATGTCGGCGAAGGCCTTATCCATCTCCGGCCCCAGGGTAGGCATGAAGACCCGGCCGCCGGTGCCCTCCGCCATGTACATGAGCGCATGCTCGCCGCCGATCATGCGCCCGGCCGGGTTGGTGATCGGCACCACCACCACCGAATAGACGATGGCGTCGGCCATTTGGGCGGCTTCGAGGGCCTGCGGAGCGCTAATGCGGGAGTAGGTGTCGTCGCCGTCGGTCACCAGCAAAATGACCTTGCGCCCCTCGCGCTTCTCGAGCGCCTGGGAGGCCCAGGCAATGGACTGGAAGAGGGCTGTCGCGCCTTCGGAATGCAGCATCCGGAACGGCTGGATCAATTGCGCGTAGCTGTGCGTGAAATCGCAAAGCACTCTTACGTCGGCGTTCACGCTGTAAAGCTGCACGGCGTCGCGCGGGCTGCCCTCGGCGAGCAGGGCGCGCAGGAAGCGGCTGGCGGAATCGGTTTCGTATTTCAGGTCCTTGCCGGTGGTTCCGCTGGTGTCGATCAACAGGGCGACGGAGATTGGCTGCTCGGTCACGCGTTCGAAAACCGCCACCTCCTGCCGCGCGCCGTTATCGGTGATCTCGAAATCCTCCTTCTTGAGGCTTCCCACAAGCTGGCCGGCCTGGTCCCTCACGGTGGTCACGACGTGCACCAGGTTGACATTAGCGCGAAAGACGGGTGGCTGCTGGGCGCCCGCGATCCCCGCGATCAGGCAAGCCACCAGAGCCGCTTTCAGGCTTGCTGTTGGCAGGCGGAAACGCCTGCCCCACAAATCAGAGCGCCAATGGGACATCGCGATCCCACTCCCCTTCCACCCAAACCTCGCCATCGGCGAAATGCTCCTTCTTCCAGATGGGAACGGTCTTCTTGATGCGGTCGATGGCTTCGAGCGCCGCCTCGAACGCGGGCCGCCGGTGCGGTGCGGTAACCACCACCGCGACGCTGGTCTCGCCCACCAGCATCCTTCCCAGGCGGTGGACCATGGCGACGCGGCCGATTTCCCGGCCGGCGGCGATCTCCCGGCCGATGCGCGCCATCACCTTGAGCGCCATGGGCTCATAACACTCATAGCTCAGGAACCGGGTGGGACGGCCGCGGGTATTGTTGCGCACCGTGCCTTCGAACGTGACTACGGCGCCTTCGGAGCCGGTGAGCAGCCGCGCCGCCAGCGTGCGCGTGTCGATGGGCCGATCGCTGAGGGCGTAGTAATTGCCGTTTTCGGAGACCTCGGGCCGGCGGGCGGCGCAACCGCCGCTCACGGGCGGCATGAGAGCCAACTCGTCGCCCTCTTCGAAGCTGTCGGAAAGCCGCGCAAATTCACGATTTCGCGCCACCACGATGCTTCCGGCCATCTCCTTGAGGCGCGGAAACCGCGCGCCGTAAGTTTCCAGAACCGCTCCCAGGTCGGCGCCATCGGCGAAATCGGCTTCCTCCGACGAGCGCCCCACCAGGTCCCTCAGAACGCCGAAAAAGAGCACTCGCGCGCGCATGCCTTTTGGTTAGCCTCCAGTCTATCAGACGACGCCGGAAGCCCTGCCGTTGCGCCGGGTTACAATGCGTTTACCCATGACGACCGCCCACGAAACAACGCTCCGCGTGCGCTACGCCGAAACCGACCGTATGGGCGTGGTCTATTACGCCAACTACCTGGTCTGGATGGAGGTGGGACGGGTGGAACTGTGCAAGGCGCTGGGCTTCGACTACCGCGACATGGAGGACCAGGACGGCGTCTTCCTGGCGGTGGCCGAAGCTTCCTGCCGCTATCGCTACCCGGCGCGTTTCGACGACGAAGTGGTGGTCAGGACCTGGGTGGAAGAGGCGCACTCGCGCATGGTGACCTTCGCCTATGAGATGCGCTTGGCGGAAGGCGGCCGGCCGCTGGCCTCCGGCCACACCCGCCACATCTTCGTGGATCGCCGGATGGCCCGCGCCCGCCTGCCCGAGAAGTACTTCCCCCTGTTCGGAATCGACCCGCGCCGCTCGCGCGCGTAGAGCCGGCCGGCCGCGTGAACTGGACATCTCAGATGACCATAAGCTATCCTGTGGTCGATGCAGCGGATCAATGCGTCGAAATTCAAGGAACAGTGCCTGAGCTTGCTGGACGATCTCGGCGCGGAGGGCATCGTGATCACCAAACGCGGCAAGCCCGTGGCCAAGGTGATTCCGATCGGGTCCGGCTGCGCTGCCCTGATTGGAAGTATGAAGGGGAAGCTGAACATCAAGGGCGATCTCCTGTCCACGGGTGTCCCGTGGAATGGGGAATCCTCGCGCCCCCATGCTAAATCTTGACACCCACATTCTGATCCATGCCCTGGCCGGGCAACTCACCGCCAAGGAACGCGAGACGCTCGCCAACGATCAGTGGGGCATCTCGGCCATCGTGATTTGGGAGTTGGCCAAGCTGGCGCAGTTGGGACGGATCGATCTCGACATCGATTCCGCGGATTTCGCGCGCGCGCTTTCCAACATCCATATCTGGCCGCTGGACCTGGCGGTTTGCCGGCAAATCCGCGCCCTGGATTTTCGAAGCGATCCCGCCGGCGAGATCATCGCCGCCACCAGCCTGGTTCATCGCGCGCCGCTGGTAACCCGCGACCGGCGCATCCGCCGCTCGCGACTTGTCCCGCTGGCCATTCGAACCATGGAGATCGTCTCATGACTGCATCCACGAGAAGGAACCTTATCCAGCGCGCATCCCTCGCCTCGCTTGGGTCGCTGGTCGGAGTCAATGCCGCCTCGGCCCAGAAGGCGCCGGCGGCGGGCGGTGCGCCCGATGTCCAGCCCGCGCGCGGCCAGTCGCCCAAAGGCGCTAAGTCGAAGCGGGATCTCATGCAGGAAGTCCTTAACATGGAGGCCAGGCCTGGTTACGTACCGGCCGGCTTCTTTATGCACTTTGGGGTGCGGGGCGATGCGGCCGTCAAGGCTCACCTCGATCATTTCCGGGGCACCGGCATGGATTTCGTCAAGATCCAGTTCGATGAGCAGACGCTGCCATCGAACGATCAAGTCAAGACCCCTCGGGACTGGAGCAAGATTCCCGTTCTTCCGGAAAAATGGTGGGAGCCATCCCTGTATCTTCTGAGGAGGCTGATCGAGGAGGCCAAGTCCGAGGCGCTGATTATCCAGACTCTCTATTCGCCCTACCAGATGGCCAAGCAGGCGGCGCCCTGGCAACTCCTGGTGGAGCATGTCCGGCAGGATGCCGAATCGGTTTGTCGCGGAATGGAAAACATCACCCTCTCGCTCCTGCATTTCGTGCAGGCCGCCTCGCGTCTTGGGGCGGATGGATTCTATATGTGCGCGCAGGGAGGCGAGACCAACCGGGTCGCCGATCGCGCGCTCTTCAATCGAGCCATCAAGAACTATGACATGATTCTTTACAAGGAAGCCGCGCAGTTGGTCGGTTACAACATCATGCACCTATGCGACTACGACGGTTCCTATCGCGACTTCCAGTTACGCTTTCAGGATTACCCGGGACAGGTGGTCAACGTCCCGCTCACGGCTGATGACAAGCCTCTTTCGCTGCGTCAGGCGGCTGACATGTTCAAGCGCCCGGTGATGGGCGGGCTCAACCGGCTGGGTATTCTCAGCACCGGCAGCCCGGAGGAGGTGAAGAAAGCGGCCCTGGAGGCGCTCCAGGACGCTCCGGCGAATGTCATTCTGGGCGCCGACTGCACCGTAAGTTCGAGCACGCCAAGAGAGAACCTAAGGATGGCGATAAGGACCGCGCACGAGTACAGGTCTTAGGCGCGGCCTTTACAGCGGATTACCTTCTTACTGTAAGGTACCTTGCACTCAACCTATCTCCGACGGGCTCTCGGCCTGACCCATTTTCCCCGATCCTGCACCTCACTTTGAGGCGAGGCAGGGCAAGGACAGTCTGGACTGCACCCCTGGCCTGAAATGAAATTGTGTAATTCGGCGCTGTCCCCGGTTCGCCGGTGCTGGAAGCGGTGTGTGGTCAGTGGCGTTCGGGATGTCAGGGATTCGTTCGGGTGGCCCGTCGGTATCGACGCCTTGCGATGCACATGAGCGCCGCGCCACCGATCGCCATACCCAAAGACGAGGGTTCCGGGGCCGCCGACACGATTAAGATCCCGGAGATTCCATAATAGGGCGCCAGGTTATTCCCTGGACTTGCACCGTCGTCCAACCAGGAATCATCCGACGCTATCTCTCCGTAGGTGACGCGGGCCCCGGCGGTACCACCACCGCAAGCAACATCGCCGAGAGGGCATGGGGAAGCGCTTCCCGCGGGGTCGGTGCCGGTCCATGCATCCGTGGCGGAGGGCGCCCCGGTCTCCGTGGTCTCAATAGGATACAGGAGCGAACCGCTGAACATTCCCCCTGCCTCCGTCCCGGCATCGTTTGCGACCAGATCCCCCTCCAAATCGTAGATCGGCGCCCCGCTGTCTACACCAATGTTGTCGATCGCGTTTACCGTGGCCGTAGAACCAATGGCGAGCCACGTGGTTCCCAGCGCCGCCAAGGCAGTGATGGTGTTGGCATCAGTGTTTACGTCGTTGTTGTAGTCGGCGATGTTGGAAGATTCGGCGAAATAGAGCTCGGCCGTGACAAACGCCAGCCGGTATTGGCTGCCAGGAGCGAGACCCGCCGGGACGGTGATAATGGTATCCGCGTTCGAGCGGGATGCGATCCCCACTACCGCCAGCACCAGCAAACCTGTGTTTTTGAAAACCGACATTCGCATCAGGCTCCCTTTTTGCCAAGGACCTCCGCCGCGTGCCCCGGCTACAGACAGCCTTATCAAGAATGTCCGCTTTGGTTGAGATTGCCCAGGGTTGCCGTTTTCAACAACCTGTGGCTATTTGCATTAGTGTCCATCAATACGTTCCGGAAGTCAATGAACATCTGTCTTTGTCGATGTTTTCAGCACTTCAATCTCCGAAATCGGCCACCCCAGGGCTTTCCAGCCAATGTGGGTCTAAAGGGGACAGACGCATTTCCGAGCGATCCCTGCCCCGGCGATGCGCACCGGTATGCGTAGCTCCGCCGAAGGCGTGGCCGGCGCGAGCGCAGTTGTCTGAGAATTCATAAAGCGTCCCCGGGGGCTGAGGAGCGTGACGCCAAGACCGGCAAAATCCTTCGCGTTTCGCGTTACGAGGGTGAGATCGTGTTCCAGCGCCGTCGCGGCGAGCATGCCATCCGCTGTGTTGAGCCTGAATCCCGAAGTTGGCGCATTGTATCAGGGCACGGCTTCAGCCGTGCCGCAAACGGGAACACCCGGGGGGCTTTAGCCCCTGTTTTTTCATGAGGACGAGAGGGATTTGCGTCGAGGCTGCCAAACCAGGGGCTAAAGCCCAGAAAATGCTTGCCTGATCGGCACGGCTCAAGCCGTGCCCTGATACAAGCCTGTTCTTTCAAGGTAATAGCCTGTAGGAATTCAGTTTATCCGACGTCCTTTATGTCCGGCGCTCCACGTAAGCGATCGAAGAAAAATCACTGCTTCTTAGGTCATCCCGTCCAGCGTTCCCCAGAATTCCGGAAACGATACCGAAGCCGCTTCGGCCCCTTCCACCGCCGATTCCCCATCGGCCCGCAGCCCTGCCACGGCGAAAGCCATGGCGATGCGGTGGTCGCCGAAGGAATCGAATTCCGCCGCGCGGAATTTCTGGCGGCCGGGAATCGCCATGCCGTCGGGCAGTTCCTCGGCTTCCACGCCCATGCGGCGCAGGTTGTCTATCGTGGTGCGTATGCGGTCGGTTTCCTTGATCCGCAGCTCGGCGGCGTCTTTGACCGTGAGGCCTTCCTCGCTGGCGGCGCCCAGCACGGCCAGCACCGGAATTTCGTCGATCAGCGCGGCCGTCAAACCGCCTTCGATCGCGCCGCCGCGCAGGGCCGAGTATTCCACCACGATATCGCCCGACAGCTCTCCATTATGGCTCTCAATATCCGGAATACGGATCTTGGCGCCCATGCCCGCGAGGAAGTCGAGCAGCGCCGAGCGTGTGGGGTTCAGCCCTACGCCGCGTATGACCAGCCGCGATCCGGGCACAAGCAACGCAGCCGCGATAAAAAATGCCGCCGAGGAGAGATCCGACGGCACGTACAGATCGCGGCCAATCAGCCTGGGCCGGCCCGTGACTTCGATCCGGCGGCCCGCCACGCGCACCTCCGCGCCGAACTCGCCCAGCGCGATCTCGGTGTGATCGCGCGACCGGGCCGGCTCGGTGACCGACGTTACCCCCTCCGCGAACAGGCCCGCGAACAGTACGCAGGTCTTCACCTGCGCGCTGGCCACCGGCATGGCGTAGTCGATGGGCCGCAGCCGCGCGCCTTCGATCTCGAGCGGCGGGAACTTGTCCTCCCGCGCCCGTATGCGCGCCCCCATTTCCCCCAGCGGCTTCATGATTCGCTGCATGGGCCGTCGCGAGAGGGATTCGTCCCCGAAGATGCGGCTGCCGAACGCCTGCGCCGCCAGGATTCCGGAAAGCATGCGGATGGTAGATCCGGAATTGCCTGCGTCCAGATCCCCCGCCGGCGGGCGTAGCCCTTCCAGCCCCCCGCCGCGTATGGCGAATTCGTTTCCCTCGCCTTCCACTTCGATTCCCAGCGCGCGCACGCACCCCAGCGTGGAATGGCAATCCGCGCCGGTCGAGTAGTTGCGGATACGCGTCTCACCCTCGGCGATGGCCGCCAGCAGCGCGTAGCGATGCGAGATCGACTTGTCGCCCGGCAGCGCGATCTCGCCGCGAATGGCGGAAGCTGGAGAAATTCTCTTGCGCATGAAATTTCAAATTCCGTCTTTATGACTTCGCCGCTATCTTACCATCGGCCGCCGTACCGGTAAGTATGGGACGCGGCCTGCCCGCGCCCGATCATGCCGTTGCCTGTGGAAAAGTCTTCCCTCATCAAAACATTTACTGTACATTATGTTTGTATGCAGAACACGCGCGATTCGTCTGTTTGGCGAAGCCTCGCCGTGGCCTTTGGCGACGGCGTGGCTTTTGGCGTGGGCATGAAACTAACCCAGAGTGCGGCCCGGCAACCCGCCTCGGCGGATCTTGCCGAGCCGCCTCCGGCGGGTGACCGGCTGCAGGAACTCGAACGGCGGTTGATGCGGCTGGAGCAGGCCCCCGCCGCGCTTTCGCCGCCCGGCCCTTCCGGGTCGTTCGACCGCAAGGTGATGGAAGCCGTGGTCAACGCCCTGGATGCCCGCTTGAATGAGCTGAGCGGCCAAGTGGAACGCCGGCTCACCGAGACGGAAGCGAAGATCGCTCTGGAGTTGAAGACTCTCGACCAGCGGGATCGCACGCTGGCCTCCGAGGCCGGATCGCAAATCGAGGAGGTGCGCGCCAGGTGCGACCAGCGGGTGGCCGCCGCGGAAGCGAAAATCGCGCTGGAGTTGAAGACTCTCGACCAGCAGGATCGCACGCTGGCCTCTCAGGCCGGATCGCGAATCGACGAAGTGCGGGCCAGGTGCGACCAGCAGCTCGCCGAGTTTTGCCAGAGCCTGGACGCGGAGTTGGCGGCGTTTCGCGGCGCCCGCCAGGAGCTCGAGGCGGCCATGGCCCACCTGACGCGCGAGCGTGTCGCCGCCGAAATGGACGCTTACGCGGCCAGGCTGGAGCCGGCGCTCGGAGAGCAGGTCGCGGCCGCGGTCCAAGCCGCTCTGGAGCCGCGCGTCGCCTCCGAGGTGGCCGCGCTACTGCCCGCGCTCGAGAACCAGCTTCGGGAGGCGATCCGCCAATCGGCCAGCCAAGCCTCCAGCCTGGCGTCGGAGTCGGCGGCGGCCGTTATGCAAGAGAAAATCGTCCCGTTGCGCGCCGAGATGGAGGCGCGCTACGCGGAAATCGATGCATTGCGGCGGCAGGTGGCCGGCGCGGACCGCAATACGCTGGACGTTCTGCTGGCCATCGGCCGAATCTGCCAGGAAGCCTCCGGGCGGATGTCCGGGCCCGTGGCTCCGCCTCCCGCCGCGTTCGAATCGCCGTCCGCGGCGATGCCGGAGCCGGAACAGAGACCGGCAGCCGCCGCTCAGGAAGTGGAGAATCCGCCGGCCGTCCGGCCCATCGGGCCGTCAACCGAGCGGAACGGGCATGCCGGCTCGCAGCCGCTTGACCCGGAAGCTCCGCCTCTCTCCGCCCCGACCTTCGGCCAGATCAAAAACCCCAGCCGCCTGTGGCGCATCCCGCTGGTGTCGTCGCTCCTGTTAACCACCGCGGGCCTGGCGCTGATGCGGCTGCTATAAGCCCGCTACCCCTACAATAGTCTCGTGGAGCAGTTTGCCCTGGAGTTCGACCTCGCGCCGCAGCGCCGCGTTTATACGGTGGGCGAACTCAACGCCGCCATCCGCGCGGCCCTCGACGACGAATTCCAGGATGTCTGGGTGGCGGGCGAAATCTCGGGGCTGAAGCCGGCTGCCAGTGGGCATTTGTACTTCACTTTGAAGGAGCGGGATTCGCAGTTGCACTGCGTGGCTTACCGTTCCGCGAATCGCTTCTGGAAGTTCCAGCCGCGCGATGGCCTGGCCGTGCTGGCGCGCGGCCGCATCGATGTCTACGAGCCGCGCGGCGAGTACCAGTTGCTGGTGGAGACGCTCGAGCCGCGGGGACTGGGCGCGCTGCAACTGGCTTTCGAACAACTCAAGAAGAAGCTCTCCGCCGAGGGCCTCTTCGCGCCCGAAAGAAAGAGGCCGCTGCCGCGCTTCCCGCGGCGCATCGGACTCGTGACGTCGCCGCGCGGCGCGGCCATCGCGGACCTTATCCACGTGCTCACGCGCCGCTTTCCGGGACTGCACATCCGCCTCTTTCCGGCCCTGGTGCAGGGCGAGGGGTCGGTGCGGGAGGTGTGCCAAGGCATCCAGTACTTCAGCCGGACGAAGTGGCCGGAGGTGGTGATTGTGGCCCGCGGCGGCGGTTCGCTCGAAGATCTCTGGACCTTCAACGAGGAAGCCGTGGCGCGGGCCATCGCGGCCTGCTCCGTGCCGGTGATTTCGGCGGTGGGGCACGAAACCGATGTGACTATCGCGGATTTCGTGGCCGACCTGCGCGCGCCCACGCCATCGGCCGCCGGAGAGTTGGCGGTCCCCACGCGTGAAGACCTGCTGGAGCGCGTCGAAGCGGCGCGCGGCGCCTGCCTGCGCGGGCTGCGCTATCGTCTGGCCATGCTGGAGAGACGCCTCCGCCAGCAGGGCATCGAGCGCGCCTCGAGCGCGCTCCACCGGCGCGTGGGCCGCGCCCAACAACGCATCGACGACCTGACCTATCGCATGCGCGAATGCCTGCGCGCGGACTGCGCCCGCCGCGAGCGCGAACGGCGCGCGTGGGAAGCCCGGCTGCGGCGCTTCGACGTCCGGCCGCGCCTGGCGGCCGATCGCCGGCGCCTGGAGACGGCCGCCGCCGCCGCGGCGCAAGCCATGCGCATGCTTCTGGAGCGCCGGCGAAGCGCTTTCCACCAGCTTGCCGCCAAGCTCGGGCAGTTGAGCCCGCTGCGCATACTGGAGCGCGGCTATGCGATTGTCTCCAACCAGGAAGGAATCCTCAAGGATGCCGCCGCCGCCCCGCCCGGTTCGCGCATCCGCGCGCGGCTGGCAAAAGGCGAACTGGACGCCGTGGTGGAGTAGCCGCTACTTCGCAGCCCGCGGCGCCGCCGCCTGCTTCTGTTCCTTCTGCTCCGCTCCTCCCGAAACATCGGAGGCCGGCAGACTGTTCGGATAGTATCCGTCGCGGGTCTTGACGATGGCGTTGGGCAGGTTCGGCAGCTCAACCTTGACATGGCGGAAGACCCTGGCGCGGTCCTCCTGATCGATGTCCGGCACGTACCGCAGTACGTACTGCGTGGTCAGCTCGCCCTGAAGGTGCGTGACGGACGTGATGATGTTCTTCAACTTCTCGGAAGCGTAGGCTCCCGTGCCTGGGTCGAACACGTAGTTACCGGCGTCTTTGGGCGTGGAAAGATAGCCAATCACGTCCTTGTAGATGCCGCTGAGCGGATATTCCACCATGCCGCCCGTCTCGAAGGCCAATCTCTCCAGCACGTCCTGCTCGGCGTTGTCAAATCCGTAAGCGACCGTGCTAAAGCCGTATATCGTGACCAGATTGCGCTTGGCTATCTCGATCACCTCTCCCAGGCTCTTGGAACTGGTGTTGTTGTGCCCGTCGCCAATGATGATGATGACCCGGCGCGGATCGTAGGGCTCTCCCTTCACCACTTCGCGGCTGGTGCACGCCAGGTAAATGGCGTCATACAGCGCGGAGCCGCCGCCGGGTTTCATCTTCTCCACCTTTTCGACCATGCTCTGGCCGTCCCACGTGGTGTTCACCACCAGGTCCGCTTCATTGCCGTAGGTGATGAGATATCCTTGGCGGTACTTGTCCTTCTCTCCCGGCAGCAGCGCCCACATCAGTTGTTCGATGCCCTCCTGGTAATCCTTCCAGTGGATTGCGCTGGCGCTGCTCAGGTCCACCAGGAAGCCGATCACGAGGGGCTGCTTTTGATTGTGGTTGAAGGACTTGATGCGTTGCGGACGGCCTTCGTCCAAAACCCGGAAATCGGCGGTAGTCAGGTTGGAGACGAAGTATCCGCGGTCGTCGGTAACGGTAACCGGCAACAAGACTTCCTTCGATTCCGCGAAGAACCTCGCCTCCTGCTCCCCCGGATTGGCCGGAGCCGGTTGGGAGGCGGGCGGCGTTTGGGTTTGCTGAGGCGGCGCCGCCTGCTTTGCCGGCTGCTGGGGCGGCGCCTGCTGGGGCGCGGCCAGGCACAACAGCAGACCGAAGGCAGCCAAGCCCATTATGGCTATGATCGAACGTTTCACGGCGTTGGTTATATTCTAGCGCGGGCAAGGCGGTCCGTGTGGGCCGCGGGAAACGCACACCTGTGCGACCTGAAAGTGGGGTCGGGATTTCATCCTGCCGGGGCGCCCTCTGGGCCCGCTTCTGCCCGGCGTCTGGAGTTTCTGCATTTGGCAGCGGTTCTCCGGAGTTGTGGGACAGGCGCTTCCGCCTGTCATCCGCCGGGGCCAAAATCCTGACCGCGCGCGCTGCCCGTGGCGCGTTTTCCCACGTTGCCGCTTCATTGCGGCAGTGCGGAGTCCGCGAACCATGCGCCGGCGCAAGAGACTATAGACATTCAGACAACGCGACCACCCCGGCTATGCTCCGCCCGTTCTCATTTACAATGCCAGCGCCCGTTGGTCAGTAACCTATCCCCCCATGTTTCTCTTCCGCGTTTTTGACCCATTGCGCGTAACATCGATTCCACTCGCTGCGTATGGAGTCCGCCACCGCGCCGTCGGTGACGTGGCCGCGAAGAGCCTTGACCCATAGGGTCGAATTCTCAACGATCGGGCGCTCCATTTCGCGCGCGCGAGAGATCGTTTAACGCCCCATAGCTCGGAACAAAGGAGAAACAGAAATGCTGAAGTCTACGTGTGCCCTCCTGGGCACGGCACTGCTCATTGCCGTGCTGTTTTGCGGCGTATCGCAGCCAGTCGCGTCTGCTCGCCCGTACCTCCTCGCCGACGGCCCGCAACCGCCTCCGCCACCCATACCCTGGCTAAGTCCGGACCATCACGTCCGCATAGCCGACGGCCCGCAACCGCCTCCGCCGCCCATACCCTGGCTGAGTCCGGACCATCACGTCCGCATAGCCGACGGCCCGCAACCGCCTCCGCCGCCCATACCCTGGCTAAGTCCGGACCATCAGGTCCGCGTAGCCGATGGCCCGCAGCCGCCTCCGCCGCCTATACCCTGGCTAAGTCCGGACCATCAGGTCCGCGTAGCCGATGGCCCGCAGCCGCCTCCGCCGCCCATACCTTGGGTAAGTCCCGACCATCAGGTCCGCGTAG
>Ga0181520_10009591_pt1 | contig 13299 bp, 16 predicted proteins | sample PEATcosm2014_Bin_29_FD_132451 | JGI IMG/M metagenome (GOLD analysis project Ga0181520, IMG submission 132451) | Peatland microbial communities from MTU Mesocosm Facility, Houghton, MI, USA - PEATcosm2014_Bin02_30_metaG | ecosystem: Environmental > Terrestrial > Soil > Wetlands > Peat | place...
GGATCGGAGTACTCCGATTGCGTGCCCGGCTCGGCTTTGAGCGGCAGCTCCAGGCAGGCTTTCAGGAGCGCCTCGGGTGTGGCGGCGGCGCGGAAGAACTCGACGTAGCCCGGCAGCCCGGAGCTGTGGGCCAGCAGATGGCGCAATGTCACACGGCGTGCAGCGTCGCCCACGGCGCGGCCCTCCAAAAAGCCGGGCAGCAGCTCACCCAGGGGCGTTTCCAGGCGCAGCAGGCCGCGCTGGTGGAGCAGCATCGCCGCGGCGGTGGTCGCGGCAACCTTGGTGATGCTGGCTACGTCGCAGACGGTCTCCGGAGTGACGGCGGGGGAGGCTTCGTCATAGGTGAAGCGGCCCCGCGCGTCCATGAGCACAACTTCATTGCCAGCCAGCACTCCGAAGGCGCAGCCGGGAAAGGCGCGCGCGGCGATGGCTTCGTCGAGGACGCGGCAGACGGTGGCAAAGCGGCCTCGCGGGCCGGTGGGCAGGGCAACGGACGGAGTGGAGTCGGAAGTCATTGCTCATCTGAATCGTAACGCGAATGGGGGCGGGTGCGCTGGCCGCGTCAGTCTTTCCAGACCTGACAGGTGATAGGCCAGCCTGATTCTAAAAGCGCACAGCTTGACCAACTTGACCAAACTGGTGAATCGGCCCATGATTGAAGTGAAGGGGATTCGCCATGAATGCGAATTCGAACGAGTTGCCTGAAACGGAGGAGACGGCAGGGAAGCCGGAGCCGCTGCGGAAATTTGGGCAACACGTGTTCGGAATTGCCTTTCATTCCGACGATTGGGAGAAGGACATTCCGCTGGAGTATTTTCAGGATGAGGACGAAAATAATCCCTTCGGCGAGGGAGGCAATAATGGCTAGCACACAAGTGAATTTATACGAAGCGAAGACGCATCTTTCCAGCCTGGTGGAGCGAGCTGCCAAAGGCGAGGAAATCTTGATTGCCAAGGCAGGCAAGACAATGGCAAAATTATCTGCTGCTTCGGCCCCGGATCAGGTTGCGGAACCGCTGCCTTGGGGGCAGAATCTGCTGGGGTTGGCCAAACTCCCTGAGTCCTTTTATGAGGACATACCGCTGGAGTATTTTCAGAGCGAAGCCGAAGATAATCCCTTCGGTGATGGAGGCAGTAATGGCTAGCACACAAGTAAATCTGTATGAAGCGAAGACTAAACTTTCCAGCCTGGTAGAGCGTGTTGCTACCGGCGAGGAATTCGTGATTGCCAAGGGGGGCAAGCCTAAGGCGCGGTTGGTTGCTCTGGCGGAGGAGCCTAAGCAACCGCGTATATCCGGGCGGAATTTGTTGGGGATTACCTATATCGCCGACGACTTTGACGCTCCGCTGCCGGAGGATGTACTTCAGGATTTTGGGTTATAGAGAATGAAACTGCTGCTCGATACGCATTCCTTTCTGTGGTGGGACTCGGATGATCCCAAATTGCCGGAGTCCTTTCACTCGGCCATTGCCTTGCCTCAGAATGAGGTCTTCGTCAGTGCCGTGACCGTTTGGGAGATCGCCATTAAACGGGCTTCGGGAAAGTTGGTCTTTGGGGGAGCGGTTGGAAGATCCATCGAGATTCATGGATTCCGGTCCCTTCCCATCACCGTCGAACACGCCGAATGGGCCGGAGGGCTTCCACCGCTGCATCGCGATCCATTTGACAGGTTGCTTGTGGCGCAGGCGCACTTTGAGGGACTGGTTCTCGTCACTGTCGATGAGCAGATTTTGCGCTACCAAGTTCCGCATTTGTAATGCGCCATGTCCAAGAAAATTTAAGGCTCTTAGATTTCATCGGGGAATATAGCGTCGATTCCCAACCTTTCCGCAAAAAAAGCGGAAAGGATGGGGCACGGTGTAGCGTGGTATATCAGGCAAGGACATCACTCAAGGAGCCAATCCTTCCATTGCTTCTGAAATAGATCGGCCTCTTTTCCTTCCTTATCAAAATTCAGGCACCGGGCAAACTTTCGTACTAGCCCATTCGCCCTAATATAATTCTCCTCTCCCACCAGCCACTTCTTCATTTGGTTGCCTTTCAACATAAAGCATTCAAAGGCATCGTTCTTTCGGCTTCGGCGGAGAACGACATAGTAATCATTAGGCCCGTCCTTGACGCTTTCAATCTTCTCGCAAATGGGTCAAGAGTTAACCCACCGTCCCGACGTTTTCACCTGGATGTTTGCATGACGAGTTCCATCCTGAGTTGTGGCGATGATGTCATACCCGGCCGTATTCCGGATTGTTGGTAAAGCGATGATGCCTCGCAGGGTTAGCTCCATCGAGACATGGAAAACCCCCGCTATGCCAATCAATGCTTTATTCTTCGCCCTCGCAGCAACCACTTTCAACCTACCTTCCTGATCCCTGTTCCCTGTCTTACGTAATGTCCTCGGTGTCGTAGACCAGGCCGCCGCGCTTTTTGGGGATGCCGTGGACGGAACTGATCAGGTCTTCGACGACGTCTTCGAGCTGGCGCTGGCTTTCGATGACGGCGCTCATGCTCTTCAGCTCTTCGGGTTCGATCACGCGTTCGACCAGGACGACGGCGTGGCATTGGGCGACGTGGTCGAGGTTCATCCCCTCGGGAGTTTTGGCTTTGATGCTCACCTGATCGGTGCCCAGGCTGAGCAGGTCGGCGACGCGGGCGCGCATCTCGGTGGAGAGGGGGGCGATCTTGGGCGCGGCCAGAATCAGCGTGGTGTCGATGTTCACGATGCGGTAGCCGGCGCGCTGCAGGGTCTCCATGGCCAGGTTGAGAAAGATGGCCGAGTCGGCGTCCTTCCAGCGCGGGTCGCCGGGCGGGAAAAAAGTGCCGATGTCACCGGCGGCGATGGCGCCCAGCAGCGCGTCGGTGATAGCGTGCAGCAGCACGTCGCCGTCGGAGTGGCCGGCCAGGCCCTCCGGGTGGTCCAGCGCGAGCCCGCCGATGCGCAGCGGCACGCCCGCCTTGAAGACGTGCGAGTCATAGCCGAATCCGATTCGTGTTTCCATGGTTACCGTGCCTGTTCTATCGAGCTAATCTGCGGCGATTTCATTTCATTCAGCCGACCTCAGCGGGCGCGCTGGCGCAGATAGAATTCAGCCAACGCCAGATCTCCCGGTTGGGTAATCTTCAAATTCACTGGAGAGCCATGGACCACGGCGACCGCGTGCCCCGCGCGCTCGACGACCGAGGCCTCGTCGGTGCCGATAAATCCGTCCGCCATAGCCTCGGCGAAGGCGCTCTGCAGGAGTCCATAGCGAAAGCCCTGCGGCGTCTGCGCCAGCACAATAAACTCGCGCGGAATGGTGGAGGTAACCAGCGCTCCGTGGGCGGTCCGCTCCACCTGTTTGATGGTGTCCACAGCCGGCATTCCGACGATAGCCGCCCCGTGCTGGAGGACCGCGTCGATGGTCCTGTCGATGGTGGCCGCGTCAATCAGCGGCCTGACGGCATCGTGAACCAGAACAATGTCGTCCGGCTCTGCGGGCAGGGCGGCCAGTGCGTGGGATACCGACTCCTGGCGGTGGTCGCCGCCTTCGACGACATGCACGCGCGCGCTGAAGCCATACTCGGCAATTTGCGCCTGAACGCGCTCCATCTCCGGCTGGCGCACGGCCACATAGATCGCCGTCACCCGCTGGACCGCGGCAAAGGCGCGCAGCGAATGGATCAGGATGGGAAGCCCATCGAGGATGAGAAACTGTTTGGGCTGCGGCCCGGCCATCCGGGTTCCCAGCCCCGCAGCGGGAAGAATCACAAAAACTTGCATACGGGTTGGAGTATACAACGAAGCGGCCACCTGCGGTGGGCCAATCGCTCGCTTATCGCTCGCCGGAGAGGAAAAATGTCCCTCAGAGGCTAATGCCATTGCTGGACGGGTTTTCCCTGGACCTCGACCGAAGTTTTCTGAACAGCCTCTCCTCTTGATTTTGGCGCTGCTGTATGCGTGGCCTTCAGCCGCGTGCCTTTCTGTCGAAGGTTATGGTCCACTGCATCGGCCGTGGAATCGCCGAAACATCGGTAAACAGAATCACGGCGCCGCCATTGGACGGACGGCATCACCAGAGTGCCCGTCGGGGTGGATTATGAATCGTTCCATGCTTCCAGTAGCTTACCCCTACTGCGTGGGGCAGATCATTGTTCGAGGTTATGAGTAAACAGAAAAAGGGCAGCCTGACGGAGGCTGCCCATGATGGCCCAGGAGGAGGGTAAAACGCGCCGGAGCTTGCCAGTTCCGGCGGCGAGAAAATGATCAGACGTTCAGCCGGCCCGTTCAGCAATCAATGCGCTGCCGGCTTGTGCCCGGCTGCCGGTTTGTGCGCAGGGCCGGCAGGCTTCTTCTTCTCCAACTGGATTTCTCCGTCGCGCAACACGATCTGTGCGGTTTGCGCCAAAATAGCCGTGGCTGGTACCTGGGTGAAGGTGTCATAGGTTCCCACCAGCGCAGTCGCCGGCGGAATCTTGTATTCGAAGCCAACCGCGGGAATATCCTTGTCTGCCAGGGGCTTCTTCATGTTGACGATGAAGTCGGCAATCTTGTTATCCTTGGCATCCTGGGTCACGGCAACCTTGATCACCGATGCGCTGGCATCGATGACAATTCCCGGGACCGGCGTAACCTGATTCTGCAGGACGGCCCACAGCTTGTCGGTGTCTTCCTTGTCTCCGTTGGCCAGGATGAACTCGGTGTCGACCAGGGCCATTTTGCTCAGGTCAGGAGTTTCCATAATCGCCTTTTTGGCAAGCTGAGCAGGAGTCGGCGCGGGGGGGAGGACGTAGGCGCCTGTCGGGAAGAGCGTAGCCGCCGCCTGGGCTTTCACATCACTCAAGCCGTCCAGATTGCCGTGGTACTTCTGGTAGTAGTAGTTCATCTTCTTTTCGATCTGTGCCTTGATCGGCGTGGCATAGTTCCACGCACGCGCATAGAACCAGACCGCCTGCACCAGAGGCTTATCATCCGCAGCCTTGGCTTCCGGCTTGGTGTAGGCTTCCGCCAGTTGCAGCGTATCCCACAGTCCCTGCGAAGGCCAGGTGGTGGTCTGCTCGGGCGAATAAAGCATCAGTTCGGTGCGGTATTCAGAGATCCCGGCTTTGATGTCCTTCTTGGAGACAATGTCGTCCAAAGCGAGCGCCGAATGAAAGACCGGATAGGTTCCACTGGTCAGCTTCTTCCAGTCAGCGTCGGATGTAGCGGCAGGCTTGACAGCTGCTAGACCCTTCCCAGCGAGCACCCCGGCATCGTCGCAAGTCTGCGCATCCTGGGTCTTGGCGCACTGGCTCTTCTTGATGAGGACCGACATGAAAATGGCCTTCATATTGCCGGGGTCCACCTGAAGCAAGCGGCTTGCCGCGCTGAGCGTCTTGTCGGCATCCTGCAGACCCTGGTAGGTATCGATCAGCGAATCGAGCACAGAGTTCTTGACGACGCTCTGCGGGTAAGCCGTCAAAAAGCTCTCCAAAGCCGCGGCTTTGGCTTTTGGATCGGCCTGCGATGTGGCCATTTGATAGGTGTTGAACTCTGCCGGATCCTTGATAATGATCGAATCCTGGGCACGAAGCATGGGCGCGGAAACGAGGCTGACGCTCGCCAATGCCAACACAGACGCGAAAATTAACTTCTTCATTTAGTACTCCTGGGAATTGCCAAAATGGAGATCAATGTTCAACCACTCGCTCACTGAATGCGCAACCGTCCCTTGGGGCGACCGAGCACCGGGGCATCGATTCAAAGATACCACGGCTTTCAAGGCGGTGTTGGATGGATTATAGAAAGCGACGCTGTTTGTGACAAGTGGAGATGTAAAAAAAACAGGGAATAGGGAATAAGGAACAGGGAATAGCGAGCTTATTAACGGGATTTGGAGGTTGTCAAGAGCCAAAAACACATTCTGACCCCGGTTCCCCGCTCCCCGGATTGGATGCTCACTCGGACCCATAACCGATTAGACACCGAAGCCGGGAAAACAGTTCCCTTACCCCAGACCCCAGATCCGTGACCCCTGCTTCTATTGCAGCAACCTCACCAGTTCAGCCTGTTCGGCCAGGAAGGCGTCGTGGCCGTGGGCGCTGGTCATCTCCCGGTAATCGGCCTGAACGCCAGCCGCGCGAATGGTATAGGCAAAGTCGCGCACGGCCTGGGTAGGAAAGAGCCAGTCGGAGCTTATTCCGACAAAGCTGAGGCGGGCGCGAATCCCGCCAAAGGCCTCGGCTGCCGAGGAGTATCCTCGCTGCGGATCCCAGATGTCCATGGTGCGCAGAATAGCCAGATAGGAGTTGGCGTCAAAGCGGTCGATGAACCGCTCTCCCTGGTGGTCGAGGTAGCCGGCAATGTCGAAGCGCCCTCCAATGAGGCCGAGGCCGCCCTGCTTGACGTCTGCGTCCCACGGGTTCTCCCCGTTGCGGTTCGGCTTGCGGCCAAAACGCTCGTCGAAGAGCTCCGAGGATTTGTAGCTGAGCATGGCGATCTGGCGCGCAAAGGCCAGCCCGTTGCGTGGAGGGCGCTGCGGCCGATAGCGGCCACCCTTCCACTCCGGGTCGCGCAGGATTGCCTGACGCTGCAAGTGGTTGAGCGCCAGCCCCATCGCCGAAAGCGGCGTCGCGCCGATGATAAGCGCGCGCTGCACGCGCTGGGGGTCGTGGATGGCCCAATCCAGCGCCTGCATGCCGCCTATGGAGCCGCCCAGAACCAGCCGCAGCCGCCGAATGCCCAGCGAGTCCAGCAGCTTGGCCTGCGCGCGTACATTGTCGCGGATGGAAACCAGCGGAAAGTCAGGACCGTAGATGCTGCCTGTTTCCGGGTTGACGGAGCCGGGGCCCGTGGAGCCGTAACAGGAACCCAGCATATTGATGCAGATCACAAAGTCGTGATCCAGCGAGAGCACCGCGCCGGGGGCGAAGATCTCCGGCCACCAGGAACCCACCAACGCCGAGCCGGTCAGTGCATGGCAGACCAGTACGGCGTTGTCCTTGGTTGCGTTCAGCCGGCCATAGACCGCGTAATGCAGCGTAACGCCGACCAACGCGCGCCCGCATTCCAGCGATAATGGCTCGTTCAGCACAAAGTCGCCTTCGTAGGTAGGCGACAGAAACGGCTTCGCGGGCGGCGAGCTTCCTGTCCCGGCTCGGGTTTCACTCATGATTCCTATTGTGCTACACGCACCGTCCCCCGCGCTTTTCATGCCGCGCTCTCTCCGTTGGCCGCCAGGATCGCCTGGTCGAGATCTGCCAGAATATCGCGGATATCTTCGATGCCCACCGAGAGCCGCACCAGCTCCGGAGTCACGCCGGTATCGGCCTGCTCGGCCGGCGAGAGCTGCGCGTGCGTCGTCGAGGCGGGATGAATCACCAGCGACTTGGCGTCGCCGATGTTGGCCAGCAGCGAGAAGAGCTTCAGCGAGTTGATCAGCGTCTTGCCCGCCTCGTAGCCGCCCTTGATGCCGAAGGTGACCAGCCCGCCCTTGCCATCGGGCAGATACTTCTTCGCACGCTCAAAATACTGGCTGGATTCCAGGCCGGGATAGTTGACCCACGCGACGCCGGGATGCTGCTCCAGGTGCCTGGCCACCGCCAGTGCGTTCTCGCTATGGCGCTCAAGCCGCAGGTGCAGCGTCTCGATTCCTTGCAGAATCAGGAATGCGTTGAAGGGCGAGAGCGCCGCGCCGGTGTCCCTCAGTCCCTGCACCCGCGCCTTGAGGATGAAGGCCAACGGCCCGAAGGCTTCGGTGTAAACCAGGCCGTGGTAGGACGGGTCTGGCGTGGTGAAGTCCTTGAAGCGCCCGGAAGCGGCCCAGTCGAATTTGCCCGCGTCCACGATCACGCCGCCGATCGAGGTGCCGTGGCCGCCCAGGAACTTAGTGGCCGAATTGACCACAATGTCCGCGCCCCACTCGATGGGACGGACCAGAGCCGGCGAGACCGAGGTGTTGTCGATCACCAGCGGCAGCTTGTATTCGTGGGCGATGGTGGCCAGCTTCTCGATGTCCACCACGTCCAGCTTGGGGTTGCCCAGCGTCTCCGTGTAAATCGCCCGCGTCTTGTCGTTGATCAGCGCGCGCAGGCCGTCGAAGTCGTCCGCATCGACAAACTTGACGGTAATGCCCAACCGGGGCAGCGTGTAGTGGAAGAGGTTATAGGTGCCGCCGTAAAGCGAGGTCGTGGAGATGATCTCATCTCCGGCCGCGGCCAGCGTCGTGGCCACCAGCGTCTCCGCCGCCTGCCCTGAGGCCACGGCCAGCGCCGCCACTCCGCCCTCCAGCGCCGCCACGCGCTTCTCCAGCACGTCGGTGGTGGGGTTCATGATGCGCGTGTAGATGTTGCCGAACTCCTTGAGAGCAAAAAGCCGTCCGGCGTGGTCCGCGTCCTGAAAGGCGTAGGAGGTGGTCTGGTAGATGGGTACAGCGCGTGCACCGGTGGTGGGGTCAGGGGTTTGACCGGCATGAACGGCGAGGGTGGCAAGATGCTGCTTGGCTTCGGACATTGCGTTCTCCTTCTGGGTTCTGTGCTTCGGTTTCGGTGCGCGGCAAAGACTGATTCCGGGCCGCGCCAATCAAGCAAAACGGCCCGAATCCTGTGGACCCGGGCCGCCTGACTTCAAGATCGGTTGCGCTTAGCGCATTTGCCTCTCAAGAGACCCACGGACCGGTCCGCACGCCATGCACATACACATAGCCATAGCCGCAATTCCGTGATTCCTTGAGTTCAACATGAAAATAGTATCCACGGGGGGCGGGGTGAATGTCAAATAAAATCAAGGCCATGTAACTTGCCCGCTACTCTTCCGCCTTCCAAACATAAGCCCCCGGCTGCGGCAGGCCGATATGCGCCAGCACGCGGTAGACGAACTGGCGGGCCATCTCGGTGGAGTCGATGGGCTTGTTGTAGAAGGCCGGAATGCAGGGGAAGATCACCGCGCCGGCTTCGGAGGCCAGCGTCATATTGCGCAGATGAATGCGATTGAAAGGCGTCTCGCGCACGCAGAGAATCAACGGACGGCGCTCTTTAAGCGTGACGTCGGCGGCGCGGGCGATGAGCGAGTTGGCCAGGCCGTGGGCGATGGCCGCCAGCGTGCCCATCGAGCAGGGCAGGATAATCATTCCATTCGATGGATAACTACCGCTGGCAATCGCCGCGCCAATGTCCGCGTCCGAGTGCTGTACGGTCTTCGTGGGCGGTGCGTCGAGCAGCTTATCGAGCAGATCGTGGCGGCCGGAAAGGCCCAGCTCCTCAGCCAGCACCCGCAGCGAGTTCTCCGATGCGACAAAATGCACGCGGGCAACGCGCTCATCGGCCTCCAGCGCGCGCAGCATCTCGCGGCCAAAGACCGCTCCCGATGCGCCGGTGATTGCTATGGTGAGGTTGGCAGCTTCCATTTTAAGTGAACTCCTTTTTGTATCCGATGCTAAGTACCTAATCGAGGCGGCGATTGGCTACTTTCCCGGAACGCCCTAAAACCAGTTGCTTCGAAGTTGTCGACTAATTGTGAAAGAGCCGCTTTGTTTTGAGGAAAGTTCTGGAATTCAATGTACATTGCATCAACTTCTGCTAAGGTTTCTCCTAAGAGCGTCGTTATCCTGTTTCGAAGATCATGTGCATAGGAAACGATATCCTGATGAATTAGTATGTCTAGAAAGAGTTGTGGCATCGGCTTAAAACCTGCTGGAGGTACCGTTCCATCAGTATGCAAATGTTGCTCCCAAAGATATGGCCAGTGCGCTGGTAGGAATGTATACAGGTTCTTATCAGAATGCGGAAACACTGAATAACGTATACTATTCTTCATGTGCGCCGATTTGTTCCTTAGAATACGTGCGAATTTGAGCCAATCTTGTTCTTCGCCCTGAGTGCAGACAAGCGGCTCAATTCGTTGGTACAGATCCTCTAGCTTTTGCTGTTGAGGCGTAATCACGAGATGGGAATTTGGCACCGGGTAGCGGAGCCAAGCCTCAATCGTTGAGAAAGCTGCTTTTCCTACTACTAAACCCTTAATCGAGTCTGTCAAGAATAACGCAACCAAATCAGCTGCTCCGTCTAGGCTGGCAAGTAGAGACATTAGCAGCAACTGGAAGTTCCGTCGCGCCATGGCATCGGCCGCAGCGTCCCACTCTTCATCCCTAAGGGGCTTTTCTGGATCGTAGCCTTTTCCCTGTGCCTTAACGAATGCTTGAAGCTCGGTGTCTGCTTCTAGTAGGCAGTCCTTGATGCTTCTAAGCACAAGACCAAAATAACTGAACAGAAAATAGTCTTTATCCGATAGGAAGGTTGGTGCTGCTCCGAAAGACAAATAACTCGATCTCGTATACAGAGTAAAAACGGATTCAGGCAGTATCCCCGAATCTTTAGCAGCGACCCAGTCCGGCTCGGGATAATTCCTAACCAACGGAGCCATTACTATTGCAGCGATGTCAAGATTGAACTCTTCAAGTCGCATTTTGACCTCCGACTTTACTCGCCTAATACCCGCCGAAAGATCGCGTCCACATTGCCCAACTGGCGCGTGTAATCGAAGGTGCGGGCGAGCTTCTCTGGAGTCAGCAGCGCGGTGATCGCTGCGTCCTTGGCCACTTCGTCGCGGAAGATCAGGTCTTCTTTCCACGAGCGCACGGCGAGGACCTGCACCAGCCTATAAGCGTCCTCGCGCATCATGCCGGCCTCGGAGAGATCGAGCAGCAACTGGCCGCTGAAGATCAGCCCGCCGGTGCTTTCCAGGTTCTTCTTCATGCGCTCGGGATAGACCAGCAGGCGGTCGATCAGGTCGGTGGTTTTGGCCAGCAGGTAATCCACCAGAATCGTCGAGTCGGGGAAGATGATGCGCTCGACCGAGGAGTGGGAGATGTCGCGCTCGTGCCAGAGCGGAATGTTCTCGAAGGCCGCCTGCGCGTTGCCGCGAAGGACGCGCGCCAGGCCGCTGATCTGCTCCGCGGTAATCGGGTTCTTCTTGTGCGGCATCGCTGAGGAGCCTTTCTGCTTCTCGCTGAAGTACTCCTGGGCCTCGCGCACCTCAGTCCGCTGCAGGTGGCGCACTTCGACCGCAATCTTATCCAGAGAGCTGGCGATGATGGCCAGCGTCGAAATGTACGCCGCGTGGCGGTCACGTTGGATGACTTGCGTGGCTACAGGCGCGGGCTTGAGGCCCAGCCGCGCGCAGATTTTTTCTTCATGCTCCGGCTTGAGGTGGCCAAAAGTGCCCACGGCGCCGGATAGCTTGCCGACGCGCATATCCTCTGCTGCCGCGTCAAAGCGGGCCAGATTGCGCTCCATCTCGGCGTACCAGTTGAGCAGCTTGAGGCCGAAAGTCGTCGGCTCAGCGTGAATGCCGTGGGTGCGGCCGATGGTGGGCGTGTGCTTGAACTCGACGGCGCGGCGGCGAAGGACGGAGAGCATGCTCATTAGGCCGGCGCGGAGCAGCGCGGAGGCTTCGGCAACTTGGAGCGCCTGAGCAGTGTCTACAATGTCGTTCGAGGTCAATCCATAATGCAACCAACGGGACTCGGCGTCGAGCCCCTGGTTTTTGAGCGTTTCGGCCACCGCGGTCGTGAAGGCGATCACGTCATGCTTGACCTCGGCCTCGATCTCCTGAATGCGGGCGACGGTGAAGCTAGCCTTGGTGGCAATCGCCTCGGCGGCGTCGGCGGGGATCACGCCGTCTTCGGCCAGAACGGTGCTGGCAGCCGACTCGACCTGGAGCCAGCAGCGGTACTTGTTCTCTTCGGTCCAGATGCGGCCCATCGCCGGGCGAGTATAGCGGTCGATCAAGGGAAGCTCCTTGCCAGAGCAGCATTCCGCGGCCCTGCTCCAACTCTTCATTGTACGAGGGGAAGACACTCAGGCGCGAGGAATTCCCAGCTTCTCGTGGAGTTCATCCTCAAGCAGCCCGCGGCCCGGCTTGTAGGGCTGGAACCACTCGCCGTCGATCACCAATTGCGGAACGGCCCGCTTACCGACGCGGCGCACCAACTCGGCCGAGGCCTCCCGGTCGCGGTCAATGTCGATCTCGGTGAACTCGACGCCGTGGGAGGCGAGGAACTTCCGGGCGGCGCGGCAATCCCCGCACCAGGAGACGCCGTACATTTGCACCTTCATGGGATCATTCTACGCGGGTCCAGGCTGCTACGATCAGGAAGAATGACCGCCGATGAGATCAAGTCGCTGCTGAAGCTGGAGCCGCATCCAGCCGAGGGCGGCTACTTCCGCGAGACGTACCTCGCGCGTGAGAGAGTCGAGCTTCCGCGCGGCTCACGCTCCGTGGGCACGGCGATCTACTATTTGCTGGAGCCGGGAACCTTCTCGGAGATGCACGTCCTCGCCTCCGACGAAGTCTTTCACTTTTATCTGGGCGATCCGGTGGAAATGCTGCAACTTTTTCCAGATGGAAGCTCCGCGCTTTTTACTCTTGGACAGGATTTGAAGGCCGGTCAGCAGGTGCAAATCGTCGTGCCCGCCGGAGTTTGGCAGGGCGCGCGGCTGGCGGATGGCGGGAAGGTGGCGCTTCTAGGCTGCACGGTGACTCCCGGCTTCGACTACGCCGATTACCGCAGCGGAAATTATGCCGAGTTGGCCGATAAGTGGCCGCTGGAAGCGAAACTAATTAGAAGACTGACCCGGAGTTAGACCTATCGGCGCTCGCGGAAGAAACTGCGCAGCAACTCCGCCGACTCATCGGCAAGAATCCCCTGTTCCACGAGCATTTGATGGTTAAGCTGCGGGTGATTCAGCACGCAAAGCACCGAGCCGGCCGCGCCTGCCTTGGGATCGGCGGCAGCGAAGACCAGACGGTCCAGACGCGAATGAATCATCGCTCCGGCGCACATGGCGCAAGGCTCCAGAGTTACATAAAGCGTGCAACCCATCAGGCGATAATTGCCGACGAACGCGGCTGCCGCGCGCAGGGCGACGATCTCCGCGTGGGCCGTGGGGTCCAGGTCGCGCAGCACGCGATTCTGCCCGCGCGCGATGATCGCTCCTTCGCGCACTAGAACCGCGCCAATCGGCACTTCGCCGGCCTCCGCCGATTGGCGGGCTTCATCGAGCGCGGCTTGCATAGCCTGGAGATCGTCGATCATTGTTTTAATGGTAGCGCCGCGGGCTGCTGCTGGGTCATGCAGTGCAGCGTTCCCAGGCCCCAGACTAAATCGACGCTGTGGATGCCGATGACTTCGCGGTTGGGAAAAACATTAGCTAGTGTGTTCAGCGCGACACGGTCGTTGGGGTCATGGAAGGTGGGAACCAGAACCAGATCGTTGGCGATATAGAAGTTGGCGTAACTGGCCGGAAGGCGCTGGCCGCGAAAGAGCACTGGTCGCGGCATCGGCAAC
>Ga0181520_10009592_pt1 | contig 13296 bp, 8 predicted proteins | sample PEATcosm2014_Bin_29_FD_132451 | JGI IMG/M metagenome (GOLD analysis project Ga0181520, IMG submission 132451) | Peatland microbial communities from MTU Mesocosm Facility, Houghton, MI, USA - PEATcosm2014_Bin02_30_metaG | ecosystem: Environmental > Terrestrial > Soil > Wetlands > Peat | place...
ACCCGCTTGGCGCGCAGGTCGCGAACTTTTTTTATCTGGAGGAGGTCAAAAAAGGAAAAAGAATCGCTTACAGTAACCAAGCCGGCGCGTTGCCACCCGCTGAGTTGCCGTGCCGTAATGCGAAGGATCCTGAGTAAATCCGAACGTTCGAAGTGGGTCACAGTTATTTATTTCGCCGTTCCGCATAATTATCGCCAAGCTCAGCGTTCAAATGCAAGGGGAATTTCAGAGCTTGCACGCAGGAATGAGCGTGGTCGGGACGATGTGCGCCGTTGGGAAGGCAGTTCTAGGGAGTTGCGCACCGTAGAGCTTATCGATTCGAGCCCCAGCCCTTTACGAAAATACGAAGCTCCCTTTACTATAGGAAAGGTTTGGCCGACGTAGCTCAGCTGGTAGAGCAGTCGATTCGTAATCGACAGGTCACCGGTCCGATTCCGGTCGTCGGCTCCAGAATTCTATCGGAATGGCCCATGTCGCGACGGTTTGCGTGTTGACGCATTCCCGGCGCGAATGGGTGCCGAAGTTCGTAGCCAATTCTCCGATCCAGTACCTTGTTCCCGTGCGGCAACAACATTCACCATGCTTCTGTCACCGATCTCGGGATGGATGCATTGGACTATCGGGCGAAAGGTGTGGTCTGCTTTGAGAGCCTAGACCTGACAACGAACAACACGCTGCCGAGCATTCGCGTTCACGCCCATATCTCCAGCTACGAACCTCGTCGGATCCTCTCAGCTTCCGTTTGAATTCAAGTTCCATCCACTTTCAGTGACAACGATCCACTTTCCGCAGCGGTCACGCTACATGATCCAAACTGCCGAACTCGCATAGAAGCGAGTGAAACAGCATGTTGGCAGAGAAATGAATGTTCTCTGCGTTTTTCTGGTGAATGCTGACTCACGGAAATCGAAAAGGCCGCCCGGCAACTGGGCGACCTTTTCTTCAAGGGAGAATAGTTCCAACGGAGGCTAGACCGTCAAAACTTTCTGAAGAAATACTATGAGCCTGTAAAACAGGGTGTCAAGCGAATTCTAGGAATTAAATGTCTTTATAATCAATCACTTAACTTTTTTGCCCAAGTTTGTCCTAGTGACAAAAAATGTCACTCGATGGGCCTTTCGAGGCCTAACCTATTGCCCGCGGACAGCTTACGGGTACTTTTCGCTAACGGAGATGGAGACGGATCATCTCACCTTCGTCGCGTGTTTCTCCTGCTTTTCTTGCCCGAAAGCGGGGTAAGTAGATCCTCCCGAAGCCGAAAACGGCCCCAGCGCCGACGGAGATGAGGAAAAGGACTGCGGCAAGGGTAAGCGCGGCGACCACTACGTTACCGATATTGTCTCGCTTGCCTTGGCCAGCGTTCTCATTCCAAGTGACGTTGACGTCATAGTTGATGCTGGCGAGAACGCGGTCGGCGTCGCCGTGCGAGATGCTGCCACGGACCAGCGCGATGATCGGTCCCGTGCGTTTTGCGGCGCTGGTGCCTCCGCTGAAGGCAGGAGGCAGTTGTTGGTAGGCGGCGAGCTTGTCGATGGCAATGTGAGGCGTGGGATAGGCAACGAGGAAGAGTTCGGCTGAACCTGGAGCTTCTCCGTTGAGGCGCGCCCAGAGGATTTCAGGACTCTTACTGAAGTCGATGAGCTCAGGACTGAGATTGATGTTGAGCGCCGAGTAGGCGGCAGGGCCAATAAGATATCGCGCGGACTCCGGCACAACCTGTTTGCGCGGCAGGTGGGTGGGAAGCGTAGGCAGCACGGCGGCCGGCCCGGTGGCCTGCGGCAGATGCGCGGCGAGCTCACGAAGCTGGGCGCCACTCATTCCGGTGACATGATCAAACTGGACGTCGACAAGGATGTTGCCGACGAAGAAGAGCACACGCTCATTGAGCGAAGCAGCAAGGGTTCCAATGTCTTCCGTACGCATGAGTGGCTGGCGGTAGAAAGTGAAGGCGGCATAGGCGCCCTCGGCATCGGCAAAGCGCGCGGCCTTCACGGCGAGAGTCCGGTCGTCGTGCTTGTAGGTAGCCACTTCAAAGTCGGTGAAGCGATCTTCCTTGAGCACGCTGGAGGAGGCACTGTCTATCTTGTGGGGATCGGCGCCAAGTTGGGGTGCACCGCTGAGTTCCCAGCCGGCAAAGGCATCCGGAAGAATCGAGGACGATGGCTTGGCCTGCGCGGGCAGTGTGGGTACGGCAAAGAAGCATGCCAGGAGCGCGACGCACGAAGATCGGTACAGAGGTTTCATGGGCTTGGGACAGTTCCTCTACTTATTAGACCACGGTGGAGGGGCAGAAGTTTCCGGCAGAGCAGGTGATTCATCGGGCGTACATGGAGCGGAGTGGATGCCATGCTATTCTTGAAGAACGAAGTGCGTCCCGCCTCCCGGCAGTTCCAGCACTACCCTAAACATTATGATTTCAGTTTCCAACGTTTCTATGCGCTACGGCGCCAAAGTTTTATTCGACGAAGTTTCCACGGCCTTCACGCCGGGGAAGCGTTACGGTCTGACGGGTCCGAACGGGGCTGGTAAGTCGACCTTCATGAAGCTATTGACCGGCGAACTGGAGCCGCAGAAGGGGACGGTAGTGCGTCCGCGGAAGTTTGGCGTGCTGAGCCAGGACCAGTTTGCCTTCGATGCCTATCGCGTGATCGATACGGTGATCATGGGCAACAAGCGCCTTTGGGCGGCGATGGAAGAGCGCGAGGTGATCTACGCCAAGGCGGAGCTGACCGACGAAGACGGCATGCGGCTGGGCGAGTTGGAGGGCACGGTTGGCGAGGAGGATGGGTACTCCGCCGAGACAGATGCGGCGTTGCTGCTGCAAGGACTCGACCTGCCCGACGAGCTGCACGAGCGCAAGATGGGCGAGTTGCAGGGCGGACAGAAGGTTCGCGTGCTGCTGGCGCAGGCGCTATTCGGGCATCCCATGGCTTTGCTGCTGGACGAGCCTACAAACCACCTCGATCTGGATTCCATCCACTGGCTCCAGAGCTTTTTGAATAATTATGACGGTACGCTCATCGTAATCTCGCACGACCGGCACTTCCTGAACAGCATCTGCACGCATATCGCCGACATCGATTACCAGACGATCATCACCTACACCGGCACCTACGACGAGATGGTGATGGCGAAGACCCAGGTGCGCTCGCAGATTGAGGCGCAGAACTCGCAGCGCGAGAAGAAGATTTCACAGCTCAATGACTTCATTGCGCGCTTTTCGGCCGGTACGCGCTCAAGCCAGGTGCAATCGCGGCGCAAGGAAGTGGAGCGGCTACAGGTGACGGATCTGGCAAAGTCGAACATTCAGCGCCCGTACCTGAAGTTTGAGCAGAAGCGGCCCTCGGGAAAACACATTCTGGAGTTGGAGGGCTTGAGCAAGTCGTACGAGGACGTTGCGGTGCTGCGCGATTTCACCGCAAGCGTGACGCGAGGAGAGAAGATCGGGCTGATGGGACGCAACGGCGCCGGCAAGACGACGCTGATCAACGCGATTCTGGCCAATTCTCCGACGACGCCGATGAAAGAGCTGCGCGAGACCAGCGGCTATCTTGGCGAGTTTCTGAACGAGGGTAAGGTGATCTGGGGGCATGAAGCCTCGGTGGGATACTTTGCGCAAGACCACCGGGCACTGGTGACGACGGGCATGTCGGTCTTCGAGTGGCTGCACACGTGGGATCCGGGCGCGGCCGATGAAGAGATTCGCGGCTTGCTGGGGCAGATGATGTTTGCTCGCGATGAGGCCAACAAGCGTACCGACGTGCTCTCCGGCGGAGAGACGGCGCGGCTGATCTTTTGCAAGCTGATGCTGCAGAAGCCGAACGTGCTGGTGCTGGATGAACCGACGAACCACCTTGACCTGGAATCGATTAACGCGCTGAACATTTCATTGCAGCGCTACCAGGGAACGGTGCTGATCGCCACCCATGACCATGATCTGATTGATGAGGTGGCCACACGAATCTGGCACTTTGAACCGGATCACAAGATCACCGACTTCAAAGGGACGTACGAGGAATTCCAGTCGGTTCTCGTCTAGAATTTCTACAAAACAAGTTTGCCCTCCCATGCTCTCAGGGGAGGGCAAACTTGTTTTCGTGGGAAACTACTGCTGCCCTTCGCCTGCCCCCACCTTGCTTGCGACCTTCAATCCGCTGAGCCCGTTGATATAGCGGGCGACGCCCTTGTAGAGAGATTCGGCGATCTTCTGGCGGTACTCGGGGGTTTGCAGCTTGCGCTCATCTCCGGGGTTGGAGACGAAGGAGATCTCGGCAAGGATGGAGGGCATGTTGGCGCCGATCAGCACGATAAAGGGAGCTTTCTTTACGCCACGGTCGCGCAAGGTTTTTTCTTTTCCTGGATCTTTTCCCGCCAATCCCTGGTAGAGCGAGTGCTGTACGTCGGTGGCGAACTCGCGTGACTCCTCGACCTTCTCTTTCAAAGCGATCTTCTTTACCAAGTCGCCGAGTTCGTGCACGGATTTTTCGCTGACCGCGTTCTCGCGGGCGGCAACTTCCAGTGCATCGGGCGAGGGATTGAAGTTGAGATAGTAGGTCTCCACGCCGCGCGCCGAAGCATCCTGGCTGGAGTTGGCGTGGATGGAGATAAAGAGATCGGCCTGTTGCTGGTTCGCGATGGCGGTGCGGGTTTCCAAGGGGACGAAGGTATCGTCGTCGCGGGTGTAGACTACGTCGGCGCCCATCTTGCTCCGCAGAAGGCGGCCGAGACGAAGTGAGACGTCGAGTACGAGGTCTTTTTCAAGCAGGCCGTTGGGACCGATGGTTCCGGTGTCATGGCCGCCGTGTCCGGCGTCGATCACGATGCGTCCGACTTTGAGGCCGAGCGCGCGGATGAGTGAGCGTTGGCCGTCGGCGGTAGGCTCAGCCTGGTGAATCTCCGGATAGTGTTGAGGCTTTTTGTTGGACGCAACAGCTTTCTTGTCGGAGCTGCGCGGAGCCACAACCTGCACGGTGGGCTCAGAGGTGGGCTTGTCAGTGGCCTTAACCTCCGCGCCATTGAGATTGGCGATCTCGGACTTGGTGGACTCCGGCGAGGCTGCCGGGGCCGCAGAGAGCGGCTCCGCCGGAGCTTTTGCCGGGGAGTTGGAAGGTGTAGTTTTCGCCGTGGCAGCTTTCGCCGAACGCGCAGGGAACAATGGATTTTCGCCGCTGACGACCGGGGCGCGAGGCTGTGAGACGAAGCTACCGTCTGCCATGCGAGGCCCAAACTCAGGAACTGCGGTAACGACACGGGCGGATTCTGCAGGCTGGTTCACCGGTGCATTTGCGGACGTGGTCTGCGGTACGGTGGCGGGATCAGGATTCGAAGGAGCGGGCTTTTCCGGTTTTTGTTCCTGCGCCCCGGAAGTTGCGGGAAGACCCGTCTCCCCTTCCTGCTGGGCGCGAGCTACGAGCGTCTGCGGGACATTGGGCTTGCGTCCGTGGATATCGATGATGAGGCGATAGGGATTGGGCAGCAGAAAGGCCGAGTAATCTGAAACAGCATCGACCTCAAGCACCACGCGCACCATTCCCTTTTGGAATTGCGCGACGCGCACCCGGCGCAGAAAGCCGTCAGAGACGTCAAAAGTCTTGCCGACCAGGGTTGAGGCTAGTTTGGTGTCGTGCAGGTCAAAGAAGATACGGTCGGGACTGGGGACGCGTCCGGCCTCATACTTCACTTCCTGCTCAAGGTCGATGGCGACGCGGGTGTAGTCCGGGGTGGACCAGTGGCGGATTCCGGTGACAAGCGGAAGGGTGGTGCGCGACGCATCGCTGGAGGCATCGAGCGGCTTGCTCTCCTGAGGCTTTACGTCCCGGGATTCCTGCGGCTTGGGCTCCTGACTACGCGCATCCGGATTGCGGGGCTCGTGCGGCTTCTGCCGGTTGCGCGCCTGCTGCTCCATTTCGGCGATGGCTTCGCGTGCGTCAGCCGAGAGTTGCAGATGCGGGTAGCGGCGAATGACTTCCTGAAAAGCTTCGCGCGCCTTGTCGTTCTCATTCAGATCGTCTTTGTAGATCTGGCCGATCGTGAAGAGGGCGTCAAAGCGATACTTGCTGCCAGGATATTCGCGACGGAGAAATTCATACTGCGCGATGGCGGCGCGGAGGGCCTTCTCATCGTTAAAGGCGCGTCCGCTTTCGGCAAGCAACTCGGCCACGGCGACGACGCTGGAGTCGGCCTTGCTGCTGGTAGGCGCCGTGTAGTAGACACGGCGATAGGCATCCATCACGCGCTGGTACTCGCGGCGGGAGCGCTCATGCTGGGGCAGGCCATTCAGTTCTTCGCGCATGCGTTCGGCGGTCTCAAATTGCGAGCGCGCCTGCTGCTTCTTGATCTGGACACCGGCGCTAAAGGCGGGGATAACGCACAGGCAAAACATGGAAAGCACCATAAGCCAGCGTTTCCATCCACACCCATCGATTTGTCCCCTCATAAACTGCATCATCCTCAAAGCTATTACGCTGCCGAAATTAGTCGGTATTGGTGATTACCAGTCTGCCACGTTCGTCGCGACGAATGTGAATGGGAATGGAAAGACTGCTAAAGCGAACCTCTGGATTCCCGCTATTCCCCATAAGACTGGTGATGCGCTTCACATAATTGCGAGTTTCCGTGTATGGCGGGATACCCCCGCTGCGCTCGACGGCTCCCTGCCCTGCATTGTAGGCAGCCAGCGAAAGAGAAACATCGCCTTTAAAGTTTTCCAGCAATCCCTTGAGGTGGCGAACCCCGGCATCGACGTTCTGCGCCGCGTCAAAGGGATTGCGCAGGTCGTACATACGGGCAGTGTCGGGCATCAACTGCATGAGGCCCATGGCACCCTTGCGGGAAACCGCGCTGGGATTGAAGTTGGACTCAACTTTGACGAGAGCGCGCACCAGATTGTGGTCCACGTGATGGCGCGCCGCCGCTTCATTAATATAGCGGTCAATGGCAGCGGCGGTGACGGATCGGTTTCCAGCAGCCTGCGAGTAGTTCGGGTCGTGCCCGGCAAGCTCTCCCTTAACGCGAGTGGTGGCCGAGTCCAGGCGAGGGTGTGAGTCAATGTAGCTGGTGACTTCACCAGCGACGGCCTGGGCCGAGCGCATAGCACGCGGCGTTGCCGGGCGAATCGGCTTCCAGCGATGCTCGACGTTGCTCCAGTAGAAAAGCTCCGAAGCCTGACGCTTGGCATGAACCGAAGTGGTCGCGGCAGGCTGGGCGGGAGGACCGTCATTGGTCCAGACGATATGTCCGTTTTGCGAAGTTGACTGAAGCGACTGCGCGGACAGCCCACCGGGCAGCGCGAGCGCCACCAGCACAATCGCCAGAGAGCGAACGGAGCGCCGCGCCGGAGTTCGGAATGTCCACGGGCTAGGATTCATATTTTTAAGGGGCCAGCACAGCCCGGCGCAGATGCGGTAACGCTCTCCCAGAGTGACTGGATTATAAGGCCGAAGAAACCAGCACAGCAATCATTGAGACACAGGGAATCCATTCAGTGAACGGGGTAAAACACGTACAAACATGGAAGAAAGACTTAGGATCGCGAATACACAGTTACGAGGGTTCAGTACTGGATGGGAAACTGGCGCGAGCGCTGAGGATCGCTAATCTGGAATACGAAAGACAGCTGCGGAACGATGCACCCCACAGAGACAAGTTATGTAGTGCGGCTGCATACGCCCGTGCCCTCCAATCTTTGGCCTGCACAGCCACTCAAGCCGGAGCTTGAGTGGTCGGTGCTAGCCGATAAGCCCCTCGACGACGGAGTAGCTTTCGCGCAGCGCCTGGTCGAGCGCCTCGGGATTCTTGCCGCCGGCTTCCGCCATATCGGGACAGCCTCCGCCTGAGCCGCCAACCTTCTGAGCGACTTGGCCCACGATCTTGCCGGCTTGGAGCCTGGCGGTAAGGTCTTTGGTTACGCCTACGATGACCGCGACCTTGCCTGCGGTGACCGAGCCAATGATGACGACTCCGGAGCCAAGCTTATTGCGGAAGTTGTCAACCAGGGTGCGGAGCTGGGTGCGGTCAAGACTGTCGGCGCGATGGACAAGAACCTTGATGCCCTTCACGTCCTTCACCTTGTCATCGGCGCTGGCGATGGCAGCGGCAGCGGACTTCATGCGTACCTGGTCGAGCTCTTTGCGGAGTTTTTTGAGTTCGTCCTCGCGGCGGTCGAGCTCCTGCTTAAGGGCTTCGGCGGGGCTGAGATCGCTGCGCCCGACAAGTGTGGAGACCAGGCCCTCGAGTTCGTGATCTTGACGGAAGTGGCGTAGCGATTGTTCCCCGGCCACGGCTTCGATACGGCGCACGCCACTGGAAACGCTTCCCTCTTTCAGGACCTTGATAAGGCCGATTTCGCCGGTGGCGGAGACATGCGTGCCGCCGCAGAGTTCGGTGGAGAAATCGGCGATCTTGAGGACCCGCACCTTCTCGCCGTACTTTTCTCCGAAGAGCGCCATCGCATGATAGTCGTTGACGGCAACGTCGATGGGAACATCTTCCACGGTTTGAACCCGCTGGTTCCGCAGGACTTCGCGGTTGGCGATATCTTCAATCTCCTGCAACTCTTCATCGGCGACAGAGGCGAAATGCGAAAAATCAAAGCGCAGGTAGTTCGGCGAAACCAGCGAGCCGGCCTGTTTGACGTGCGTTCCGAGAACCTGGCGGAGGGCAGCATGCAGCAGGTGGGTCGCCGTGTGGTGACGGCGCGTAGCGTTGCGCAGTTCGGAGTTCACCACAGCGACGAGCTTTTCACCAACCGCAATGGGCTGGCGCGCGGTGACTTTGTGGGCGCGAACGCCCTGCACGGGCGAGCTGACGCCTTCTACTTCGGCGACGATTACGGTACGGTCGGCGGAGTAGAGCCAGCCTTTGTCACCAACCTGGCCACCGCTCTCGGAGTAAAACGGAGTGTGGTCGAAGACAATTTCGGCTTTTTCTCCAGCGCGAACTTCGCGCACACCTTGCCCCCCAACCACAATGGCGAGGACCTCGCAGTTGGCCGACTGCTCCTGCTTGTAGCCCTCGAAAACTGTCTGCGGCAGCACGGCAAATACCGGCGAGGCACTCTTTTGCGAGCCGCCCTTCCAACTAGCGCGGGCGGTGGTTTTCTGCTCCCCCATCGCACTGTCATAGCCAGCTTTGTCGAAGACGATTCCCTGATCGCGGGCGGCGTCGATCATGAAGTCGAGTGGGAGGCCGAAGGTGTCGTATAGCTTAAAGGCCTCTTTGCCCGGCAACGTATTGTTTTCCGCGTGGTCGAGAAGATCCTGGAGCTTGGAGAGTCCAATCGCGACGGTGCTGGCAAAGCGCGTCTCCTCGGCCTCAACGACTTTGGCAACGCGCGCGGCGGACTCGGCGAGTTCGGGATAAGCTCCGATCATCTCTCCCACCACGGCGTCAACCATTTTGTAGAGAAACGGCTGGGTCTGCCCGAGGAGGCGTCCGTGACGGATGGCGCGCCGGATAATCTTGCGCAAAACGTAGCCGCGGCCATCGTTTGCCGGGAGAACGCCGTCGCCGATAAGGAACGTGGCGGCGCGGCTGTGGTCGGCAATGACGCGCAACGAGGCGGCGCTCGTAGATTTTTCCTCTGCACCCTTCTTCTGATCGGCGCCGGTCAGTTCGGCAGCGCGCTGGATGAGCGGGACGAAAAGGTCGGTATCATAGTTGCTGACCACGCCCTGCAGCACGGCGGTAACGCGTTCGAGTCCGGCTCCGGTATCGATGGAAGGCTTGGGCAGTGGGTTGAGGACGCCGGCCGCGCTGCGGTCAAACTGCATGAAGACGAGATTCCAGATTTCGACGTAGCGGCCGCACTCGCACGGGAACTTGCACTCTCCGGCAGCACACTCCGGCAGCTTTTTGTCGCTGGAGGCCAGCCCCATGTCGAAGTGGATCTCCGAGCAGGGTCCGCAAGGGCCGGTATCGCCCATCTGCCAGAAGTTTTCCTTCATGCCAAGCTCGAAGATGCGCTCGGGAGGGACGCCAGCCTTGGTCCAGAAGGCGTGGGCCTCGCTATCGCGCGGAACTCCGTTCTCACCCTGGAAGATGGTGACGTAGAGCTTATCGGCAGGCATGTTGAACCACTGGGGCGAGGTAATCAGCTCCCAGGCAAAGGCGATGGCGTCCTGCTTGAAATAATCGCCAAAGCTGAAATTCCCGAGCATCTCAAAGAAGGTGTGGTGGCGATTGGTAAAGCCAACATTCTCAAGATCGTTGTGCTTGCCGCCGGCACGGACACACTTCTGCGAGGTGGTGGCACGAGAGTAGTCGCGTTTTTCGGCACCGAGGAAGACGTCCTTGAACTGGTTCATGCCTGCGTTGGTAAATAGCAGGGTGGGATCATTGGCAGGAACCAGAGAGGAGCTATGCACTTGGCGATGCCCCTTTTGGACAAAGAAATCGAGGAACTTGCGTCGAACGTCGTTTCCGGTAAGCTTATCCATATAGGCCACTTTCGTGCGAATCCTGGGGAGCCGCCAAAAGGCCGCACCAGATGTGCGGCGGCAGAGGCCCAAAGGAGACGAAAAGACGATTTTAGCATCCCTGAAATCCAGCTTGGAATGAGCCTTGGGAATGGAACGGTGATAGTGTAATTGGGAATGAGACTTTGAAAGAGTGCTTTTTGAATTCTGAAATTGCTGCGACAATCTGCAGTTACCAAGCATTGTCAGGTATAGAGATCGGGGTCACAGTTGAACTTCGTAGTTAAACCGGTGAATCAGGTTCCGGTGCTTCCCAAGCGCCGCGAAGCGCGGCTGCCGGCGACGCTCAGTGTTCGGATCCTTGGCATCGACGCCTTCGGTAAGCCCTTTCACCAGGCGGCGGAGACGGTGGATATCAGCCTCAGCGGCGCCCGGGTCACGGGGATCACGGCCCAGTTGAAGCCCGGAGACATCGTCGGCCTGCAAAGCAGCGGTGAGAAGTGCCGGTTCAAAGTTTCCTGGGTTCTGAAAAACGCAAACAACACATACCAGGCCGGTCTGTATTGCGTGGAAAAGGGCAAGAGCCCTTGGCGCGACAAGATGCAGCAGGCCGTCGCTGGCGACCGGCGCAGCAATGACCGCTATCCCTGCAACGGCTCCGTCTCCTTGCGTTCGGCAGCTTTTGCTACACCGATCTGGGGCACGCTACGCGACATCAGCGCGGGGGGCTGCTATGTGCAAAGCGTAAATGTCGCTGCGAAGGGCGACATCGTCAGCGGACAGTTCATTCTGAACGGAATCCAGATCAACGGCGTGGCGGAGGTGCGCTCCTCGCGCGCCACCGTGGGTATGGGGTTGCTGTGGTGCGATCTGGGCTGGGATGGACAAGAGAAGCTGAACAATGTTCTACGCACCCTCGCACTGAACTACACCGAAACAAACTCCAGCAAGATAAAAGCCTTGGCGCAGTTGGAAAAGCTGCACCAGCTGGTGATGGCCCTGCGGGAACGGCTCGAAAGCAACCACACCCTCGTGGACGTGCAGATGATCGGCCGGCTGAGCGACGCGCAAGAGCAATTGGCGGCCGCGCTGAAGAGCGTGCAGACTTAGCAGCTCTGCGATACCCTTGGAATATGCGAAACAAATTTTCTTCTGCTCTGTTCCTGTTCTCTGCTTTGTTCCTGGTCAGTGTCTCGGTGTTTTGTCCGCCAGCGGGAAGCGCCCAGAGCGTCCCAGTGGCGGTTCCTCCGACCGAGATATCGGCGGAGCTTGGTACCTGCTCGGCACTGATCAACGTGACGGATGCGGCTTCCAAGCCGGTCCCCAACGCTAAGGTAACTACCCGCATCCGCTATGGATTCATGGGAGTAAAGAAGCTCGATCTGGAAACCTTCACCAGCGTCAATGGACAGGCAAAGATTATCAAGCTGCCAGAGGTTCCAAAGAAGCCGGTGTACATCTACGCCAGCAAAGACGACAAGCTGGGGATGGTGGAGTTCAAGCCAGACGTGCACTGCCGTGCGACCTTTGATGTGGTTTTGAAATAGCAGCGCGCGGGCAGACGCGCAAAGCCGCCACCTACAAGGCGGTCTTATTCGTCGTGACTTTACTCGTGGCTGCACCGTTCGCTGCCGCCTTCCTGCTGGGCGCGGCGGGTTTGGCCTTGGTGCGCGGCTTAGGGCCAGGAAGCTCCGCGCAACGCCACATGTACCAGCTCGCAACGGAACACCAGGGCTCCCACTTCCGGGCGCGGCGGCGCATTTTGTCTTTTGTGGGGAGCTCTCGCAGCTTGTAGAGGCGCTGCATGCCCTTGCGTACACCATAGTCATCTACGGGCAGCACGTTGGGGCGTCCCAAGCGAAAGAGCAGCATCATCTCCACTGTCCAGCGGCCGATGCCACGCACATGGGAGACGCGCTCAATAATCTCCTCATCGGCCATATCAGAGAGTGCGCGCTTATTGGGCACGGTGCCATCCAGACACTTGGCGGCCAGGTCGCGCAAGGCTAGGAGCTTGTTCTGCGACAAGCCGGCGCCGCGCAGCACGGCGTCTTCCATCGCAAGCAGGTTCTTGGGCGTCATGCGCCCCTTGGGAAAGAGTGCCTCGACCCTCCCCAGGATGGCAGCGGCAGCCGCCCCGGCCAGCTGCTGATAGATGATGGAGCGCGCCAGCGAATAGAAGATGCTGAAGTTATGCGGAATCTGGATGGTGCAAGGGCCAATCTGCGCAATCAGCGCGGCGAGCTTGGGATCGGCGGCAGAGAGATGTTCGACGGCCTGGGACCACTCGGGCTGTACGGGTGATTTCACGATTCGTCTTCTTGGGAGGAAACGGATTCGGCCATCTCGCGCTCCTGCTCCAGAGCAGAGAGGGTTTCGTCTTCGACATGCCAGTTGCGCAGAATACCAACGATGGCACGGGTGGAGAATCCGGCGCGCACCATCATGCGGAAGATGCGCGCCGCTTCCTTCTGATCCTTGGGCTGCTTGAGCCGTTTACGCGCGGCAAACTCACGCGCAAGCTTCTGTTCATCAACCTCGCTGTAGGTCTCGCCCACGGCTTTGTCGATAACATCAGGATGTACACCCTTGGTTCTCAGGTCCTGCACGACGCGCATGCGGCCGAACTTTTCCGTATCGCGCCGGTAGACAGAGTAGGAGGACGCGAAATTTGTGTCGTTGAGATAGCGTTGCTCCTTCAGGCGCGCGGTGACGGCTTCAACAAGGGCCTCGCAGTCGGGCTGGTGAGCAGCGCGGGTGCGCATCAAGCGCTTAATCTCGGCAACCGTCCGCATCCTTCGGCCCAGCGCACCCACCGCATACTCGTACAAGGTGCTCTCCGTGTACGTCCTCTGCGCCGCGCTTTTCTTCCATGCCATGG
>Ga0181520_10009595_pt1 | contig 13295 bp, 8 predicted proteins | sample PEATcosm2014_Bin_29_FD_132451 | JGI IMG/M metagenome (GOLD analysis project Ga0181520, IMG submission 132451) | Peatland microbial communities from MTU Mesocosm Facility, Houghton, MI, USA - PEATcosm2014_Bin02_30_metaG | ecosystem: Environmental > Terrestrial > Soil > Wetlands > Peat | place...
CGCGGCCAGCCATTCGCCGCCAGCACCGCGCCGGTCAGCGCGAACGGCAGGGCGAAGATCGAGTGTTCCCACTTGATCATTTCCAGCGTCAGTCCGGTACTTTCCCACGCATTGGCCATGTTTCCATCTTATGGGACATGGGCATGCGCCGCACCCGCCGCCAGCCTGCCCGCAGCGGAGTTCTATTTCCCGCTCTGCGAACCCGCGACCTGAAGATCATTGACCACCTTGAACGTCCCGGGGACCGTGTTCGCACGCAGTCCGGCCACGTCGCGGTCAGCCTTGCTGTCGACCACCCCGGAGAGCGTCACGTTGCCGTGGACCACGGTGATCCGGATAGGCTTCTCAGGGTCGAGCGCGTAGCGCTGCAACTGCGGCGTCCCGTAGATCACGCGCGCCAGTTCGATTCGCAGCCGGTCATCCATGGGCGAAACCGGCGCCACCTCCAGGTTGTCGATGATGTCCTTTACCCCAGGGGTGTGCGCCACCAGGCTGACCGCAGAATCCTTGTCCGGCGGGCCGTACACGGTACCGGCGAGCGTCACCACGCCTTCGTGCACGCCAATGGAGATGGAGTTGAAGGCGGTGGTGCCATACCCCACCCGGTCGTACGCCAGTCCCTTCGCCAACTTGTCGCGCAGCGCGGCATCCTCCACCGGCGGCGCGGCGATCACAATCTCGTTGTCGACCCCCTTGATTCCCCTCACGTGGTGGACCTTATTGTCGGCATCTTCCTTGTCGGCGTAGAGCGCGACGGTCCCGGTGAGGGTGACATTGTCGCCCTGCACGGTCGCCGACACATTCTGGAACCGCTTGTTGTCGAGCGCCTTGTGGACCTCCGCATCGATGTCGGCAGGGCCGGCGGCCAGCGCCGTGACTGGCCCGGAGAGTACTCCCAATAAAAACGAAGCGCCCAGGCCGGCGATTGCTGCCGCGAGCTTTCTTCTGGTTGCAAGCATAAAGACCTCCTTCTGCGACCTAAAACCGTCGCCTGAAACGTACTGGCGCAGCCCGCATCCCGGGGCGGACTCCGCTGCCGCTGTTTTGGATGCAGAATCCGGTAAAACGGATGTTTCGTGTGCGGCGTCGCTGTCGCCGCAGAGTCCCTACCGGTAGCGCCGGCGAATCTTGTAGACCACGCTGAAGACGCCCGACTCGTCGCGCGCCACCACCAGGGAGACATTGGGCGTCAGATCGTATTGTGCCTGCAGCAGTTGCTGCGCCGTGGTGTTCACGTTGGTCGCATAGGTGACAGAAAGCTGACGGGTCAATTGCTTCTGCACCGTGATGCGCGCGGTCGAGTTGCCGAGCGTCCCGACGAATGCCGGATCGATCTTGACGGTGCCTCCGCCGAACAGCTTGCCCACCCGGTTGCTGACGGTTGCGTTGAGCGCGCCGCCCAGCAGCGCGCTGGTGGTCGGATTCGCCCCCTGCTGCACCTCCTGCTCCTGATAGAGCTGGGCCTCTTCCTGGGTGCGCCCGAGCGCCAGCAGGGCAAAGATGTCGGCCTCGCTGAGCGGCGGCTCGGAGCGGTAGGTTGGCTTCAGGTTGCTCATCGTACCCTGCAGCCCCACTGTAATGTCGTAGGTTTCCACCCGCGCGGTCGCATCGATGTCAATCGTCGGGTCGATGCGCACGGGATTGCTGAAGTAAATGCCTCCGCGCTGCAATTCGTACTTGGTGCCGGCAAAGGTCGCGCTGCCATCGGTGATCTGGATGCGCCCGAGGATGGACGGCTCGGCTACGGTGCCGCGCACGGTGAGGTCGACCGTACCCACCAGCTTGGCGAAGGTGTTCTGGAAGTCCAGTTGCGGCGAGCTGGTGACATGGACGTCCAGGCTGATCTTGTTGGAGGGCGCGTTGGGCTCGGGCGGAGTGCTTAACTGGCCGACCGAGGAGAACATGGCAAAATCCACGTCCGGGCCAACCCCAAACCGGGTGATCAGCACGTTGCCGCTCAGCAGCAGGCTTCTGGGAGTGCCCTGCAGGGTCAGGTTGGTGTTGGCGGTGGCGCTCAGGCCATACAGCCGTACCCGCACCACCTCTCCGGTCGCGGTCAGGTTGGCATAGAGGCCGTTCTTGTAAGTGAGGAATCCGCCAATCTTGATCTGCCCGCCGCCGGTCATCGCGGTCAGGCTTTCCACCTGCAGGCGGTCCTCGTTGAATACCAGCGTCCCATTCAGCGAACTCAGCCCGTTGGGCACTCCCTCCATTGCGGCGTTGACGTTATCGAATTGCACCCTGCCGGTCAGCGCCGGTTTCTTCAACTCGCCTCCCGCCGCAATCGTGAACTCCACCTTGCCACTCGAATCAATGTCGGGATCGAAGGTGTGCGCCAGCGCGACGCTCACGCTTCCATTGGCCTTCAGATCCAGCTTGCCGCCGTTCGCGCCGGTCGCACCAAATGCCTGCACCGTACCGCTGGCCACCAGGTTGGTGTCCTGCCCGGTGATATGCACCTGGTCGAGCGTCGCGATTCCGTTCTTCAGGCTCACGCGCAATGGGCCCGCACTCTTCAGCTCGACCCCTTGCAGCTTCACGTCGACATTGTTCAAGTCGGCCGAACCGGTCAGTTGCGTGGGCGTTTTCAGCGGTCCGCTCACGGTCACCACCCCGTCGACCGCCGACTGCGCCTTCACGTTTGCGGTGCTGAACAAGCTCACCACCGTGCCCAGGTCCAGGCCCGACAGATTCACCTTCGCCTGGGTGTCGTAGTCGCCCGTCAGCTGCGTCTGCCCCGACGCATTCACTTGCGCGCCGATCAGGGTCGACTGCGCCGTGAAGAACAGGGTGCTGGCCTCGCTGTGCAGGTTGGCGGAGATCGCACCCAACGCGGTGCCGCCCACGGACACTCCGGCCAATTTAAGATTGGCCTTCAATCCAGGCTGCTCCAAGGAGCCATTCGCGTCGGCCACCAGCGTCAGGGTTCCGTCCACATTCGGATTCGCCCTGGCGATCGTCTGGAAGCGCGACAGCACGATATTGTCGCCTTCGATATGCCCGTGGAGATGCTTCGACTTCGCGTCGTATCCACCGTTACCCGCGATATGCGCCCCGTGCAGCACCAGCGCGACCTGGCTGGCTTCAAAATCCTGGGCCTGCAGGGATAGATTCGCCGTCGCCGAATCGTAGGGCTCGCCGTAGGCAACGCCCTTTGTGAGCGAAATCCTGCCGCTTCCGTTCAGCTCGCCCAGTGTCCCCGTCGCCTTTGCGTTCCCCGCAATGGTTCCCGTCACGGGGATCTTTTGCTGCTGCCCGGCAATCTGCAGCAGATCGACAACGTTTGCGTTGGCGAGCTGGACGGTCGCGTTCACGCCTGTCCCCTCGTCCCACTGGAAGGTTGCGACGCCTCTGCGCGAAACCACCTTGCGTGGCTTCATGCTCCCCGCAACATTCAGCGTGGCCGTACCGCGCTTGATGGTGGAGCTGGCAACCACCAGCCCCTCGTCGTAGGAGTACTCCGCATCCGCCACCACCGAGTCGATCAGCGTATCCAGCTCGGCGCCCAGCTTTACCTCGAGCTGCGTGGCCTGTACGTGGCCCTTCCAGTCCAGGTCCGCCGCCCGCCCCATCACCGTTCCGTGGAACACCACCCCGCCGTGCAATACGACCGGCACCGCCGCGGTTCCCTTCTTGCCGTTCGCCGTAAAGCCCAGCGTCTGCAGCAACTGGTCAAACTCGCCCAGGTCGCGGACCGTCATATCCGCCTTCAGATTGGTCAGCGGATCGCCTTGGTTGACACCCAGGACGCCGGTCACTTCGGTCGAAGACTGTGGTGTCAGCAAAATCACATGCTGGATGTTCACCACCTCGCGCCTGCCGTCGTAGTGCGCGACCGCCTCTCCCGTCATGGGCACGTTGTTCAGCGCGCCCCTGCGCGGCACCCCGGTCGGCCGGAACTTGATGTCTCCATCCACCACGACCGTATCCGCGACATTCGCATTCGGATCGCCCCACTCCACGTTGACCGGGCCGGTCACGGCGGTGTCGAAGCCGAGGTCTCCATAGCCGCGAGTCTCGGTCACCTCCATAATCGTCCGCAGCGGGATCGCATTCACCGTCGCGACCAGGTATGCGTGGTAGGCCGATGCGACAGGCACGATCGGCAAATGCGCCGGGGGCCGCGAGCCCATGGACGCTGCGGCCCGGTTTACCGTGCTCACGGCAGCCGCAGTGGACGCCGAGGCCGCCGCAACCGCCGGCGCCTCGCCCTGCCAATTCACAATGCGCAGATCGCCGGCCGCGCTTCCGCCTCCCGGCAGAATCCCAATCATGTTGGTCAGCAGCATCTCGCTGGGGGTGATATGCAACTGCACGCCTCCGTCGATATCGTGCAGATGCAGGTTGTCAATCTCATACCCTGCGCCATGCAGCTTGGCGCTGCCCGTCACCAGGTAGCCGGCCTTGCACTCCGGATCGAGCGGCGCCGGCGCCGGCTTTGCGGGTGTCCCCGGCTTCAGCCAGAATCGTGCATGCTTCTGCGGCGCCGCGGATGCCACCGCGCAGCTATGTCCATTCAGCGCAAGGTCCAGCGAGCCGCCCGTAAACCCCTCCGCACCGGTCAGCACGGTAACCTGCCTCAATTCCAGCGTCCCTTTCGCGGCAACCTGCCACCGTGGCTGCGCGAAATGCTGGAGTGTCCCCGTCGCATGCAACACCGAAGACTTGCCCGAATCGAACTCCAGCGATTTCACCTCTGCCACATCGCGACCGAGCTCTCCCTCCAGGCGAAGCCGGGACTGCGCCTCGGGCTGGTTCTCCATCTTCGTCCGCAGGTCGTCCAGCGCAACGGTGATCCCATAGCGGTCGTTGGCCTTGAGGTAATACACCTCGGCGTCCAGGTTGCGCGCAGCCATCTCAAACGGGATCGCCTTATCGTTCAACAAGGCAACGCCGTTCACCACCTGCGCCTCCCTGGCGCGCAGGTCCAGCACCGTATCCTGCCACGGCTCCGTGCTGGTGGTCGCGTGCCTGGGCACCGGCTGGTTGGTGCGGCCATCCTTGTCGATGATCAGGTGCATCTGCGGATGCTCGACCCGCAGCAGCTTCAGCCGCAAATGCGCCTTCAGTCCTGCCCCGGAAGCGCGCGAAAAGAAACTGGAAATCCCGAGCCGCACCAAGACCCTGTCCGCGGAGAGGTAGGGCGCCTCGCCCGGCGCCTCCGTTCCGTGGATGACCAGGCCGTCGACCTCGATCGCCAGATGCCACAGGCTGAATTTCACTCCCCCGACCTCGACCCGTCCCCCGGTCGCGTCCTCCAGCACCGACACAATCTCACGGGCTACGCGCCGCTGGAAATTCCCGGTCGTCGTGTACCACGTAAAGCCGCCCAGCACCACGAGCAACAGCGCCAACCCGCCGCCGATCAACCATGCAGCTCCGCGCCCCATGTGACCGGCCAGGCTCCGCTTCTTCGTTCGCGGTTCGGCGGGAGTGCGCAGGGGCAGCGGAGTTTCTGCTGCGTCCGGGCTGCCGGGATCGGGCTGCTGCTCGTCCGTGCTCATGGCATCTCCTCACCGGGCTTCATAATGCGCACGCTCCCCTCGGCGCGCAGAGCGGTCAACCAGTCGTCCAGCAGCTTGTTCACCCGCTGCTGCAACAATATCTCCTGGATGCGGTCGGCAATCGTGGCCTCTGCCGGCGGCGTTGCGTTTTCCTTCTGGTACGCCGGAAGCATCGTCTTCCTGTAATACTCGTCGATCTCCGCCGGCTCGATGCGAATGCCCATGCGGAACCGCTCCTCGATGAAGCGGAGCACTTCCATCCGCTGCCGCCATCGCTCTCTCACTTGTTCCAGGGTGAAGCCCTGGTCAGCCACAAACTTGGCCCAGCCAGCATCGGTCTCGCAATGGTAAACGCCGCAGCGGGGAATGCCCTTGCGCAACAACGCCAGTTGGCTGTCGATCTGCGCATCGGTAATTCGGGGCTCCGGCTGCAGCGCCATCTGCTGCAGAATCACGGCGCGGTCAATCAGGCGATCGAGCAATTCCTCCTGGGTCGCGGCCTGCGGCTCGCTGAACGGCTGGAATGCAGCGAAGCGCGCCTCCGCCTCGACATCGCTCTCCAGGATCAGGTCGCCATTCACAATCGCAACCACGCGGTCCAGCATCACCGGCGCTGCCGCCGGCAGCGGCACCGGCTGCGCCGGCGCAACCACCGGGGCGGGACCATGCTTGACCTGCCGCGCGCAGGCCGGCCCCGTCAGCAACGCCAGCGCCAGCATGGCCGCCACGCCTGCTTCCAATCCCGGTTTGCGTCTGCCTGCGCTCATGCTCAGAAGGCCTGTCCGATGCTGAAGAAGAAGTTGAAGTGGCTGGCCTGTCCTTCATACGGCGCTGCGCCGTTGAAGTCGTAGATTACCGGGTACACCGGGGGATTCAGGTTCCAACTGAAGTCGACGCGGATCGGGCCCACCGGCGTCTTGTAGCGCGCGCCCATCCCCACGGCATGCGAATAGTAGTTGAAGTTGCAGGTTCCAAACGCGCTCGACACGTTGGCACAGGTCTGCTGGTTGGGCTGATGGAAATGGGTGAAGCTGGGAAACATATCCGAGATATGCGTAAAGGTATTTCCCATGTCGTGGAAGATGACGAAGCTTACGCTGTCGCCCACGAACGGCAGCGTGGGCGCGGGCAGGCGCAGTTCGGTGCTGTTCACGAAGACCGCATTTCCGCCCACCGGATAGCCGGTCTGCAAGTCGCGCGGTCCGGCGTCATTGATGCCGAAGCCGCGATGCGAGGTTGCCCCTCCGGCGTACAGCCGCTCGGGAAGCGGCACGGCGTTGCAACTGGCGTTGGTGTCGAGCAGCACCCCCGCGCAACTGGTGCTGCCCACGTTTGGATTTGCGCCAAACGTCGTTTCAAATCCCATCCGCGTGTTTCGCGCCAGCACGTAGCGATGCTTGCCGAACGCGTAGTACGTTGAATTGGTCACGTCGGTGCGATTGAAGTTCGCCTCGGAACCGAACTTCGACGACGCGTAGAACTCCTGCACCGAGGTATACGACCCCCGCTCGGCATCGAGCGGGCTGGGGTCGCGGGTGTCGTGGAACCAGGTGATGCCGGGGCCGCCCACGCGGACCGGCTGCGACAACTGCGGGATCAGGTTCGCTGAAACCTGGAGCGTGGCCGGGTTCACCGCGACCCGGCGGAATACGAAGTTATAGATCAGCGTGTCTGCCTTCCGCACCTTCTCGGTTACGCGATAGTCTCCCTGCAGCGTCGAAGCCTGGAAGGTGGTGATGTTCTGCACATTTGAGTAGCCGCCGGACACGCTGGTGGAGAGGTTCGGCTTGCCGAAGAAATGCGGATTCTGGAAAGTCAGGGTCGCGACCTCCTCCAGCAAACCATAGGATGAGTGCAGGGTGAGCGAATTGTCCGTCCCGCGCAGGTTGATGCGACTGACATCCAGGGAAATCCGCGGGCTCACTCCGGTCTTGCCGTTCTGCGAGTACGTCGCGTTCGGGGGAAGCCCCAGCAGAATCGCCGACGCGGGATTGATGACGCCCTCCTGCGGTGTTCCCGTCTCCGCCTCGAAGCCGAAGCCGTAGGTCACGTCCCATCGCCGCGCCTCGGTCAATTGCAGCAGCACGTTCTTCAGCGGATCGTCGCCGTCCGGATTCTGCACCGCAGCGTTCACTTCGTTGAACAGCGCGAGCCCATAGAGTTTGCGCTGCGTATCCAGCAACGCGCTCTGATTCAGCGGATCGCCCGCGTGCACCTCCACCTGCCTGTCTACCACCGCCGGCCGCGTATGGTCGATGCCGGAGAGCAACACGCGATCCACGAAGACCTGCTGCCCTTCCGTCACATTGAGGGCGACGTCGGTCTTCTTTGCATCGCCGCTGTGCGGCAGTAGCTTCACGTCCACCTTGGCCTCGGCAAATCCGTGGCTCAGATAGTAGGCAAGCATGGTGTCGCGGTCACCGGAGAGCGTGATCAGCGAATAGGGCTGGCCCTCCTGCGCGTTCAGCAGCGCCTTCACCTCCTTCAGCCGGCTCTCGCCCACGCCGGTCAGAGTCACGCTGCCGAACCTCTGCTGCGGCCCTTCGGCGACCGTCACCAGCACGGCAATCTCCGGCACCTTCAGCGTCTTCCCCGTCTTCGTCGTGTCAATATCTCTGGTCGAGGTGGTGATGGCTGCATCGTTGAACCCGTTGGCGCGATAGAGGGAGAGGATGGAGTCCACATCCGCCCTCATCAGCGCCGGCGAATAGCGACCATTGCGCAGATACGCGTCCGCCTTCTGCACCTGCATCCGTTCCTTCAGCAGGTTGGTTTCAAAGTAGTGGTTGCCGACGATCGTGACCGAACCCACCCGGCGCTTCTTTCCCTTGTCGACGCTGAACACCACACTCTCGGACGGGGAGCCTTCGCCCACCACCTTCACCGCAACCGTTGCGTCGAAGTAGCCCAGCTGAAAGAGAAAATCCTTGATGTTGTCAGTCCCCTCATGCAGCAGGTCCTGGTCAACGGTGCCCTCTTCGTAGATCGGCACCAGCAGCTTCAGGCGGCTCTCCGACAGACTTGCTCCCTGCACCACCACCTTCACCAGCGGCCCCTGGTTCGCGGTAAAGTCGTAGTCGACCTGCTGCCGCGCCGGGTTGTAGGTCTGTTGCCGCAGCGAGGTGGTCGCCTCCAGCCGGTCCTGCTTCTGGTATTGCGAGCGCAGCCGCGCCAGCGCGTTGCTCACCGTATCGCGGGATACCTTGCTGCCCTGCTTCAGTTTTGCCTTCCTGCGCATCTGGTCCAGCGTAAGCCCCGGGTCTTGACCTTCCAGCGTAATCGCGCCCACCCGCGCCTGCGGCCCGATGTTGACGGTGTAGGTTGCATTCACCTGGCTGTCGGCGTTGTCGAGGGTCGTCTGTGGCGTAATCGTCGCCTGGAAATATCCGCTGTTCTCCAGCGCCTGCCGCACCCCGTCCGTGCCGGCGGCAATCTCGGACTCGGTGAACTCCGCCCCGGGCTGCAGTTTGGTCGCGTACTCCAGCAGCGACGACAGCCGTTCGTTTTTTACTCCCACGATCGTCACCCGCCCGACAAAATAGCGCGGCGTGCCGATGTAGATCAGCGTCGCCGCATCGCCCTCGCGCCGGCCGGCCACGCTGATGTTGCGATATCGACCGGTCGCGAACAATCTTCGAATGCTCGCCGTCACCTTATCCGGATCCAGCGGCTGGCCCGCCTGCTGCGGGAGTTGCTGCGGGAGCGGATCCTTCGCGGCGAAGGTAACGCCTTGAAACTCCACCTGGTCGACGCGCAGGCCCTTCCATGCCGCCAGGCTCGCCTGGGCCGACACGGCTTGCGGAACGGTTGCGGACGGATTCGCTCCCGGCGCAGCCTGTGCTCGCGCCTCAAGGCCGGCCCAGCACCCTGCGCACAAGATCAGAAGGGCAATTGCAAACGGCAGCGGTCGTCGAGGGCTCCATCCCACCGCACGTGCCTGCGCCGCGTGTGAATGCGGAGCGGCCGCTCTGCGTGTCGTATGATCCAGTGGAACACCCAACGAAGATTCCCCTCTTACCTCTGCAATCCCACGACCTCGAGGCCCTACCCAATCCTATTGGTCGCGAACTCATCTCCCCCAGCGGCATCGCAGCAGGTATTCGAGGAGTCCACATAACCTCTTCCTCCTCTGATGCCTGGCGCCGGCAACGCGGGCGCGGGCAGCCGCGACAGCAGTCCGGCGGCGATCCCGCACCACAATTCCCTATACTACGAAGAACGATGCGTTTAAACGAATACGCCGAGGCCCTTGCCCCGGCCGCACCAGCACAGAATTCGTCCATCCCTGACGCCGACCGCTACTCCCGCCAGGTCCTCTTTGCCGGCATTGGCGCCGCCGGCCAGCAGCGCCTCGCCCAGGCTCATGTCGCCATCGTCGGCTGCGGCGCGATGGGCGCGGCCTCCGCCTCGCTGCTCGCCCGCGCTGGCGTCGGCACGCTGACCCTGATTGATCGCGATTTCGTCGAACCCTCCAACCTGCAGCGCCAGGTCCTGTTCGACGAGGCCGACGCCCGTGAGAGCCTGCCCAAGGCCGAAGCCGCCCGCCGTCATATTGCCCAATTCAACTCCGGCATCACCGTCCACGCTCGCATCGCCGACCTCGTGCCGACCAACATCGCCGACCTGCTCGGCGACGCCCACCTCCTGCTCGACGCCACCGACAACTTCGAGACCCGCTACCTCGTCAACGACTACGCGGTCCAGCAAGGCAAGCCCTGGATCTACGCCGCCGCCATCGGCGCCTACGCCGCCACCATGAACATCCTGCCGGTCGGTTCTGAACGTGCAACTGACGGCGTGCAACCTGCAGCTTCGCCTACGGCCTGCCTTGCCTGCATCTTCCCCAAACCACCTTCGGGCAACGTCGACACCTGCGACACCGCAGGCATCCTTTCCAGCGCGGTCAACCTCGCCGCCTCCATCCAGGTCACCGAGGCGCTCAAGTTCCTCACCGGCCAGCCTCACCTGATGCGCCGCACCTTGCTCTCCTTCGACCTGTGGAGCCGGGCGGGCAACGCGACGCTTGACCGCTCCGAGATCGCCGCCTCCACGCCCCGCCCGGGCTGCGAGGTCTGCGGCCAGCGCATTTTCACTCACCTCGCCGGTCAGGACCGTGCGCACATTACCCTGTGCGGCCGCGACTCGGTCCAGATCCACGAGCATCACCGGCCGGTCGACTTCGCCGCGCTGCGGGCCCGGCTCTCGACCCACACGGACATTCTGGACCTGCGCTCGAACGACCTCATCCTGCGCTTCCGCCGGGGCGGCTACACCCTGACGCTGTTCGCCGACGGCCGCGCCATCGTGCAGGGCACCACCGACATTACCGTCGCCCGCTCCCTTTACGCCCGCTTCATCGGCTCCTGAGGGGTCCCGAGCCGTCCTCATCCTTGACCTGCGACTCACTTTCCGCAACTGACGAAGGGCGGCCGACACAACCTTTTCCCCGCGCACGACCTCCTACCTCTAAGGCGGATTAATCTCAAGACCCGGTAGTTGCGATACGCTCGAATCAGGCGCGAGTCCGGCGAACCCACAATCCCGGAGCCAACCCCAATGAACTGCGAAGGCCAGCTGATGACGCAAGAACCACCCGCAAATCTCAACCCTGGGCTGTTTAAGCGGAATGCGCCCATTGCCGGGGAGGCCGAGGCCATTGAGGCCGCCAAGAACGGAGACGCCGAAGCATTTTCCCGGCTCTATTCTCTGCATAAGCGCCGCGTCTATACGCTTTGCCTGCGCATGCTCGGCAACGTATCCGAAGCCGAGGACATGACCCAGGAAGCCTTCCTGCATCTCTTCCGCAAGATCGGCAGCTTTCGCGGCGAGTCCGCATTTTCCACCTGGCTGCATCGCCTCACGGTCAACCTGGTCCTGATGCAACTGCGCAAGAAGGGACTGAACCTGGTTTCGCTCGAAGAAACCATCAATCCCTCGGAGGAGGACGGCCCCAAGCGCGACTTCGGCAGCCGCGACCCGGTGCTTGCCGGCTCGGTCGATCGCGTCGCCCTGGAGCGGGCAGTCGCTTCGTTACCTCCCGGCTACCGGATGGTCTTTGTTCTGCACGATGTCGAGGGGTTCGAGCATAATGAGATCGCCACCATGCTTGACTGCTCGACCGGCAACAGCAAGTCCCAATTGCACAAGGCCCGCCTCAGGCTTCGCGAACTGCTACGCCATCCCAGCGAATCGCCCCAGCCGGACGTGTCCACGGAGGGCGCGAAATGACTGAGCCCGGCGGCATCAACTTCGACGACCTCAAGCCTGAGGAATTCGAGCAGTATCTCCCTGAACTCTTCGCCAGCAGCGACAAGGTCAGCGATGACCCGCGCCTGCAAAAGCTCTTCGCCGCACATCCCGACTGCCTCGCGCTGGTGCGCGACCTTGAAACCATCGCCGAGACCGCCCGCAGCCTCTTTGATCCCGTGGAAGAACCGAGCGACAAAGTCTGGGCCAATATCCAGGACAAGCTGCGCCAGGGATCGACGCTCGATGGCGAAGAAAACGAACTCCCGGACGGCCTCAGGGAGATCGATTAAAATCGCTTGCCACTGCGTTCCTGCCCCATGTAATCTCGGTTTCAGGATGATTTTGCGCTCGTTCCAGTCCGGCTTCTTTACCTATCCCTGCTTTTGGTGGCAGGGAGCGGGTCAGTCGGCTGTGCGAGCAACTCTGAATCAATAAGCAAGATCGCAATTTAGAGTATCCGCCACTTCCACTGAGCCGCGACCCCACAAAGGTCGCGGCTTTGTTTTGCGCCGCAATAGTATTCTCAAGGAGTCTCGAAATGATCGCCCCGTCCGCCGACCCAGCCGTGAGCCAGCCCGCCGACTCTGCCGAAACCGTTGCCGTCCCCGCCCATCTCCGCCGCATCCTTCTGACCGGCTTCATGGGCGCCGGCAAGACCACCGTAGGCCGTCAGCTTGCCGCCCGGCTTGGCTGGGAGTTCCTCGACCTCGATGCCCTCATCGAGTCCCGCACCGGGCTCACCGTGCCCTCCATTTTCGCGGCCCACGGCGAAGCCCACTTCCGCCAGATCGAGTCCCAGGCCCTGGCCGCGTCGCTGGGCCGCAACAACATCGTCCTGGCCCTTGGCGGAGGCGCACCTGAGTCGCTTACCAATCGCCTGCTGATCGAGCAGACCCCCGCCACGGCCACCATCTTTCTCGACGCGCCCTTCGCCACCCTCTTCGACCGCTGCCTGCTGCAGGCCGTCAACCCTGGCGCGCCGGCCGCGGCTGCGCCGGAGGCTGCTGCGCAGGCCCGCCCCATCCTCGCCGACCCGGAAACGGCCCAAGCACGTTTCCACGCCCGCCAGCCCATCTATCGACGCCTCGCACACCACACTGTCTCGACTGCGTCGCTCACCACCGAGGAAACCGTCGCCGCGCTGCTTGCTCGCCTGAATTCAACCCCATCCCGCCCGCAGCGCTAGCCCGGGCGTTCCATGGCCGACGCAGCCTTTCCGCCTCGACCATGAGATAGGACCGCAGGTGTAAAGTGATGCAAACGCATCTGAATTCTCAGGAGCAAGGTCTGCCGCCCTCAACTGCAAATCCGAACCAGGAAGCCCGAGGCGCTGTACGCAGCCATATCCTGTTTGCCTTCGGCATCGCGCTGGCGCTCGCACTGGCATGGCGTCTGCGCGAGGTGCTCCTGCTGGTTTATGTCAGCGCGCTGTTCGCGGTGGTCCTGATGCCCGTCGTCAACACCCTGATGCGCCTGGAGTTGCGCGGCGGCCACCATATCTCGCGCGGGGTGGCCATCGCACTGCTGCTGGCCATTGCCTTC
>Ga0181520_10009596_pt1 | contig 13295 bp, 16 predicted proteins | sample PEATcosm2014_Bin_29_FD_132451 | JGI IMG/M metagenome (GOLD analysis project Ga0181520, IMG submission 132451) | Peatland microbial communities from MTU Mesocosm Facility, Houghton, MI, USA - PEATcosm2014_Bin02_30_metaG | ecosystem: Environmental > Terrestrial > Soil > Wetlands > Peat | place...
GCCGAGGTGCTCGGCAGCGCCGTCGCGCTGAACCTTATGTTCCACATCCCATTGCTGTGGGCAGTCATTATTACGGGGTTGGATGTGTTGTTGCTCTTAAGCTTGCAGAGGTTCGGTATGCGAACCATCGAAGCCATTGTGCTTCTGCTCGTGGCAACCATCGGCGTCTGCTACTTCATCGAGATTTTCGTTCTGCCGCAAACACAACCAAGCTTTTCCGAAATGGGGCTTGCCCTGGTGAGTCCGAACTTTCGCCATGCGGGCATGATCTACGTAGCCATCGGCATCATTGGGGCCACCGTCATGCCCCACAACCTTTACTTGCATTCGGCTTTGGTTCAGACTCGCAGGCTGGGGAAGGATGAACGGTCCATTCGGCGCGCGATCCGATTCAACACGATTGACTCGATCGTGGCCTTGACTGCCGCCTTCTTCGTCAACGCTGCCATTATGGTGCTCGCTGCGACGGTGTTTTTTGGCAAAGAGAGCGTAACAGTATCGGGTGGCGAGATGGTGACTTTTAGCCCCGATAGCGACTGGATTCGCATCGCTTACCTGACACTCGCGCCGCTGTTGGGAACTGCTGCTGCGAGCACGCTGTTCGCCGTGGCCCTCTTTGCCAGCGGGCAGAGCAGCACGATCACCGGCACACTCGCCGGGCAGGTGGTGATGGAGGGCTTCATGCACTGGCGGCTTTTCCCGTGGGTCCGGCGGCTCATCACCCGTACCCTGGCCATTTTGCCGGCGGTCTTCGTTATCGGTCTGCGCGGTGACAGTAGCGTGACAGAACTGCTAACTCTCAGCCAGGTGGTGCTTGCTCTTCAACTCCCATTTGCCATGTTTCCACTCTTGCTTTTTACGTCTTCAAACAGGAAAATGGGCAAGTGGAAACTCGGTTGGTTCTTGTTGATCGCCGGCTGGGGCAGCGCTCTGTTGATTACGGCGATGGACATTTTCGGTTTGCCAGACTCGCTTCAAGAAGCCTGGAAGGTCATCATCGGGGGGTGACGGCCCTCGTGGCACGAAAGGAGCATTCATGTACAAGACGATTCTCGTGACGTTGGATGCCACGGCTACCGACCGGGCGATTATCGAACACATCAAGAAGCTCGCAAAGGTTATGAAAAGTCGCGTAGTGCTTCTTCACGTGGCAACTGGTGCCGTGGCCCAATGGCACGGTCCGAACGCAGCCGGCGAGGAGGTCGAGGAGGGACAGGCGTACCTGGACGACGTGAAAGCCGAATTTGAAGCTTTTGGTGTTCCCGCCGACGCGGAACTTGCCTACGGCGCGCCACCGGCCAAGCAAATCGTCAAATGGGTTCAAAAAAACGGCTGCGACCTTGTGGCAATGAGCACTCACGGACATCGTTTGCTGGGCGACCTGTTTCTCGGTGCAACAGCTTGTGAAGTGCGGCATTGTCTCAACGTGCCAGTTCTCCTTCTCAAGGCCACGTGAGACACAAGTGAGTGGCGCAGCGAGGCTTCATGCAGTGGCGTCTTTCCCCGTGGGTCAGACGGCTTGTCATTCATGGCCGGGTCATTCAATTGGCAATTCGTAACCGTCAAAGAATTGCCATCGCGTAGCGGCGGAAGCGCGGCGGGTGGCCCGCTTCCGGCAGCGACGCGTCGGCCTCATGCTGTACGGAAATGGTTCACGCCGCCTACCGGGCGAACTGAATCTCGCCCCAGTAGGTTGGGCGCAGCATGAGCTCGTCGACGGCATCGTCCACGATGCCCGTGTGTTGGTTGCTCCAGTAGCTGCGCAGCCGCGTGCGCTGGCCGGCGGGGTCGCCGAAGGTCACGCCCAGGTCGCCGCGGAGCGTCTGGCCGGCGCGTGGCTCGAGGCCCAACGCGGCCAGCGGGACGGCGGCTTCGACCGTGTAGAAGTCCTTGCCGGAGACAACTTTGAGCTGGGCCGCCGGCAGCACGTCGACGTACTGCATGACGTAGTTCTTGAACACGCCCGAGTTGAATGAGCGGGGCTTTTTCCCTACCGCCACGCGGCGGTAGAGGACGGCCGTCGGCTTTCCCTGGAAGTTGCCGATCGAGAGGCGGAGGTCGCCCGCGGCCGCTTCGGTGCGTTTGGGGTCCGCCTTGGGGTTGGTGGCAAGCTGCAAGTCGACGGTGTCGCCGGAGAGGTAGAGCATGGCCGGCTCGGTCGCGCCGTTGACCCACGGCGTTTTGTCCGTCACACGCCAGCCGAGATAGAGGTTCCGCTCGTCCCAGGCCACGACCGAGCGGGCCTCCGACTCGTCGGTCTTCCGGTACGCCACCGGCTTGCTGCCTTGGAAGTCGCCGTCGATGTTGCCGGTGAACTTGGGCGTGAGCCGCTTCGCCGCGAGCTGGCGCTTGCCGACCGCGGCCTGGAACTGCCGCTCGCACACGGACCGGGCCAACTTCACGTCGTCCTCGCCGATCGCGATCGTGCCTTTGGCGATCTCCTTGACGTCTTCCAGGCCGGTGACCCGGAGGTTCCAGTAGGCGGTCTTGCCGGCCTCCACGTAGATCTTGCCGTCGCGGCCCTGGACCAGCGAGCCGCCGAAGTCCTCGCCGCCCGCGCCGGGCGGCGTGTTGCTCATGTCGGCACCCGGAACGGCGGCATCGGGCCACTGGACCTTGAGCAGATCGGACTGGAACAGCCGGCCAAGGTAGTAGCCGTTGCTGGAAAAGAGGTGCCACTCGCCGACATTGGTGTTCAGCGCCCACAAGTTGTCGATGGGAGAGCCGAGCTTGGCGCTGCCCACCATGCCGAACACGCCGCGCAGCAGGCCGCTCTCGGGTCCCGGCGCCTCGTGGGAGCCGTGGACGCCGAACCAGTTGCAGGGGTAGGACCAGAACGCCTTGCCGGACCTGGCATCGAGGCAAATGAGCCTGTTTCCCCACGGGCCGGGGCCCGGGCCGATGCTCAGCAGCAGCTTGTTGTCGGGCGATGCCACCGCGCCGCCGGGGGCCGGGGTGGTCGTGGCGTGCTCGGTGTCGTAGATCGGGGCGTTGCAGGAGGTGAAACCCTTGACCTTGACCATGACCCCGCCGGGGCCGTTGGTGGCGCTGCCGCCGGTGAGGGTCAGGTCGCGGCTGAGGTATATGGACCAGGTGTAGTACCCGCCGTAGGAGAACGCCTGCGGCAGCGTGACGACCTCGTCGGGCTGAATGACGCCGTCGTTGTTGCGGTCGGCCCAGAAGTCGGTGGTCTTCTCCTTTTGGTGGCAGCGGATCGCGGCGCGGAGCTTGTATTGCGCCGGGCCGAGGCGTTCGAAGATCTGAATGCCCTGCACCGGCCCTTCCATGTAGAGGTGCGGGATGTTGACGGCCAGATACGCACGGCCGTTGCTGCCGCGGCAGAACTGGGCAAAACTGTGGAGCGCCCGCTCGAAAACGCCGACGCAGGTCGCCCGCCCCGTGCGGGGATCGAGCTTCCACTCGCAGCCCGTGCCAACCATGACGTTCGGATCGTCGGGGCTGATGGCGCCGCCGCTGGCGCCGTAGTGGGTCGGGCCGAGGAACTCCTTCGCCAGGCTACCGCTCGTGGCATCCCGGGAGTTCCGCAGGCGCCAGACGCTGAAGCGAGAAGGGAAAAAGTCTTGCTCGGCGACCCACAGTTGGCCCTCGGTGTCGATGACCAGGCCGCGCGGGTTCAACATGCCCCCGGGCTGCCAGGGGCCAAGACGCTGCCGGCCGCCGCGATTGCCGATTTCGCCCAGGGGCTTGCCGGCGGCAGTAAAGGCGCGGACCTGCTGCTGGCCGCCGCGCACACTGACAAACAGGTTGCCCTGCTTGTCGACCGTGACGGCCGACGCCTCGGATAGATTTCGCACCACCGGCCGGGCCGCGCCGGTCTGCGGGTTGACGGCCACCACGTCGCGCCCGCCCGCGATCACGTAGAGCAGCGTGTCGCTGACGGCCTTGATCGCGCCCGGATCGTGCACGGACGAGGCGAGCTTCTTGAGCACTTTGCCGGTCTGGCCGTCGAGGACGACAATCAGGTCGCTCTCGATCTTCACGCCCTGTTTGCGGATGCGGGGCTCGCCGAACGTGAGATAGACCTTGCCACCGGCCGCGTCCATGCCGGCGAACGATTCGGGCTTGCCCTTCGGGTCGGGCCAGATGTCGGTCAGGGCCAGGTTGGTCCGGTGCAGGGCGGACCACTCGGTGTAGGCGCCGGTCTTGGCGTCCAACCGGTAAATGCCCATTGCGCCGGGGGCGACGAACACCGCGCCGCGGTCGACGGCGATGAACTCGGCGCCGCCGAACCCGCCGCGGTTCATTTTCCAGCGGACGTGGCCCCGGGTGTCGCAAGCGACCAGGCCCTTGCCGGCCTCGGCGCCTTGCCAGCAGAGATAAAGGCCCAACGCATCGCTGGCAACCCAGGACGGCGGGCCCTGATCGCCGCCCCAGCCGGTGGTCATGCCGTTGTCCCAGGGGATGCCGCTGCTCCCGGCGAAGCCACGGTACGTCAGTCCGATGCCTTGGTGGCAGATCGCGCTCCAGGTGTACGTGCCGGCGGGCACGGGCTGGCCGGGCGTTCGCCAGATCCACGTGGTCAGGCCGTCCCACTTGATCTCGTGCTGGCCCTTGAGGAAGAAGTCGGCGTTGAGCAGGTGGCGCACCACGACGCCCTCCCGGTCCTTGATGACCAGCGAGACGTAGCCGTCGTGGGACAGCTCGAAATGGAGCGGCTTGAAGCCCACGAACTCGCGCGACTTGATCAGTCCCGTCCAGTCGATCGTGGGCAGGCCGTTCTCCAGGCGCACGGGGAACTCGCGGCCATCGGAGAGCCGGACGGGCCGGGGAGCAACGTGGCCCTGGGGCTCGAGCGTGGCGATGCCCCAACTGGCGAGGTTGGTGAAAGTAAAAACGCGGTCGATGGCGACGCCGGCCTTGAAGATGTCCTTGTTGGACATGCGGCTCTGCGAGCCGATAGTGAAATTGGGCTCGACGGTCATGATGAACGAATCGCCAGTCCGCAGCGGCGGGGCGCCGCCGGGCAGGATGAGCTTCCACGGGATGGCCATCTCTTGGACGTAGCCTTTGCCGTCGGCGTTGGCGGCGAAGGCTTGTTGGGCGCCCTTGGCCTTGTAGTCGAGGAAGGTGCTGAGCTTGCCGCCGAGCTCGACGTGCATGGCGTCTTTGCCGTCGCGGTCGCGCCAGCACGTCCAGTTGGTGACGGTTTGCCGGGGCGTGCCTTGGGCAGTGATAAAACGCACTTGCAGGCAGTCGCCCTGGAAGCCGTAACCGCCGGCGAGCGAGCCGGGGTTGTTCATCGGCGTGTGGTCGACCCAGCGGGCGAGCAGGTAGAGCCGCTCCGCGTCGTACATGGCGTGGATCCAGGTGCCGAACTCGTCGCGCTGCTTCTCGGCATCGCCGCAGACGAACAGGCCACCCGTGAGGTCCCAGTCATCGATCCGGCCGTCGATCGTCATGCGGCCGGGGGCGGGCAGCACCCGGATGCCCAGGTGCTCGGTCTCGGTGGCGTCGGCGGCAGGCGCGGCAAGCAAGGCGAGCAGAACGGCGGCGAAGGCGGCTGCTGGAAGGCGTCACATGCGGACCTCCGGGAGCATTGCCGACAGCGGTCGGGTGGGCCAACAATACGTGTTCCGGTTGGCGGGGGCCTTACCTTTGTCGTGGCCGTGGGGGCCCCGCAACGATGGGCGCAACGAAGCTTAGTTTCGCTGCGGTTGGTGGCGTAGTCAAGCGCCCCTGGAAAGTTTCCAGAAAAAGCGGCCCCGGGAGCCGTCCGATTGACGATGATCGCCCCTTCGATGTGCGAGCCGTCGCAAACGCGTTTTCAACGGCGAAAAGGATGAGGGGGTTGTCACCAGCGCTGATGCTCATGGCGACGGCACCACCTCGACTTGAACCGACAACCACATCAGGCTGATGCCGGTCGAACTCGGCCGGGGCGATTTCCACGGCTTTCTCGAACCCATCGTCGGGCGAAACGGCATTCAGGACCGTGTGGCCACGGTCCATCACGAAGATCGGTCTCAGGCCGCCCGGTGTCGATTGCGAGCCGTGGAGGAAAAGCATAGCTTGGCGACCAGACCTACTTCCGTTTGTAACCGAGTTTTTTGGCTTGGGTGAAGTCCTTTTCCGCCTTGGACTTGTCCCCCTGTTTCTCGTAGGCAATAGCACGGTATTGATAGGTCTCGGCATCTTTCGGGTTGAGCCCGATGGCCTTGGTGTAATCAGCGATGGCTTTGTTAAGTTCGCCGGTCTCGGCGTAGGCCCAACCGCGGCCGCAGTATGCCGCTGCGTTCTTCGGGTCGAGACGAATTGTCTTGGCGTAATCAGCGATAGCTTTTTCGAACTCTCCCTTCTTCCCGTAAGCCCACGCGCGGCCTCGATATGTGTCAGCGTTGTGCGGATCGAGTCGGGCAGATTCCGTGAAATCGGCAATAGCCTTATCGAGTTCCCCCTTTTTCTCGTAGGCCACGCCTCGAACACCGTAGGTCTCGGCGTGGTGCGGTTCAAGCCGAATGGACTCTGAGCAGTCGGCAATCGCCTTGTCGAAATCGCCTTTTTCCATGTATGCGTTGCCTCGGTTATAGTATCCGTGGGGCAACTTTGGATTAAGGCGGATGGCTTCTGTGCTATCGGCAATGGCTTTGTCGAAATCACCCTTCTCTCCGTATACGATTGCTCGGCCACAGTACGCCTCGGCCATTCTAGGGCGCAGGCGAATAGCTTCGCTGTAGTCAGCGAGTGCCTTATCCAGATAACACTTCTGCCAGTAAGCACAGCCACGGCCATAAATCGCCTCGATGTTCTTTGGTTCGAGTCGAATGGCTTCCGTATAAGCAGCTATGGCTCCATCGACGTCACCCTTATCCCGCAGGGAATCGCCTCGCTTGAGTGCGTCGGCTGCCGACGTGGATTCATCCCCACTCGACGACCGCAGCATCAATACGGCGACCCCGACCAGCACCGCCGTCAACCATCTCCGAAGGTTCATGACGAGTTCTCCTTTGGGGCCAGCGAACCGAATCCCGTGTCGTATTCTACCTCTGGTGCCCGTGTTCCTCCACTGCCCCCTCATAGACGCTTGCCGTCCGACCGCATTACACTTATTGTAATGGTCGTTGCCATGCGAACCGCGCGGCTTTGGGAAGGATGAGGAATCAGTGGTGCCATCGTGTTGAAGCAGGCCGACATCCAGAAAGCACGCTGCCATCTCCGCAGAGCAGATCCGGTGATGAGGGCGGCGATCGACGCCGTTGGACCGTTCACGCTTCGTCTTGAGCGTGACCGGTTCGCCATGCTCGTTCGCTCCATAATCTCTCAACAGATTTCGACAAGTGCCGCCCGTTCCATCCGCCGGCGGTTGCAGGAACTCGTCGGGTCCGAGGGGCTGAACGCCGCAAAACTCGCCCGGGTCAGCCTGGACCAACTGCGGTCGGTTGGCTTGTCGCCGCAAAAGGCATCCTATGTTGCCGACTTGGCCTGCAAGGTGAACGGCGGAACCGTTGATCTGCGGCAGGTCGGGCGGTTGTCGGACGAGCGGATCGTGGAGCAACTTACGCAGGTGCGGGGAATCGGTCGATGGACGGCCCAGATGTTCTTGATCTTCTCACTGGGGCGGCTGGACGTGTTTCCCCATGATGACTTGGGCGTGCGGGTGGCCATCCGCAATCACTACGGCCTGGCCGACCTGCCCGACAAGCAGACGGCCCTTGCCATTGCCGCTCCCTGGCGGCCCTATGCCACAGTGGCAAGCTGGTACTGTTGGCGAACGCTGGATCTGGCCCGGAAGACGAATGGCGTGGCGAAAGGGTAGATTCTGCTCGTATCATCGTCTTGGATGAGGACGCCTTTGATCGGAAGGAAAAGGAAGGACTGCAATGGGCGGAAAAGAACGACAGACGGCCCGCAAACCGGCGACCAAGTTCGCCCACCTGCGGAAGAAGATGGAAAAGGCCCGGATCGTGGCAAAGATCGGCACGAAGAAAAAGTGACCGCACGATGGGACAGCACAGTTGGCGAGACCTCCTTTGCCCCAAGTGTCACCAGCTTAAGAGCACGTGTACTTGCCAGAGCGAGCCAGCGGCCCCGAGCAAGAGCACGGTCGTCCGGGTGGGCCGAGAGACGAAGGGCCGGCGAGGCAAGGGGGTGACGATCATTTCCGACCTGCCGCTCGATGAACACGGCCTCACGGAGCTTGCGGCCAGGCTGAAACAGCGGCTTGGCACGGGCGGAACGATCAAGGATGGTCGGGTCGAGATTCAGGGCGACCATCGCGACCGAGTCGTTCAGGAACTTGAAGGGATGGGCTATCGAGTGAAACGGGCCGGCGGTTGATGGATGAGCGTCGTCCAAGCTCCGCGAGTCGAGTCGGAAGGTGATCGACGGAGTGCTGCGGGTAGTGCGCGAGCCACATCAGAGTTCGCGCCGCGTGCGATGCTCGCCCCTTCGATGGGCGAGCCGTCGCAAGGGCAGAAACGGTTCCTGACACCTTTTGCGTGCACACCTTTTGCGTGCAGCAGCCCGTCGTCAGACTGGAGGGCTTGCGGTGGGAATCGCTGCGATTTTCTTGGGCACCATCCTGGGGATCACCCGCAACTGGTCCACCACCCGCTTTACTCCCTCGATGTGCTGCGCCGCTTGCATGGCCATGTGGCGTTGGTGCTCGTACTGAATCAGGCCGGAGAGCGTAACCGAACCCTTTTGGGTCGATACGGCGACCTTGCAGGGCGGCCGCACGCCACGATTGGACAGTTGCTGCATCACCTTTTGATTGAGAAGATGATCTGGCATCGGCTCTCTCTTGAGCATGGTCGGACTCCTGAGAAGAGAATGGTTTTGCTTACAAGAGACATACGCAATATGGTCACCGGTTGTCGTCGGTCGTGTAGCCGCTCTCGCGCCGGGGGATGCTGTAAATGGCGTGTTGGATCAACCCGGCCGAGTCCGTCATGCGGTCCAGATGGTTCAAGGCGATTCCATCGCTGACGTGCATCATCGGCCTCCCCGCACAAGTTCTTTGGATGGGCACGGATCGCCGGCCGCCGGAGCGGCTTGGCGGCGAAGCGACTGCCGACTGGTCCGGTTTTCGGCGGCCACCTGGTCAAACAACTCGAAGTACACCCGGCCCACGTTCGGCCAGAACATGGGCTTGGCGTATTGGTATGCTCTGCGGCGAGTTTCCACCTGAAACGCCACGTCGCCGAGGAAGCGCAGCGTGGCATCCGCCATGGCATTGCTTTGGCCAAACGGCACGAGCAACCCCCGCCCGTTGGCCAGAACTTCTTCGGCGTACAGGTAGGGAGTGCTGACCACGGCGCCGCCGGCAGCCAAGGCGTAGGCCAAGGCACCGCTGGCAATCTGGTCCTTTCCCGGATAGGGAGTGACATACACGTCGCAAGCCTGCAAGTGCATCAGCAGGTCGGCCAGGCTGAGATACTTGTTCACGAAGCGCACGTGGGCCCCGACGCCCAGTGCTTCGGCCATTTCGACCAGACTTTCCCGGTAGACTTCGCCTTCCTGGCGCTTGACTTGCGGGTGGGTGGCGCCCACGATCAGGTACAGGGCCGTCGGACAAGCGGCGACGATCCGGGGCATGGCCCGAATCATGTGCTCCAGCCCCTTGCCGCGACTGATGAGCCCAAAGGTGCAAATGACCCGCCGTCCCGCCAGTCCCAAGCGAACCTTGTGCGAGCCGTCGCGCTGATAGGGGACCTCCGGCACTCCGTGAGGAATCACCTGCACGCTCGACGCCGAGACGCCGTAGACGCTCGACAGCAGCCGCGCGGCGACTTGGGTCATGACCACGATGCCTTGGCTGCGAGCCGCCAAGCTCTGGATAATGCGCCGCGGCAGCGGGTCCGGATCGGTCAAGAGCGTGTGGAACGTGGTGACCAGCGGTTTGCGACAGGCGCGCACGAAGTCCAACACGCCAAGACCCCAATCGCCCGGATAGAGGCCGAATTCGTGCTGCAAGCTCACTACGTCGCAAGGGCCTTCGTTGGCCACTTCGGCGGCGAGGCGATAGGCGTCCGGGCGGCTGTTGTCGATGACGTGGACCACGCGCGGGTCGTCGTAGCGAAGTTCGCGGGTCTTCTGGATGGCCGCGACCGAGGACACCGGTTCAGGCGCCGCCAGATCGACGGCGTCGGCCGAGTCACGGGTAAAGGTGGCCAGTCCGCACGCTTCCGGCGGATAGGTCGATACGAAAAGGGGTCGAACGGTATTCACTGTTTGTCTCCTGAAATTATTCCCTGCCCATGACAAGCCCGGCATGCATTCCTAGGTGCTTCCTGACCTTCGCTGGATGTTATCGCTCAATCACCGCGTCTTATTCCGCAAACACCAAAGCGGGTTGCTTGTCCGTGACTGGAGAGGGCGGCCGCAGCCCCCCGATAGCTTTCGTCACGGACGATTCCAAAATATCGGTCACGACCCGGATCTCAGCAGCCGCCTGGTCAAACTTATCCCCCAGGGCATACCTGCACCGCACCGTCCTCGGCCCCACTCCTGCGTGCCCCAGTTCAGCGATCGCGCGGGCGAGGTGCCGATAGCGGTCGATTTCTGAAGTGGAAAGGTAATCGGCGGCCAGGGGGTGTTCGAGATAGGCAGTCATGGCGGAAAGGTTCCAATGCGCCGTGGGCACATGACCTCCCGTAAAGACAAACACCCGATACCAATTTGCCAGCCCGTCGAGGATGGCCCGGTTGTTCTGCAAATCCAGCATCATCGCCAACAATTGTTCTCGGTGCTTGCTTGATTCGGCGGTTATCGTCATGGCTGACGCCTCGCTTCTGCGGTCAATTCATCGAAGTGATTCTGCTCTTGTTTCAGACAAGGCACATCGCCGGGTCTGCCAATTGTCAGCCGGCGCAACTTCAATATCCATCTCAACGTCCACCTCAACCGTTTCGGACTGCGACTGCGATGCTTCCAACGCCTCCAGCACCGCGGCCAGCGCCAGTTGTTTGACGTGGTGCGAGTCGGAGCGGCCGCGCACAACGATTCGCCCATCGATGGTTTCGACGCGCAGGTCGTAAACCCGGCCGCCGGTTCGCCGGGCGATCGAACATTCCAGACGGCCGTTTTGTTCAGCCAAAGTGAAACGCAGCCTGGGATGCTTGAGCAAGCTGCGTAGCCTCACCGCCAATCGATCGGGGGCCAGTGGTTTGACCTGGTAGTCGCTGATCGGAAAGCGCGACACGCCTTCCATGACATGAGAATCGCGGCACGACGTGAGGACCATGACGGGAACGCTGGCAAGCTCAGGAAGCTCGCCCATCATCGCGAGAACCCCGTCACCGCCGCCCCACGGCAACCGCGGTTCGAGCACGAGCACGTCCGGTACGCACTCGCGCAGCCGAGCGATGCACTCTAACCCGCTAACTGCCGTGGCCAGTTCAAAGCCGTCCTGCAGAAGAGGCTCTCGATACAACGAGTGAAGCGACTCATCAGGATCGGCCATCAAGACTCGAATGGGCTTTGAACCACTTGACCGCGGTTGAAACAGAGCTTCACTATTCACGACAGACACCCCTCCTTGAGATTATGCGTTCCGATACCACGTGAGAGAGCTTCTGGCGATAGTCGCTCTCGTTACTCCCAGAAACGCCTCCTTCGGAACCCGTGTGCCAGGAAAGAGAGCACCGCGAGAATAAGGAAGACAACAAAAAGTATCTTGGCTCCTTCCCAGGAGAGGGCTGCCACGCCTCCGAAGCCAAGGAAGGCAGCGATCAAAGCGATTACGAGAAACGTTACAGCAAGCCGTAACATGTCAAGTTCTCCTTCAAAAGAGTGGACCCCATTCGTCAGTGGCTAGCAGTTGGATGACGGATCGAGCGACAAATCCTCTTCGGCCAGCCACATTTCTTCGAACACCAACCCATCTTGTTTCCTTCGTGCTTGCCCGGCTGAATCCGCGTGTGCCAGCGTATTCCAATCCCAGCGGACCAGGCAGGGAGCCTTCTTGCGGTCATTGGTGCGGACAATGGTTCCTTCCCACCCGCCGATGGTCAGATCGGGATAATCCGGGTCCAAGACACCGAAACGGACGCGGACGTAGCTGCCAACCGATAATTGGGCTGGCCGCATTGTCGTCATTACCTGAGGCATAGCCGTTCTTTCCTCGCACTTCATTGCAGTGCCATTTGGCCCTCCCGGCAGTTACCGATAGTGGGAATACCACCAGTTGCCCAAGGAGTTGCCGAAGAAGTTTTTCACGATCTGCCAAATCGCGCCGGGAAGACCGATCACGACGTCACAGATGGTTGAGATCGCGGTCCACATTTTACCCCTCTCTTACAGCAAATGGCCGCCAGACCGTCAAACAATCTGATCGGCCTCGGCGCGGATTCGTTCCCACACCTCCGCACGATGCACCGGAACACCCGGATCGACCTCGAAGCCCAGTTTCACGTTGGTGCCTCGAATACCGAGCACCGTAACCTTCAGCAGGCGATGAAAACCATCGGCCCCGCCGACCACCACCGATTCCTGATTCTTCCTCGATAGAACTAACATGGCAAAACCTCCGTTTTTTGTGCTGACTTGCCCCCTCCGTTCCCGCTCCAACTGCCCGCGGGTACGCCGCGGGCGAGCAGGAACACCTGTACCATCGTGCCGGTCGTGAAGACCTGCACCACCGTGCCCGAAGTCGGTTCTACCTCCGCCGTCGCTTCGCGCACCTCGACCCCGGTGATTCGTTTGATCTCCTGACGCAGCAAGTCGGCCGAGTCGCTAAACAACTGCCGATGAAACTCCTGCACTTGCGCGGCGCCGGCCGGGCTTTGGGCCAGCGCCTTCTCGGCCGGCGACAAGGCGCCGTGCAGCGTGATCAGCAGCGTCTCGCCGCTGAGAACCACGGCCACCGATTTGGGCTCGTGGCCCGTTCGCTGCTGCTGAAAAGCGATTGCCGCTTGAGCAATCTGCTGTGCCAAGCTCGGATTGAGGTTTTCCATCGGATGCCCTCCCCCACAGTGACCGTAAACGTCTGACATCGCCAAGAACAAAAAAAGCCGACGTGGCGGAACATCCGAAGATGTTCCGCCACGTCGGCTTACTCACTAACGAGCCCCCCGGCCCGGCCGGGTTGCCCTTCACCTAGTCATCCGACGACGTTCTTGGAGAAGCGGCGATAAAATGTCTCGCCAGTTCTCCACTTCAGATTATACGCCGCTCGGCGAGCCGTGCAATAGGACTTTTGCCGTTCTGGCACATTTGGGTGCATTCCGCACTTTGCGTTTGGCACGCGATTTCGTAGAAATAGGATCTTGGTTTTGGTTGATGGGGGGTGGTTTTTGGAAAATGGCGAGGCTAGGCAATGGAATGCCGTATGAGAA
>Ga0181520_10009597_pt1 | contig 13295 bp, 14 predicted proteins | sample PEATcosm2014_Bin_29_FD_132451 | JGI IMG/M metagenome (GOLD analysis project Ga0181520, IMG submission 132451) | Peatland microbial communities from MTU Mesocosm Facility, Houghton, MI, USA - PEATcosm2014_Bin02_30_metaG | ecosystem: Environmental > Terrestrial > Soil > Wetlands > Peat | place...
AAAGACTTCAGTTCCGGGAACGCGCCGCCGCTCAGAAACAGACAAACCGTGTTTCCTCGAACAGGAGTCACATCGGGCATGAGCCAATCGGATGCGGAAATCTCGACAGAAGGGGTCTTCAGGTGCGCATTGATGGTCTTGTTCTGTTGAAAGGCCGGCATCTGGTCTTTCGCTGGGGACTCGCTAACTTTAGCTATGCTCAGTTCCCCGCCGAAGACAGTGTGGTAGAACTCCATCGCTTCGCGGCAGGAGCCATCGAATAGCAGGTAGGGCGTCAAGGTTGTCATTTCATCTCCTCTCACCTTCGGTCTTTCGGCTTTGGCAACTGCGTAGGTAGGCAAAACAGCCAACCCCGCCACGGAACACGCTGATGCGACGAATTTACGGCGAGTGAAGCATTTGGTTCCGGACGCACTTGTTCTCACTTGCAGTGGCTGTTTGCGATCGGGATTCAGGTTTGCATCGTTCATGGAATATCCTCCGGTCTTCAGCTACCTGCTCTCGTTTTCTTCTGTGAGGAACTGGCCCAGCCGATCGAGCTTTCTTTCCCACGCCGCGCGGTGATCGCGAATCCATTGTTCGAGAGCGCGAAATCCTGCGGCCTCAATGCGGCAGGTACGTACTCGGCCCAACTTCTCCGTGTGCACCAGACCGACTTCCTCAAGGATCTGCAAATGCTGCGTAACCGCAGTCAGCGTGACGCCGAGGGGTTCTGCAAGCCGCGAAACGGACATGGGTCTCTCGACAAGCCTGTCGAGGATTGCCCGGCGCGTGGGATCCCCCAAAGCGTGAAACAAGCGATCGGTGTCGATGGCGGATTTTTTCACTCGAGGTCCCTTTAGTCCGCTAACTCGCCAGCTCCTTCACGACGCGATCAAGCAAGCTGCGCCATCCGGTTTCGATCATCTTGGGCCCGTCCGGCCAGTCAAGAAACGCTCCTTGATGAGTCAGGACCAAGTCCGTCCCTGTCTCTGCAGCCACAAATTCGAGTGTCGCCAACATCACCACGATGGGCTTTCCGTTCAGAGACATCTTCGACGACATCACAATATGCTTCTCGGGCACGATGTCCTGATAGGTGCCTTCGTTCGCAATCTCGGAGCCTGCGATCGGGTGGCCTTCCTTGAAACGGTACCGGAACCGTTCGCTGCCTCCCACACGAAACTCCATCTCAAATTCCTGAATCTCGTGGTCGCCTTCGGCATACCAGCGGCGCTTGCGGGCAGGCTCAGCAAAGGCGGCAAACACCCGCGTCGGTGGTTGGGGATAGTTACGCTCAATCACGAATGTGCTGTGGACTGTACTCGGTTCTGCCATGACGGTTCTCCATTCCGCCAATCCAATACTGAAGTGGCAGATTCAGTATTAAGCGACTCCTGCTGATTGTCAAGTGGCCACTTCAGTATTTTTTCTCGGTGCGTGCAATGGGGTTTCACAGCCGGACATGTCTGGATGGCGGATTGGTCAGCCGCCAGTCACCGGCGCGGCACCCGCTCCACCCACACGAAATACCTTCGGCACACGATCTTGCGGCTTCGGCAGGGGAGGGAACTCCGCGTGCGGTTCTGTCTGATACCAGAACGCCGTCGAGTAGAAATTGTCGGAGCGATGGTTGGCGTGGCCGTGCTCGATGGTTACACGAATCGATTTCTCAAAGGTGATCGGGCTTTCAGTGTGCCAGCGATAGAGGCAATAGCGGCCGCCGATCCGCTCCGGGTCAACGATATAGGGCGCGCCCTGGTGCAGGTTGGCGAATTCCTTTCCGCCGAAATCCCATGCTCCGTTGTAGTAGTCCTCGGTCCCGGTGCCGTTGATAGTCGGCAACTGGTCGCCGTCGATGAAGATCATGTCATCGCCCTCGCCGAACCATTGGTCTTGATTCTGCAGCACGGCGTGCGTCACGCCAAGGAAATGTCCCTTTCCGGTTGCCTCCATAAAGACGTAATTGCCCTCGCCGTTCAGGTTCTTCTTGTTGTTGATGTCGGGCGAGTATTCGTTGGTCCAGTTGTCGGTCCAGCCTTTGCACGGTGCGGCCTGCCGATATTGCGCGTGGAAGCGGCCGAGGTTGTCCGGCAGCCTCGCGAGCGTGACATAATCCACGGCGAAGTATAGGTCGTCCGTCCGAATCGTTCCCTCGTTCGTCAGTGTCAGTCGCGCCGAAGTTGCAAAGGGCATCTTAAAGTAGGCATTCATCGCTTTCATGGGCGCCACAGCCAACAAAGCCGATTGATAGGTGTAGTACTCGCCGAGGCCGAGTCCGAAGAAATCGCCAATCGGCGTTTCGATCGAGGGGGAGCTCTCACCATCCCACCATGCGCGCAGTACCAGGTTCTTCAGATGCATCGGGTCTGGCGAACTGATGGTGAACCAGAGATGTGTCACCACGCCAGTTCCCTGCACGTCGAGCAGCGTCGCTTGCTTGCCGGGATCCACCGGAACTGCGTCACCATTGCCACCGGTCCGATCCCAGCTTGAAAAGCGGCGCGCTTTGTAGTCGCGCAATCGTGCTGGGGCAAACAACTCTTCCGGCGCTGGCGTTTCAGGCATCGCGGGCGCCTCCGCGGAATACGCTGCCGCGCCCAGAAACGTGGACGCTCCCGCGATGGAAGCCATTGTGCCGAGAAGCCGGCGACGAGAAACAGACGGATGAAGCGGATCGTTTGAAGACATTACCGGGTTCCTCGCTCTCAACGAAAGAATGAAAGCGAGTTGTAGCCGCACACGTCGGGGACTGTCAAGAGTGGGATCCAATCAGGATCGGCGTGGAGCTCTCAAGACTGCTTATTGCGAAATTCCTGCCGTCTTCCCAGCAGCAAGATAACTATCGATGGCCTGTTGCCACTCTTGTCCTGCGGACTCGTCGCCTTCGGTCATGGCAACCACATGTTCATTGCCATCGAGTGTAACCGCGGTGCGCGCGTACACCACATCGACCTGGGTGATCGCTTGATCCAGAAGTTTGAAGCGTACATCGATGGTGGTTACCATCAAATCGGGAATGAAGTAGACATACTTGAAATGCCGCGCCCTAACATCGAAAACCGTGTTCACCCAAACCGCGCTGAAAGACCCGTGCTTAATGGTGAAGACTGAGCCCTCGACATCATGTGCGGGCTTTGGATAAATGAATTGGGGGTCCCAATGTTTCCCTGCCCAGGCGCGCTCGCCTTCCGGGCCAAACAGAGAGGCAGTTTCGGCATAGGGAAGATGCACGACAAGACTGAAGGCGGTTTCGGTGTGCATCAGCGTCTCCGTCGGAGTTGTTGGAGCCTGAGAAGGGCCCGCGGCCGCCTGGGTCGCAACCATCAGCAGAAGAAGCAGGGACTTCATCGTTTGCGCTCCTTCAGGTTGTGGCTATCGGCCGCTTTGAGCGTCATCCCATAGAGGGATTTGAGCTGATCGATTTCCTTCAGGGTCTGCGAGCCGAAGGGAGCCTTGCCCTCAAACGCATGAAGAACGATTCCTTCGAGCAGATCGCCGAGCGTCATGTCCTTCAACTCGGCAATGGCTTTAAGCACCTTCAGCATGCGTTTTTCAAGACGGACCCCGGTCTGCACGCGCTCCACTTCAATCAATGGCCGGTCTTGCTTCTCGACTGACATACGTATCAATGTACCAATGTACACAAATAATCGCAACCGCTTTGTGCAGATTCAGCTCCATCAGCGCTCTTGGAGTCGCGCATCCGGACCCTGCCCTGTTATGGTCTCTTAGAAAAGAAAAAATGAACCCACCTTAGGAACCCGCGGGAATGCTCAAGCGTTGGCGAATCCGGATACTCTTGTTTTTGGCCGTTCTCGGCCCAGGATTCATTACCGCCAACGTTGACAACGACTCCGGCGGCATCCTCACCTACTCTCAGGCCGGCGCGCAGTTCGGCTACACCCTGCTCTGGACCATCATTCCCATCACCATCGCGCTGATCGTGGTGCAGGAAATGTGCGCCCGCATGGGCGTGGTCACCGGCAAGGGCTTGAGCGATCTGATTCGCGAGGAATTCGGCCTGCGGCTGACTTTTGTGCTCATGGTGCTGCTGGTCATCGTCAACTACACCAATGTCGTCACGGAATTCATCGGCATCGCCGGCTCAATGCACCTATTCCACGTGACCAAGTTCGTCTCCGTTCCCTTCTGCGCGTTGCTGGTCTGGTACATGGTGGTGCGCGGCAGTTACAAGAGCACGGAAAAGATATTCATTGTCGCCTCTTTGGTCTATATCTGTTATATCTTCGCCGGCGTGCTTTCCCAGCCGGACTGGCACGACGCGCTCCTGGCCACGGTTAAGCTGCCGTCCAGGTCGGTGTGGAGCGACAAAACTTATATGTACATGGCCATCGGCGTCGTGGGCACCACGATTGCTCCCTGGATGCAGTTCTATCTTCAGTCGTCAATCGTGGAGAAGGGCATTCGCGTCAAGGATTATGCGGCTTCGCGGCTGGACGTGATTATCGGAAGCCTCTTCACCGACATTGTGGCCTGGTTCATCATTGTGGCCTGCGCGGCTACACTCTTTGCGCACGGAATGGGGGCCATCCAGGTGGCTGCCGACGCAGCCGAGGCGATGCGCCCGCTGGCCGGCGACTACGCCTTTCTCCTTTTTGCGTTCGGGCTCTTCAATGCGTCGCTCTTTGCTGCTTCCATTCTCCCGCTCTCGACGGCATATACAGTCTGCGAAGGATTGGGACTCGAATCCGGCGTGGATAAGAACTTCAAGGAAGCGCCGTTCTTCTACTGGCTTTACACGCTGCTCATTGCCTGTGGCGCAGTCACGGTGCTCCTGTTGCCCGATGCGCAGCTTGTCAATGTCGCTATTCTTTCGCAGGTGCTGAACGGCATTCTACTGCCTGTAGTCATCATTCTCATGCTCCTGCTCATCAATCGCCGCGATCTGATGGGGGAACACAGGAACTCCCGCCTTTGGAACGTGATTGCCTGGAGCACGAGCGTCATCGTGATTGGAATGACGCTGGTGATGCTCTGGGGGTTGATACCCGGCCACTGAGTGTGGCCAGGAGCATGCGTCAGATCGAACCGGGATGGAGTCTTGACGTCATGAAAAAGGGACGATGCTTAGGCCTCGTGGGTGGGCTCGGAGTTGGAGCAACGATTCATTACTATCGGAGCCTGGCGCAGGTTCACACTGAGCGCGGGTGCGGCCTGAATATCGTCATTGCGCATGCGGAAACGGAACAGGTATTTGCGTGCGTCCAGGCCGGCGATCGCGACGGCCTGGCTAATTACCTTGCCGGATTCATTCACCGGCTCAAGGCCGCCGGTGCCGAGTTCGCGGCAATTCCCGCCGTGACGCCGCATTTTTGTATACGAGAGCTCGTCGAAATGGCCCCGCTGCCAATCTTGAATATCTTCGATCCCCTCGTTCGCCAGATCGCCACACAAGGCGCAAAACGTGTAGCAGTCTTCGGCACACGTTTTGTCATCGAATCGAAGCTCTTCGGCCTTGCCGGGGAGGTAGAGGTCTGTCTACCGCCGCAGGACGAAATCGAATACATTCACGCTACATACACGGATTTGGCGAAGCGGGGAACAGGCACCGAGGAGCAATATCGAGGCCTCACGGACCTTGCGCAGAAGATGCAGCAGCGGGACGACGTTGATGCGATCGTTCTCGCGGGCACAGATCTTTCGCTCCTTTTCAACCAGAGCAATACTAAGTTTCCTGCGATCGATTGCGCCGCTATCCATATCGTGGAGATTGCGAACGCCATGACAACCGGCTCGGAATAGCGTGAAGCTCGCTTTATTAATTCCTACAACAGCTTTCCCGCAGCCAAGTCCTTGATCAAATCGCGGTCGGCAGCCAGAAAATCGTAGCCTGGCAGATCCTCCAGACGCACCCACTTGAGCTGCTGAAAAATCCGATTCTCCAGCTCGCCCGAGAACTCGTGGACCGCGAAGAATTGCAGATCTACCGCCCCGCCGTGACGATAATTGTGGCGGATGTGGGTGACGTGGGCGCCGATCGTGGCGGTGATTCCAAGCTCTTCGTTCAACTCGCGCGCCAGGGCCTGTTCGGGGGTTTCGCCATGCTCAATCTTGCCCCCCGGGAACTCCCATTGCAGTGCCATCGGCTGATCGGGGCGGCGCTGGCAAATTAGAATTTCGCCAGCCCTGACAATCAACGCGGCCGCAACAAACCGAAGCGCAGGTCCGGCAGACCGCAAGCTGGATTGAGGCTGACCGTCTTCCACACATCCAGTGTAATCGCCCTGAATGGAATGCGGACGTACGGTGGAAGAGGAAGTTAACGCCCAGATGTTTCAGGCGCATCCCCCGTAATAGTTAAACTGCCACTTACTCTCCGGCCACTGCCGCTTCAGTTCCCTCGGCTGTTCCGGGACGAAAGTAGCCCCAACCATTTCTCGCCGCCGCCTCCAGCAGAGCCGGCGAGGGGTTTACGGGGAAGGCATTCCTACCGATCTCAAGCATGGCAAGGTCGTGAATGGAGTTGCCAAAAACGGCATCCGGCCGAGGCAGCCCCACCCGTTTGAGCGCCAGTGCTTTGCCTTCATCGGTGGGAACGTCGACCAGGTCGCTGCCGATAATCCCCTGCCTGACTGAAACTTCGGCGGCAAGCACGCGGTTTTCCGGAATGCCGAATCCGCGCACCCCCTCGCTGACCACCCACTTGTTGGTTGAGCTCACGGCCCACAACTCCACTCCCTCACTTTGCAGCGTAGCGAGCAACGACTCGATCTCGGCAAACACGCGAGGCCGTACGAATTCAGTCACGTAGCGGGCAGCTGCCTCGCGCAACTCCGGTTCATGCAGTCCGGCGTACATCTGCACCATCTCACCGCAAATCTGCAGCTCAGTTACGCGCCCCGCCAGGTAAGCGCGGTGGCGCGTGTCGATCCAATCGCTCGTGGAGCGCGAAACCAACCCCTGGTCGATGGACCAGACCATGAATCCGTAGCCGGAATCGCCACCCCAGATCGTTCCATCGCAATCGAAAACGGCTACGCGCGGCTTGCCGTCCAGAACGAGCCGTTCGAACTCCCGTGCACTCCATTTGGGTATTTGAATCCCTGTCGGTGTCAAGCTTTCCTCGATAACGCCAAATGATGTCCAGCTTTATTGTCTTCTAACTGACCTGTCTTTGCACGTGAACGTTTCGCGAAGAACTTCGGCTTTCGGTGTGGAGCCCCTGAAGCGAATGGATTTATGCGCCCTTGGCCGGTTGGCAACTTTGATACCGTGATGAACGTGGTTCGGTGGCTCTGGGGCGTCGCCCGATGTGACTTCGTTGACGCCGATAATCGAAATGTGGGCGCCAAAAACAATCTTGCATTGCTGAAGGAATATCAGCTGTATTTGCGCATAGAGAAGGGCCTTCGACCGCTCACCTGCGAGGCCTACGAAAGCGATCTGACCACCTTTGCCGAATTTCTCGAAGCGCGTGATCGAACGCTCCTGTCCGCGGCGCAGGAGGATTTGGGGGGCTTTCTCGAGCACCTTCGCGCGCACGCCGTCGATTCCCGTTCTGCGGCGCGCAAACTCAGCTGCCTGCGCGGCTTTTACAAGTGGCTGCTTCTCGACAAGCGCATCGATCACGATCCCACCGTGAACATCGAATCCCCCAAGTCGTGGAAGGTTTTGCCCAAGTCGCTGGCCGAGCCGGAAGTGGCCGAAATGCTGGAACGGGCCGCAATGGCCGCATCGCATCCGCAGGCGCGCGCGACGGCACTCCGCGATCGCGCCATTGTTGAATTGCTCTACGCGGGCGGGCTGCGCGTCTCCGAAGTTACTGCTCTTTCCACAGGCGACCTGGTGATGGACGCGGGGCGCGTTCAGGTTCGCGGAAAAGGGGACAAGGAGCGCATCGTTCCCCTTGGCCGATCCGCCCTTGTTGCACTTGAGGAATATTTGCGGGAAGGACGCCCGCATCTGGCGCGGATCAGCACAGCGCGCAAATCCCGCGGCGCTCGAGATGCGGGGCGCCTGTTTCTGTCTCTCCGCGGCATGCCGCTCACCCGCCAGTGGGTCTGGCACCTGGTGAAGGCGTTGGACAAGACGGCGAGCCCGCACCGGCTGCGGCATAGCTGCGCCACGCACATGGTGGAGCATGGCGCCGATCTGCGTAGCGTGCAGGTATTGCTTGGGCATGCGGACATCACTACCACCGAGGTCTATACGCACGTTGCACTGGGGCGACTCAAGGCTGTACATCGCCAGCATCACCCGCGCGGTTCTGCGAGATCGCCAGCATCGGAGCCGGTTTCAGAACAGGTTCCAGAAAGCGCCAGCGAAAAGAAACAGGACCGCGCGAAGCTGGTGCTCGTTTACTCGAAGCCGCGCAAGGCTCCTTCATGATCGCTTCGCCGCATAGGGTCGTTCAACCTTCGCTCGATTCGCTCGTGAACGAGTATCTGGCCGTATTGGCCAATGAGCGTAGTGCCTCGGAGCACACATTGCGTGCCTATCAACGCGAGCTGCATGGCTTTGCAGCCTACATGACAAAAAGCCATGGCGGCGCAAGAGCAATCGATCGCATCGAGCACACGCACATCCGCGCATACCTGGGCACGCTCTACGAACGCGGCCTCTCGAAGGCTTCGGCGGCGCGAGCGCTGGCGTCCATTCGCAGCTGGTTCAGGTGGCTTGCCCGCGCAGGCTATCTCCAAAAAAACGTGGCCTCGCTGGTGTCCACACCGCGCCTGCCCAAGCATCTGCCGCGCGTACCTTCCATCGAACAGTTGAACCGCGCCGTCGATGCCGTCAACAGCGATGCCGTAAGCTGGCCCGCGCGCGACAAAGCGATCGTTGAGCTGCTCTATGGCTGCGGCATCCGCAACGCCGAGCTTACAGGACTCAACCTCGACGACATTCATTGGGCGAATGAGGCGATCCTTGTTCGTGGCAAAGGCCAGAAGCAGCGCTATGTTCCCTTGGGCGACGCGGCTGCCGTGGCTCTCCGCGCCTACATTGCCGAACGCTCCGCTCGGCTCGCCGCAATAGACAACGGCAAGATTGCATCGAGTCCCGCGCTGCTTCTGAACCTGCACATGCGTGGACTCAACAAGTCCGGCGGCGATGCGCGATTGACAACGCGCAGTGTGGGACGCATCGTTAAGCGCATAGCAATTCTGCACGGACTTTCGTCGGACGTTCATCCACATACACTGCGTCACGCCTTCGGCACACACTTGCTTGAAGAGGGCGCCGATTTGCGGGCGATCCAGGAGTTGCTTGGCCACGAGCGCCTCTCGACCACCCAGCGATACACGCAGTTAACCAACGCGCAGCTCCAGCGTGTTTACGACGATACGCATCCAAGAGCGAAGTAGATGCTCTTCCGCGTAGATCAAGAGAAGACGATCAATCGAAAACAGGCCTTAATTCATCAGGTGTTTTGTGGCCGCATCGATCTCGCCGCTGAGTTGGCTTTCGATCCGTTGTTTCAGCGACGCAGTCAGGATCCTCTTTTTGCCGAGGTAAGAAGCCATCGCGCGGACCGGATCTGCGGCTCCAGATTGGTTGCGATCTTCGGCCCCGGAAACCGCAGTGGAGCCGTGATCGACGCACTCGATGAGCGTAGGACCGCGCCTCTGCCGGGCGCGAGAGATCGATTCGCTGGCCACGCGATACACCGCCAGCACGTCGCGTGCATCGACGACGATGCGTGGAACTCCAAACGCTAGCGCTTCGACCAAACCATTCCTGCTTTCTCGCGGTGCAGGAAAGCTCTCTTGACGATCCGGCGAGGAGAAATAGTGGAGCAGGACCAACGGCAAGTTGCGACGGCTGACAAATTCCAGTTGCTTGACTGACACTCCCGGTGCGGATGAATCCTTGCAAAATACGAGAGCAATCCTGCCGTCATTTACGACTTTGTACGACTTGGCTGCCTGGACGGCCGCGCTGAAGTCGACGTCTTTCCAGTCGGGCAGGTGGAGCGCGCCGCCGTTTCGCGACGCGGCCACTTTTCCATTTCGCCTCGCACCAGAGCGCCCGTTGCCATTGAGGGAAACCGCGACCGGCCCAAAAATGCCTTCGAGCGAAATCCCGTCGATCAGGGACCAAAGCAGCCAATTAACTGGGGCACTCAGTGTATCGGCTGGGCGCAAATCTGCCGTGACTCCAGCCAGGGTTGCTTCACCGCCGGTGCCGATCTCCCAATCTTGCGGAAGTTTCCCCCGCTGCGCCAGTTCGGTGGTCCGCTCCGCAATCAGGCGTGACTTCACCATCGCGGAATAAAGTTGCACTAGCTTTTCGCGAGAAATCAAATTCCTTGCCTCGCCTACGTCGAGTAGTCAGCGTTGATGTGGACGTATTCCTGCGTTAAGTCCGTGGTCAGAAATTCGCACGTGCCCGCGCCTTGATTGAGTTGGATGCGAATGGAAAACTCCGGCTGCTTCAGATAATCATGCGCTGCCGCCTCATCGAACTCTGGCGCCCGACCGCCGTCACGACACACCGGCTGGTCGCCGAACCAGATGTCGATTTTTTCGGGGTCAATCTCCGCACCGGAGTATCCGATGGCCGCGACGAGCCTGCCCCAGTTGGGATCCGAGCCGGCCCACGCAGTCTTTACCAGAGGCGATTGGGCGATGGATGTTGCAATGCGGAGAGCGTCGGCATCGTTGGCAGCTCCGCTGATTTGGAGTTCGACGACGTGGGTCACCCCTTCTCCGTCAGCTACAACCTGGCGGGCGAGAGACTTGCAAACATACTTCAGGCCCTCGGCAAAAGGCTCGCAATGCTGCTTGCCGAGATCGACGCCGCTGGCGCCCGAGGCCAACATCAACACAGTATCGTTCGTCGAGGTATCGCCGTCCACGGAGATTCTGTTGAAACTCACGTCAATCGCGTCGGTCAGATAGGTGCTCAACATGGTTGGCTCAATCGCCGCATCGGTCAGGATATAAACCAGCATCGTCGCATGGGGAACAAGCTGCGGGTGAATCATCCCGGAGCCCTTGCACAATCCGGCGATGCGCACCGCACTTTGCCCGCCGCTCTCATCCAGGAAAGTGAAATCGATGAACGCCGTTTTCTCCACCTTGTCGGTGGTCAGGATCGCCTGTGCCACCTCCTGAAAGTGATCGCCGTCCGATCCCAGCCGCGCCGCAAGGTCCGGCAAAGCCGCAATCAGCTTCTCTGCGGGCAAAGGCACGCCGATGATTCCCGTTGAGGAAGGGAAGACTTCTTCCGGTTCGCAACCGAACGTCTTTGCCGCGCCCATGCAGGTAGCCCGTGTGGCATCCAGGCCTGCCTGTCCTGCCGCGCAGTTTGCGTTGCCCGCGTTGATCGCGACCACGCGCACCAGTCCACCGGTCGCGCGCAAATGTTCCATATCGATTTTGAGCGGCGCAGCGATGACGCGATTCGACGTGAACGCGGCGGCCGCGCTGGCAGGGGCGTCGGCGACGATCAAAGCAAAATCGGTGCGGCCGCTCTTTTTCAGCCCCGCCTTGGTCGCGCCGAACTTGAAGCCTTGAGGAATGAGATATCGAGAAGGGTTGCTCATCAAGTGGACCCATTTAATCTAACAAATGTGGATAGTCTGCCAGAGAACAATCGCGATATCGCGGCCCCTATCGATCAAAACCAGTTTCTCGAACTCGAAAACGTCAACGTTGCCCGCGGCGATCGGATCGTGCTCCGCGACGTCAACTTGACCATTCGCGCCGGTGAGCATGTCGCCATCCTCGGACCCAACGGATGCGGTAAGTCCACGCTGATCCTTACCATCACCTGCCAGATCTACCCCATTGTGCAGCCGGGGATGCGCGTCCGAATCTTTGGCCGCGATCGCTGGGACCTGACCGAGTTGCGGAAGCATTTCGGGGTTGTCGGAGCCGATCTCCCCGGCGAGCGCACGGCCGTGACCACGGGCCTTGATGCTGTGATCGCCGGCTTCTTCTCCGCATCGACTCTCTGGCCCAATTTGCACGTCACCGATGAAATGAGAGCCAGCGCAGCCGAGGCCCTGGCGCGCATTGAAGCCTCGCACCTGGCTGCTCAGCTAGTGGGAGAGATGTCAGCCGGTGAGAAACGCCGCATCCTGATTGCCCGCGCACTTGTCCACGGGCCGCGCCAGCTACTTCTTGACGAACCGTCGAATGCCCTCGACCTGGCCGCCCAACGCGAACTCCGCAACACACTCCGTCGCCTCGCAGCTGAAGGCACAGGTTTGGTTCTGGTCACCCATCATCTGGGCGACATTCTCCCCGAGATAGATCGGGTCATCCTCATGCGTGGAGGCCGGATTGTAGGGGATGGCCCGCGCACCGAACTGCTCACCGCCCCACGCCTCAGCGACCTCTTCAACACACCAGTGCGCATTGGCCACGACGAGGAGTGGCTGCATAGCTGGTGAAATCCGAGGGTCTGCGGTCGCCAGACTTCGAGCGTCTCGAACTCAATGGGATGAATCGAAAAAATCGATTTGGCTTGATGCCAGCACATTTGGCGCCGTGGTACCATTCCCGCATCAGGCCACCTTTTCCTCGGCCACACGTGGAGGTCCCCATGAGTCCTTACTCAAGACGAGAATTCCTCAAAACCGGAATTGCCGCTGGAACCATCGCGAGCGTTGGAACCCTGCCGTTACACGCCGCCCAACCCACGGCGACCGATGTCGTCACCCTGGGTAAGTCGGGTGTCCAGGTAACCCGGCTGGCCTTCGGCACCGGCAGCAACAACGGCCATGTGCAGTCCAGTCTGGGCCAGCAGGAGTTCAGCAAGCTCGTTGCCTATGCCTACGATCGGGGAATTCGTTTCTTTGAGACTGCTGAGTCGTATACGACTCCGGCCATGCTTGGCCAAGCCCTCAAGCCCTATCCGCGTGAGAGCTACGTGCTGATGAATAAGGTGACGACAGACGAAGGTGTCGATCCTCACGTGCGTTTCGACGAGATGCGCCGCATCTCGCAGACCGAATACTTCGACATCATGCTGCTCCACTGGCAGCACACGGATACTTGGGTCGCCGAAACGGCCCGCTGGCAAGACGGCATCCTCGAAGCGCAGCAGAAAAAGACGATTCGTTCGCGTGGGGCCTCGGTGCACGGCCTGCCCGCACTGCGCCAGATGCCCGGCAACAAGTGGCTCGAAGTGGCCATGATCCGCATGAACCACAAGGGCACGCGCATGGACGGTCCCACCTACGATGACAACAACAATCCCGACCGTGTCCCCGAGGTTGTGGCGCACGTGAAGCAGGTGAAGAGCGACGGCATGGGTGTCATCAGCATGAAGCTCTGCGGCGACGGGACGTTTACGCAGCACAGCGATCGTCAGGCGGCGATGCGCTTCGCCTTCAAGAACGCCGG
>Ga0181520_10009598_pt1 | contig 13293 bp, 8 predicted proteins | sample PEATcosm2014_Bin_29_FD_132451 | JGI IMG/M metagenome (GOLD analysis project Ga0181520, IMG submission 132451) | Peatland microbial communities from MTU Mesocosm Facility, Houghton, MI, USA - PEATcosm2014_Bin02_30_metaG | ecosystem: Environmental > Terrestrial > Soil > Wetlands > Peat | place...
GGGCGCGGATCGCCGCCAGCGCGCGGTTGACCGCCAACTCGGCTGTTTTCAGATGCTGGCTCGTTTGGTTGTCCGGCGCCGCCAAACCGTCGTCGTACGAATCGAAACCGTGGTCGAAGCCCCACGACGACTGCAGATACGGCGCGGTCACCACGCCGGCCGTCGCATAACCGTGCGCGTGGAGCGTCGTGGCGACCGTGATCGCGTTCGGCGTCAGGGTCATCGCCCCGCGCTCCACGCCGTGCACGCCGACTTCCTCGCCGGTGAGCATCGACGCGTGGCTGGGGAGGGTCCAGGGCGCATTGGCGTGCGCGTGCGTGAACCGCGCGGCTTCGGCGGCGAAGGCGTCGAGGTTCGGGCTGGTCGGCCGCTCGGCTCCATAGCAACTGAGGCGGTCGGCGCGCAAGGCGTCGATGCTGATCAGCAAGATGTTCGGCGTTCCGTCGTCGGGGCGGCGCTGCGCCGCCGGCTGCGCCTTCGACGACTGGCCGCCCGCGTGCGCCGGGGCGGCCGGCGCTTTCGGTTTGCACGCGACCGCGACGAGCAGGGCGACGGCCGCCGCGAGCATCCACGTTTTCGCCGAAACCTTGTGCAAGCCACTCCCCCTTTGCGGGCTTATTTTCACATGGTCGCCCGCGCCGCCGGCAGATTAACGCGCTCGCCGAAAAAAGCCAAGACGTTTTTGGCGGGGAATAGGCCGCTAATCGGCGAAGATCATGTGCAAGGTGGCCTTGGCTTTGCGCACGAACTCGGCCCAGGTGCGCAGGCCGAGCAAGGCGCGCAAGAGGAACATCGGCCGCAGATAGAAGCGCAGGTACGCATAGCGCGTCAGGCGGGTCACGTCTTCCGATTTCAATTCGGTCCACGGGCGGTCGGGGTCGCGGGCTTCGTACTGGCCCAGGACATAGCCGCGCCAGTAGTCGCCGGTTTGGGCGACGGTCTGCGCGAACAGCCGCGCGCCGGGCTTGGCCGTGACTTTGGAAAACTGGGCGTAATCAAGATCGAGGCTGGCGGCGAAGCGAATCGTCTCGCGCACCGATTTGGCCGTGTCGCCGGGGGCGCCGACGAGGAAAAAGCCGAGCGCTTTGATGTTGTTCTTCCGCGCCAGTTTCAGCGCTTCCTTGATGCGCGCGACGGTGATGCCCTTGTTGAATTCCGCCAGCCGCTCGTCGGTCGCGGCCTCGATGCCGAAATAGATTCTCTCGCAGCCGGCGCGGGCCATCAGCTTGAGCTTCTCGTCGTCGACCGACGTCACACGCGAGCGGCAGGCCCAGATGAAATCGAGCTTGCGGGCGATGATGCCTTCGCAGATGGCGGCGGTGCGCTTGGGATCGATCGTGAACTCGTAGTCCATGATGTCGATTTCCTGCGCGCCGTATTTGCGGCAGCATTCTTCCATCTCATCGAGAATTTTTTCGGGCGATCGCGGATTGTAGGTCGAGTTCGAGGCGTCGCAGAACACGCAGCCGAATGGGCAGCCCAGGCTCGTGATCATCGCCGTGAACGTGTGGGTCTCCGTCGCGATTTCGGCGTACTTGTCGTTGGGCAAGTCGCGCCGCAGCGGGCGCGGGAAATCGTCGAACTTCACGGGCCGCGGCGGGGTTTTGCGCAATTGGCCGTTTTCGCGCCAAATCAGCCCCGGCACGTTTTCGAAGCGGCGCCCGCCGGCGTATTCCGCCAGAAACGCGGGCAGCGTCTCCAACGAATGCTCCAGCACGCCGTAGGACAATTCCGGATTGGCCATCGCCTCGTCGGGGTAGAAGCGCATGTTGGCCCCGCCGACGATCACCGGCGCGTCGAACTTCGCCTTCACCGCGCGAATCCAGGCGAGCGTCTCCTGAAACATGTCGGTGGTCAGCATGTAGCCGACGAGGTCGGGCCGGAATTCGCGCAGGCGCTGCACGGTTTCGTCGACGCTCAGGCCGAGCGTGCGCGCGTCGATGATGCGGGTCTCGTGGCCCGCCTGCTCGGCGATCGCCGCGACCCAGGCCAGACTCAGCGGCGGAAAGAGCCCGAAGAAATCCTGCACCGTCCGCAGGTGCGTTTCGTGCGGCTTGTATGTAAACGGATTGAAGACGAGTCCGAGTCGCATAGAACCCTTTCCCCGACGCCGGCCTTCCGCGCCGGCGGCTCGTCGATAATTGTTCGCATTTGTCGGCGAAAAAAACAACCCGGTGGGAGAACGCGGCGGCGTGCGCCATCCGGCGTGGGGCGCCGGCGGGCGGCGGCGGAACAATTGGCCGCCGCCGGGACGACGAATGCCGGCCAAACCGACCTTCCACAACGGCTGCCGGAACTTGACATAAAAACGCAACCGGCGTACGTGTGGACAACAGGTTCACTATTACGTGACGTCGCAGGTTCCGCGTAACTTCTGGCCGTGGAGGTGGTCTGTGAAACGCAGCAGCGTGTTGTGGTTGTTTCCCGTCCTGATGTTCCTTGGTTGCGCAATGGCCTGCGGCAGTTCCGGCGGCAGCAGCCAGAGCGTCAATCGCCCCGTCGTCGATGACGATTCGTCACCCGACGATGACGCTTCGCCGGATGACGATGCGTCGCCCGACGACGACGACGATTCGTCGCCCGACGATGATGCGTCGCCGGACGATGACGACGACGCCTGCAATGCGACCAACTGTCCTGACGGCTGCTGCGACGCGAGCCGCAACTGCCAACCGAGCGCCGTGGCCACGTGCGGCGTCGACGGCGCGGCCTGCGTCGCCTGCGCGGGCGGCCAAGCTTGCGTCGCTGGCGTGTGCGAGTGCGATGCGGCCAGTTGCCCGAGCGGCTGCTGCGACGCGAGCGGCAACTGCCAACCGAGCGCCGTGGCCACGTGCGGCGTCGACGGCGCGGCCTGCGTCGCCTGCGCGAGCGGCCAAGCTTGCGTCGCTGGCGTGTGCGAGTGCGATGCGACCAGTTGCCCGAACGGCTGCTGCGACGCCGGCGGAACGTGCCAGACCGGCACAGCCAACAGCGCGTGCGGCACGGGCGGCGCGGCGTGCCAAGCCTGCGGCACAGCGTATTACTGCATCTCGCAATCGTGCGAGGAAAGCTACGCGCTATATTTCGACGGCACGGACGATTATGTGACGGTTCCCAATAGCCCAAGCCTCATGATAACGGGCGACGCGATCACCTTGGAGGCCTGGGTTTACAAGACCGCGCTGAACACGGTCTCCTTGCAAGAAAACCTGATGGACAAAAGCACGAAGTTGCCAACACGCGCGGGATATTTTCTGGGGATCCATGACCCCGCCGGCGAGGAACCCGATTCGTGGGAGTTCAACATCTCCAACGGCACGGATGAAGGCTGCTATCTCATTGTCCCCTTCGACATGTCGCTGCTCAACCAATGGTTTCACGTCGCCGGCGTGGCCCTCGCCAACACCCTGCAGCTGTACATCAACGGTCAACTGGTCGGGGAGATGGATACGTGCGGCGAACAGGTCACCCCCAACACGCTCGATCTGGTTCTCGGGCGGTGGTCGCCGATCGATGTCGCCTATTTTCTCGGCATCCTGGACGAGGTGCGCATTTCCAACGTCGCCCGTTACGACGCCAACTTCACGCCGCCCGCGCGTTTCGCGCCGGACGCCAATACGATGGCCCTCTGGCACATGGACGAAGGGCAGGGCCTGACGATCTACGACGCGAGCGGCAACGGAAACAATGGCACGATCTCTGGGGCGATGTGGGTCGAGGGGCAATAGATGGTCGTGTTTATTTGCACGGGCAACTGACGAGCAGAGCAAAATAGCATTCCGCAATCCTGGCGCACGTGGGCCAACCCCGTCCTAGCAGCCACGTCTCTAGCCCGCCCTCCCGCAATCCTGGCGCACGTGGGCCAACCCCTGAAAGACGCAGTGGATCAGTCGGCCGAACGTCCGACCTTGGACCCATATCAACTCCTCCTCCCTCTGGGGATCACCCATAAATGACGCATTGCAAACCGGCGTGGATCGCAGCGTGACAAACCCTCACGATCGCAGTATAAATCGCCGACTTTTTGGCGCGAAAACGGAGCGAACGTATCATGACGGACAAACGGCGACTCGACGCGCTGATGCGGCAGGGGCCGATCGTCTTGCTGATCGCCGCCGTGTCGGTTTTTTTTTGGAAGGTGCTGACGTTCGCCGGCGTCTTGTTTCATTTCGATCTCAGCGGCCAAGTCGTTCCCGTCCGCGGCTTCTTCTTCAACAACGTGGCGCACGGCCGCTTCCCGCTTTGGTCGCCGGATTTGTGCGGCGGCTTTCCGCTCTTCGACGAAGGTTGGTGGGGACCGCTATATCCCATCAATTATCTTCTCTTTACGTGGTTGCCGTCCTGGTACGCGCTGAACGTCTCGGCGCTGCTGCACGCGTTCGGCGGCGCGATCGGCGCCTATTTGTATATGAAACGATCCCATTCGGCCGCGGCCTCGGCGCTCGGGGCGATGCTTTACATTTTCGGAGCGCCGCTGGTCTACCACCTGGTTCATTTCATGTTTTTCGAGACGTTTTGCTTGTTTCCCTGGCTATTTTTTATCTTCGATCGCTATCTGGAAAAAGGCCGGATTTCGGAGGTTCTGGGTGCGGCGGTCGTGCTTGGCCTCATGTTCATGACGGGCCATCCGCAGGGTCCCGCGCTGGCCGTCGTCGCGTTCGGCATCTACGCGATGACGCTGGCGGCGGAAAGTTGGGCGTCCGGGCGACCCCGGATCGCCGCCGAGATCACGGTGGCCGCGGCGGCGATCGGCTTGACCGCCCTGGCCGCGGTGTCCGTGATCGTGGCGGGCATGATGCACATTCTGGCGCAATCGAATCGTCACGAGGGGATGGAAAAATCCTTCATCTACATGCTTTCGCTCGTGCCCGACGCGTTGTCGCGGCTGGCCAGTCCGGCGCAACACGGCCATCGGGGCGACCTCACCTCGTGCGCGATGGACGTCTTCGAGCAGGAAGTGGCCGTTTACCTGGGCCTGGCCGTCTGGTGCTTTTTACCGCTCGCGTTTGCGGGCCACGGCGGCCGGCGCGACCGCGCCCATTTGCTGGTGGCGGTGATCGGTTTGTTCTATATCCTCGGCGTGGCCGGGCCGTTCACCGGAATCATCGAGCACGTGCCGCTGCTCAATCGCATGCGCATTCCCACGCGCTTCGTCATGCCGATGTCGCTCTCGTTCGCTTTCCTGGCGGCCTCCGGATTCGATCGGCTCCGCGGCGAAGATGTCAGCCGGCGAAAAGCGACCTTGTTGCTGCTGGGCGGCGCGCTCGCCTGGTGTCTGGTCGCCGGGGGCGGCGCGCTCGCGGCCTTCGGCAGAGGCGCCTTCGCCGGCCCGGCGCCCGGGCCGCATCTCGACAACACGGTGGAAACTGCGCGCGTCGCCCTGCGCGCGGACCTCGTGTTGCGCTGCTTCCTCGCCGCCGCCCTGGTGGTCGCATCGCTGCTGCTTCTGTGGCGTCGCGGCACGAATCCGCTGCTTCGTGCGGCGCTGACGTTCGTTGTCGGCGCGGTTGTCTTTGCCGACCTGGCCGCCGCCGGCGAACGGCAGAATCCGGTGATCAACCCGGCGTATTACCGGCCGCAAGCGACACTGGATTTCCTGTTGCCACGGCTCGACGGCTACCGAATTTACCCGCTCGACACGATCTCGGGAAACAGCCGGGGCGGTTGGATGAAAGGCACGGATTCCTTCCGCGACTCCCTCGAGGATCTGCCGCAGGACACGCCGGCCCTGTTCGGCGTCCGCTCGATGGCGTGCAACTCTCCGTTGATCTTCGCGCGCGACGACAAGGCGTTCACGAATCCGACGCTGAACTGGCTGCGGCAGGCGTCCGTCAAATACGTGTTGACGCGCCACGACCAGGCTTTCCATCTGCCCAAGGCCACGACGGCGGACCACGTGCAGATTTTCGAGGTTCCGGACCCGGCGCCGATTTACAGCCTGGCGCGCCGGGTGAAGCGGGTCGCCGACGGCAACGCGGCTTACGCCGCCATGATCGCCCTTGGCGGCGATACGACGACCGCGGTCGTCGAGGGCGGCGACGGATCGCTGCCGCTGGAGCCGGCCGCGGGCTCCGTCCAGATTCTCCGCGACGAACCGGATTTTCGGCGGCTGCGGGTGCAGAGCGACGGGCCGGGGTTTTTGGTCGTGCGCGAAAACTACTACCCCGGCTGGCAGGCCGCCGTTGACGGCAAACCGGCGCGGCGATATCGCACGAATTATCTCTTTTCCGGTTTCGCGACGCCGGCCGGCGAGCACGACGTGACGCTTTCCTTCCGGCCGTCCGGTTTCCGGCCCTTGCTGGCCATCAACGTGGGCGTGCTCTTCAGCGCGCTCTTTCTGGCCCTTTTCTACCGCCCGTGGCGGCAGCCCCGGCCGGCCCTCTTTGACGCGCCGGCCGTCGCACGGGTCGGCCGCTGGTCGCTGTACGCGATCCTGTTGCTCTTCGCCGTGCTGCTCGCCGTCGCGATCTTCCGCCATCGCGAGTTGTGGGATTTCTCGCACGTGGCGAGTCCGCGCTGGATGTGATGTTGCCTCACGGCTCGCCGCGCGGATCCCACCCCGTGGCGAGGCCTTCTTCCAGGGCGTCCAATTGCGCCATTTCGGCGGCGCCCAGTTCGAAATCGAAGAGCGCCGCGTTCTCGGCGATGCGCGCGGGATTGGTCGACTTCGGAATGACGATCAGGTCGTGTTGGAGCGCCCAGCGCAGCAGCGTCTGCGCCGGCGTGCGGCCGGCGCGGCGCGCGACGTCGCCGAGCGCCGGATGGCCGAGCCGGCGGCCGCGGGTCAGCGGGCTGTACGCCTCGACGGCAATGCCGTGCTTCGCGCAGAGGGCGCGCACGTCCCGCTGCTGGTGAAACGGGCTGATTTCAATTTGATTCACGGCGGGCACGACCTTCGCGTGAACGAACAATTCTTCCAGATGGTCGGTCATGAAGTTGCTGACGCCGATCGCGCGTACGCGGCCGTCGGCGAGCAACCGCTCCAGCGCGCGCCAGGAATCGAGGCGCTTGCCGGTCACGGGCCAGTGAATGAGATACAGGTCGATGACGTCCAGGCCCAGGCGGGCGAGGCTCGCCTCGCAGGCGCGCAGCGCGGAATCGTAACCCTGGTCGTCGTTCCACAGTTTGGTCGTGACAAACACCTCGCGGCGCGGAACGTCGGCGGCGAGCACGGCGGCGCCGACGTCGCGTTCGTTGCCGTACACGCGGGCGGTGTCGATATGGCGGTAGCCGACGCGCAGCGCCTCGGCGACGGCGCGGCGGGTTTCGGCGCCCTGGCCGGCGCGGAAGACGCCCAGGCCCAGGCGCGGAATTTCGACGCCGTTGTTGAGGCGGATGGCGGACGCGACGTTCATGCGGAACTCCCCTTTCAGGTATTTTCGAATATGCGTCGGCGTTCGCTGTTTTCAATGGGCGCGTCGATTTTCGGGGCTCCGAGAGAACGCAGATAAAGGGTTGTGGCGCCGATAGGACGCATAGGACCTAGAGGACGTATAGGTCTTGTGCGCGCGGCGTCCGCGCTCAAGGCGTCCGCCGACGGGATCGACAGGCGCTCGGGCGCAACGCACGCCCGTGCAAATTTGCCATTCCGCCGAATCGTCATTACATGCAGGGGGCGAGCGAAAAATGGATTTTCGCGGAAAAGGGGCGGAGCAATGGGCATTGTGGTGGCGGGCGCCGCGGGCCGGGTCGGCTCGGCGGCAGCGCGGCGTCTCTTGGAATCGGGCGCCGACGTAACTGCGATAGTGCGGGATCAGGGAAAAACGGCGTCGTTGGCGGCGGCCGGCGCGCGGGTCGTGCAAGGATCCCTGGAAGACGAAGAGTTCGTGACGAAAGCGACCCGGGGCGCCGACGCGCTGTTCTGGATGACGCCGCTGAAACGCGACAGCGACGACGTGTGGGGCTGCCAACGCCGGCAGGGCCGAATCGGGGCCGCCGCGATTCGGGCGAATCGAATTGCGCATGTCGTGAATTTGTCCAGCGCCGGCGCGCAATCGGCCGCGCGCACCGGGTTGCTCGCGGGACTGCACGACGTCGAAGAAGAACTCAACGCCGCGGCCGAAAATATCACCCACCTGCGGCCGGGCATGTTCTACGAGACGCACTTGCCGGAATTGGCGGCGGCGCAGGCGACCGGCCGCTTTTTTGCGCCGATATCGCCGCACACGGCCATGCCGCACGTGGGGGCGCAAGATGTCGGCGAAGTGGCGGCGGACGAATTGTTGCACCGGGAGCGGCACGGCCGCCGCGTCCGCGGCGTTCACGGGCCGGCGGATCTCAGTTATGAAGTCATCGCCTACGTGTTTTCCGTGTTGTTGGGGAAGAAGATCGAGTTTGCGCGAATTCCGCGCGAGGCCGCGATCGACGCCCTGATGAAGGCGGGATACAGCCACAATGCGGCGGCGGCGGTGGTCGAGACGTATGCGGCGCGCGAAGACGGCCGCTTGGTCGTGGCGGAGTTGCGAATGGCCGACACCACGACCCTGACGACATTTGCCGAATTCTTGCGCACGCATATGGAAGGAAGCGGCGCCGTCATCGCGCCGCCGCCGGCGGGCCCGACGCAACGGCCGAAACGTCGCGCGGCGTAAGGCGGATGGCGCGCGGAGAAAAATCGTCACCGGGAATCCGGGAAATCCGGCGTGCGGTGGAGTTTATTCGTAAGGAAGGTCGAAATTGCCCGACGATTTGATAGGCTCCTTGGCGCTCTCCCGGGAAGCGGAAGCAACGGTTCCCGTGGAGACCGGCGGCTCTTGCGCCTCCAAAACGCACGAGGATCAGCCGGGGCTGGAAGCGGGATGCACGTTCGGTCTGGAAGCCCCTTCCAAGCCGCGCCGAGGGCCAAAAATTCCGACCCGCCGTCCCCTGGCCCGCGCCGCGATCATTCGACGTTCCCGATGGTCGAACCTGCCAGACAGGAGATAAGATGAAAGCGGTAGAGATGTCCGATTTTATCCCGGAAGAATTGGATGAGATTTGCGTCAACACGATCCGCTTTTTGGCGGTCGATGCCGTCGAGAAAGCAGATAGCGGCCACCCGGGATTGCCCATGGGCGCGGCGCCGATGGCGTACGCCTTGTGGCTGGATTTTCTGCGCCACAATCCGGCCGATCCGGAATGGCCCGACCGCGACCGATTCGCGCTCTCCGCCGGACACGGCTCGATGCTGCTGTACAGCCTGCTTTATTTGACGGGGTACGCCTTGCCGCTGACGGAACTCCAACGGTTTCGGCAATGGGGCAGCCGTACGCCCGGGCATCCGGAGCGCGGGCGCACGCCGGGGGTGGAGGTCACGACGGGGCCGCTCGGACAGGGCATCGCCAACGCCGTCGGCCTGGCGCTGACCGAAGCGTTTCTGGCGGCGCGGTACAATCGGCCGGGGTTGGAAATCGTCAATCATCACACGTACGCGATCGTCAGCGACGGCGATTTAATGGAAGGCGTCGCGTCGGAGGCGGCGTCGCTGGCCGGGCATCTGAAATTGGGGAAATTGATTTGCCTGTACGACAACAACCACGTCACGCTCGCGGCTTCGACGAATCTCACGTTTACCGAGGATCGCGCGAAACGGTTCGAGGCCTATCGCTGGCACGTGCAAACCGTCGCCGACGGCAACGACTTGGCCGCGATCCGCGAGGCCATCGCGAACGCGAAGGCGGCGGACCGCCCGTCGCTGATCGTCGTCAACACGCATCTGGGCTACGGCGCGCCGCACAAGGACACGTTCGCCGCCCACGGTTCGCCGCTGGGCAAGGAAGAAACAAAACTCGCCAAGGCGAACTTGCATTGGCCGAAGACCCCGGCGTTCTTTGTGCCCGACGAGGCGCTGGCGCACTTCCGCGGTTCGTTAACGCGCGGGCGGGAAATCGAACAACAGTGGAGCCAACTGTTCGCCGCTTACGAAAAACGCTTCGCCGCGCCGGCCGAAGAGTTGCGGCGGGCGTGGGGCGGGGAACTGCCGCCGGATTGGGACGCCGACCTGCCGGTTTTTCCGCCGAGCGAAAAAGGGGAGAAAACCCGCGTGGCGTCGGGCAAGGCGCTCAACGCGATCGCCGCGAAGCTGCCCACGTTGATCGGCGGCTCGGCGGACCTGGACCCCTCGACGGAGACCCGCCTGATCGACCTCGGCCAGTTCGAAAGCGAGGCGATGCGCGCGGACGACAAACAAGGGGCCGCTGCGGGCGGCTGGGGGCCGGCCGGGCGCAATATCGCCTTTGGCGTGCGCGAGCATGCGATGGGCGCCATCCTCAACGGCATTGCCGCGCATGGCGGCGCGCTGCCGTTCGGCGCCACATTCTTGGTGTTCTCCGATTACATGCGGCCGCCGATCCGTCTGGCGGCGTTGTCGCGGCTGCATGTCATCTATGTTTTCACGCACGACAGCGTGGGTCTGGGCGAAGACGGCCCGACGCACCAGCCGATCGAGCACCTCGCCGCGCTGCGGGCAATCCCCAACCTCACGGTGATCCGGCCGTGCGACGCCAACGAAACGGTCGAGGCCTGGCGCGTGGCGATCGAACGGACCGACGGGCCGGTGGCGCTGGCGCTGACGCGGCAGAACGTGCCGACGCTCGATCGGCAAATTTTCGCGCCGGCGTCCGGACTGCGCTGGGGCGGCTACATCCTGGCCGACGCGCCGGACGGCGCGCCGGATTTGATTTTGATCGCGACCGGGTCGGAGGTGTCGCTGGCGGTCGCGGCGAAGGCGATCTTGGCGGAAGAAGGGGCGAAGGTGCGGGTGGTTTCGTTGCCGAGTTGGGAACTCTTCGACGCGCAGCCGCGCGAATATCGCGATTCGGTGCTGCCGCCGCACGCCGTGGTGCGCCTGTCGATCGAGGCGGCGGCGACGCAGGGTTGGAGCCGTTACGTCGGCGACGAGGGCGAATCGATCGGCCTGGATCGCTTCGTCGCGTCGGCGCCGGGCGGCGAGGCGCTGGAGAAACTGGGCTTTTCGGTCGCGAACGTCGTCGAGCGGGCGCGGGCGTTGTGGCGCGACGCGCGGGGCAAGTGAGGATGCGCGTGGGCGTCGCCGCGGACCACGGCGGTTTCGCGTTGAAGCAGCAGCTTGCCGCGCAATTGGCGCAGGCGGGTCACGACGTGACGGATTTCGGGGCGGCCGCGCTGGCCCCCGACGACGACTATCCGACGCTCGTCGTGCCGTTGGCGCGCGCGGTGGCCGGGGGGCAGATCGAGCGCGGCATCGCCGTGTGCGGCAGCGGCGTCGGCGCAGCGATCGCGGCCAACAAGATCGCCGGCGTGCGCGCGGCGCTGGCGCACGATGTATTTTCCGCGCACCAGGGCGTCGAGGATGACGACATGAACCTGCTGTGCCTGGGCGGTCGCGTCGTCGGCCCGTCGCTCGCTTGGGATCTCGTGCGAGCGTTCTTGGCGGCGCGATTCATCGGCGGGGTGCGGCATCGCCGCCGGCTGGCGCAGATTGCAGATTTGGAAAAGCGGCCGTGATCTCCAGCCGTCTGCAAGAGCGCCCGCCGCGAAGGCGGGGGGCGCTCTTGCAGACCGAACGCGACGCTCGACGGCGCCGGATCAGTGCTTAAGCTTGGGCCACGTGGAGGCGCAACAATGAAAAGCAATCCACTGTTGGAGTTGGAACGGTTCGGGCAGAGCATTTGGCTGGATTTCATCGGGCGCGGCTTTGTCGCCTCAGGCGCGCTGGCGCGGCTGATCGACAACGACGGCCTGAGCGGCGTGACCTCGAACCCGACCATTTTCGAGAAGGCGATCGACGGCAGCGACGATTACGACGCGGCCATCGCGGCGCTCGCCGCGGCCGGCCGTTCGGCGGGACAAATCTACGAAGCGTTGACGATCGAAGACATTCAGAAAGCGGCCGACCTGTTTCTGCCGACGTACCGGCGGACGGCCGGCGCCGACGGCTTCGTCAGCCTCGAGGTCTCGCCGCGCCTGGCCCGGAACGTGGCCGGCGCCATCGCCGAAGCCCGCGGTTTCTGGGGGCGGGTGAATCGCCCGAATGTCATGATCAAAATTCCCGCGACCGAGGAAGGGCTGCCGGTGATCCGCGAGCTGATCGCCGAAGGCATGAATATCAACGTCACGTTGCTGTTCGGCCTGGCGCGTTATCGCGCCGTGGTCGATGCGTACATCAGCGGGCTGGAGGACCGGGCCGACCGCGGACTGCCGTTGGACCGCATTGCGTCGGTGGCCAGCTTCTTTCTCAGCCGGATCGACGTGCTGCTCGATCCGCAACTCGACGACCGGGTGGCATTGGGCGGAGCTGACGCGGCGATTGCGGCCGAGTTGCGCGGCGAGGCGGCGATCGCCAGCGCGAAAATCGCGCGCCAGATTTGCCTCCGCCTCTTTGACAGTCCGCGTTTCGCGCGGCTCGCCGCGATGGGGGCGCGCCGGCAACGGTTGCTCTGGGCGAGCACGAGCACAAAAAATCCCCATTATGCCGACGTGAAATACGTGGAAGCGTTGATCGGCCCCGAGACGGTGAACACGTTGCCGATTGAAACCATCGACGCCTACCGCGATCACGGCCGGCCCGCGCCGCGGCTGGAGGCGGATGCCGCCGCCGCGTACGCCGTCGTACGCAAGCTGCACGGCCTGGGCGTTCGCCTGGACAAGGTCGCCGGCGAGTTGGTCGAGCAGGGCGTCGAGAAATTCAATCAATCGTTCGACAAACTGTTGACGACGTTGGAACGAAAGCGTCGCGACGCCCTCGCCGTCCCCGACGAACGATGGGAAGACGAGGGCGGCGCAACCGTCGAAAATCACCGCCGCGCCTGAGCGGCCTGCCGGCCGCCGCGCGTTTTTCGAGCATCGGAGGCGTCCAAGCATGAGCGACACCAAAGCAGAATTCGGCATTGTGGGTCTGGGTGTCATGGGCCGCAACCTGGCGGTCAACGTGGCCGAGCATGGTTTTTCCGTCGCCGGTTTCGATCGCAACGCGCACAAGGTGCAGGCGTTGCGCGACGAGGCCGCCGGCCGGACCGCGTTCGGCGCCGAATCCACCGCCGCTTTGGTCGAGTCGCTCGCGCCGCCGCGCAAACTGCTGATGATGGTCGCCGCGGGCGCGCCGGTGGAGGCGCTGATTGCCGATCTCGCGCCGCGCCTGGCGCCGGGCGACCTGCTCATCGACGGCGGCAATTCGTATTTCCGCGACACCGACCGCCGCGCGGCGGAACTGGCAAAACGCGGCATCCACTATATCGGCGTCGGCATTTCGGGCGGCGAAAGCGGCGCGCGCCACGGCCCGAGCATCATGCCCGGCGGGCCGCCGGAGGCGTACGCGGCGGTGCAGCCGATTCTGGAGGCGGTCGCCGCCAAGGTGGA
>Ga0181520_10009601_pt1 | contig 13290 bp, 11 predicted proteins | sample PEATcosm2014_Bin_29_FD_132451 | JGI IMG/M metagenome (GOLD analysis project Ga0181520, IMG submission 132451) | Peatland microbial communities from MTU Mesocosm Facility, Houghton, MI, USA - PEATcosm2014_Bin02_30_metaG | ecosystem: Environmental > Terrestrial > Soil > Wetlands > Peat | place...
GGTTAATGTAAGGTAAAATGCCCACGCCACAGCGCCCAATCGCCACTCCAGACGCGCGACCAACCCCCCGGCTGCGTGTCACACCCTCACCGTGTCACCCTGTCACCAAGTCACCTTGTCACCTCTACCCCCACCCCCCCCGGGGCATTCGGGGACATTCGGGGACACCCCCCACCCCCCCTCTGCTGCATTCGGTTTCATTTGGTGGCATGGATGGAAATGGATAATGGACAATGGATAATGGATAATGAACGCGGCCTGCTTGGCGTTGCTTGGTGGTTGGCGGTTGGTATCCCGTTTCTGGCGCGCCCAGGTTGGACTCGGCCGGGCAAAGTTCAGACTATTTCAAGCCAAGTTCCAACTTTTTCGAGACATTTGAGGCACGTTTTCGACGCGATCTTTGGCGTAAACCGCGATATCCGGCGGAAAACGAGGGTGGGCGGCAATGGGGATCGTGGCGTGTTTGTGGCGTAACCATAGTGCAGAAAATCACTTAGGAGAAATCTCACGCGGAGAACCTGAAAATGGAACCGCTGATGAACGCGGATGAGCGCTGATAAGACAAGAACCAAAATCCATCTGCGTTTAACCGCGTTCATCTGCGATTGATCCGTCCCTCTCTCGGAGCAGGCCGCGGAGCAAATGCATGTTGACCACGGATTTCACGGATGCCACGGATAAGAATGATGCGTTTGGGTGGGCGCCCGGATCGGACTCGGCCGGGCGAAGTTGCAACTCCTGCGGGCCAAGTTCCAACTTTTTCGAGACATTCAGGGCACGTTTTGGACGCGATGTTTGGCGTAAGCCGCGGTATTCGGCCAGGAAGCGGGATGCCCCCGGTGCGGGGCGCGGGGTGGTTTTGAGCGTAAACTCAATCCAGCAAGCCAGTTGGGTGGGATTTCCCAGACGGGGCGTGTCCGAAATGGCGGGCGTACTCCGAGATGGCACAAGCGGCCATCCGTGGAAATGGACGGCTTGCTTTGTTATCGTGGCGCACTGTCAGATCGATTCCCTGGCCGAGAGGACTTCACGTGACGACGACGAGTTTTGTGCTACCGCAGAGCGGCATTCCAACCCACTGGTACAACATGCAGGCGGACCTGCCCACGCCACTGGCGCCGCCGCTGCATCCGGGAACCAAACAGCCGGCATCGGCGGCGGATTTCGCGCCCATCTTTTCCCAGCCGATCATCGAGCAGGAGATGTCGCCGGAACGCTACATCGCGATCCCGGACGAGGTTCGGCAGATTTATGCCCTGTGGCGGCCGACGCCGCTGCTGCGGGCGGTGCGCCTTGAGCAGGCGCTGGGGACGACGGCGCACATTTATTACAAGTACGAAGGCGCCAGCCCGGCCGGGAGCCATAAGCCCAATAGCGCCGTACCGCAGGCGTATTACAACAAGAAGGCGGGTATCAAGCGGCTGGCGACGGAAACCGGCGCGGGGCAATGGGGATCATCGCTGGCGCTGGCGTGCAAGCTGTTCGGGATCGAATGCGTGGTGTACATGGTGAAAGTGTCGTTTCACCAGAAGCCGTATCGCAAGATGCTCATGAACACCTGGGGCGCCACGGTGCATGCGTCGCCGTCGAGCAATACCAATTACGGAAAAAAGGTGCTGGCGGAAGATCCGGAGTGCAACGGGTCGCTGGGGATCGCGATATCCGAGGCGATCGAGGACACCGTGACCCATCCGAACACGAAATACGCGCTGGGCAGTGTGCTGAATCACGTCTGCATGCACCAGAGCGTGATCGGACAGGAGGCGCTGAAGCAGATGGAACTGGCCGGTGAATATCCGGACGTGGTGATCGGATGCGTGGGCGGCGGGTCAAATTTCGCGGGGATCGCGTTTCCGTTCGTGCATCGGAAACTGCACGAAAACCGCAAGACGCGGATCGTGGCCGTCGAGCCTGTCGTCTGCGCCAGTCTCACGCAGGGGCAGATGCGGTATGACTTTGGGGACACGGCCGAGATGACGCCGCTGATGATGATGTTTACGCTGGGGCACACGTACATGCCGCCGAAGATTCACGCCGGCGGGTTGCGATATCACGGCATGGCGCCGACGGTGAGCCATCTGTTCAAGCACAAGCTGATCGACGCGGTGGCCTATCCACAGACGGCGGTGTTCGAGGCGGCGATGCAGTTTGCCCAGACCGAGGGGATTATCCCCGCCCCGGAAAGCGCGCACGCGATCAGAGCGGCCATCGACGAAGCGATCGAAGCCAAAAAGACTGGCGAGAAGCGCGTGATCCTGTTCAATCTGTCCGGCCACGGGCTGCTGGATATGGCATCGTATGATGCCTATCTCAGCGGGCATCTGAACGATTGAGCGCGATATCAGGCGGCTGTCGGCGCGGCTGGTCCGGGAGCGCTCTGGATGGGAAACTGTATCTCGGTGAGATATTTTCGGGGATTGCCCTTGAAGATCATGCCGGGGCCTTTGAGATAGACCTCGCGCGTCGGCATGACGATGTTGTAGCCGTGATCCTTGACGTATTTCAGCACTTTGGCGTATGACGCGCTCAGCTCCTCGTACGGCCCCTTGTGCAAAAGTGAAACGCAGCGCCCGGCCGGAAGCTCGCGCACGGCGATTCCCTCGACCTCCTTGCGCTGGCGGACGGGGACGCAGGCTTCAAAGTCTGCGTCATTTTCCTTGTACTCGGTTTCGTAATGCAACATCAGAGGCTTGCCGGCAATGTGCCGGCCCATCGACCGGCAGATCCGCCCAAACGCCTTGCTGCAATCGCCGTAGCGACCCTTCATGCGAATGCCGGCGACCAACATGGCGTCGAGTGATTTCTCCCGGACCTCGAATGTGGTTTGTTCCATGATGTCTTACCGCCTTTCCTGGGAAATCAATTTGCCAAATAATTGTATTGATTTGTTGCATTGTGTCACGTACCGGCAAAGCGATGGGAGCGTGTGCTTCGTCATGCCGTCCGCCAAAATAGGAGAGCAAGAAATTTGGGAAACGAAACGGCGGCCAAATTGCTGTTGCCGAGTACGACGCGGCCGGCAACACAGAACCTGTCTGGAAGGGTCGCGTTTCCGCCCGCGATTAGAGCTTGCGCGAATCGTACGCCCAATGAAGCAAGGCCTGGCGCTGCCTGCGCCGGCACGTCAGATCGCCGCTCGGGCAGTTGGCTTGAACCTGCGCGGCGTGACGTCGAAAGGCCAGCCATCTGGTGATCTGCCGATCGTCATCAAGGCAGCGCCGGCCGCGGTAATACCGGCAATACCACTGAAACCAGCCGCGCGGATCGTCGGGGTGGATCCAGCCCTTCGTGCGCCACAGGGACAGCGGCTGAGAAGCGTTTACGCCGAAAAAGTTGATCTTCGGGTCGTGCCGCTCGGGGCAGAGTCTGGCGCTGCTGAACCAACTGGCGGGGAATTCCTCGCCGCAGTCGGTCATGTACTTGCCGCCGAACACGCCCAGTTCAAGCATCTGCTGAGGCGAAAGCTGCGGCCGGAATCGCGGATCGAAATTCCGTCCCGCCGGTTCGGTCAGGCGATATTCATAGCCCTGTTGCATCAGGTCGTGGACTTGAATGATGTGTCGCGCCATGGTCGCCTGGGGACGAAGCGCGCCGAATGCGCGCTATGCGGCGCATTTCCCAATTCCGTTATGCCATGGATCGATCATCTCCGAGATGACGTTTGTGTCGAGCAGGAACATTATTCAAATGCCGGTGGTTCGCGCATGTGTTCTCGTGGCGGCTGAGGAATATCAGCACCCCCGAGCGGTGCAAATCTCTTGCGTATCGCGGCGGCCAGACTGATTGGCTCACGACGACTGCGGCTCAATGCGGAACGAAGAATGTCGCGGGCTTCATCTTGCATCGATCGCCCATGATGTGCCGCTCGCACTCGCAACCGGGTTTTCAAGTCCTGATCCAGGTTTCGTATGGTGATGCTCGGCACAGTTCACCTCCATCATCAACGCTTGCAATATAATCATTGATTGCATTTGTGCCAAAAGGAAGAATACCTTTCACGCGGTCCGTTCTGATCACGCCGCGGCATCCAGCGATCTGGCCGCCGCTCGGCGGACCAGGCGGTCGACCAGCGGGCCGAACGCGATACCGGCGTGGTTGGCGGCCTTGGGGAGCAGGCTCTTGCTGGTAAAGCCGGGGATGGTATTGATCTCCAGCAGATAGGGATTGTTCCGTTTGTCGAGCATGATATCGACGCGGGAAAGATCGCGGCAGCCGATGGCTTGATGGGCGGTCAGGGCCAGAGCCTTGACCTTCCTGACGATCGCATCGTCAACGCCCAGGTCGAAATCGTAATGGGTGTAGTTGCCTTTGTATTTGGCCTCGAAGTCGTAGAACTCTCGCGTGGTGCTGATGCGGATGGGCGAAAGAGCCTGTTCTTCGAGGATGGCAACGGTTAACTCGATGCCGTCGATGAATGTCTCGACCAGGGCGCGTTCGTGTTTCGCCAAGACCAGCGAACAGGCCCGCCGGGCCTCGTCGGATGTCTTGCAGATATAGACGTCAATGCTGCTGCCGCTATCGACGGCCTTGACGACACATGGCGGGGAAATCCGATCGGGCGCCGATCCGGGGCGATAGTCCGCTCGCGTGATGAGCTGGCACGCTGGCGTGGGCAGGCCGGCGCCTTCCCAGACTCGCTTGCTCGCCAGTTTGTCGATGCCGATGCGGCTGGCCCGCGAACCGCTGCCGACGAAACGGATGCGACGGGATTCGAGGATTTCCTGCAACTCGCCGCTTTCACCAAACCGGCCGTGCAAAACGGGAAAGACGACATCGGCGAAATGATCGAGGCCGGTCAGATTGTCGGGAGCGACGTCGCTGGGAAACACGTCGTGACCCATTGACCTGAGCGCTTCAATGACGGCCGAACCGCTCACCAGGCTGATTTCGCGTTCGGCACTGGGGCCGCCGTACAGGACTGTGACTTGCATGGCGAATTCCCTTTCGCTGGAAACGAGTGTCATCGATCACGGCCACATCTGGACTTCGGTTTCCAGGTGAATCTGGTTCTTGTCGAAGACCTTTTCGCGGATGAGCTTGACCAGCCGGAGCACATCATCGGCTTTGCAGTCGGAATGGGCGATGATGAAATTGGCGTGCTTGGCGCTGACTTCAGCGCCGCCGACGCGCATGCCCTTGAGCCCGGCCTGGTCGATGAGTGCACCGGCGCTGACGCCGCGCGGGTTTTTGAACATGCAGCCGGCGCTCTTAGTGGCCAGCGGCTGGGTAAGCCGCTTGTACATCCAGATTTCCTTGGTGCGTTTCATGATGCGGTCGGGATCTTCGGCTTCCAGATCCAGCGTGACGCCGAGGATGAATTTGGCGGAGATATTGGTCGAGCGGTATTCGAAAACCAGATCGTCCTTGGTGCGTTCAAAGAGCGATCCTTCGGCGTCCATGACCTGAACTGTATTGACCAGGGCGCCGATGTCGCCGAACTTGCCGCCGGCATTCATGCGGATTCCGCCGCCCACCGTACCGGGGATTCCAGCCAGGCATTCCAGGCCCGCCAGACCCTGTTGAACAGTTCGCAAAATGAGCCGCTGGATATCGGCGCCGGCACCGACTTCCAGTGTGGTGCCGTTGAATTGGACGCGACGCCAATAGTCCTTGCACAGGCGAAAGACCGCGCCGTTGACTCCCTGATCGCCGACCAGAAGGTTCGCGCCCAAACCAAGAACATAAATGGGAATGTCGTTATCGAGGCAGCGCTGAGCGGCTTGGCGCAGGTCTTCCACGCCGGTCGGTTCGATCAGCCAGCGCGCCGGGCCGCCGATCTTGAACCATGTCATTGGCGCCAGCGGAACGTCGCTGCGGACGATCGCTTCAAGCCCCGAGAAGACGTTGGCCATGTGCAACATCGGCATCTGTCAGGCACCGCCAGACTTGAACGCCCTGGTTACCCGCCGAGAGGAACGCTGGCCTCGTGCCAGCCGCATCGCATCGCCTCCTGCGGTGAACCGCATTTAACCTGTTCTCTCCCGAACTGACAACGGGGCGATGGACGCGTTCACGATTTTTTTTCGCCTATAAGATCGCGACCGATCTCCCAGACATTGCCGGCGCCCATGGTGACGATCAGGTCGCCGCTTCCGGCCGTCTGGCGAATGTGGCGCGCGATGTCGGCAAAATCCGGCAGATAAATGGCCGATTGCCCTTTGGCGATGATCCGCCCGACCAGATCGCCGGCGCAGACCTGCTGGCGTTCGCTCTCGCTGTCGCGGACGAAATAGATATCGGGCACGATCGTCTCGTCGGCCAGTTCAAAGCTGCTGGCGAAATCCTCCAGCAGAAACCGCGTGCGGCTGTGCTGGTGCGGCTGAAAGACGCAGATCAGACGTCGCGGCGAATAATGTTCACGCAGGGCTTTGAGCGTCGTGCGGATTTCCGTGGGATGATGGCCGTAATCATCAACCACCGTCGCGCCGTTGTACATTCCGACCACCGACATGCGGCGATCGACGCCTTCAAAGCGATCCAGCGCCGCGATCGCCTTGGCCGGCACCATCCCGCAGGCCACGCACGCCGCCAGGGCCATCGTCGCGTTTTGGAGATTGTGTTTACCGGCCACTATTGGCGCCAGCGTGCCGACATATTTCCCTTTGTATAGGACCTCGCCGCGATAGCAGCCGTTCTCAATTCCGATGATCTTGGTGGACCAACTGAATCCCTCGTCCAGCGCCACAAATTCGATCGGGGCCGTCACGCCCGCCAGCGCCGCGATCACCGAGCGGTCCTTCCCGCCCGCCAGGATCAGGCCGTCGTGCGGCACAAGCTGCGCGAACTTCCGGAACGACACGATGATCTCGTCGAGATTCTTGTAGCAATCGAGGTGGTCTTCCTCGATGTTGGTAATCAGGGCCGTGCGGGGATGCAGATTGTGGAAGCTGCGGTCGAATTCGCAGGCTTCGGCCACGAACAGATCGCTGGCCCCCGAGCGGCTGCCGCCGCCCAGTTGCGGGACAGTGCCACCGACCACGACGCTTGGATCGGCCCCGCATTCCAGCAAGGCATAGCCGATCATGGCCGTCGTCGTCGATTTGCCGTGCGTTCCGGCCACGGCGATGCCGTGCCGCTCGGCCATCAGCATGCCCAACAGTTCGGCATACTTGATGTGACGCAACCCCAGCGCCCGCGCCGCCGACAGTTCGGGGTTGTTGTCGGGAACCGCGGCCGTGCGGACGACCAGGTCGGTATCGCTCGTGAGCAACTGCCCGAGTTGCTCGCGTGAGATCTTCGCGCCGCGTTTGATAAGCTCGAAGGTTTGTGCGTTGGGTCGAAGCTCGGAGCCGGTAACGATCGCCCCATCGTTGATGAGCATGCGGGCCAGGCCGCACATGCCGCAACCGCCAATGCCGATAAAGTGAACCCGCTTGCCGGCGAACTTGCGGCAGGGTCGTGCATCCATGCACACTGTGGCCGTGACTTCCATGTCGTCAGACATCATAGCAACGTTTTTCGGAATCGCCAGCGTGGACATGATCGATTCTCCCACGAATTGCGCCGCGCGACTTTTGCCACGGGCGGCAAGGCCCGGCCAGTGTCGGGCACCCAACTTCTTATCGTCGAGTGAAGCGAGATTTGATGATGTCTCAACCGATTTCTTGAACGGCGTCGATCACGAGTCGCGCGATCGTGTCGGCCGCGTCCGGTTTGGCGATGCCGCGGGCGCCAGCGCTCATGGCGGCGCGACGGTCGGCGTCGTGCAGCAGCGGCTCGATCGCCACCCTCAGCTTCTCGCTGTTGCGAACGGCATCGCGCTCATCATCAATGACAATCGCCGCCCCGGCCGCCGCCAACACCGCCGCGTTCTTCCGCTGGTGCAAATCCTTATGGAACGGATAGGGCATCAGGAGCGACGGCACCCCGCACGCAGTCAGTTCCGCGCAACTGCTGGCCCCCGATCGCGAGATCGCCAGATCGGCCACCGCCCACACATCCGCCATTGCCGGCGTGAAATCCACCACCACGGCCGGTATCGCCAGATCGCGGTAGCCCGCACGCACACAATCGGCATGATCCCGGCCGCTCAAGTGCAAGACCTGCCAGCCGTTCATCGTCAGACTCGCGAAAACCGCCAGCGCCGCCTCGTTCACGGTCTTCGCTCCCTGCGAGGCTCCGGTGATCACCAGCGTGCTGAGCAGTGGATCGATCCCCAGCCGCCCCGCCGCTTCCTGACGTGGCGGCAATTCGCGAATGTCACGCCGGATCGGGCAGCCGGTCACGCGGACCTTGGACCGATAGATCGGCCGGATCGCCCCCTCGCTGGCCGCAAATTGGCAACAGATCGCCTGAACGTGCGGCAACAGATATATATTGGCCCGCCCGGGAACCACGTCAGGATTCAGCAGCAGCGTGTAGATCCCCGCCCGCGCCGCCATTTTGACGGCCACGCCCGCCGCGAAACCTCCCAATCCGATAACCGCCGCCGGCTTGTGTTCCCTCAGCGCCCGGCGCACCACCTCCCGCGTCTCGAACAAACTGGGAAAGAACCGCAACAAATTACTCGGCCGCGGCGGGACGATCGGCTGCTGGATCGACTCAAACCCGGTCGGCTTGAGAATCACTTGGTCGATCTCCCGGTTCGAGCACAGGAACACAATCCGCGCATCTGGAACCATACCGCGCACGGCCTCGGCGATGGCGATGCCGGGATACAGGTGCCCGCCCGTACCCCCTCCGGCCAGAAGTATTGTCAGTGGTTGAGACATTGATCGCCCCGCATTTTACCACCCCGGCCCGATTTTGCGCCATGCGTGCGCCGGCTGGCTGGAACTTACGTCTTGACAAGAAGTTACGGCAAGCACCTTTCCCTCCACTTCCCGTGAAGGGTCAATGGAATTGGATGGCAGATCACTTCGGCGGAACCGTCCCGCATTCCGGACAGCGGTCCGGCGTGGCGCGGAGATCGTAACCGCACTTGGCGCAAAGGCCGTGCAAGCGGCAGTATCTCTTCCCGGACCATCGGCAAATAGTCAGAATCTCGATAAGCGGCAGAACCGCCAGCGCGCTGGTCGCCAACCAAAAGGGTATACCAACCGCGCCCGAGTACAGACCCGGAGGTATCCGCGACCTGTCGTTCTGAAGCGAGGCCTGTTGCGATAAGAAGAAAATCCAGATTCCCATGTGGTGCCAATGTGGCACATCCGTTGCGGCACTGAAGTCGTCGTATAGCCCGTTGGGGTGACAGGCGAAACTTGAATGTTGCGGCACAAAATCGCCGTAAGCTTCCCATGCGTATTGGATACAAATCAGCCCATCATCGGACCCAATAACGATCGTCTTCGCAAACTGTTCGCCCGTACGCGGAAAAAACACGTACGCCCAACGATCCTGCCGCCAGTAGCTCAATATCCAAAGGCCCGCCGTCGCCACGCACAGCAACAGCGATATCGCCGCGAGTCTGCGGAGCAGCCATCGGCAGAACGGTTTCATCGGCGGCCATTATACCGCGTTGGCGCCGGACCAGCTTGCCGGCGGTGCCGGTCTCGGCGGAACCGTCCGGCAATTGAGGCAACGGCCAGAAGCCGGCGGATCGCCTCGGCTGGGCTTCCCCACGAATGGGCGGCGCCCCGCCACCCATCACCTATTCACTCCCCCCACCGGCACTTGCCCGATCCGGCCGTCGCCGTAGAGCGCCCAGATCTGGGTCTGCACGCTCGTTGGCCGTTCAAAGACCAGCACGCCGTGCGGATTGGCCGAATGCAGGTAAACAAACGACAAATGGCCGGGAGCATCGACTTGCGCGGCCATCATCTCGAGCGTCGGCCCCTGAGCGGGCGTGTCGCCCAAGCGAGGGTCGGCCAGAACGTCGCTCTCGATATCCCCTTCACGAACCAATATCGCCAGGTTCTCCGGCCAGGCGCCGTGCCGAATCTCATACCGCTGAATCGCCACCCAGATCGTCTCCAGCCGCTCCTGCGGGCTGGACGACGATCCCTGCGATATCGCCGGCCCAAAGGTCGTTCCGGCGCTCTCCCAGCCCGTCGACCGCTGCATATGCGCTGCACCCAGCCAGAAGAACGACAACAGGCCGAACATCAACAGCACCGCAACCACGATCAAACCCAGCCCGTGCCGCCGCGGCGGCTTCGATACCGCCTGGTTTGGTTTTGATGCCGCTTGATTTGGTTCTGTCTGGATCGCCCCCACCGCCGGCAGATTCACCACCCGCGAACACTGCGCGCAGCGAGCCTGCGTCCCCGGCACGCCGCTGAGCGGCCGGCCGCACTCCGGACAGTAGAACGTCTTCATCCCCGTCATCGGTCGCTCCTGGCCAACATCGTCCTCCATTCTACCCGCCCCAAGCCGCCAAGAACATCCAATTGCAAGACGCGCTCCCTCTCTCCCCTTCTCCCCTGCTCCCCGTTACATTGCCAAGATGCTCCACTACTTCAAATTCCGTCAGAACCTCTTGGACCCCCAGCCCGCCAAGGACATCTATATCAAGCGTCCCCCCGGCCGTGGCTGGCCGGAGCAATGCCCGCCCGTCCGCGCCGCCAATGGGTTCGGGTTCGACATCCTGGCCAATTTCGACATCACATTCACCCAGCGCGCCGGCCTGTGGAGCGTCAAGCCCGATGTCATCATCGCCAGCGATTTTGATTACGCCGCCAGCGACCAAGCCGAGCCCAAGCCACTGGTTCAGCAATACGCCTGGTTCTGGGAAAAGGGCCAGAAACTCCCGCACGTCATCGACGATCACGTCTGGGCGAAGATCAACAACCAGGTCAAGATCAGCAGCTTTCTTTTTCTCCGCACCGACGCCAATGAGCTGCTCATGATGACCGACATCCCCAACATGTCGCGCCCGTGGCGATCGGTGTCGGCCGTCATTGATACCGATTGGTATCCCGCCAGTTATCCCTGGCACGTCGCGATCGAACTCGATCGCCGCGAGAAGAAGATCCGCATTCGCAAGGGCGAGCCGCTGGCCCGTCTGGTTCCCGTCCGCCGCGACACGTATTTCTGCGCCCCGATGTCCCGCCCGGATTTTGACGATTATTTCACCCGCTCGCAAACTTGGCTGACCACCCACGGCCAGATCAAGAGCGAGGGCACCGTCGATATCACCAACACCTACGTCCGCCAGCAGGTCCGCAGCCGGTTCGTCGTCATGCGCTAGTCCGCGATGGCCGCTCTACATCGGCAGCCCTTGCGGGTAAGATAGGCCGAATCAAGAGAGGAGAAGTCCATGTCCCAAATCCCTCCGCCAGTGCCGATCCAGCCGCTGAACTACGCCATGGCCCCCACTCCGCGCTCCACCAGCAAGGCCGCCATCGCCAGCGTCGTGCTTGGAATAATCCTCTGCATTCCGCTGATCACCGGCATTCCAGCGATAATCCTTGGCTTCATCGGAATTCGCCAGACGCGCGATCCCATGGTTCGCGGCCGCGGAATGGCGATCGCGGGGCTGGCCTCCGGACTGGTTAATGTGTGCGTCTGGAGCATCTTTGGCGTGTGCCTGGGCGTCCTTTTCGTTGGCTCATCCGCGCCACGCCACGCCGCGCACGATTGGGTCTACGATCTATCTACGTCCCAGGCGGCCGCCGCCAGATCCCTGACGTCCGCATCGTTCGCTCCGCAGGATTTTTCGGCCGTCAGCACCCAGTTATCCTCACTTGGGCCGCTACAGGACATGACGAGCACAAATGTCAACATAACGGACACGAACGGCGTTACCTCCTGCAGATTGGATGGAGTCGCCACGTTCGCCAGCCAGCAGATTCGCGCGTTCACACTGACGCTCGCCCGCGAATCCGGAGTTTGGAAAGTCACCAGTTGCACAATCGGCCCCCGCCATCCCTGATTCGAGCACTCTCCGCGTTCTCTGCGGCTCTGTGGTGAGATCACTATCCTTCGCGCCGCGCCGCTCCCAGCCGCGCCGCGGCCGCTTCCACTACGCGCTGCACCAACGGCTCGACCTGCTCGGCCAGCAGCGTGCCGGTGGGCGATCGAAACGCCAGCGCCACCGCCACGCTCTTCTTCCCCGCCGGGATCGGCTTGCCCCGGTATGTCGACACATGCGTCATCGTTTCGAGATTCTCCAGCGATAGCCCGGCCACCAGTTCCGCCAGCTTCTCATACGCCAGCGCCTCGTCCACGACCAGCGCAACGTCGCGCACGATCGCCGGAAACCGTGGCAATGCCGCCAGCTTCGGCACATCCCTCGCCCCGGCCAGCAATTCCGCCAGGTCCAGTTCCGCGGCCATCGGCGCTGACCGCAACGAAACTTTCTCCGCCACCCGCCGCGATATCCGCCCCAGGTAGCCCACCGCGCGATCGCCCCACTCAATTCGCCCGCACGCCCCGGCGGCAAATCCTGTCCGCTCGTCAGCGATCACCTTCACGCCACGCAACCTGTCCAGCCGCCCCAGCAGCATCTCGATCGCCCCGCGCAGCTCGCCGAAATCCTCACCGCCGGCCAATCCCACCACCACCTTCTCCGTCACTGAATCATCCGCCTCGCCTACGAACGTCGCGCCGATTTCGAACAGTTTCGCATCAGCCGTCCCGTTCTTTTCATTCCGCGCCAGCGATTCCAGCAGTCCGGGAATCACGCTCGGCCGCAGCCGCGCATCCGCCTTGCGCGTCACAGATTCCACGCGCGCCAGCTTCGCCCCATGCGGCGTGAAATCCTCCGCCAGCACATCCGACACGAAACTGAACGTGATCGCCTCGAAATATCCCGCTCCGGCCAGAGCATCGCGGATCGCATCCACCGCTTTGGTCGAAGGCGACGGCGGCACCACGCGGATCGAAATTTCCTCGCGCACCGGGATCTTGTCGTATCCCATCATCCGCGCGATCTCCTCGACCAGATCGACCGCCACGCGCACATCCGCTCGCCACGATGGAACATTCACCGACAGCCCACCCGCCGATTGCGACACGCCAAATCCCAATCGCCGCAAAATCCCCTCGGCCTGTTGCAGCGGCACATCAATCCCCAGCACGCCGCGGATTTTTTCCGGCTGCAGTTCGATCGCCACCTTCTCCGCCGAATTACCCTTCCCATCGGCCGCCACGTCACCGGCCAGCACGCCGCCGGCGATCTGCGCGATCAATTCCGCCGCGCGCCGCCCGGCCGCATCCGTCTGCGTCGGATCGATGCCCCGCTCAAACCGATACGAGCTGTCCGACCGCATTTGCAGCGCCCGCGCCGTCGAGCGCACCGCCATCGGGTCGAACCGCGCCGATTCCAACACGGCCGCGTGCGTCGAATCCGTCACTTCGCTGTCGCGTCCGCCCATCACACCCGCCAGCGCGATTGGCCGGGTCGCATCGGCA
>Ga0181520_10009606_pt1 | contig 13285 bp, 10 predicted proteins | sample PEATcosm2014_Bin_29_FD_132451 | JGI IMG/M metagenome (GOLD analysis project Ga0181520, IMG submission 132451) | Peatland microbial communities from MTU Mesocosm Facility, Houghton, MI, USA - PEATcosm2014_Bin02_30_metaG | ecosystem: Environmental > Terrestrial > Soil > Wetlands > Peat | place...
CAATCGGGAGCAGGTGGGGAAATCCCGGTCCACACACCGGGGGGATCCCGATGATTGGCCAGTCGTAGCTAAGGAGAAAAAAAAGGATGCGAGAGATGCGTTTGATTCGCTGCTGCTCGGTAGTAGCGGCGCTTGTAATGACGATACTGTCCGTTCCATCACCGGCACAAGAACAACAGCGGAATATACGGATGGTCCTGTTTGTCAAGGTCAAGACGGATCGGGTTGGCGACTGGAAGGCCGCGGTCAAGGATTACGCGGTACTGATGAAAAAGGCGGGCGTGGAGCAGGGGTTCACGGCCTGGTCGGCGCAGAGCGGGCCGGATGAGTACGCCATCGTTTGGTATTCCGCTAAGTGGAAGGAACTGGATCAGGAAGACCCGAAAATCAAGCCGGTAGCAGCGGAACTCGCGCGTGTCATGACCCGGCTGGAAGGCGCGACGGCGAGCCTGGAGACCTGGGTCGATGAGATGCAGCCGGACCTGGTCATCAGGAGTAAAGAACTGCCCAAGATGGTTCGCACGGGGAGGATTCGCGTGGCGTTCGGCAAGACGGACGACGTGCTGGCGGTCTTGAAGAGCGACACATATCCGGCGGTAAAGAAGGCAGGAGTCAGCACCTTCGGCGTGGCGGTTGCCCGCTACGGAACGCCCAACAACGAGATCCACACCTATTCGTCCTTCAACGGATGGGCGGACCTGGACGAGCCCTATGGGCTCCAGAAGGCAATGAGCGCCGCGGAATACAAAGCCTACATGGCGAAACTGCAACCGCTCGTCGAAAGCATCGAATGGACCATGTGGCGCTTCGAGCCGGATCTGAGTTACGTGCCGGAGCCGAAGTAAGCAACACACGCGGCGGTGCGTTTGCGGTGGGCCGGCGACGGCTCGCCGCGCTTCATGCCAGGGCAATGCGGCAGACTCCATAGATGGCGAATGCCGCGATGCCGCAGGTCCAGAGGCGCTTGTGCCACGGCGCGTTCCAAAAGAGAGAGAGCAGCAAGACGAGGCCGAGCGGGCTCAGGGCGTTGAAGTGAATCGCCTGGCTCCAGTGCCCCTTGCCGAGCGCGCAAAGCCCGCGCGTGAGGCCGCACAGCGGGCACGGCTTGCCGGTGAGCCAATGGAAGGGGCAAGCGCGAAACACGGGCTCCGCCGGAGGCGATGCCCACCACAACAGCGCCAGCAGAAGGCCTGTGCCAGCCAGTTGCAGGGCGAAAGGGGCGCCCAACCAGCTACAGCGCGTCGATGGTCCGCTGATCGAATCCGACAATTTCTTTGTACGCCACCGTAATGGCCGCGATCGTCAACGGGAATGTCACCAGTAACCCGACGACGCAGCACAGCAAGCCCAGCACATTCACCAGGAACGCCAGTATCAGGAACATGGTGAAGCCGAAGTAGTCCTGCTTCACGACGGCGTGACTGGCCTGCATGGCCGGCCAGAAATCCATCCGCTTGTCCACGATGAACAGGTAGGTGAACTTGAGCGCCGCCGCCACCACCAGCCCGGGGATGATGCAAAAAACGGTCCCTATCATGGTGAACACGCCGATGAGCAACATCGCCACCAGCGTCGGGATGAAATAATTGAAGCCCTTGAAGAGATCACCGAAGTCGGCGCGGCGGCCGGTCATCTTCTTGATGGTGTAAATGTGGAAGCCGGCGATGAGCGCGCCTTGAATCAACGGCACGCCGCTGAGGAGGAAGAAAATCAGCGTGGCCAAAACGTAGGCGCCCATGTCGGCCTTCACCAAATCCCAGCCAGCCCCGATCCAGTGGCCAGCGCTCACTTGCACGACCGTGGGCGGCGTCCATGCGGGGGACGGCACAGCGCCGGAGTTGGCGGGAGGCCCCGCGAACGATTGGCCGCAGTTTGGACAGAACTGCTGTTCGGCGTTTACCTGGGTACCGCAGCGATCGCAAAACATGAATGTGCTCCGTACTCAAGGATACACGATGCGGGCTACCCGGAAACCGTCCGCGCCCCGGACAGATTCAATTCCGCTGGCGACGCTGGTGGGTGGAAGGGATCTTCATGTCCTCGCGGTACTTGGCGACGGTGCGGCGGGTGACGTCGATGCCCTCGGCTTGCAGCATGGCGGTGACCTGTTCGTCGGTGAGCGGCTTGGTGCGGTCCTCAGCCTCGATCATCTTCTTCACCTTGCGCTTGAGCAGGAGAAGCGGCGTGCCGCTGCCGGAAGGGCCTTGCACGGCTTCTGAGAAGAAATAACGCAGCTCAAAAACGCCCTGCGGCGTGTGCACGTACTTGCTGGCGACGGCGCGGCTGACGGTGGAGGGGTGGACGCCGACTTCTTCGGCCACTTCCTTGATCATCATCGGCTTGAGGGAATCGAGGCCGTGGGCGAGAAATTCCGTTTGGCGGCGCACGATGGCCTGGCAGACCTTCAGGATGGTCTGCTTGCGCTGCTCGATGTTCTTCATCAACTGAATGGCGGAGGTGTAACGTTCGCGGACATAGTCGCGAACTTCCTTGGTGGCGCCCTGGTCGCGGTCGAGCATGCGCCGGTATTGGGCGTTCAAGCGGAGTTGCGGGACGTCCTCGTCATTCATCTGGATAATGTACTCATCGCCATCCTTGATGAAGGTAACGTCCGGCTCGACCACCCGTGCGCCGGCTCCCGAATAGCGCAACCCCGGCCGCGGATTGAGGTGGCGGATCATGTAGACGGCAATCTCGATGTGCTCGATGGGCCGTCCCAACAGGCGCGCCATCTCTTTGTACTGGCGGGTTTCGAGCAGGCGCATGTGGTTGGAGACGATCAGCCAGGCAACGCCGCCGGCACCGTTGATGCTGGCAATCTGCAGCAGCAGGCACTCGCGCAGATCGCGCGCGCCGACGCCGGCCGGATCGAGCGACTGGACGGCGGCGAGGGCGGCCTCCACGGTTTCGGTCTGGTGCTCGACGAGGGGCGCAATTTCATCGAGGGACGCCGTTAGATATCCGTCTTCGTCGAGGTTGCCGATGATGGCTTCGGCCGCGTCGCGCACTGGGTCCGGTATGACAACCACAGCCAACTGGGAGCGCAGATAATCGCCGAGTGTGACGGGAGCGGAGAGGAAGGTCTCGAAGGACGGTTTTTCGACCGATTCGGCGGCCGGGCTCTTGTAACCGGGATCGAGGTAGTCGTCAAAGAAGGTGCCGAAATCGATCTCGTCGAAGGGGTCGGCGGCGGCCGGTTCCGTGGGTGGATCGCCGGCAGTGACGGCTTCCGGTTCCACGGCCGCGACGGCGGCGGTTTCCTCGGGGTCCGGAAAGAGATTGCCGTTGATGGCGACGTCGGCCCGCTCGCCATCGGCGGTAGAGGTTTGGTTGCCGGGCGTGGCTTCGAGGATCTGCCTGTCGGCCGGGTCGGCTGTCGCCTCCGCCTCGAGCAGCGGCAAGAGTTCTTCCGGTGTGATCTCCTCGCCGGCCTCTTCGGTGGCCTCTTCGAGGACTGGGTTCTTGACGATCTCCTGAGTGATCATCTCCTTCAGTTCCAGCCGGTTGAGCTGAAGGACCGTGACCATCTGGACGAGGCCCGGCGTGAGGATCTGCTTCTGCGACACCTTCAATTGCAGTCTTGGCGACAAGAAGCTCATTCGACTCTCATGATATCACCGGAACAATGCCGGATCGCGCAGGATATTGTTGGAAATCGGACAATAGCCTGCGCGAAGCTGGCCCGGCTGAGCGGTCATTTGACGGCGATGGTGAGATGGAAGCCCGAGCTGAGGTCGGCGCTGCCGACGCCGTCATACTGGATGGCGATGGGCACCTGCACGCTAGGCACAGTGGCCATGGGGATTTGGACGTTAATTTGCCAGAGGCCGGCGAATCCCGGCGCCAGGCCGGAATAAGTAACCCATTTGCCGTTAGTCGGGTCGCCGGTTTGGGTTGGGATGTCATCCACGAAATTGGTTCCGATGGCCACGCGGGGCGTTTGCGGCGTGGTGGAGAGGGGCGAAGTGCCGGCGGCGGCGCCATCGGCGGGTGCGTTGTCCAAGGCTCCCTGGCCGGTGCAGTAGATGGAGATGATGGATCCGCGAGCGGCCGGATTGGTGGCACTGTTCACCGAATAGTCCTGGTTGAGCACGGCCGCCTGATAAAAGCCGCCATTCAGAAGGCATCCGCCGGAAGCGCCACAGAAGATGGCCGGCGAGACCGGGGCCATGGCCACCGACGCAGCGCCCAGAACCTGGCCGGTGGAAACCTGGACGATTTCGACGTCGGCGGTGCCGGTGACCGGGGCGCTCATAGGCACCAGGAAATTGACCTGCCCCGGCGAGACAAAGTAGAGCGGCGCGGCGGCGCCGTTGAACAGCACCTCCTCATCGGCGAGCGTCTTCGGCATCGGGTACGCGGTCAGCGCGGGAAACGGCGGCGTCGAGGGCATCGTGCCTGTCTTGAATTGGGTCTGCGAAGCTACCTCATACAGACTGGCGACGACACCCGGTGCAAGCGGCTGGCCCTGGTAAGTCGCTTGGGCGTTCTCGCCCGCCAGGCCCTGATAGTAAACCGCGACGCGGCTGGTTGCGTCGGCCAGGAACAGGTCTCCGTATGGGTCCTGGGCCACTGCCAGCGTGGTGTCGTAGGCCTGAACGGTGCCCGTGGATGCGGGATTCAGAAAAAGAGTGTCGTACTTGGGGAAGCGCGTGGCAGTGGAGCCGGTGGTGACCCAGATCTCGCCGGTGGACGGGTTGACGAAAATGCCTTGCGCGTATGACAGGTTGGGCAAACTGAGGATGGGGTCGGCCGAGGTTGTCGCCGTCAGCGGGTTGTTGGGATCGCCGAAAATCTGCACGCGGCTATTGCCAGTGTCGGTGACATATACCTGGCCGTTGGTATCGGTGGCGATGTGGTGCGGCGAGCTGAGCTTATTAATTGCCGAACCCCCGGCAACCGTCACAAAATCCGGCTGGCCGAACACTTTGGTGGCGGCTTTGCCATTGTCCGCCGGGGCGTTGAAAGTGGTTTGGCCGCTCGAAAACGGAATGTAGAGAACGCGATTGTCGTAGACGTCGGACACCAATAGGCCGTTGGTGCCGGTAAATGCGAGGCCATAGGGATAGTGCATATTGACGGCGCTAGGATCGGTGATCGAAGCGCCGGTGAGACTGGTCTGGCCCAGCACCAGGTCGGCGGATTCCTGCACTTGTTTTTGCGGCCAGTTGGCAAAGGGCGCCGGAAAACGAACCACGCGGCTGTTGTAAGTGTCCGCCACATAGAGGTTACCGTTAGAATCGGTGAGCACGCCGTTCGGGAAGCAAAGGCCGTTGGCGGTGGCCTGGGTCGGATCGCCGGTTGGATAGTTGCAAATCGCGGTGTTGAAATCCGGTTCGCCGATGACGATTTCGTTGCTGGCCTGCTGCCCTTGCGGCACGCCGGTGGCGTAGAGCTTGCGGGCATCGTAAAACCCCATCACGCGATGGTTACGCGGGTCGGCCACGTAAAGATGGGGCACCGAGCCGGAGGTGTCGAGGGCGATGCCGGCATCGTACGGCGGCACGCCGCTAAAAAGGGTCTGGCCGTTATAAAACTGGAATTCGCGGCCTTCGATAAGGTTGGGCGAGTTCATCTTTGTCGTATCCTGCCCGAGGACCCGTGTCGCATTGCCAAACGGCACCGTGCCGGACTGACTGGGCATCACCACTACGCGGTTGTTGCCGGTATCCACCACAAACAGTTCGCTGGTGGACGGCAGGAAGGCCGCCGTGAGCGGGGATGAGAACACTCCCGCGTTGGCGGGCGGAGTGAGCACGGTGGGAGTCGTTTTGCCGTTGATACCAAAACTCTGGAACGATCCGTTCTGGCCGAGCACGCCGGTCGCCTGCGGGGAGAAATAGGTGGTCGCGCTGGGCCAGGCAGAGTAAGGCGGAAAAATCAAGATGCGGTTATAGTTGGTGTCGACGACGCCCACGCTGCTATCGGCGAGGAAGAAGATGCCGCCCGGGTTGTAAAAACCGGTTTCATCGGCAATCGTTTGCAGTTGGGCAGTCGTGAGGTTTTGCAGCCCCTGCCCTCCCATGACGCCCATGATGCGCGCTGCGGACTGGTCGCTGGAGAATGGGGGAGTGAAGACCAACACTCGGTTCAGTTGTCCGCCCGGGTCGGCATCGGAAACATAGAGATTGCCGGCCGCATCGAAAGCCAACTGGGAAGGCACCGCGAACTGGTTGGTGGTTTGCTGGCCGCTGGACGGGTTCAGCGTGGGCTGCAGGCTGTTGAAATCGAGTTGACCCAACTCGACGGTAGCTTGCAAGAGCCCGCCTCCGCTGTTGACGGCGGCGGCCGGGAACATCAGCGCGCGGCGGTTGCCGGGGTCGGTGACCCACATATTTCCGGTGCTATCGAAGGCAATGGCGGCCAGAAGCACCGATCCGCCGGGGGAGAAAGACAGACCCGCGTTGGTAGGGGAGCCGCTGGGGTAGTTCACCTTGTTCGAATTCAGCGACGGCTGGCCGACGAACAGATCCGGCGTGGGATACGATCCTGTTTGGGCGAACTGCGCGAAGGGCGCCTTATAGCGCAGGACGCGGTTGTTGCCGCTGTCGGCGACGTATAGGTCGCCCTTATAAACCGCAAGGCCCGTGGGATCGCTCAAGCCGGTGGTAAAGGTGGTGCCCGGGCCGGACGGGGTAGTCGTGTATGGGTCCGGCTGTCCGATCACCAGGTCGGCCGCCTGCCCGTTAGTAAAGCCGGTCGAGTTCTTCCATGCTAGGACGCGGTTGTTCAACGTGTCGGCCACATAGACCAGGGGCGGCGAAGTGGAGAGATCGAAGGCGATGCCAGTGGGATTCCACAATTCGCGGCCTTCCACGAGGTTGGGGTTGGAGGTCTTCGGGATCAGTAGCGGCTGGCCGATCTGACGCGACGGGCTGCCGTTGAGCGTGACCGGCGTAACCGTAGTGGTTTGCGTTTGCGCATCGGCCGCCACGGCGGACGACAAGAACATAACGGAAAAAACAAGGTATGTGTATTTCATTGACTTTCCTGGCGGGCGCGGACACGGACGTGCGCTCCCTAAGAGGATAGCAGACCGGGCCGAAAGGTTGGATACGCGCAAGTACTGACCCGCAGGTACTGGTGTAGGAACGTCCGGGGACGCCAGGTTGCCCGGTTGGCATGCCTGACGCCGGGCCGGGCATGCCTGCACCTATGGGCGGCGCGCAGGGCGAGTGCGCTTCAGTTGCGCGTTGACGTGGCCGAGCGAGGCAAACTGGCCGGCATAAATGGCAGTGCGCGAGGGGCTGGGCTTGCGGCGCGGGTCGAAATCGCGGCGGCGAAAGAGGTCGGAAGAGGCAATCACGGCCGCGCCCATGGGGCGGTATTCATAGGTGCCTTGTGCCCACGCCACCTCGTTGTCGAGCCAGAGATAGAAGCCCATCGGCTTCATGGTAACGCTCGCGATAGGACGGACGATCGGTTTCGTCGTCGTTCGCTGACTGCTACGGGTGGCGACAGGCCACGAAAAGCGATGGCCCGTCCTACCTCCGGAACCGCAGTTCGTCCTTGAAGGCTTCCAGGCAGTTGTAGACGATGGGGCAGACCGAGGCGCGATCGACGAACTGCCACATGCGGCTGGCGATGGAGCCGTTGCCGCGGACCAGGTGCGGATAGCGCTGGCAGATGCCCGGGCGCGCGTCGTACACGGAGCAAAGGTTGCCTTCCAGGAATACGCAACCGGCGGCTTCGGTGAACTTAAGGACGCGCACCATCTGCCCTTCATCGGTTTCGACCATCGTGTAATCGGCGATGAACTGCTCGGGGGTGGTGTGAAGATGCCGCGCCAGCTTTTCGATGTCGCGTTCGTTCACTTCGGTGGTCGAAGTCTTGCAGCAGTTGGCGCACTGTGTACAATCGATCTGCTCCTGAACGCCTTCGGCGATGCGCCGTAGGATGCGGTCGGAATGATCGCGGGATTTCATGAAGCTGCGAAACTTGAAATTCTCGTTGCGCTTCTTTTCACCCAACAACTTAATCTGCACCAGGTCGGTGATCATGGCGGGAGGCTCGCTCACGGAGACAATTGTGGCACAAGCGCGGTCGGCTGTGAGATCAATCCGCGTGCAGCCGGGCCTATCGCCTGAGCCGGCGAACCAGCGCCGCGCATTCTTCGACGCGCAGCAGCCAGGCGGCAGCCACGTAGATGACTCCGTAGGTCGCTATCACCACCAGTCCGAAGCTCAATGGGTGACGCGGGCCGAGCGCAGCCTTCGCTGTCCACGCGGCGGCGGCGCCGACCGCGGCGGCGAGCCAGAGGCGGGCGACCAGCGATCCTGGCAGGCCGGTGCGGCCGATGCGGAAATTGAGCGTGCGGCGCAGTAGCGTGAATTCCACCCATCCGGCCACACCGGCGGATGCGGTGAGCCCGGCCACGCCCCACTTCGGATCGATGCCGATCCAGTGGGGCAACGGAATGGCGCACAGGTAGCCCAGCCCGGTGGTGAGGATCACCCGGATGACGGCGAAGCGCAGCGGCGTGCGCGTATCGCGCAGCGCATAATATGCGGAAGAGTAAAGTCGTCCCAAGGTCTGCGCCAACAGGCCGACGGCGGAGCCGGCCAGGATGGCCCACACGTAACGGGAATTGGCGGCGCTGAAGCGGCCGGTTTGAAACAGCACCGCGGTGATGACTCCACCTAGCGCCAGAAAGGCCATGGCGGAAGGCACGATGAAAAAGGCGATCTGGCGCAGCCCGGAATCGAGGCGGCGACGCAGGTGCGCGGCCACTTCGGTCGCGCCGCCCAGCGCGCTCGACATGGCGGGCAATTCCGCCGCCGATACCGACATGCCGAACAGGCTGACCGGCAGGAGGTAAAGCGTCTGCGCATTGGTGAGGCCGGCGACCGCGCCGGTGCCCAACAGACTGGCCAGCAGCGAGTCCACATATCCGCTGATTTGCACCACGCCGCGGCTGAAGAATACCGGAACGAAATTGCGCAGCACCTCCCGCACTTGGGGCGCTCCGGCGTCGAGACTGAACCGCAGCCTGTGCGCCAGGCGCAGGACAACCGGAAGTTGCACGCCGAATTGCAAAGCGCTGCCCACCACAGATCCCCAGGCCAGGGTGACCGCGAGAGCGGCCGGCGGTTGGCGGCGGAACAGCACCAGGGCGGCGATCATGGCCAGGTTCCACACCACCGGCGCGGTATAGGAGAGAAAGAACTTGCGATGGCTGTTGAGAATCCCGAGGCACCAGGCGGAGAGCACCAGCAGCCCCGCGCCAGGGAATAGAACGCGCACGATGCGGACGGTGAGCTCGCGCTTGGCGCCGTGGAAACCGGGAGCGATGGCGTCGATCAACCAGGGCGTCGCCAGCATGCCAACCAGCACCAGCGCCGATGAAGTCAGCGCCAGAATAGAGCCGACGGCGCCTGCCACGCGGCCGGCTTCCTCTTCGTCGCCTTGGGCCAGCAGGCGTGCGTACACCGGAATGAACGATGCCGACAGCACGCCTTCGCCGAAAAGGTTCTGCAGAAAATTGGGGATGCGGAAGGCCGCGTTGAAGGCGTCGGCGGCGTCATAGAGGCCGAAATAATGCGAGAAGACGCGCTGGCGGACGAGGCCGATCAGCCGGCTGAGCAGGATGCCGGCGCCGACCAGGGAGGCGTGACGCGCGGTGGATGAGGGCTGGCTGCTCTTAGGTTGGATGGTCTCGGGCATGCGTCTCGCGCGGCCTAGACAAGCTTCTCCAGCACCGCGTCGGTCACGGCTTCGGTGGTGCTCGAGCCGCCCAGGTCCGGCGTGCGGGCTCTGCCCTCCGCCAGCACGGCGGCTACGGCGGCTTCCACTTCCCGCGCGGCGTCGCCGATTTGCAGATGGTCGAGCATCATGGCTGCGCTGAGAATGGTTGCCAGCGGGTTGACCACGCCCTTACCGGCGATATCCGGCGCCGAGCCGTGGACCGGCTCGAACATGGAAGGGAAGCGGCGCAGTGGGTCGAGATTGGCGCTGGCAGCCAGGCCCATGCTGCCGATGATAGCGGCGGAAAGATCGCTCAGAATGTCGCAAAACAGGTTCGAGCCCACCACCACGTCGAAGCTTTCTGGGCGGCGCACGAAATTCATGGCGGCGGCGTCCACCAGCAGCGATTCGGTTTCCACGTCCGGAAACTGCGCCGCCACTTCCCGAAAAGTGCGGTCCCAGAGCACCATGCTGAAGCCCTGGGCGTTGGATTTGGTGATGGATGTGACGCGCTTTTTCTTGTTGCGAGCGATGGCCAACTCGAAGGCGAAGCGGACGATCCGCTCCACGCCGCGGCGGGTGAACACGGAAGTCTGGATGGCGATTTCTTCCGGCTGGTGGTGGTAAACGAATCCGCCCACCTGCGCGTACTCGCCTTCGGTGTTCTCGCGGACCACCACGAAATCGATCTCGCCGCCCTTCGGCTTGGCGAGCGGCGACGCGACACCCGGATAGAGATACGCCGGGCGCACGTTGGCGAATTGATCGAAGGCGCGCCGGATGGGCAGCAGCAGACCGTTGAGCGTGAGGTGGTCGGGGATATCGGGGTGGCCGACGGCGCCGAGCAGAATGGCGTCGCAGGACTGCAGCAGATCGATGGCCCCGGCCGGCATCATGCGTCCCCAGCGGAAGTAGTGTTCCGCCCCCCAATCGAAATCCTGAAACGCGAAGGCAACCTGGTGTTTTTGCGCGATGCGTTCCAGCACGCGCCTGGCCTGTGGCACCACCTCCTGGCCCACGCCGTCGCCCGCAATCACCGCGATCGTGTAAGTTTTCATGGTCGGAAACTCGATTTTCGCACGCGCCCGGTTACGCCGGCCGGTCCCGGTCGAGATGAATTTCGCGGGTAGGGTAGGGAACCGCGATTCCCTCTTCGCGCAGGCGGCGGAGAATGCGCTTGCGCAACTGGTGGCGGATGCCGTATTGCTGTGAGAACTCGGCGATCTGGTAGCTGAGCGTGAAGCCCAGCGCGGATTCGCCGAAGCCGGGGTCGAGCGAGGCCGAAGGCGCCGGATCGGCCAGCAGGCCGGGAATGTCCTTGGCGCCCGCGGCGGCAATCTCGACCAGCAGCCGCTCCACTTGGTCCGGGTCGGCATCGTAAGGGACGTTGACCTGGAGCGAGGACGACATGCTCAACTGCGGCAGGTGGTAATTGGTGACAATGGCCTGGGCGAGCTTGGAGTTGGGCACGATGACCAGGTTGTTGCCCAGCGACCGGATGGCCGTGGATCGCCAGCCGATGTCCGACACGTAACCTTCCTCGCCGCTCGAGAGCTTGATGTAGTCGTTCAGCCGCATCTGCCCGGCGACCGCGATATAGAAACCGGCAAAGAGATTGGAGAGCGTGTCCTGCAGGGCCAGCGCGACGGCCAGGCCGCCCACCCCGAGCGCGGTGAGGATGGGCGTCACGTGGACGTCCTCGGCGCTCAACAGCAGCAGCAGCCCCAGCACCAGCGCCGTGAGTTCGGCCAGCGTGGTGGTGAGCGTGGTAACGGGCAGCGCGCCGGGAATCTGGCTGCCGTAGGCGCGCACCAGGTCCCCCGCCGTGCGCATCGCCATTAGGGTGAAACTGGCGATCCACAGTGCGATCAGAATTCTGGGAGCGTACTTCTCCGTAACAATGGCCGGCAGCGTCGACGACTGGATGGCCAGATGGACGGCCAGGATGAGCGCCCATATGGTCATCGGGCCGCCCAGCGCCGCGCAAAGGATGTGGCCGGGACGGCTGCCGGTGCGCTTCACCCAGGCGCGCAGGCCGCGTAGGATAAGGCTGCGCACCAGGTACGCGATGGCGAAGGTAACCACCAACACGATTCCCGGCTCGATCATCTGCCTTGGCTCACGCGCCAGAGCGCGGAATGTCTCCATGGGTTCTTACCCAGCATCACATAAAACGCATGCACGTTACAGCCCCTGCGCCCGTCATTTCTATGTGCGGTGGAGTGTGCCCATATTGGCGTTGCTGCTGGTCGGTTGCCTGGCGGCGGAAGAACTGAGCGCGTGGGAACTCTACGAATTCGGGCGGGACGCGGAAAAAAAGGGTCACATGGCGGAGGCTTACCTGCTGTACTCGGAAGCCGCCGCGCTCGAGCCGCGCAACCAAACGTACTGGTTGCGCAGCCAGGCCGTTCGTTCGCGGGCAGCCCTGGAAGCCAAGCCGGTGCCTCCGGTGTCGGCGGCGGCCGGCGATGCCAGTCTGGAGGAAGCGGGCACGCCGCTGGAGGCTGCCACCACGGCCGACTTGGCGGATGCGAGGAAAGCGCTGCCGCCCTCGGATCTGGCGGGCGGCGACCTGATCCGGGATTTCGATCTGAGTGGAGATTCGAAGAAGGTGTATACGGACGTGGCCAAGGCTTTCGGCCTGGACTGCGTCTTCGACGGCGACTACGAGCCGATGCCTGCGCTCCACTTTCACTTGGACGGCGTGGGGTACCGGGAAGCTCTGCACGGCCTTGAATTCGCCTCGGGAACCTTCATTGTTCCGCTTTCCCCCAAGCTCATTCTGGTGTCCAAAGACACGCCGCTTAAGCGAACACAAAACGAGCCGGTGGTGGCTGTGACCATTCCGTTGCCGGACGCCGGTGTGCAGCAGGACTTCACCACGCTGGTGGACGGCGTGAAACAGGCGATGGCGATTGAGAAAGTCAGTATCGATTCGCAGACGCGAACCCTGGTGTTGCGTGACCGCCTGTCGCGCGTGTTGCCGGCCAAAGCGCTGCTGGAGCAACTTCTCTACCCGCGGGCCCAGTTGATGATGGAGTTGAAGATGGTGGAAGTTAGCCGCAGCAAGACCACCACTTATGGCGTGGATTTTCCGACGATGTTCTCGCTGAATACGCTGACTACCTGGCTGGGAAACCAGGTAACTATACCGACTAACGTCAGCGGTCTGCTCTCTTTCGGCGGCGGCAAGACGCTACTGGGGATGGGAATCATGAGCGCCGCAGCGGTGACGCAAATGAGCGAAAGCTCCGGCAAGGTGCTGTGGTCCACTGAACTGCGCGGCGAAGAGCGCCAGCCCACAACCCTGCATGTGGGCAACCGCTACCCCGTGCTTACTTCGGGATATTTCGGAGAAACGGGCTCTTCGACAACCACATCCGGAACCACGGGCACTGTCCCTGGCACCGGCACTGGGGCCGGTACCGCTACGGGCGTCGGCACGTTGCAGCTGAGCAAGAACTCGGTAGCGTGGACTTACGCGTCTGCGGGCGAATCGCCGCAGGCCGTCAGTATCAATGTCACGAGCACCAATGGAGCCATCGGCTACACAGCCACCGTGGCGAGTTCCAGCCGGTGGCTGGTAGTGAACGCCGCGACA
>Ga0181520_10009608_pt1 | contig 13284 bp, 9 predicted proteins | sample PEATcosm2014_Bin_29_FD_132451 | JGI IMG/M metagenome (GOLD analysis project Ga0181520, IMG submission 132451) | Peatland microbial communities from MTU Mesocosm Facility, Houghton, MI, USA - PEATcosm2014_Bin02_30_metaG | ecosystem: Environmental > Terrestrial > Soil > Wetlands > Peat | place...
AGCCGTTCGTCTGGCGCAAACGCGAAGTCAAAGGATCGCAACTGCGCAACACTATCGTAAACTTACGCAATTAAGCACTAGGGCCTGTTAACACTGCCTCAGGCGGTGGCGACGGCGGCCAATTTTTCCCGATTCGAGGCGCGAGGAGCGCGCTGTAACCGGTTACAGAAGCGACGAGCAAGGGAGGAATGGGGAAAATTGGCCCCGTCTCTTCGGGTTGCGGGGAAAATCTGGGGTGGAAATCCGCCCATATGTTGTTGTCGCCCTTGAGCTTGGAGCGACCAAACCCTGCGGGCTCCAGCTCGTCTCCACCCCACGGACGAAGACCTGTCCGCGGGGGCCCGGTCTGGGCGGTTTTTCGTTCGCAACGCCACCGCACGAGGCAGCGTTAACAGGCCCTAATAGCACAAAAACCTGTCGGATACTCGTTCATCCATAATCCCGGCTAGGGACTTCTCGAGGCCGTCATAGTCAAGGCGACTGTGCTCAACTCGCAGTATGCCACGAGCGTCATTGCAATCGCGCAAGCTGCCGACCGTCTTGAAGGGCGTTGAGAATATAACTATGGATTGGCGCGGATTTGGTGCAACAACTGCTCCGTGAGATTCGAGAGGTTACGAAGAGGAGCAATTGCAGCTTTGCCGCCAAGTACGCTCATTTCATTATCGATTCCAGTCTCCCCATCGTTGATTGATTTGCAGAGTGGCGGCTCCCTGCTCCGACTGGGTTAGGATTTGACACCGAAGCCCGCATTTGCGAAACTCGTAACTGCTGTCGGTTGAGCGAAAAACGCTGAATCAGTGGGCAGTGCCGAAGTGGCGGAATTGGCAGACGCGCGTGGTTCAGGTCCACGTACTCGCAAGGGTGTGGGGGTTCGAGTCCCTTCTTCGGCACCAAAAGTCCCACAACGTATTGATTCAAGTGGGCTTGCAACAGGTTGAGAAGGCTTCCTAACATTTTTGCACAAAGATAGCCTTGAGGTTTCTCCAAACCAAGTACTTGGTTCCGGAGAAGAAACCTTGGCGAACCGTACAGTCCAACTTTACAAGTACACCAAGCTGCCGACCGCGTGGCGCTATTGTATGGCGGCGTTCTATCCGAACAACCGCATCAAGCGCCATGCCGTCCTGACACCGGACGGCGATCGAATTATCAAAGACGGCTACAAGCATCACTGCATTCTCGCGGCAGTATTCGGTGTGGCACGCAGACTCCAGTGTCCCTGTGCTCCATTTTGCCGTGAGCGGTCATTCCCCTGCTTGGTTGGCGTAACTTCAACATTGTGAGAAGATGATGGGCGTTCTTGGTCTTGAGATGGTTCCCTAGATGTCAACAACACTTTTGAACCGGAAGGAATAGATGTGAGCCGTGGTCGAAGCTAAGAATCAGCTATCGTTTCGAAGTTATCCACTACAAGCAGAATCTTAAACGTCCTCATACAATCTACAATCTCCTCAATCTCTCTGGGGCTGATTCCCCGCCGCTTGCGGCGAGGTCGTTGATTATCGCCCGCGTGTCGGCCAGCGGACGACCGCGCCCGCCGGGCAAACCGCAACAGCGGTTCCACAACCGCCCATTCGGCAACCGTCACCTCGCCCCGTGCCCGCTTCCATGTTTTCGCAGAATCGCCAGGGCTACCTCCTTTGTGCCGCCATCGACCCGAAAAATACAAGCGAAATTCGCCCTCAGATATTTATCGGATAGGTTTCAGCGTCCGGTTGAATTTGCCATGGCGCCGTGTATGTCGTAGATACAAATATGTCGATCCAATACTTATGCGGCCGCGATTTGAAAACAATCTTCACTCGGCGAGTGCCGTTCCAGCCTTTCTTCAAGCCGTCATCGTAGGGGGCACAGGGCGGCATTAGAATTATCTGTAGTTCGTTCAAATCGCCATGAAGATATGCCGCACACGGATTCAAAGTGGAGGTGTCATGCGAACGTTCAGTTTACTAGCCATCCTTGCCGTCGTCCTGTTACCTTTGCCGGGCCGCAACTTGGCTTACGCCGCATCGGATGGGATTCCGGTTCAATACAACCCGCGCTTGAACGCGATTTCCGGCGCCGATTTGGATCGGCGTCTACGCGCCCCGTTTGCCGAAGGCGTTGCGCATCCTAAAAGCATCTTGAACTGCGCGCAGTGGCTTGCCTCAAGAAATCGCGCGACGCGATCGTTGGAGAGTGAATCCGGCGCGCGACGCTCCGCCTTGGCAGATTGCGTGATGTTGCAGGAACTGCACAAGGCAGTTCCCGCCCACTCTTCCTACTTGCATGATCTTGCTTGGGATGAGCGGGTGCTGCCACTACTGCCGCCTCAACTTGCGATTGCCATTTCCGCCGAGTCGAAAAGCGCAGCCGAAACGGCTGCCAGTCAAGGCCACACCTGGCGGGATTTCGATCCCACTGCCACAGCCAGTCCAGGGTCAAAGGGGCCGGAAGAAATCGTAGTGTCCGGAAACGGATTCAGCGAACGGCTCGTCCTGTGGGGCCGCGGCGATTTCACCGGAGATGGATTGGAGGATCTGCTGGTTCAATCCTTCGATACTCTCACTGAGGGAAGTTACCGCAATACCCGGCTCTTCGTACTGACCCGCCGTTCCGCGAATGGGCCGCTCACGCTTATCAGTTCGCCGCTTTGATTACTTGCCGGCGGCCTTTGGCTTTGCATCGGCCGCAGCTTTTTCCAGCTGCGACTTCGTCCACGCATTGCGCGAATCAGGTATTCCGAGACGATTGCATTGCGCCGCCGCGGTTGCCCAATCCTTAGCCTTGACGGCTGCGCAGAAGGAGGGGAACTGCGAGGTGAGCTTGCCGAGGCCAAGATTGTATGCCATGTCGAAGATGGCTGCACAGGCTTCTTCCGGATAAGAGTTGAAATCGGGGAACGTCGCTGAGAGTGTAACTATAAAATTCTGTACACGGCTGTTGAGCAGTTCGTTGATGACATATTCTGGAAGATTGAGCTTGGTAAATTGTTTGTAGTAACTAGCGAACCTTCCTGCCGGTTGTTTATTAACATTATCAAAATCCGTTTTGATTTCCGCAGCAGTCGCCGGACCGGCGAGCACGGGCGGTTTAGCTTTAACGTCAGGCCGTCGGACAAAGGCCAGAGCTTGTGCCGCCGCAACGTTGGGCAGCATATTTCCAACTCCGACCGTGACGTTTCCCGCAGTATCCAGGTACATATACGGGATCGAACCCTCGAACTCCTTCAGTTTCGGCAAATAGGCAGTTTTGTTGAGCATATAAAAACCTCTGGCAATAGTATCACGACCGCGCTTCTCATCCGCGCAATCGCCTGCTAGACACGCTGCTGTTACCACGCGCCGTTGGTCAGATACTCATGAATGGAGGCGGCGGCTTTGCGTCCAGCGCCCATGGCCAGGATTACTGTAGCTCCGCCGGTAACAATGTCGCCGCCGGCGAAGACGCCGCGCTTGCTGGTGCGCAGGGTGGAAGGATCGGCGACGATGTAATTGCGCTTGGTTGTGGCCAGGTCGGGCGTGGTGCTCTGGATCAACGGATTGGCGGTGGTGCCGACGCCGATGATGGCCACGTTGGCGGGGAGGATGAACTCGGAGCCGGCAATCTCGACCGGACGGCGGCGGCCGCCGGCGTCCGGCTCGCTCAGTTCCATGCGGACGCAGCGGGCGGCGGTCAGCCAGCCCTTTTCGTCGCCGAGGAACTCAACCGGATTGGTAAGCAGGCGGAACTCGACGCCTTCCTGGCGGGCGTGCTTGACTTCCTCGGCGCGTGCAGGCATCTCGGCCTGGGAGCGGCGATAGACGAGCGTTGCCGTCCGCGCGCCCAGCCGCCGCGCGGTGCGCACCGCATCCATCGCCGTGTTGCCGCCGCCCACCACAATCACGTCGCGGTCGCGGCAGTCGTAGATGGGCTGGTCGTACTCTTCGACTTGATAGGCGCGCATGAGGTTCACGCGGGTTAAAAACTCGTTGGCGGAGTAGATGCCGTTCAGGTGCTCGCCGGGGATGCCGAGGAACTGCGGCAGGCCCGCGCCGGTGGCGACGAAGACCGCGTCGTAACGCTCGTCTTGCATCAATTCGTCGAGGGTGACGCTCTTTCCGACTACCACGTTGGTCTCGAATTCGACGCCCATGCGGCGCAAATTGTCCACCTCACCCTTGACGATGGACTTGGGCAGGCGGAACTCCGGAATGCCGTAGACCAGAACGCCGCCCAGCTCGTGGAGGGCCTCGAAGACGCGAACGCGATGGCCCTTCTGAATGAGGTCTCCGGCGGCACTGAGGCCGGCGGGACCGCTGCCGACGATAGCTACGCTCTTGCCCGTGGGCGGCGCGTTGACGGGAAGGCCAAGTTGGCCGCTCTCGCGCTCGAAGTCTGCGACAAATCGCTCGAGGTTGCCGATGGCCAGGGGCGCGCCTTTTTTGCCCAGCACACAGCCGCCCTCGCACTGATTCTCCTGCGGGCAGACGCGGCCGGTGATGGCCGGCAGCGCATTGTCCTCGCGCATCTTGGCGGCCGCGGCCAGGTATTCGCCCGCATAGATGAGGGCCACCACGTCTTTGATCTTCACGCCCACAGGGCAATCGACGACGCAGGCGGGCTTGGCGCAGGCCAGGCAGCGAGTGGCTTCTGCGATGGCCTCCAGCACGGGCAGGCCGAGATTGACCTCTTCAAAGTTGCGGCTGCGCGCCTGGGCATCCAACTCCGGCATATGGCGGCGCAGCAGCTTCATGCGCTCCTTGAGGGGGAGAATGTTCATGGCGGAGTTGGGGAGCGGGGCTTTCTCAGGCATGGCGCGTCTCCCCGGTCAATTCTTCGCGCAGCGCGGCCACTTCCCGGTCCTTGTTTTCCTGGAATCGCTTGAGCGACTGGCACTCCTTCTCGCGATAGATGGCGTTGCGCTGCATGAGCACCTCGAAGTTCACTTGCGAGGCATCGAACTCCGGGCCGTCCACGCAGGCGAACTTGCTTTGATCGCCCAAGAGCACGCGGCAGCCGCCGCACATTCCCGTGCCGTCCACCATGATGGAGTTGAGGCTGACCATGGTCTTGATTCCCAGCGGCTTGGTCGCCTGGGCGACGGCGCGCATCATGGGCACCGGACCGACGGCGAGAACGAAATCGATCTTGCGCCCGGCCGCGATCAGGTCGTTCAGCTTCTTGGTGACCAAGCCTTTCTCGCCGGAGCTGCCGTCGTCGGTCATGATGTAGGTCTCGTCGCTTGCTTGGCGGACTTCGTCCTCGAAGACGACCATTTCCGCGTTGCGCGCGCCTTCGATGAAGACGACACGATTGCCGGCCTGTTTGAGGGCGTTGGCGGTGGGCAGAGCCATCGCCGTGCCCACGCTGCCAGCCAGGATCACGACGGTGCCGTAGTTTTCGATCTCCGAGGGACGGCCGAGCGGGCCGACAATGTCCAGAATGGCATCGCCCGTCTCCAGGCAATTGAGCAGCGAGGTGGTCTTGCCGATGGCCTGGGCGACGATGGTCACGGTGCCGGCCTCGGGGTCGGAGCACTTGATGGTAAGCGGGATGCGCTCACCCTTCTCATGCAGGCGGAGAATGAGGAACTGCCCCGGCCTCTGCTTGCGGGCAATGCGCGGCGCCTCAATCACAAACTGCTTGATATTGAGGCCGACGGCGCGGGCTTCCACAATCTTATACATAAACGACGACTCCGATTCCACTGGGTTGTTCGCAATTTGCCTCGGCGCGGCTGGGAAGGCCGGAGGCATCGCAGGCCCATTTATGCCAGTATCCAGCTATCTCAGGTCTTCAAAATCGAGGCCTGGGCCACCCGCCGCGAGTCACTGCCAGAATGAGGCGCCTTTGGCAATCCAGAGTGAAACGCGATCTGCAACGTCGAAGAAATCGCGATCCGGGTAGCTATAACCCGTAATCTCGTCGAAGAAGGTTTTGGTATCCCACAGATCCATATGCCCTAAAGCACGTGTCCCATCAGCGTTCTGCCCAAAACAACTGATGTCAAAGAGAATGATGCCTTTATCGTTCCTGAAAGGCTGGCGCGAAACAGGCCTTCCCTTCACATTGATATTCGGCTGCCCAAAGGTGGTCGTCAAAAAGAACCGCATCTCCTGCACGGCAAATGCGTAGTGGAGATGATCCGCTCCGGGCGCTGTTCTAAGCCCCTTGAATTTCGCGGGGATGTGTACGCCGGAATAGTTGAGTGCTCTGCTCATGCGAATCGTGCAGGTGTCGCCGTGAGCCCCTCCCAGCCATTGGTCTCTTGGAGGGCTGTTTGTGTCATCGATACTGCCGCCAATCTTCCGCTTGAGAGCGACAACATTTCGATCGTTGGGATAGTTTTTGAGCAGCAAATCAAAACTTGGAACCTGCATGAGTTCTCCTATCGGGGCAGTCTATTCGCCTCAAACAGAATATCGTCGATGTGAACCGGTATCCTGGCACCATTGAGCCGATCGTCTTTTTCGATGTCGATACGGCTGATCTCGATGAGATTCAGGCTGAAACCGTGGGCATGAAACGCCTGCGCCAGTGGCGCCGCAACATTATTGTTATTGAATACTGTTACAATAACGTCCCCTAGCCGTCCATGCAGCGGTCTTCCTCGCGAGGCATCCCACATTTTGGACTTTATAAGCGCCTGTCCCAGGACTGGAAATAGTGATTCCCTGCCACCGCCAAAACCCAAATCTAGACGGGTTATGTCCGGGTGGTCTTGAAACAATCGACCTAATAGAACATTGAGGAGCTGACCTTGGATTTCGAGAGGCACAATGCTTTTTTTGTCGATTGGCTCCGCATCGAAAATCAGGGTTGGGGTTGGTCCCAAGTCTTTCAGATAAAAGTTGATCGTTGCCACAACCCCGCTTCCTCTTTCCTCGTAGCTCTGTTTGTGTAAACGAATCAGATCATTCCCGTTGGAATCGGTGCCGGGGTGCATTGGCGCCGTAACCTGCGCCCCGAGGCTGCTGGCCCCAAAGAACAATGAGAAGGCGGTCAGCAACGCTTGCACATAAAGTCTTCGATAGGTGGTTGCAAAGACTTTGCTCAAAACGGACGGTTCTCCTTCACGCTCGGACCACACTGCCATTTTAACTCTCCTCGCCGGGAACTGCGCAGTTCAAGTTCAGCGAATCTCACTTGGCAACGGATTGGTATTGTCCGGAATCTTCCCTTTTCGACAGCTGCGGGTGGCCTACGCCCGACCATCCAAACATGGATTATTCAGAAGCGGGGAGGGGCGTCGTGTGATGTGGGTCACCGGGGGAAGCGAAACCGGATCCGGCTTTACTCTCGACTTTTTCGGTTTCGAGAATTGACCGCTATAATTCCCGCATCTTTTCAAGGGGCAAACGATGCAAGCTAACCCACAAACTCTCGATGCGCTGTTCAATCCACAAATCGGATATGCGGTCCCGAAAGCAAGATCAGCGAAAGAGCGATGATTCCGGATATCCAGCACCGTCGATGCCCAGGACAAGGTACGCGACTACTTCGCCGTCTCACGGCTTGCTGAAATCGATCGTTTTCCTTCCTGAGTTGCAGGAGGCTCCTCCCGCGCCGGCTCAACCCGCACTCTGCCGATGCGCCGGCCGTCCATTTCGACGACAGTGAGGCGGCGGCCCTCGAACTCGACGCTCTCGCCGGCTTTGGGAATATGGCCGAGGCGCATGAGCAGAAAACCGGCCAGCGTCTCGACGCCGCCCTCGCGGGGCAGCAGCCATTGGGTCTGGGTTTCCAGGTCGCGTAGGTTCACGCCGCCGTCCAGCAGCAGCGCGCCGGCGGCGGTGGTCAGCAGCGGGCGCGCCGGATCGTCGAACTCGTCTTCCAACTCGCCGGTAAGCTGCTCGATTGCATCCTCGGCGGTGACCAAGCCCACCGTAGAGCCGTATTCGTCCACCACAATGGCGATATGGCGGCGGCGCTGCTGAAAGTCGCGCAGCAGGTCGAGGACGGTCTTGGTCTCCGGCACCACCAGGACGTCGCGCATCACCTGGACCAGTTTCAGTTCCACAAACGGAGCGCCGGCGGTGCGGAGTTTGGTGCCATCCCAGGTCCCAAAATCGGGACCTGGGGCACCCGCGGGACGTTGGCCCTGGGCCGAAGGACGAAAGAACATCAGCCGCGCCAAGTCCTTCGAGTAGACCACGCCCACAATATGCTCCGGCCCGCGCGTCTCGTCGTAGACCGGAACCCGCGAGTGCTGCCGGTCGATGACTTCGGCGCTGGCCGCCTCGATGGAGAGATTCGAGGGCAGCGAGAAGATCTGTTGCCGCGGAGTCATGATCTCGCGCACCGGCAGATCGTCGATCTCCAGGGTTCGGTGGATGAGCGTCTCCTGAAACTGCGGCAGCAGGCCCATGCGCCGCGCGGCGGTGGCGATCAACTTCAGTTCCTCCGGCGAATGCACTTGGGCGCGCTCGGTCATGGGAATATCGAAGCCGCGCAGCACGATGGCCGCCGAGCCTTTGAGCAAACGCACTGCCGGACGGGCGATTGCAATAAACAGCAGCATCGGCGGCGCCACGGCCACGGCCAGCGCCTCGGCCCGCCGCAAGGCCAGCGACTTGGGCACCAGTTCGCCCACCACCACGTGGAAATAGGTGATGATGGCGAAGCCCAACGAAACGGCGGCTACGTGGGCGTAGATGCGCGCGTGCGGCATTGCACCGAACCAGTCGAAGAGAATCCCCGCCGCCAGCGGTTCGCCGATCCAGCCCAACGCCAGCGAGCAGAGCGTCACACCCAGTTGCACGGCGGGCAGAAAGTCGTCCAGGTCCTGTTGCAGGCGGCGCACCGCTCTCGCTCCTGGAACCCCCGCTGCCAGCATCCGCTCGATGCGCGTATCGCGGATCGAGACCAGGGCGAACTCTGCGGCCACAAAGAAGGCGTTGGCCAGAATCAGCAAGGCGACGGCGACGAATTGCAGCAGAGGCAGACCGTGCATCTCGCTGTGAGGATAGCATTTTGCGGGGATGGGAAGGATGAAGGCGGCCGGAGGAGAATTCCCTGCAAAGTTCGCATCCCATCCACAATCCCGCGCTTCCCGCTTGCTATCATCGTCTCAGGCTCCCGGCGCAATCCAATCCGGGATCTCCCGCCGAGGTTTCGTGCCGATGAATTCCGCTCCCCAGGCCGCTGTTCAGGCAGAGCTAACGGTTCCCTCAGCGGAGAACGACGCGCACGGCCACGGGCACATTTACGCGCCCAGCCCCGGCGCCACCGCCACGCTCATCCAGGACCTCCGCGAGCTATTCAAAGTCAAGGTCGTGACTCTCGTCCTGGTCACCGGCTGGGGCGGCTTTTACTTGGGGTCCATGCAGTCCGGCATCGCCACCTTTCAGCGCGGCCTGCTCGATGCGCTGCTCGGCATCGGCCTGGTTTCGGCCGGGGCGGGCGCGCTCAACGAGGCGCTTGAGCGCAAGATCGACGCCCGCATGAAGCGCACCGCCGACCGCCCCCTGGCGGCCGGCCGCTTTTCGCTCCCCCAGGGAATTCTCGCCGGCCTGGCCGCGTTGGCCCTCGGCTCCTGGTGGCTGCTGCTTTACACCAACCTGCTCACCCTGGCCCTGGCGCTGCTCACCGCTTTCGCCTACGTGGCCATCTATACCCCGCTCAAGCGCTTCACCTCGCTGGCCACCTTCATCGGCGCATTCCCCGGCGCCATGGGTCCGCTGCTCGGCTGGACCGCCGCCCGCGCCCGCATCGAGGCTCCGGCGCTGGCTCTGTTCGCCATTCTTTTCGTTTGGCAGTTTCCCCACTTCATGTCCATCGCCTGGCTCTACCGCGACGACTACGCCCGCGCCGGCATCAAGATGCTGCCCGTCGTCCACCCCGACGGCCGCTCCACCGTCGCCCAAGCCCTCTTCTTCGCCGTCCTCATGATTCCCGTCAGCCTCGCGCCCTGGCGGCTGGGAGTGGCCGCTCCGCTCTACGCCGCGCTGGCCGCCGCGCTCGGCCTGCTCTACCTCGCCTACACTATTCGCTTTGCCCGCATTCTGCGCGTAAAGGATGAAGACGAAAGCCGCCGCCTAGCCCGCGACCTGCTCAAAGTCAGCGTTCTCTATCTGCCTCTGCTCTTCACTGCGCTCATGCTCTGCGCAAAAGCCAAACGTTAGGAAGTTATGACCGCCTCAGCCCCATCCGCAAATACCCGCCCCGCCATCGCCGTCATCCTGGCCATCAGCGCCTCGGCCACGGCCTTTCTCTTCTGGCTGATCTACGTCCATCCCCCCGCCGACGCCGCCGGCGACCTCCTGGGTTTTCTGCCCGCGCTCAATGCCTTGCTCAACGGCCTCAGCGCCTGTGCCCTGCTCCTCGGCTACACCTTCATCCGCGGACGGCGCATCCCAGCCCACCGCGCCGCCATGCTCGCCGCCTTCGCCTTCTCCACGCTGTTTCTGGTCAGTTACATCCTCCACCATGCCCTGCACGGCGACGTGCGCTACCCGGCCCACGCCGCTCTGCGCTCGGTCTATATTCCTCTATTGGCCAGCCACATCCTGCTGGCCATCGTCGCCTTGCCTATGGTGTTAGTCACCTTCTTTTTCGCGCTTACCGGCCGGATTCCCCAGCACCGCAAGCTGGCCCGCTGGACCTTGCCCCTCTGGCTCTACGTCTCGGTCACCGGCGTGGTCACCTACATCATGCTGCGTCTTGCGCAAGGATAGGAACGGTTCGCGCCTCGCCGAAAAGCCCCGAGTTTTCGTACCCGGACGGCCAAAGCGCGCCGCACGATCCTTGAACTGTCTCACTCCCGAACACCCTCTAGTAACTCAAATCGGTTTTCCATAATTCTCCAAACTTGCTCGACATGCGAACCAAGAAGGATATACACTTCTCACGTACCTTTTATCTTAGTCAGAGTCAACGCGAAATGCGCTCCCCTTCGGTGCGCCCTCCCAACCCGAAAGAACGAATCCGGAATATGGATTCAGGAGAAAGAAGATGAAGAATTCAGACTTGGACTCATCGTCCGCTTTGCAGTTGCCTTCGCGCCCAGCCTCCAGACACCTAACCGCAAGTTCGCTTCCAACCCTCTTCCTGCTCTTCGCCTTTGCCCTGCCCGCCCATTCCCAAACCACAGCTCCGGGCGAATGGACCTGGATGGGAGGAAGCAGCACTGTCCCAAATAGCACATCCGGCATTTACGGAACGCTTGGAGTCCCCGCAAGCGAAAACTCTCCCGGAGGAAGGGACAAGGCAAACACTTGGACCGATGGCAGCGGCAATCTCTGGCTCTTTGGAGGGATAGGATTCGACGGCTCCGGAAACCAGGGCGATCTCAACGACCTATGGGAGTTCAATCCCGCCACTGGCCTTTGGACATGGGTGAGCGGCGGCACTGAAATCGCACAAACTGGAGTCTATGGCTCACTTGGATCGCCTGCCGCCGGAAGCGTTCCGGGAAGTCGCTACGGCTGCGTCGCCTGGACGGACAGCGACGGCAACTTATGGCTCTTCGGCGGAGCGGGCAGCGACGCCTACGGAAACGATATCGAACTCAACGACCTTTGGGAGTTCAATCCCGTCACGAACCTTTGGGGATGGATGGGCGGCGACAGCGCGACTGACATGGCCGGCATTTACGGCGCGCTGGGGACGCCACTTTCGGGAAATCTCCCCGGCGGACGCCATGATGCCTCAAGTTGGACAGATAGCAGCGGCAATCTCTGGCTCTTTGGCGGAGCCGGCGACGATGCCAACGGAAGTTATGGATGGCTCAACGACCTTTGGGAGTTCAATCCCGCCACCGGCCTATGGGCATGGATGGGCGGAAGCGAGACGATCGGCGATGTAAGCGGAGGCCAGGCCGGCGTCTACGGCACTCTGGGAACGTCCTCTGCCGCAAACGTTCCCGGAGGACGCTACGACGCCGTCGATTGGATCGACAATGGCGGCAATCTCTGGCTCTTTGGCGGAGTCGGCTATGACGCCAACAACAATTGGGGATGGCTCAACGACCTTTGGGAGTTCAACCCCGCCACCGGGCTATGGGCATGGATAGGCGGAAGCAGTACGCTCCTGAGTGGCGGTGTGGGCCAAGCCGGCGTGTATGGCACGCTGGGAAGCTCAGCTTCCGGCAATATACCCGGAGGCCGCTACGATGCCGCCGGTTGGACCGACAATTGCGGCAATTTCTGGCTCTTTGGCGGCGACGGTTTCGATGCCAACGACCAAGCAGGCTATCTCAACGACCTTTGGACATTCAATCCCACCGCGAACCAATGGACGTGGATTGGTGGAAGCAGTTCGATCGGCGATGCAAGCGGAGGCCAGTCCGGCGTGTACGGCACTTTGGGAATCCCCGCGGCGGGAAACATTCCCGGAGGGCGTCTCGCTTCCGCAAGCTGGAAGGACAACAGCGGCAATTTCTGGTTTTTCGGAGGCGAGGGAATAACTACCGAGGGCATCTTTGGCTGGCCCAACGACCTCTGGGCCTATCAGCCCCCCATCCCCATCCCCATCATCCCTTATCTCCAGGTCAATGGCGCCGAATGGCAGGCAGGCAACACTGCTAGCGTGACGCTTGGCTCCACGGTCAACCTCGGCCCCTGGCCGGCGAGCGGCGGAAGCTGGAGTTGGACCGGCCCCAACGGATTTACTGCCACCGCCCGCGAAGTCGATGGGATTCCGCTGACATTGGGAGCCGATACCTTTGTGGCAACCTATACCGTCGGCGGAATATCAAGCACCGAGACCTTCACCATAACCGTGACCGCCTGCAGCCCCATCGTGCCGTACGTCGAGGTGAACGGCGTCTGGAACGCAACGCCGCAAAGCGCTGTCACCGTCAACTCGGGCGATTCCGTAAGCCTCGGCCCCTGGCCGGTGAGCGGCGGAAGCTGGAGCTGGAGCGGACCCAACGGATTTGCCTCCACCTCGCGCGAGATAGATGGCATCGCATTGAGCGCCGGCGACAACGCTTACACGGCGACTTACACTGCCGACGGCGTAAGTTACACCCAGGCGTTTGTCGTGACGGTCAACGCCGCCAACCCCATCGTTCCGTACGTTGAGGTGAACGGCGTCTGGAACGCAACGCCGCAAAGCGCTGTCACCGTCAACTCGGGCGATTCAGTAAACCTCGGCCCCTGGCCGGTGAGCGGCGGAAGCTGGAGCTGGACCGGGCCCAACGGATTTACCTCCACCTCGCGCGAGATAGATGGCATCGCACTGAGCGCCGGGGACAACGCTTATACGGCGACTTACACTGCCGACGGCGTAAGTTACACCCAGGCGTTTGTCGTGACGGTCAACGCCGCCAACCCCATCGTTCCGTACGTTGAGGTGAACGGCGTCTGGAACGCAACG
>Ga0181520_10009609_pt1 | contig 13283 bp, 9 predicted proteins | sample PEATcosm2014_Bin_29_FD_132451 | JGI IMG/M metagenome (GOLD analysis project Ga0181520, IMG submission 132451) | Peatland microbial communities from MTU Mesocosm Facility, Houghton, MI, USA - PEATcosm2014_Bin02_30_metaG | ecosystem: Environmental > Terrestrial > Soil > Wetlands > Peat | place...
GAACAACGGCGAGGGGAGGACGGAGTGCGGGATACATGGGCGCGGCACCTTCCAGGGAGATTGCCAACAGATACGGATTCTGTCACGACGGGGCGAAGAACGTCCACTGAGGTTGAAGGCGATCCCCACGCGTCGACCTATTGAGAGAGGCGAATCGATCATAGTCGCGCACAAAGCGCGAGGCGCGCAGTCTTCAAGTGATTTTTCTGCGACCCTGGTGACGGTAGAGAGGAGCGCAGTGCGCGCTCCCCTATGCCGGAAGTTGATTTGCGTATTAATGCGGTAAGACGAGCAAGTCGGCTGCAAGCAGTTTTTCCGTGAGCCGGTCCAGGGCCAAAGGGACTCTGTAACCAATGGTCCTCATGCCCAGGCCAAGTATGGTTGCGGTTTCTTCCTGCGTGTAGTCCTGAAGCACGACCCGGCTCAGGAGTTCCCGATCAAGACTACTGAGCTGACTCAGGCAGTTCTCAATATCGAGGACGAAAATGACTGCGTCTTCGAAGGTTCGAATGGGACGACTGGAGGCCCAACCGCGCCCAACGGGATCGCCCAGAATCGAAGGCGCCCTGCCCACCTGCGTGGACGCGTAAAGATAACGCCGCAGCAAGCTCTCCGTGTGTTTCCTGTAGAACGCAAGGTTGGCGGGAGGCCTGTAGCCGTGCTTCTCAAGCCCTAATTGCTGCCGCTCCGCGGTTTGTCGTTTCGATTTCCTTTGCTCGATTTGCCCGGCTGCCTCGGCGGCGCTGGGTTCCCATTCCATCGGCAACTGAAAGGCTGCGCTCATTGCACACCCCCTGTTGCCTCATCCACCGCCCAAACTCTGGAAAGTTGCGTGAGGCGCGGACGCCCGCGCGGCCTGCGACTTCCCGGCGATGGAAAATCTCTCAGTTTGGATTCACATTCGCTGCAGTAAGCAGTCCCTTGAGCCTGGGCCCGAAACCAAAGGCAACCACACCCTTCGCAAATCTTCAATTGCACGCGCACTTCCATGACCGATTCTCCGCATATCTTTCTTCTCCCGACGGAATTTTGTAATGCGTGTTGTTCCCCGGGGTGTAGAGAACCAGGCCGGACAACTCAGGTTTCTCGTGTTCTGATGGGGGATTGCCGCCTGGGTTCTCGTGTTTTCTGTCATGACCATCGGCGCGCAGATCCTGGAATTTCCTTGAATGACCTTTCTTCGGCGCCCTTATAAGGCGCTCCGGTGTGGGAACGGAGATGCCGGCAAATTAAACTCCTCCGGCAACGCTCAATCGCTCTCGCAAGAGGCAGAGTTCTGCCTCCCCCTAAGCTGATGGCGACAAAGCGTTTCCCAAAAGATTCCCACAAGTCAATGCATTATTTAGTAAGGCCAATGTAGGTTCATGCTTCCTTTGCGTCAATGCTGGACTACCACTTTCCGGTCATTGCCTTCAAAATCTGCGACGAGACGCTCAGAATTAAGGCAGATAAGTCCAAATAACTTTTCCCTGAGCAATGAGATGATGTTTTGTTTCATTGCTGGTGGCGAATTTTCCACAAATGAACTTTACACAGATGCACGAACGCCTTCGCCTGGAGCTGCTGCGCAGAATACAGCGGGGGACGGTCAGCGTCTCGCTGCTCGGTCGCCAGACCGGATTTGGACAGGCTCATCTATCCAATTTTCTGCACAGACGGAGACAACTCTCTCTCGAGGCCATGGATCGCATCCTGACCGCACAGCATCTTACGGTCGCCGACTTGCTGCCCTCCGCTCAGCAGTTGGAACCCGGACCCAGGGGCGATGGCGTCTGCGCGGTCCCAGTTGTTTCGCACGCTGTGGCGCTTTTCGAGCCTGTGATCCGGCCATCTGCCATTCAGTCACTCCTGTACCTGCCTGCTGTTGCGGTCGAATCGGTTCATTCGCGTGCATCGGGCACCCGCCGCGCATGGGAGCGATTCGTTGCGGTTCGCGTGCCTGCGGTCGACGCTCCGGCGATGGATCCACTGCTACTACCAGAGGCGATAACACTCATTGACCGGCACTATAATTCGCTGCTGGCTTACCGGCCAGATCGCGCGAATCTGTACGCGGTTCGGGACGGCGCGCACCTGAAGTTCCGATACGCGGATTTTCTTGCCAGCCGTCTTGTGCAGCGTCCCCACAACCTGGCCTTTCCCGTGGACCTGATCGATGTGGAACCCGGAGAATCTCCCAACGAACTGCTGGTGGGAAGGATTGCGCTGATTTTGAATGAGCTATGAGTAACGGTCCGCGCGAATACACAAAGAGGTCGAGGCCGGGCGTTTCCGCTTCAATTTGAGGGGGACTTTGCGTTGGCCAGATCGCTTTCGGCTTCAGCAATGTCCTCAGGTCGCCCGAGGTCGCGCCAGTAGGATTCGTCGGCGCGAAAGGCGAGGATCGCTTCACCCTGAGCGGCGAGGTGCAGATAGGCGGGAATGATGGAAAAGGTGCCTTCCTCTGAAAGATTGGCGAAGATGCGCGGTGAAAGGACGTGAATTCCAGAGAAGGCTAACGCGTGAAACTCTTGCGCGGGGGGGGGCCACTCGATTTCTGCGTCGCGACCGGCGCGGCGGCCGCAGAGCTGGCCCTGCTGGTTGAATAACAAGGGCCGCGAAGTGTCGCGCTGCTGAACGGCCAGGGTGGCGAGCGCGTTGTGCTCGGTGTGGAAGCGTACCATGCGGGCCAGGTCGATGGTGCTGAGAACATCGACGTTATGAACGAGAAAGGGTTGGTTTTTGCTCCCGCCGTCTTCAAGAAAGAACCATGAGGCCTTCTCGATGCCGCCGCCGGTATCGAGCAGGACCTCCTCGCGAGAAACAACAATGCGCATGCCAAAGTTGTGGTTGGCCTGAAGGTAATCGACGATGCTGTCGGCGAAATGGTGAACATTGACAATGACCTCGTTGACGCCGAAAGAGCGCAGACGGCTGAGGGTGATCTCGAGCAACGTGCGGCCGGCAACCGTGACCAACGCTTTGGGGCGGTCATCGGTGAGCGGATGCAGACGCGTGCCCAGTCCGGCTGCAAGAACCATCGCCTTCATTTAAGCGGCCTCTCCAGACATACCCAACTTTTCAAGCTCGATGTGACGGACGACGACTTCGACGCCAGCGGTGCTGTGCAAATGTTTTGCCAACTGCTCCGCCAGATAAACCGAGCGGTGCTGACCGCCGGTACAGCCAAAAGAAACCATCAAACTGGTGAAGCCGCGCTGACGGTAACTCGCCGCGCTGGCATCGACCAGCGAGACCGCATGAGAAAGAAACTCGTGGACGCTCTCGTGCCGGTCAAGATATTCGATCACGGACGAGTCACGGCCAGTCAGCGAACGAAATTGCTCTTCACGACCGGGGTTGGGAAGGCTGCGGGCATCGAAGACGAATCCGCCTCCGTTGCCTGATTCATCGAGGGGCATGGAGTGGTGGAAGGAGAAACTAAAGATTTGGACGGTGAGGCCGGTGGCGGGCGCGGCGTTGTGCTGGAGTTTGTCGCTGGATGACGTTCTTTCGAGCGCATCGAGAAGCGCCGGTAGCGCGATGGGCAGCTTGACGTTTTCCGCAAGCCAGCGCAGGTTCTTCAGCGCGTAAGGAACGCTTTGCAGGAAATGTGCCTTGCGCTCATAGAATCCGCGGAAACCGTACGCGCCCAACGCCTGCAGGATGCGGACATAGACGAAGGCGTAGTAGTGCTCCATGAATCCGTCGCGTTCGGGATCGATGAATCCGGCCAGACCGTCAAGATAGTGCTCGAGCAGATCGTGGCGCAGGGCAGGCGGCAGATCGGCCTTGCCGTCGTACAAGAGCGACGCGACGTCGTATTGCAGCGCGCCCTTGCGGCCGCCCTGGTAGTCGAGAAACCAGGGTTGGCCGTCGCGCAGCATGATGTTGCGCGACTGAAAATCGCGATAGAGAAAGTAGTCGTGATCGGCGCCAAGCAGAAATTTGGTCAGGCGCGTGAAATCGAGCTCGAGAGCCTGCTCATTGAAGGGGATGCCGGCCAGGCGGAGAAAGTAGTACTTGAAGTAGTTCAGATCCCAGGCGATGGATTGGCGGTCGAAACTCGCGCGCGGATAGCAGACCTTGTAATTGAGATCGCGGCCAGCTTCGACCTGAAAGCGCGGCAGAATAGAGACGACTTTGCGGTAAGCCTCGACGACAGGCGGAGCGATCGTGTCGCCGGAACGATTGGCGCTGAGAAATTCAAAGAGCGTAGTGTCGCCCAGGTCTTCTTCGAGGTATGCACCGCGATTCAAATCCTCCGCATAAATCTGCGGCACTCGTAAGCCATGACGGCGAAAATGGCGGGAGAACTCGAGGAAAGCAACATTCTCCTCGCGCACCGAGTAGAGAATCCCAATTGCGCTCTTTCCGTCGCCGGTGAGGCGGACAATCATGCGGCCCGAGCCGCCGAGCTGGCCCTGGAGCGGCTGAACGCGCTTTGGCGACGACTGAAAGTGCTGCTCGAAGAGCCGTTTGAGAACTTCCATGAGGGTCGACAATGCTGCTTACGATGCTTCGACAAAGATAGTCACGCGGTGAAACGGATGCAAGGCGAACTGCTCCTCGAGTAGGGTTATCCCGCCTGGTGACCTGTATCCACGCCGTCAAAGCGCGTAAAGGCTGAGTTCCAGTGCATCTGAACGATGCCGGTGGGGCCGTTGCGCTGCTTGGCGATGATGATTTCCGCCTTGGATTTGTCGGCATCGGCCATATTCTCGTCGCGGTTGTAATAACTCTCGCGGTGAATGAAAGCAACGACGTCGGCGTCCTGCTCAATGGAGCCCGATTCACGCAGGTCGCTTAACATGGGCCGCTTGTCGTCGCGTTTTTCGTTGCTGCGCGAGAGCTGGGAGAGCGCGATGACGGGGACCTGGAGCTCCTTGGCCATGGCTTTGAGGCCGCGCGAGATGGCCGAGACTTCCTGCACGCGGTTTTCGAAGCCTTTGCGACTGGCGCCCGGCAACGTAGCAGACATGAGCTGGAGATAGTCAACCATGACCAGGTCGAGCCCGCCGGCATTCTGCTTGAGGCGACGCGCCTTGGCACGCATTTCGGACACGGTGGCTCCCGCAGAGTCGTCGATGAAGATATGCGTCTCCAATAGCTGGCTCAATGCGGCCTGCAATTTCTCCTGCTCGACGCGCCCGAAGAATCCCTTCTGGATTTTTTGCTGATCCACGCTCGCCTGAGACGCCAACATGCGGCGAAGTAGGGATTCGCGGCTCATTTCCAGGCTGAAGATGGCCACTACGGAACCGTGGCGCAGGGCGGCGTTTTCCGCGATGTTGATGGCGAGCGCGGTTTTGCCCATGGAGGGCCGAGCCGCGATGATAATGAGCTCGCCTTTTTGCAGTCCGCTGGTCATGCGATCGAAATCAGTAAAGCCCGTGGCCAGGCCGCTGACTTCCCGGCTTTGCTTGTAGAGATTGTCGATGGAGCCGAAGGAGTCGCGGATGATGATTTCAATGGGCTGCAGGCCCTGATTGAGACTGCCTTGGCTTACGTCCAGCAGTTGAGACTCGGTCTCATCGAGAACGCCAATGGCGTCCTGGCTCTGGTCGGCGGCCTTGGCGATGGCGGCCGAGCAGATGCCCATGAGCCGGCGCAACATGCTCTTGTCTTTGACGATGCGGATGTAATCCTCAATGACGGGACGGCGCGGCAAACCCTCAGTGAGCGACGCGAGGTAGGCTACGCCACCAACGGACTCGACTTCCTTGTAGCGCGCCAACTCGTTGGAAAGAGTCACGATGTCCACCGTGCGGCCGGTATCGATCAATTCGGTCATGCGCAGGAAGATACGCCGGTGGGAGTCGAGCGAGAAGTCATCAGACTTCAGCGATTCGGCAGCCTCGGCATGGGCGGCATTGTCGAGCAGGATCGCGCCCAGGATGGTCTTTTCCGCGTCGAGATTCGCGGGCAAGCCGGCTTCGAGAGTGAGGTCGGGGACGGTGGCCATATCGGTGGTAGTTGGACTCCCCCCCGGCCGAGAGCCGAGAGGAGTTTCTCTGAGTTTGAGGCTTCCGGGTTCCGACGGCAAGCTCTAACGGCTGTGAGAAAGACGGAAAGTATCTGGAAACCTTGGAAATGAATTCCTTCGGGCCGTGGGCTGTGCGCTGGATCTCAACCTACGATGCGTTGAGCCGCGCGAAGATCGTATCGAAATTGCCAGTTTCGGCGGCGAAGCGGAGGGTCTTTACATTTTCGACGCAGATTTCCGGCGGAGTCGGCTGAGTCTTGAGGATCTCCATGGCCTCGGCGATGAATTTATCGAGCGGCATGGCGCGCGGGTTGTTGAAGCCGTCCATCAAGTGCGTGGCGACGTATGGCGGAATCAACTCGATGACCTCGACGCTCGTGTCGCGGAGCTGGGCACGCAACGAAAGCGTGTAGGAGTGGAGGGCGGCCTTGGTGGCGCAGTAGGTGGGCGTGCGCGCCATGGGCAGAAATGCCAAGCCCGACGAGACGTTGATGATAGTGGCGTGCGGCTGTTTTTGAAGATGCGGCAGCATTGCCGCGGTCAGGCGGATAGGGCCAAGCAAATTGGTGGCGACAATGGCCTCCGCATCAGCCAGCCCGGGATGCTGCTCAAGAAGGTTTTCGCGGCGCATGATGCCGGCATTGTTAATAAGAACGTTGAGCGCTGGGAATTCAGCAATGGCCTGTGCGGCAAAGGCGCGGATCGACACAGGATCCTGCATGTCAACCGTTAGTGACTTCATGCCGGGATTCGCGGCGGTGGTTTCGTCGAGGGCGTGCCGCCTGCGGCCGGAGATGATGACCTGGTTACCGAGAGCGTGGAGAGACTCAGCGAGGCCGCGGCCAATGCCGGAGCCGCCGCCTGTGATGAGAATGGTGTTGGCACTTGGATTCATGAGAGAAGATGCCTCTGACAGGCATGATAGCCGGGCCGGGTGATGGGCGTGTGACAACGGCCACAGGCCGCCAGTGAGCCAAAGTGGGCCGGTGCGGTCGATCAGTTACCACCTTGGGACCGAGTGGCTCGGGAATGCTTCAAATTTCGCGCCATCCAATTGACCCATGAGGATAATGAGGCATCGATTACGAAGTTACGCCCGTTGCCGGGCAACTTAGTTTTCGACTTCGACTTATTCCGTGCGGCGCAATGCCGATAGGAGTCGAAGGAGGATGCCGCCATGGCAACCCAACGATTGGAAGTCGCTCACCTCCTGGCAGTTTCGCCATCCCCGGCCGCATCCCAACTGCAAATGGTCAGTTATGCTGCCACATTGGCGCGCGCCCGAGCGATCGTGAGCCGCGACCCTCGTGCGCAGGCAGAGTGGCATTCCGAGGCCGCAGTCAATCTTCGTCTTTTGGGAAAGGGAGTCGGTTGGGCAATCGGAATCGAAGGGGTAACGGCGTTGGGCCTGTATGCCATCTGGTTTGTGTGGCATCTTCGGCTGTAAGTCATGCAGGCATCCCAGGAGAAGAGGCCGGCCTCCACATTTGCCGGAATTTGGATGCTGCAAGGAAACAAGTGCCGTTAAGGATCTCGTGCCCGCCGGCATTCTCCTTGAGAATAACCCGATACACATTTTGTGGGATCTGGAGCAGGCAAACTGCAATTCCATCTACAAATCTGCGATGATAGGCAGATGTGCCAGCTGGGCACTTTGAACAGATAGGACCCACCGCCCAAGTGAAACCCGCAATGCGCCGCGTGGCGCTGATTTACAACCCGGCTTCAGGACAGTACTCCTCTCGGAGAAAACCGGCCGTTGGCGAGATCAAGGCTGTGCTCAGTGAAGCTGGTGTCGAGTCAGAGGCATTCGAAACCGGTGCCCCCGGCAGTGCCACAACCATTGCAAAAGAGGCAGTTCGAGACGGCTACGATACAGTGCTGGCGTGCGGAGGCGACGGGACGGTGCATGAGGCTGTGCAGAGCCTTGTGGACACCGACGTGGCGCTGGGGGTGGTCCCGCTGGGCACCGCCAACGCGCTAGCCGCGGATTTGGGATTGATTGCACCGCCGGCCAAGGTAGCGCGCATCTTGCTCGATTCGGCACGAGCACGGGTTTCAGTAGGGCGCATTCACTTTGCGGACAGAGATGGGAATCCGGGCTCACGGTATTTCGTCGTCGCGGCGGGGGTCGGCGCGGATGCACTGCTGATGTCACGACTCGATACCCGTTTGAAGCGACGCCTGGGATACGTTCTCTATCTCATTGAGGCATTTCGGATCTGGGCAACTTCGTCGTTTCCGCTGTTCGAAGCACAATTGCCGTCGAACGGAAATGGCGGCGGGCGTGTGGTAGAAGTTTCTCAATTGCTGGCAGTGCGAGTGCGCTCATTCGGGGGTGTATTACGTACGCTTGCTCCGGGCGCGAGCCTGCGCAACGGCAGCCTGAGCATGCTGGCGTTCAAGACGCAAAGCCGGCTGCAATACCTATCGTTTCTGCTCGCTGTTATTGCGGGCAGGCACACATTCAACCGCTCAGTGGAGTTGATGGATTCGCCGTCGATTGAATGCCGAGCGTTCGACGGCGCGGCGGGTCCGCTCTTTGTCGAAGCAGATGGAGAGGTCTTGGGCTGCCTGCCTGTGCGGCTCGAAGTCGTTCCGCACTCGCTTACGCTCTTGATTCCGCCGGGCGTGCAGCCGTGATGAGTTCGCGACGGATGGCTTAATCCTCGTAGAGATAGCCTTTCGCGGTTTCCTGAAAACTTCGCAGATCGTTCTGCTTCCAGCCGTCGCAGCGATTCAGCTCGCGTGCCAAAATATCCGCGACAACGGGCGAGGCATCGATGGCGGCCCGCGCATCGAGGAATAGCGCTCGCGTGCGCCGGGCGAGCACATCCTCGACCGTTCGCGCCATTTCGTAGTGCGCTGCCCAAACGACCTCGCGCAGCCGAAAGGGCAAGCGCGGGTGCAACAAGGCGTCAAGATTCGAATGTTGGGGGCTAGAGTTCTGGGTAGAAAGAGCGCGAAGCGCGGGGAGATCGGACCCATAGACACTCTCCCATGTGGAATTCGCAGAGCTTGCTTCGGAAGTCCATCCGTGAAGCTTCAATTCGAGGGTTGGGGAGGAACGTTTGGGGAGCACTGCCACCTGCGCGGCGCGATCAATCGTGTCCTGACCCATTCTGCGGTAGGTCGTCCACTTTCCGCCCGTGACGGTAATCAGTCCGGAGGCAGAAACCATGATGGCGTGATCGCGGGAGAGCTTTGAGGTCTTTACGCCACTCTTGCGGACCAACGGACGCAGACCCGACCACACACTGAGGATTTCTTCGGGCCGCGGCGCACGACCCAGGTAACGGGCGATGTGATTGCGAAGGAATTGTTTTTCCTCCGGGAGAGCCCGCGGCTCAGGCGACTTTGTGTTAACAGGTACATCCGTGGTTCCGACAAGCAATGCGCCCAGCCATGGGATGGCGAAAAGGACACGCCCGTCTTCGGTTTTGGGAATCATGAGCGCCGTATTCCCAGCGAGAAAGGTGCGGGGCAGGACGAAATGCGACCCCTGGCTGACGACCAGAAAAGAATCGCGCGGACGACCGTTGAGCGCTAGCGTTTCCTCGGCGTGAACGCCACAGGCATTGATGACTGCCTTAGCCTGAAGGTCGAAGACGGTGCCGTCTTCCCGGTCGTGGACCTGGATACCCGCGATTCTTCCGCCCCGCTCAATCAGACCTGTGGCTTCAACGTAGTTGATGGCGGTTCCGCCGAGATCCTGGAGGGTTCGCAACAGGGCGATGGCATAACGGGCGTCGTCAAACTGGCCGTCGTGATAGAGAATGCCGCCGCGAAGATGATCTTCCTTTACTCCGGGCAGCATTTCCAGCGTGGTGTTGCGGGAGAGCAACTCCGAGTGGCCCAACGACAACTTTCCTGAAAGTTGTTCATAAACCTTGAGGCCGAGGCCATAGTAAGGAAGCGAAAAATAGCTATAAGCCGGAACGACGAAGGATAGATCGTGGACCAGATGCGGCGCATTGCGTACCATGTGGCCGCGCTCGCGCAAAGCGTCAAGAACCAGCGTCAGATTCATTTGCTCCAGATAGCGGACGCCGCCGTGGACAAGCTTGGTGCTGCGGCTCGATGTCTCCTTGGCAAAATCGGCGCGTTCCACGAGCAGGGTGCGGTAGCCGCGAGCAGCAGCTTCGACGGCAGCACCCAGGCCAGTAGCCCCGCCGCCTATCACTAGCACATCCCAAGGTTGGGCAGTAGCACCCAATTGGCTGAGGATTCCCTCTCTTGCGACCACGCCTATTCCTTCCTTTCATAGCGAGTGGATGACGGAAAATAGCACGGTCGATGGCGGGCCACGAGTGGACACAAGAGGACTTGCGTCGCGAACCGAAACGCGCCTTCGATCAAGGTAGATGGCTGTTTTTCCGCCCAGGCTCTGGTCTCTCAGTGGGCGCTATCCGCGAGTCGAATCGCCGCGGACTCTTGCGCAACAGCGCCGAACCAATATTGCAAGCGTGTTGCTGCTTCCATTTTACCAGTGTGGAGTTCGGCTTCTCTGCACGGGCAGCCTGAGCGCCGCACGAAGGTAATTCGAAAACGAGCGCGGTGCGCCAGACACTTCGAAGTGACTGGCGCATCCGCATGCTTGGGTTAGTAACTGACCTTCAACGCGAACTGAATCACGCGCGGCGTAAAGGTACTGCTGATGAGGCCGCCGGTCGACGCATTCGCGCCCTGCGTGCCGCTGATGGTGGACGGCAGGTAGAGATTGGTGTGATTAAAAATGTTGTAGAACTCGGAACGGAACTCGATCTTCATGCCTTCAATGGGCGTACTGAAGGTCTTGTTGAAGTCGAGATCGGTTTGATAGAGGGGAGGAGTGCGGCCCGGGTTGCGCGACATATTGCCGAATGGCGGCTGAACAGCGCCATTGGCGTTGTCGACTGCGGGCAGCGCGACGGCCTTGTAATTGATGTACTGTATATAACCCGTGGTGGTCGAAGGCACCACGCTACGTCCTTGAGTCAGCGGCACGCCGGAGACGCGGTTGGGGCGGTAGAGGTTGACGCCCCGGTAGTTGGCCACGATCTGCGTGGAAGCGAGCTGGGCGGAGTTCGGCCCATACGTGAGGTTGAAAGGCGTTCCTGCCTGCGCCGTGTTGTCTGCGCTCACCTGCCATCCGCCCAGGACCCCATCCACGATCGGATTGAGGTGTTGACCGAATCTGCGCCCGCGCCCGAACGGCAGATCGTAAACGAGACTGGTGATGTTGGCAACCGGCAAGTTGTAGTCCGATTGCGCGTATTCGGCCTTGAGGTTATTCGCATCTTGCGGCGAAGGCGTGTTGCCTTCCAGCGACGCGCTGGCATTGTCGAGCGAGTGCTCCCAGGTAAAGCTATTGAGCAAGGTCAGCCCACCGACCATGCGCTGCTCATACCGTGCCTCCAACGCGCTGTAATTGGAATGAGCCTCGTCCAGTGCTTCCGTAATATCCGAAGGCCAGCTCGCAAAGGGACGCGAGTAAGTGTAGGTGTTCGAGCTGGCCGAGTCGATGATGTTGCGCTGATTGCCGTTCAGAAACGCCTGCAGCTTGAGGCCGTGATTGCCAACATAAGCGATGTCGACCAGGCTGTTCTTCCCTAGTTGGCGCTGCACTGCGAGATAATAATTCTCCACATAGCTATCCCGCGTATTCTTGGGCGCCCATGTGATGTTATCGGTGGCGGGATTGAAGCTCGTAACCAGCCCGGACGGGAAACCCTGGGACGCAGTCGCGTAGCAGGTTGGCGTTGTGGTTCCCGTGGCGATGATCTGGGCAGGCAGCGGCGTGGAACAGTGATTGGTTGTGGTTGGCGCAATCTGGGTAACAGCGGCGAATTGCGCCTGCGGCGCATTGATGGCGAGGATGTCACCAGAGCCGGCGCGGGTATAGTGCACATAGCCCGTGCCGAATCCGCCACGGATGGACGTATGTTGCGTGACCGCCCAGGCAAAGCCGACGCGCGGTGCAAAATCGTTGAGGTCCGGATTCATCAATGTCTTGCCGTAGACGCCGCTGCCTGTTGTGGGCGTAATACCGTTGCCCAAAGTTGCCTTGGGATTAATCGTGAGGACGGTTTGCGAGCCCGGATCCCAGTTGGAAACATAGTTGTTCAACTCGGAATAGGGTGAGCCGTATTCCCAGCGCAGACCGAGGTTGAAAGTCAGGTTAGGAGACACCTTCCAATCGTCCTGCAGGTAGGCGCTGTCGAGAGACTGGCGAAGATGGGCCTCGAAGGCAGCTGCGAGAGTGTACGCGTTGGTTGTACCGAAGAGGAAATCCGCCCAGTAAGCATCGGCAACTTTGGTGGGCGAACTGTAGGATCCGGAAAAACTAAATGAGCCGTACGGCGGGTTGTTGTCGAAGACTCCCATCCAGATATGTTCGTATTCATATCCGATCTTCAGCGAGTGCTTGCCCTTGATCCAGGTGAAGCCTGCCGAGGGATCAATCATGGCAGGATTCTGAAACTGCGGGTTCGTGGTCTGGCGGCCAAACGACGAAAAGCCGCCGCCAATGGAGACAGCGGGGAGCCCTCCCTGGAAGCTGGTCGGCAAGCTTCCGAGACCAGGAATCGGCGCACCATTCACCAGGACAGGCGCAGTTCCTTCGCCAATAGGCGTCTTGCCCGCCTTGGTCCGGGAGATACCCAGACGCAGATCGAGTAACCGGCTGGCCCCGAAGCTGCCCGTGTATCCGAGGGCGATTTGCTGGTCGAGAATGCGCTGATACCCGCCGACCTGGCCCTCCAGCGGCTCGGGAATGGTGGGGAAGTTGATGGCCGTTTCCTTATGGTCGCTGATGCGCAGAAAGTAGCGCGCAGAGGGGCTCTGCGTATAATCCAGGCGCAAGTCGCCCTTGTCTGAGTAGTCGCGGAAGGGTATCAGCACCGAGTAGTCGGCGGCATTCTGGCCGGTGGTTGCGGAGCCCGAGAGGGGCAAGCCCGTGATGTTCTTAAACGCTGCCACGATTTGAGCAGACAAGGGATCGAATGCGTTAGACGGAATGGGCGTGTTGGCGGGATAGCTGGTCCCTGTGACGGGATTGGTGACCGGTACGACAAGGTTGCCGTTCAGCTCATTCTGGGTGGGCAGAGTTAACACATACAGGGGATTGGTGATGGCCCGCAAAGCCTCATAGTCGAGAAAGAAGAACATCTTATCGCGCAGGATGGGACCGCCGAGGTTGCCGCCGAACTGATTGCGGTTCGACGTTGGCTTTCGGAACGGAACGGGCCCGTTGGTGCCGATCGTGGTGGGCTTGAAGAAGCCGGCTGCGTTGAGGTCGGTGTTACGGAGAAACTCATAAACCAGTGCATGGAATTGA
>Ga0181520_10009610_pt1 | contig 13283 bp, 6 predicted proteins | sample PEATcosm2014_Bin_29_FD_132451 | JGI IMG/M metagenome (GOLD analysis project Ga0181520, IMG submission 132451) | Peatland microbial communities from MTU Mesocosm Facility, Houghton, MI, USA - PEATcosm2014_Bin02_30_metaG | ecosystem: Environmental > Terrestrial > Soil > Wetlands > Peat | place...
AACTGGGTGTTGCTGGGCAGGACGACGGGGCGTGGCAAGCAGTCCAACAGTTATGTTCCGAACCGGTCGATCAAGGAGGTTCTCGGGTTACCGTTGACGAAGCGTTTTCGCGAGTTGCTCGGAGGCGTGGAATGAAGACCGCCCGTCGCCGCATCGACGTGAACCTGGAGGAACTGGACCGGGTTCTGGACGATGCGCGGCAGGCGCCACTGAGCGAGGCCGATCATGACAAGCTCAAAGACACACTGCATGCGATGGCGGCGCTGCTGATCCGGTCGCGCAATACGGAGAAGACCCGCGCGGTACTGGAAAAGACGGAAGGCGCAAAGCAACCGGATGACAATACGCCAGCGCCGCCCGGGCACGGGCGCAATGGCGCAGAGTCGTTCGTCGGTGCGCGGAAGGTGAATATCAAGCACCATAAGCTGACCCACGGGGACCGCTGTCCGGAGTGTGGAAGAGGCAACGTGTATGGGCAGAACGAGCCGAAGGTGCTGGTACGAGTCATCGGTCAGGCGCCGCTGGCAGCTACGGTTTACTCGCTGGAGCGGTTGCGTTGCGGTGCCTGCGGGCAGGTATTTACAGCGCAGGAGCCGGAAGGCGTGGGCGCGGACAAGTACGATGAAACGGCGGCGGCCATGATCGCCCAGCTCAAGTACGGCGCCGGGACGCCGTTCAATCGGCTGGAACAACTTGAGGGCCAGTTGGGTATCCCGCTGCCGGCGGCTACGCAGTGGGAAATCGTTGAAGAGGCCGCGCAGCCGCTCAAGCCGGCGCTGGATGAGCTGATCCGGCAGTCGGCGCAGGACGACGTGGTGCATAACGACGATACCGGCATGCGGGTGCTGACGCTGAAGCGCGATCCCAAAGACGAGCGCACGGGCGTGTTTACCAGCGGGATCGTGTCTGTCAGCCCGGAGCGGAAGATCGCGCTGTACTTCACGGGCGGCCGTCACGCTGGCGAGAACCTCGCCGAGGTGTTGAAGAAGCGCCGGGCGGAACTGCCCAGCCCGATTCAAATGTGCGATGCGCTGTCGCGCAATGTGCCGAAGCTGCCTGCAGGAGCGGAGATCCTGCTGGCCAACTGCCTCGCGCATGGACGTCGACAGTTCGTGGATGTGGCAGACAACTTCCCCGCTGAATGCCGCTATGTGCTGGAGATGCTGGGCCAGGTCTACGGTCACGATGCCAAAGCGCGTGAGCGGGGCCTGACTCCTGAAGAACGCCTGCAGCTTCATCAAGAGCACAGCAAGCCGGTGATGGATACACTGCACACGTGGCTGATGGCACAGCTTGACGAACGAAGGACGGAGCCAAACTCCGGGCTGGGCCAGGCGATTGGTTATCTGCTGCGACACTGGCAGCCCTTGACGTTGTTCCTGCGCAAAGCGGGAGCCCCGCTTGATAACAACATCGCGGAAAGGGCGTTGAAGCGCGCGGTTTTACATAGAAAGAACGCCTTGTTCTACCGCACCATGCACGGGGCTGAGGTCGGCGATCTGTTCATGAGTCTGATCCACACTTGCCAGTTGTGTGGCACGAACTCCTTCGACTACCTGGTCGAGTTGCAGCACCATGCCAAGGAACTGGCCGCTTGCCCTGCGGAATGGATGCCTTGGAATTATCGCGAGACTCTCCACTCACAGACAAAGACCCGTCCATGAAGCCCCCGGATCCGGCGACAACGGATCCGCTCCTCGGTTCAGCAGAGTTATGATGAATCCGACATGGCCGGGAGGGATAGTCTTCGGTAATGCGCGGAAAGCTTCGTCAAACGCCAGTAAAGCAAGTGTCTGGAATCATGGAATCCAGAAAAGCATCAGCCCAAAGGAAAAAGCTCGGAGGTGATCACCATAATTCTCCGAGTCGAGCAACGGCGACGAGTTGGGGGGGGCAAGTTCCGGTCGGCCTAACGGAGTGCCAAGTAATGTGCACCGCACAGACGGCTTTCAAAGACTGCTCTGCCTTCTCATGCTTCCCACATTTCTATGCGATGACTCTGAGTCCCCGAAATCATAGTCTTGCAGCGGTTGGAGTCTGATTTCTGACGCCGCTGATCTGCCCATCTACACCATTTAATATCCCGTCTTCGCCAAGTACACCATCGCATTCTGCACTTTCGCCGTGGGCACAAAGTTGGTCGAGTTGGAATTGAACACTACGTAATGGCCGTCCTCGCTGATCACCGGAAAACCGCTGGGATAAGTGCCCATCGCTTCGGGATTCCCCTGTGTCACCGCCAGCCGCACCGTGCTGGGCGCACATCCTGAGGGCGCACCCACGCAGGTGTCTCTTCCGTAGATTTCTTGCCAGCCGCCCGCGGGAAAGTTGTCGAAGGGGACCAGGTTGGTTGCAATCGAAGTGAACACCACATACCGGCCATCCCCGCTAATCGACTGCTCGTGGCTTGTCGAGTTGCCGATTGATCCGTCATTTCCAAGTGAGATCAGAATGGTGGTGGGTAGGCATCCGGCGGGGGCGTTGACGCAGGTATCTCGCCAATACACATTGCCCCAGCCGTTCACATCCTGCGATGTAAGGTTCGGCGAACCATAGCCCGTCGAGAACGAGACAAAGCGCCCGTTGTCGCTGATCGAGCCGGTCGCCAGGATATCCAAATTCCCATCGTTCGGCGTCCCGTCGCTGGATAAATCTTCCCGCGTAGTCGTCGGTGTGCAGGTCGCCGCCGCGCCCAAGCAACTATCCCGAACCCAGAACGTCTGCTGTGATCCTGCAGACGCCGTGTTGCTGGGATCTGCAAGATTGCCCGCGTAGGAAATGAAGGCCGCAAACCGTCCGTCCGGAGTAACTTGCTGATACAGACTGTTCGCGTTGCCCGGCTTACCATCGATATTCAGAGAATAGATCGAAGTGCCAGGCGTACATCCTGCAGGCGCACCGTGGCAGGTGTCGCGGACCCGTATCTGGTTGATCCCCAACGTGGCACCGGTGGAGTTGAACGAAACGAATCTGCCGTCCGGAGTAATGGTCGGGTTGGCCCCGCCCAAAAGTGTTCCGTCTGTGTCAACGGAAGCCAGAACAGTTGATGGCGTACACCCGGATGCCACTCCCATGCAGGTGTCGCGAAGATAGACGCAGCTGCTCAGTGTGTAGCAATAGTCCAGTCCCGGAAGGATGTTGGTCGCAGTTGAATCGAACGCCACATACCGCCCATCTGCGCTTACCGCCGAACCCCGGTTAGGGTATGTAGGAGTTGAACCATCGTAGGTAACCGAAACCAGCTGCGTCGACGGCGTGCAACCGGACGCGACACCGATGCAGGTGTCCCGCAGGAAAATCTCTGCCTGCTGACCGCTCGGAACCGGAGCAAGATTGGTGGCATTCGACTGGAAGGCGATAAACCTTCCCGTCTGGCTGATCGACGCCGCCACAAGGCTGTCGCCATTCGCCGCTGAACCGTCCGGTGCAATCGTGATCAGTTGAACCACCCCCGCTGCCGCTGTTGCCGGTGCGACGATCGCGAAGACGACGGTATTGGATACTACTCCGCTTGAATTGTCTTTCACAGAGATCTGCGCCGTACCCGGCGTCGCAACAAGCGACGCCGGGATCTGAGCGCTAAGCTCCTGAGCGGAATTAGGCCCTGTGGCGATATAGGTTGTCGCCAAAGGAGTTCCATTCCATTCCATCACCGATGAGTTGCTCGTGAAGTTACTTCCCAACACGGTCATCTGAAATGCTGAACTCCCAGTAACTACATAGGGCGGATCAGGTACACCGGCAATCGAAGGTGCGAGCGGTGGCGTTTGCACAACACTTGTCCCATTGCCCAATCCAGATCCACCACAGCCAGGCAACAAAAGCAAAATTGCTGGCATAAGGCTAAGACAAGAGAACATCCTCATCCTCAGTTCACCCCACCTGTAAGATAAGATCCCGACGCTATCGCTTGAAAGGCTGGCGTCGAGAAATTCGAGGTATTGAAACCGAACGATGTTGAAAGAGGGTAATCCGTCGCTACTCCGTCGATGGTCGCTGTGATAGTGATCGTTGCACCTGATACTGTCGCGGCGATAAAGGACAAGGGCGAGTTCATCTCCGCCGCCAGCGCAGTCGCAAGTGATGCTGACGTATCATTAGCGGTACCGTATGATACTGAATAGCTCAGACCGTTCACCCACACGACAACCGCACCTCCCTCCTGAATATACTCCATGCATGGTCCATGCGGATTCCCCGGGCATTCGTTGACAGAGGTTGATTGCGGGCTGCCATTGATGGTGACCGTTCCAGTTCCCGCTGCGCCAGAGGCTGTCCCTTGAAGTACAGTAATATTCTGACCACCAGCAAAGATCGTCGCCGATAGATCGTATCCTGCAGAGTTGGGCGCAGCCGTGTACTGAAACGAACCAGAGCCCGTTCCGGTCCCAGAAGCAATAGTCAGCCAGTTGGGCGCGCTCGATACTGCCGACCAGGCACATCCAGGTTGGGTGTTCACCGAAACGGTCCCAGTTGCGCCTGAGCCAGAGACGGCTATTTCGGGGCCCACAGAGAGTGAATACGAACACGCGCCGGCCTCATAGACAAGCACTGTTGCCGGAGATGCCTGACCACTGACAGTGACCACGCCCCCGAGCGGTGTATTCATTGTATTGGGCTGGACAGAAATACTGACCGTTCCATTCGACGTTCCCGCTTGTGTGTTTACAGTCAACCAGGGTTGATTGCTCACGGCAGTCCATTGACAACCTCGACTTGCAACAACACTGAAGGTCTCCGCCCCACCGCTCGCTGAGATATTCAAGACGTTCGGGCTGGCAGTTAAATTGCAGCTTGCCGTCGTCGTCTGGACTCCGAATTGCTGAAGAGCCGAGTCCATTGGGCCATGGTCCAGGTTGCTGTAGGGAGCGCCGCTGTGTGAATCAGCGTTAGGAATAGAAATCTGTGCAGCTATTGGCGTGCCACTAATCGTGGGGTAATATTGGCTGGAAGTCTGCACCGCCCCATCCGAGCCTTCACATTCAAGATTCGCGAAACTGCACCCCATCATCATGTCATAGATGCCGTCGACCGCATCCATTGATCCCATAATCACGGCATCAACGCCAATCTGCGATTCGAGGCTATTCAGGATCCCCGTAGGGCAGTTGTCGCTCTCGCTGCAATATTCAATGAGCAAAACATTCAGAACAAAATCGGCCTCGGCGGCGTCGTAAAAATACTCCACAGCATCTGCAGCTGCTTCTTCTCCGCAACCGCTCTCTGGATAGCAGGTTGAACCAAAGATCGCTGAGGTTGCCTCACGCGCGATGAGCCACCGTTGCGGAGTCAACCCAATAATTCCAGCCTTTTGGAAGCTTTCAGCCTCCGCAGGATTGTTGAGCGCCGTCAGAAAATTGCTGTTCGGAACCATGTCGTGCAAGGCGCCGACCGAATTGACAGTTTCAAAACCTCCGATGAACCCAACGCCGCTGCCACCTACTGCGGCTAAAAAACATCCCATGCTATCCAGTGGGCTTTGGCAACCCATAAAGCCTGACAATCCGTCGCCAATTGCTGTAATGGCAAGTCCCATACCTAACGGCCCATTGACAGTAACATTCGCGCCTTGATGTGGAGTATCCATTGTCACGACGCCGCGAATGGGGGTTTGGGTACCTTGCAGCTGTTGAGCTACATATCTCGAGATAAGACCGCCTGCGCTATGGCCCACCAAAATATAATTGTTCCCTTGAGCACCGAGAACTTGTTGTTGCAGGTCAGCCCCTTGCACCGCCAACCCATCCGTACCACTTGTCTTGGCTATTAGTTCTGTCCCCAACAGAAAGTCCTTGTTCATCCATGGATACATACGGGTCCAGGTACAGGGACCAGAAAGAAATCCATGTTCAAACGCAATGTTTTGAGCGCCGCCCAGTTGGTTTATCTGAGAAATGTTCGGGTTACATCCAGAGGAAGATGCTGTCAGCGAATATACGTTGGAATTGCTCAGCGGAGGAGCTTGCAGAGTCGTGGACTGAGAGGCTCGTGTCGCATCAGCCGTCGCATTGTCAAACACAGCGAGGTTGGCAAATTGCAGGGTGCGGGTGGACGAGCCATTCGAAAGCGAATGGCTAACCTGCACCTGTTGAGCGACCCAGGCCGAGCCCGATTGAGCATAACTCCAGACAACTTGCGTGCCCGCGCTTCCTTGAAGGCTCATCAAAGCAGTGTTGCCCTGCACCGAGAGTGCTGCGCCTTGGGATGAGGCTGCACCTTGGAGATTGCTGACTGCTAGCTTCCCCACCAACGATGCTCCCGGACTGGATCCCAGCATGCTCAGCGGTCCCAGAGCGTTCATGTTAGCGCTTGGCAATACCAACGGAATAGGTGCATTATTCCGATCGAAGAGTGTGATTGTCCCTTTCGCGTAGCGGATAACACTGACCGGACTGACTGACACTTTACTTGGATCGCTCGTGGTCGACGCGAAGTAAATGTTCATCACCAGGCTGCCCGACGTGTCGTATCCTGCCTCGACATGTGAAGAACGTGGTAGAGGGCTGACGTTCAGCACGTTTGTTGTCGTCTGGGTGCTGGGGTTAAAAACCGCGTTGGGCAAGGTGACTGTCCCGGCGCTTGATTCGACGAGATCGAAAACGACATGCGTATCGAGCGGATTGATCCCCGAATTCGCGGACAATGTCTGACCGGATGCAAGCGTTGCAAAAGAGATCAAGCAAAAGATGTAGGCAATGCACTTTGGCAAGCGGCCATTGCAATGTGATTGGAGCGAACAAAGACACAGGGCTTTCACGTGGTCTTCTCCTTTGATGGGTAGGTTTTGCATTCTCAAATCATGATGAGCGCAGAGTAGTGATATCCCATCAAATGTGTGAGCGAACTGACTGAAACTGTTCTCAGAACGTCTTCGATGGGGTTATTGCATCTGAAAGGGGTACGAGCGCATGTATCATATCCCGTAGAACATTCGGAGTTGGTGTTTCTGTTCCGACACACCTTATCTGAAGAACCTCGTGGCACGCAACGGCACAAAGGTATGGGTCTCTGGATCGCACCATGGTAATTGCATCGAAAAAATGAAAAATCTCCGCGATTACGTTTGGGTATCTGGTTTGATACATCACCTGTACGTATAGCGATCCGGAAAATGTGCTCTTTCAGGTCGCAGATACGATGCGCTGCTTTGAGGGATGCTCGGAACGTCACGGGGTGACAGTGAGGAATTGAGCAGGGCCTGAACTGATTGCCAGCCCGGCTCCAGAGGTTGATGAGTCAAGGTGTACATACGCCAAAGCCCGGGAAGAAGCCGAGGATGGTCTGGCATGTGCGCCCAAACCCCGGAAAGACTTACGGAAGCTTCGATAAGGAGTTTTGGCAGTCGTTCAAGGTAGTTTTGGAACCAAGTCTATCACAGAGGAAAATGGCCTGCGGAGGGTATCTAAGATGGGAACGCCGCTAGATTGTCAGCCAGAAGGTTGCGGGGAATTACGATCTCGTTGAGGCCATTGGAGACTCCAACTCCGAACGGCATCAGGAACTGAGGAACTGGCTCGAAGATACCTCCGACCCGCTCACCACCGTCGCAAAGTAGCAAAGGAATACGACGATTTTTCGACTACGCAGGCTTGCCGAAAACACACGGAGGTTGGCCACACGCTGCTTCTTGGCCATACGGCCAATGGCTGCCTTCAGCGCGAGCGGAGACAGGCGCAACTCGGCCAGCGCCTCTTCGCGAGTGAAGTGGGCGCGCCCGCGAACGAGTTGAGCATCGAGATATTGGTCGAGGCTGGCCATTCCCATATTATAAGCGAAAAGCTGCGAAATGCGTATCTTTATGAATATGAAACGGGGTGGGCTGGAAGAGCAAGTTGAGCTTGTCGTGAACACCAGTGTCGGTGTTCACGGCAAGCTCAGCCATCGCCGGGATGCCAGAGGGTGAGGCGGCTCCGAAGGCAATAGCAATACGCGCCACAAAGGATCGAGCTTGCGTCGGCGTTGAACAGCGCGTCGAAGCCAGTTATGAAATGGCATCTGGATTCATGGACGATACAAGTCCAGAGCACACCTGCAAACCCGCTTCATCTTCATTTTCCTGCGGAATGAGAAAATCATCCTTCAGAAGCGCGCCTTCAGCTAGCCCTTTCTTGCGATCCATGAGTTCATCAAGCAACTGATCGAAAGTCCTTGATATTCTCCCTGAATTGTCCTTCAGGATTGGCAAATACACCGTTACATCTTTGGACTGCCCAAGTCGGTATGCGCGATCTGTTGCTTGAGCCTCAACTGCGGGGTTCCACCATCGACCGTAGTGAATAACATGGTTTGCTTCCACGATGGTTAGACCCACACCTGCGACGAAAGGTGAAAGAATCACCACGTCAAAACCTGTTGACTTCCGAAAGTCTCCAAGAATGCTGCTCCGGGTTTCTCCTCCTGCTTTACTAAGACGGCCTGAGTGTGGAGTATCCCCGTTCACAATTCGCACAGGCTTATTGAACTCCGAACTCAAGACTCTTGCCAGTATTCGCTGCATCGCTTTATGTCGAGCAAAGATAATTGCCTTCTCGCCACCTTGGCGAATTTGATGAAGGACCGCGAGAGTTTCACGGAGCTTTGATGACTGCGTCTTGAGTTCTTGAACCGAGAAATCATCCCCATCACCATCTAAAAGCAACGGGTGTTGGTATAAACGCGCAAATCTTTGCAACAGTTCCAACCTACCCTTTGACCGTTTTGCGGCGCTTAACCCCTCGGTCAGACCTTGGTGTTTCGAGACTTCTTCCTCTGACATGACACATTCCAGCTTGCGTTCATGCTTCTTTGGTAATTCGAGCACCTCTGATTTATTTCGCCTGAGCAAGAAAGCATGGGGCTTCTGATACAGAAGTCTGGTCTTCAGGTCAGCGAACGAGTCGTCACGTCGCCTCTCGTACTCTTGTGAGAATTCCCTCGCCGATCCGAGCAATCCAGGCTGGATCGTGTCGAACAGATTCCACATATCAAGCAGTCTGTTCTCAACCGGAGTGCCCGTACAAGCAATTCTGAAATCCGGTTTCAATGCTTTCATCGCGTGGGAAATCTTGGAATTTGGAGTTTTATACTCTTGCGCCTCATCTGTGATGACGATTGACCAAAGCGATTTCCCGTTTGGGCAATAAGCAAAGCTGAACTCATAATCGCGGACAGCCTCATAGTTCGTGATTATGACTTGATTTCGCTGAATGCGCTCAAGGTTCAAAATCGGTTTCGCCACAATCTCTTCTCTGGCTTCCGCATCCTTTCGAATATATCCGCGCAGTTCTGGCCCGTATAAAGGCAGTACGTTTCCAAACACCTCTCCGTTATCCAGAAAAAACCTCTTCATCTCGTTCTGCCAAGTCTCCGTCTCTAGCAGAATGAGTGGAGCAACGATCAGAATCGGTCGGAAAGGCGGCTTCGCACGAGAGAGATCGGGAAACCGGCCGGACTCTATTGCCCAAGCAAGAAACGCGAGAATTTGAAGGGTCTTTCCAACGCCCATATCATCTGCGAGCAATACCCCCCTGCGGTCTGCAATCCTCGTGCATGTTTGCAACCACTGCACACCATCGCGCTGGTGTGCCTTGAGATCGTATTCGCTGGAAAGTGAGGTTGGTCGCTCAAAGTGGACATCTGATGTGCCGAGCCGAGCGAGTTCGGATTCGTCTATGTAATCTTGTCGAACGAACTCATCATTGGTTTCGATCAAAAGGGTCTTCTTTGTTGGCTTATCTATTTCACATTCTTCACTGCCACCAGGCTGGATAGAGCTTGACTCTGTTGCCTTCATATCTCCAAAGAGGCCAGACATCCCGCCCTCGTCCGAATTGGCCTTGGGCATTGAAACGAACTCGTATTCTCCAATTCCAATAACTCTATCACCATACGGAAGCTCGACATCTCCAGCAATGCCGTCGAAAATAGGGCCAGGGTCATTTATGAGCCTCTCCTTAAGCTCCCCGGTAACACGCTGCACTCGCTTCATTCGGTCCAAAACAATCTTCTGCTTCTCGGTAAGAACGATGCGCAGTTTTCCCATGCCTGGCCGGTCAAGGGAATAGAATCCTTCCGCATTGCTATTGCGTTCAAACACAACCCGGAAGTCCCTCTTGTCTTCTAATTCCGGGCATGTCGGAATGAAACTGAGTGAACCGTCTTGATCCTCGAACAGATCGAGTCCTATTGAAGAGGGAACGATTACATCGTTCTTGAGCAAAGTTCCGTCAAGCGTGGCATTGATCTCGATTGCCCACCGTTTGATATTTGCAAAATCCAACCAGCTTCTCTGCTGACCCTTTTCTTCCGGGGAAAGTTCATTGAACGTCTCCATCGCTTCCAGCAACGAATACATTCTCTCGTCGAGTCGATACACTTCTTGTGTAGAAGCACGTCGCAGAAAGAATCCAAAACGCTCCAGAGGCATTTGTTGAGAACCCAGGAGGAACTGATATTTGTACTTAAAGTCTGAACGGCCAATGTCGCTAAATCGATCAATCTTGAGTAGAAACGGGCTTGGCGTAGCAAAAGCGGTTGTGAGCCTGAACTCTTCAGCCTCGATGTCAGGAAAGTGTTTGTATGGAATACACACTGACTCGTGACCATTTTCAGCCAGACCCATTTCTAGCAGGGATGCACATTCATACGCTGTACGTCTTCCCGAACCATTCTCTAAAGCATCGGGCGGCCATGACTCAGGCCGCGTCCAATCGATCTTGGACGCGCACTGAACGCTCAGTTCGTCTGTTCCGGCTATCAGCGATACATCTGTTCCGAATTTCTTCAATACGAGCGTCATGGTCGAATCCCCAATTCTGAAAGTATTCTACGAGCCTTCGGTTCCCATTCCCCTCTATGGATGATTCTGGTTTCCTTGTCATTCATGCGTCTGAGGTCTGCTGTCAGGTTAAATGAATAGGAACGCAATTTTACCCCACTCGACTCGAATTCCTCTCTGGTATAGACATATGCGGCATGGCCTGTTTCACTGAACTCAATAACAACGTAGTTTTTCCCATAGCCTTCAAACACCATGAGGAATGCGCTCGTGTTCCCTCCTGTGACTCGCGAGTATGAAGGGATTGTTTTTGCCCTGCTGGCTTTAATCCTGTAAACATCTTCGTCCGACACGGCCACCTGAAAGTCCTTGATCTTCCCTTGCTTCTTTGCATACTCAAGCCAGAACTTCGCCCTTCGCCTGTTCTCGTCATTGCTCGGTACTAAGGTGTCGAAAAAGAACTGAAGAGTTTCTTTTGCAAGCCATGCAAGAAACTTCTCTTTAGCTTCCAGAGGTACGGTCCTCCAGTTTGGAGCATTCCCCGCCAAGCGCGGATCACCCAGTCGATCATCTTTATGTATGACCTCTACCAACGCCTTCTGTAGTTCTGGAATTCTTTCGGGTAATCGACAGTTAATCAAATCGCCCATAAGCGAACGATATGTGTCTGGATGTAAGTTGGGTGCCAAAAGATAGTCAAAAGCCCAATAGTCGCTGAGGGCCTCAGGCGGACTAATGTAGCTTTGTTTGTTTACCAGCCCCTTTACTGCTAGTTCCGCTGCTCGCTTATGGGCCTCCGAAACGAGTGGTGTTGAAGGATCTATGAAGTATTCGCCGCATACCTGTTTCACAGGCTTACGATCTCTAATAATCGCCTCGCCGAGGCGCTGAGATGCTTGTGTTGAGAATAGGAATAGGGACCGTCTCCACACGTCAAGCATTTTGCTCTTCCGGGGAATCCTCCCCTGCTCAAGCATATCCTGAATGAGGTTCTCCATGGCTTCTGGATTGTCCATGCTCCGCCACTTAGCGAAGTATGCTTGGACAAATCCATTAAACGTAGTTATACGTTTCAGTGCTTCCGTATTCTTCTTGAGCGCCTCAACCATCTTAGTCCTGACGGCTGTTTCAGGCGAAATGCAGAGCGCCCGCTTTTCTCGGCTGTCGAGTTTGTCAAAATCGTATTGTTCTTTCCGCCATTTAGCCCACACTTCTTCTGGATCGACTATCGATTTAGGAATTGCTACAATATCAGATTTCTTCTCAAGTTCCTCCACTGTTCGTCTCAATACGCGCAACTGACTTTGCGGATCAACGGGGCGATACACTGTTGACTCGCGGAATTCACCGAGGTCAAGTTGTAGGCGGGCAAGTGCCTCGCTAATCTGAATCACCGCGTCACCGCCGTTTCGATGTCATCTTTGTCGCTTGCCCTTACACGAATCTTGAAAATGACTCGTCGGCTTTGCTCGTCCGCTCTATCGGATGCATCCGGTCCTGGACCATCCGGTTGAACTGCCTCTTGCTCTCCTCTGCCTGTTGCAGACAACTTTTCAAGAAAGCAATCGTGTTGCTGTGGAATTGGTGCGAGATACTTTAGCGTCTCCTCAACCACTGCCATGGAGCGATCCTGACTGAGTTTTAGATTGCGATTCTGACTGTCTTCTCGGCTATATCCCCTCCATGGCTGTGTGTCTGTATGTCCTTCAACCACTATCGAGTCTATGCTCGACCGGAAATGCGGATCACATAGCACCTCTGCAAAGTCCGGCATATGTGCCTTGAGCCAGTCACTCCCGCCCTGCTGCACTGTAGATTCCTGGCTATTGAAGCGCATCAACTGGTCTGGCACGATTACGAGAATTGCGTTTCTGTCCCTTGTGTCTGGACGAATTAGTTCACTCAAGCCTTGCGGCTCCAGGTCCGTCTTCAATTTCTTGAGAAGTACATCCCTAAGAGCCGCATCCTTGCTCGCGGTATGACTGATAAATACCAGAAGCAGCAGAATGAAGATGACCATCAAAGAGGTCATCAGGTCCGTCAGCGAACTGCTCAAATGCTCGGAACTATCGCGGTCTTCCATTGGAACGCTCCACCGTCTTTGCGATCACGTCGGAAAGCTCTTCGAGCTTTTCGCCGAGATCGTCGATTTGCCCACTCAGCATGTTTGTCGCTTTTGGAAAGAGAGAGTCCCCGATTTTTACTATTGCGGTAAAGTTACTTTCGACCCTTTGGTTGTAGTCTCTAAGTCCATCACTCGTGGCCTTCATAATTCTTGCAAGCGGCTCATGCAATTTGTCCACAACGTCCTTGTATTCAGCGACGGTTCTTCTGTACTCACCAAGTTGCTGCTGATGCTGATCGTACAAAGCTTTTAGTCCACCTGAAGTCAAGAGCAACTGGTTTGCAACCTTTGCCTGGTCACCACTGATCGCTTTCAGCGAATCAGATTGCCCTGCAAGCCCCTTGCTATAGGTCTGGACGTTGAGACTAGCATCCTGCATTTGCTTGAGAGCATTTGCATTCT
>Ga0181520_10009612_pt1 | contig 13282 bp, 12 predicted proteins | sample PEATcosm2014_Bin_29_FD_132451 | JGI IMG/M metagenome (GOLD analysis project Ga0181520, IMG submission 132451) | Peatland microbial communities from MTU Mesocosm Facility, Houghton, MI, USA - PEATcosm2014_Bin02_30_metaG | ecosystem: Environmental > Terrestrial > Soil > Wetlands > Peat | place...
CGTCTACCTCCTGACCAGCGCCTTCTCCCGCAAGGCGCTGCGCTGGGACCGGGATCCGTGGGTGCGCCTCACCGTCCCGGGCTCCCGGGTCGTCGCCGAGGCGGCGGTCCACCGCGTGGCGGCGGACGACCTCGACCCGGCCGCGGAGGCGGCGGTGCTCGCCCGCTTCCCCGATGCGGGCGCCGCCACCCCCGAGGCGCTGCGCGAGCTGCTCGAGACCGGCACCCATCTGCTCTTCCGGGTGGAGGGAGAGGCGCCCGTTCGAGCTTCCGGAGGCGTTCGACCGCCCGGCTCGCCGGAGGATGGCGCGATCCGCATCCCGGGCGGCATCGCGCAACGGCTCGCCGCCGTCCGCCTCCGGATCGCCGAGGCCGCGGAGCGCGCCGGTCGCGACCCCGCCACGGTCCGGCTCATCGCGGTCACCAAGACGGTGCCCCCCGAGCGCATCGCCGAGGCGGTCGCGGCGGGGATCACCGAGATCGGTGAGAACCGGGTCCAGGAGGCCCGGCTGAAGCACGCCAGCGTGCCCCCCGGCCTCCGCTGGCACCTGATCGGTCACCTCCAGGGCAACAAGGCCGCGCTCGCCGCCCAGCTCTTCGACACCGTGCACTCCCTCGACTCCGAGAGGCTCGCGGTTGCGCTGGGCGGCCACCGCGACCCCGCCCGAGATCCGATCTCCGCCCTCGTCGAGGTCGACTTCACCGGCCTCGCGGCGAGGAGCGGGATCACGCCCGAGGGTGCCGCGACCCTGCTGGAGGCGGTGGCGGGACAGCCCGGCCTGAGCCCGGCCGGCCTCATGACCATCGCCCCCTTCGGTGACCCGCTCGCTGCCCGAGAGTGCTTCCGACGGCTCCGCGAGCTGCGCGACCGTCTCGAGGTGGAGCTTGGCCATGCCCTGCCCGAGCTGTCGATGGGCATGAGCGATGACTTCGAGGCGGCGATCGCGGAGGGGGCGACCATGGTCCGTCTCGGCCGGGTGCTCTTCGGAGAACGGGTGCCGATCGGGGTCGACCAGCCCGGCTGATCGTTATCCTTGGCCGTCAATGGCCGATTCCCCCCGTTTCGCCGCCGTCGACGGTCGCGCCGATCTCGCCGAGGGCGAGCGCACCGTCCTCGAGTTCTGGAAGCGCACCGACGTCTTCGGGCGCAGCCTCGAGCTGCGCAAGGACGGGCAGCCCTACGTCTTCTACGAGGGCCCGCCCACCGCCAACGGCAAGCCCGGCATCCACCACGCCCTCACCCGCTCCTTCAAGGATCTCTTCCCCCGCTACATGTCGATGCGCGGGTATGCGGTGGCCCGCAAGGGGGGCTGGGACACCCACGGCCTCCCGGTGGAGCTGGAGGTGGAGAAGGCCCTCAAGATCAGCGGCAAACGCCAGATCGAGGAGTTCGGCGTCGCCCGTTTCAATGAGCTCTGCCGGCAGTCGGTGCAGCGGTACATCGACGAGTGGGAGACGATGACCGAGCGGCTCGGCTTCTGGCTCGACATGAAGGACCCCTACCGCACCTACGACGGCACCTACATCGAGTCGGTGTGGTGGAGCCTCAAGCAGCTCTGGGACCGCGACCTCCTCTACCAGGGCTACAAGGTCGCCCCCTACTGCCCCCGCTGCCAGACCTCGCTCTCCTCCCACGAGCTGTCCCTCGGGTACCAGGACGACGTGGCCGATCCCTCCGTCTTCGTGAAGTTCCGCCTCACCGGCCCGCAGGACGTATCCCTGCTCGCCTGGACCACCACCCCCTGGACCCTGCCCGGCAACGTCGCCGTCGCCGTGCATCCGGACGCCACCTACGTGGAGGTGGAGAACCGGGGACAGCGGCTGATTCTCGCCCGTGACCGGCTGGAGATCCTGGACGGCGACTACCGGATCACCGCCGAGATGAAGGGCAGTGACCTGGTCGGCCGGACCTACCAGCCCCTCTTCACCGACCTGCTCCCCGAGGGCAAGGCGTTTCTCGTGCTCTCGGCGCCCGAGCTGGTCTCGATGGAGGAGGGGACGGGGATCGTTCACACCGCCGCCGCCTATGGCGAGGCGGACCTGGAGCTCTGCCGGCGGGAGGGCGTCGCCGTCCGTCACGTGGTCGGGCTGGACGGGCGCTTCCTGGAGGGTCAGACCCGCTATCGCGGCATCTTCGTGAAGGACGCCGACCCGCGGATCATCGCCGACCTCGACGCCGAGGGGCGCCTCTACAAGGCGGGCCAGGTCCGCCACTCCTATCCCTTCTGCTGGCGCTGCGACACCCCACTCATCTACTACGCGCTCACCTCGTGGTTCATCCGGACCACCGCGATGAAGGACCGCCTCATCGAGAACAACCGGAGCGTGGGCTGGCAGCCCGAGCACATCCGCGACGGCCGGATGGGCAACTGGCTGGAGAACCTGGTCGACTGGAACCTCTCCCGGACCCGCTACTGGGGGACGCCGCTGCCGATCTGGGTGTGCGAGCAGTGTGATGCCCGCCGCTGCGTCGGCAGCGCCGCCGAGCTGGGGCTCACCGTCGACGACGACCTGCACAAGCCGCACATCGACGAGGTCGTCCTGAAGTGCGATCAGTGCGGCGGGGTGATGCGGCGCGTCGCCGACGTCATCGACGCCTGGTACGACAGCGGGGCGATGCCCTTCGCCCAGCTCCACTACCCGTTCGAGAACCGGGACCTCTTCGCCCGGCGCCACCCCGCCGATTTCATCTGCGAGGCCATGGATCAGACCCGGGGCTGGTTCTTCTCCCTGCTCGCCGAGAGCACCCTTCTCTTCGACAAGCCGGCCTACCGCAACGTGATCTGCACCGGCCTGGTTCTGGACAAGGACGGCCGTAAGATGTCCAAGCGGCTCGGCAACATCATCGACCCGGCCCAGATCTTCGCCGAGCTGGGCGCCGATGCCACCCGCTGGTACTTCTACGGTGCGGTGGCCCCGGGGAGCGACTACCGGGTATCGCCGGAGCTGATTCGGGACGTCGTCCGCCGCTTCATCCTCACCCTCTGGAACACCTACAAGTTCTTCTGCGAGTACGCGCGTCTGGATGGATACGTCCCCGAGCGGACCCTGCCGGGCACCGTCGCCGCGGCTCGCGGCGAGCGCCCTGAGCTCGACCGCTGGTGCCTGGCCCGCCTCGCCGGGTGCATCGACGAGGTGCAGGCCGCCCTCGACGGCTACGACGCCACCGCCGCGACCCGGGCCATCGAGCTGTTCGTCGAGGACCTCTCCAAGTGGTACGTGCGCCGCTCGCGGCGTCGCTTCTGGAAGGCGGCGGATGTCAGCGACGCCGACAAGCGCTCCGCCTACGACACCCTCTACACGGCGCTCGAGACCCTGGCCCGGCTGACCGCCCCCTTCATGCCCTTTCTCGCCGAGCGGCTCCACCGCAACCTGAGCGGCCACGAGACCGGCGTGGCGGCGGTCGGGGTCGCCGACTCGGTGCACCTCACCGACTATCCGGAGGCGGAGGCGAGCTGGCGAGACCCGGCTCTCGTCGAGGAGATGGCGCGGCTGCGCCGGCTCGTCGAGGACGGCCTCGGAAACCGTGAGGTCGCCGGGCTCGGGGTCCGCCAGCCGCTGCGCCTGGCCACCGTCCACGGGCGGCCCTTCTCGCCCGAGCTGGAGGCGATCTTCGCCGACGAGCTGAATGTCAAGGCGGTGGCCTACGCGGCCCACGGCGACGACGAGCACGAGGGTGTGACCCTGGACACCGTGATCACCGACGAGCTGCACCTGGAGGGGCTCGTCCGCAACGTCTCCCGCAAGGTCAACGATCTGCGCAAGCAGGCGGGGCTGGCCCTCGACGAGCGCATCCACCTGCGGGTGGACGCCGGCGGCGATCTGCGTCGCGCCATCGAGACCCACCGCGACCACCTGATGGCGGAGGTGCTCGCCACCGCGATCAGCTTCGGCCGGGGTGAGGTTCTCAGCGAGTGGTCGGGGAAGATCGGCGGGGAGCCGTGCTGGCTGGGCGTGAGCCGTTGAGTGCGGGGGAGGTCCCGCAGGGGACGCCGAGCCCCGCGGAGGCTCCCGGCGGCGCCCCGGTCGCCGCAGACGCGCCGGCCCGGCGGGCGCGGTTGCGGAGCACGCCGCAGCGCTACGCCATCATGGTGATCACCGCCGCCGTGGTCGTCGTCATCGACCACCTCACCAAGTGGCTCGTCGTCAACCACGTCAAGCTGGACACCCAGGTGCCGGCCGGCTCCCCGATCACCATCCACTACATCCAGAACTCGGGGGCCGCCTTCGGCCTCTTCCCCCAGTTCACCTTCCTCTACCTGGTGGTGGCCGCGATCGTAGCCGGCTACATCCTCCTGTACGGGCCGCGCATGGGCGGGGGGCTGCTCCGCCTGCTGGCGCTCGGCGGGATCCTCGGAGGCTCGGTCTCCAACGGCGTCGACCGCCTCGTCCAGGGTTACGTGGTGGACTTCATCGACACCCACTTCTGGCTGTTCCAGATCTTCAATGTGGCCGACATGGCGATCGTCGGTGGCATGCTGGTGGTGGTGTACCAGCTTGGTTTCCGCCACCAAAGCGTGAACTAGGGGTAGCCGGGATGCCCGCGGCGGTCGACGATGACGCCCGCCTCGACCTCTGGCTGGCGCGTGAGCGCGGGATCACCCGTCACGCCGCCCACACCCTGATCGCTGCCGGCGCCGTCCTGGTCAACCGCCGCCCCGGTCGCCCCGGTCAACGGGTCGGACCCGACGATCAGATCGAGGTCAGCGTCCCGGCACCCGTCGTCGCCCCGCCCATCGGGTCCGCGCCCACGGTGGACCTGGTGGTGGTCTACGAGGACGAGTGGCTCGCGGTGATCGACAAGCCGGCCGGTCTGGTCGTCCACCCCGCGCCCGGCCACCCGGACGGGACGCTCGCCGATGGGCTCCGTCAGCGCGGCACGGTCTGGTCGCTGCTCGGTGGCGAGGAGCGACCCGGGATCGTTCACCGCCTCGACCGCGACACCTCCGGGCTGCTGGTCGTCGCCAAGTCGGAGGCGGCTCACCGCCACCTGGCCGCCCAGCTCCAGGAGCGCACCCTGACCCGCCTCTACTGGGCGCTCGTCGCCGGCGGTCTGTCCGAGGCGACGGCCACCGTGGAGGCTCCGATCGGCCGCGACCCCAAGGACCGCAAGCGGATGGCGGTCGTCGACGGCGGCCGTCCCGCCACCACCGACTTCCGGGTTCTCGCCCGCCACCCTCAGACCACCGAGCTGGAGGTGAAGCTGCGCACCGGCCGCACCCACCAGATCCGCGTGCACCTCGCCTACATCGGGCACCCGGTGGTCGGCGACCCCGTGTACGGGCGCCGCGGCGACGGCGCGACACGCCTCGCCCTGCACGCCCGTGAGCTGAGATTCGTCCATCCGGCCGGCGGGCGCGAGATGGCGTTCGAGTCGCCCCTTCCCGCCGAGCTCACCGCGCTCGTCGCGCAGGTGAGCGAGGCCCGGTGAGCGAGGCCCGGCCGTGAGCCCGACACCCGCGACCCCTGGGGGCACGCCCGCCGCGCGGCGCCGCCTCCCGATCGCGCCCGGACGCCTCATCGTCCTCTCCGGCCCGAGCGGCGTCGGCAAGGACACGGTGCTCCAGGAGCTCTTCCGGATCGCTCCGTGGCTTCACTACTCCATCTCCTACACCACCCGGCCGCCACGCCCGGGGGAGGTGGACGGCGTCGCCTACTCCTTCGTCGATGACGCCCAGTTCCAGGCGCTGCGGGATGGCCACGAGCTGCTCGAATACGCCGCTGTCCACGGCCACTGGTACGGGACCGGGGAGGCGCGAGTGCGCGAGAGCCTGGAGCGCGGGGAGGACATCGTCCTCAAGATCGACGTCCAGGGCGCGGCGTGGATCCGGCCGCGGGTTCCGGGGGCCATCTTCATCTTTCTGCTGCCCCCGAGCCCGGAGGAGCTGCGCCGCCGCCTCACCGAGCGGGCTACCGAGTCGGCGGACAGCCTGGAGCTGCGCTGGGAGAATGCGCGCACCGAGCTGGCAGACCAGAGCTGGTACGACTACCGTGTGGTCAACGACGACGTGCCGCGCGCGGCCCGCGAGATCCTCGAGATCATCGAGCGGGACCGGCCGCGGGCGGGCCACGAGTGAGCGGAGGAGAGCAGGTGGAGGAGCTACAGGGACGCCGGGTCCTCGTCTATGTCAGCGGCAGCATCGCCGCCGTCAAGGCCGGTGAGGTGATCACGCTGCTGCGGCGGCGTGGGATGGAGACGCGGGTCGCCATGACCGAGTCGGCCACCCGCTTCATCACCCCGCTAGCCCTCCAGAGCCTCTCGGGCCACAGCGTGGTCACCGATCTCTTCCGCGAGGCGCGTGGGCGGCATCCCGGTGGGCGCTCGCGGGCCGCCGGCGAGCCGCCTGAGGCGGGTCACGGTATGGAGCACCTCACCCTCTCCGAGTGGGCGGAGCTCCAGCTGGCGCCGGGCGCCTCCGCCAACCTGATCGCCCGGCTGGCCCTGGGCCTCGCCGACGACGCCGTGACTTCCACCGCGCTCGCCTGCCGGGCCCCGCTCGTGATCGCGCCGGCGATGGAGACGGCGATGTGGGAGCACCCGGCGACGCTCGCCCACGCGGAGACCCTGCGCGAACGCGGCGCCGTGCTGGTGGGGCCGGTCTCCGGGCGGCTCGCCAGCGGCCGTGAGGCGATGGGGCGGATGGCCGAGCCGGCCGAGATCGTCCGGGTGGTCGGGGAGCTGCTCGGCGGGCTGGGCCAGCTGCCCTCGGGACTGTCCGGCGCTCCCGGCTCCGGCGGCCGGTAGCGAGGGCCGGACGGCAGTGGCGTCCGCCGGCTCGCCGCCCCTCCCTCTCGGGGGCGTCGGGGTCGTGGTCACGGCCGGCGGCACCCGCGAGCCCATCGACCCCGTGCGCTTCCTCGGCAACCGTTCCAGCGGCAAGATGGGCAACGCCCTCGTGACCGCCTGCCGGGAGGCCGGCGCCGAGGTCCAGCTGATCACGGCGGCGGCGCCGCCGGTGGGGCCGGGGGTGTCGGTCACCCAGGTGGAGACCGCCGCCGAGATGCAGCTCGCGGTCTGGCGCGCGCTCGATCATGCGGACATCCTGCTGATGGCCGCCGCGGTCGCCGACTACCGCCCCCGCAGGGTGGCCGAGCACAAGCTCAAGAAGTCGGCCGCCGAGCTGACCCTGGATCTGGTGCCGACCGTCGACATCCTGGAGTCGCTGCGCGAGCACCCGCGGCGCACCCGGGTGCTCGTCGTGGGCTTCGCGGCCGAGACCGACGACCTGCTGGCCAACGCCGCCGGGAAGCTGCGCCGCAAGGGCCTCGACCTCATCGTCCTCAACGACGTCGGCGCGCCGGGCGTGGGGATGGGCGCCGACGACAACGCGGTCACCGTCCTCGATCGTGAGGGGGTGGTGCTGACCGTGGAGAGGATGCCGAAGCTGGAGGTGGCGCGCCGGCTGGTCGCCCTGGTCGGCGAGCGGATGGTCCGCCGCCACGAGGCGTGAGGAGAGGCGTGCATCGTCGGGTCGCCGCCGGGTCGCCGCCGGGTCGCCGCCTGTTCGCGGCCTGGCCGGGACCTCACCTGCTCCTCTACAACGGTTACGGACACAAAAGTCCTTAACCGGTTTTCAGCGCGCAGGGGGGTCCCGGCGGGCGCCGGTGGGCCGGTGAGGACCGTGAGCGCCTCTGGGCGGCGCTGAACGGCCGTGCACGGCCCTGAACGGCGCCGAACGCGCTGGGCGGCGCTAAACTGCGCCGTCCGCGTGTGGCGCCGGGGAAACCCGCCGCTCGCGGAGCCGCCACACGAACCAGGCGATTGCCAGGAGCACGAGAACCGGGATCGCCGTCACCAGCACCTCCAGCGCGATGGTGAGGATGAGCAGCACGTTGTTCCAGCCCTTGGAGACGCCGCTCCCCACCGATGGCCCGGTGGACCTGTGGACGGCGACGGTGACCGCGCCGCGCTCCTTGAGCTGCACGGTGACGGTGGCGTAGGTGACCGCCTGGGTGAGCGAGTTGAGCTGACCCTGGTCGGTGTCGATCGAGGTCTCCACATCCTCGATCTGCTGCTCCAGGGTGGTGATGTCGCCCAGCGAGGTGGCCTTGGCGAGCAGGGCCTGGAGCGCGGTGAGGTGGGCCTGCGCGGAGGTCAGGCGCGCGTTGAGGTCGACGATGGAGTTGGTGTCATCGACACTCGAGAAGTTGATCGAGGACGCGACGAAGTCGGAGGGCAGGGCGTTGAGCAGGCTGGCCATGCTCGCCGTCGGGATGGCGAGGGTCACCTGGCCGCTCACGATCCGCCCCTTCGCGTTGGGCGAGGTCTGCGAGCTGATCACGTAGCCGTCGAGCGCCACACCCTCGGCGATGACGGTGTCGAACGACGACAGGAACGTCCCCGCCGGCACCGTGTAGGCGGCGGTCACCGAGCGGGCGACATCCGCTCCGGGAGAGCCCACCACGAGGTCCCCCGCGGAGGTGTCGGCGCTCAGCGAGGCCGCGGACCCGCTCGTGCTGCTGGAGCTTCCGCTGGTCGGGGCTCCGTAGGTCAGCGAACCAGCGCTGGAGGCCGCCCCGTTGCCGGCCGTGGGTAGCGCGGCGGGGACCGACTCCGCGCCACTGAAGGCGCCGGGGTTGGCGGCGGTGCCCGCACTCCGGACCGCCGCCGCGCCGCAGGCGGCCGCGCCCGCCAGGGTCACGATGCTCATGGTGCTGAGCAGGATCAGTCGCGCTTTCATGGGGCACCTCGCTCGGTTGGCTGCACGCGTATGACGCGCGCTGCGGCCCCGGTGTTCCCGACCCGCCAGGGGCCGGGCTCCCCGCCCCACCCGCGGCGCGCATCATGCTGGCTGTGACCGCACCGGTGTTCGTCTCGGTCGTGCCCGACACCCGGGGGATGCTCCCCCACGAGCGGTACACGTACAGCGTCCCCGACGAGCTCTCTGGCTCAATCCGCCCGGGGGTGCGCGTCCAGGTCCCCTTCGGCGCCCGCTCCCTGCCCGGCCTCGTGGTCGCCCTCCTGGACCAATCCGACCACGCCGACGCCCGGCCCATCGCCGCCGTGCTGGACGAGGAGCCGCTCCTCTCCGAGGCCATGGTGGGGCTCGCCGAGTGGATCGCCGACCGGTACTGTGCACCGCTGCCCGAGGTGATCAAGGCGATGGTGCCCAAGGGGGCGCGCACCGCCGGGCCGGCGACCGGGCGGCGCCGGGGACCGCGCACCACGTCCGCCGCCATCACGGCAGCGCGCGCCGAGGGCACGGCCCTCCAGCCCCCGGTCCTCACCCCCGCGCAGCGGCAGGCCGCCGCCCCCCTCGTGGAGGCGATCGCCGCCGGCCGGTATAGAGCCGTGCTCCTCCTGGGGGTCACGGGCAGCGGCAAGACCGAGATCTACCTGGCGGCCATCGACGCCGCCCTGGCCCTCGGCCGCCAGGCGATCTGCCTGGTACCCGAGATCGCCCTCACCCCCCAGATGATCCGGCGCTTCGCGGCGCGGTTCCCCGGCCGGCTGGCCGTCAGCCACTCCGGGCTCACCGACGCCGAGCGCGCGGTCGAATGGCGCCGGGCCCGTCTCGGGGAGATCGACGTGGTGGTCGGCTCCCGGAGCGCCGTCTTTGCCCCGCTGCCCCGGCTCGGGGTGGTGGTCGTCGACGAGGAGGATGCCTCCGCCTACAAGCAGGACCGGGTGCCCCGCTACCACGCGGTGGACGTCGCCCTCGAGCTGGGCCGGCGCGCCGGTGTTCCGGTGGTCCTGGGGAGCGCCACCCCGCGGGTGGAGACGTACTACCGGGCCCACACCGGCGTCCTGGAGCTGGTCACCCTTCCCGAGCGGATCACCGGCCGGGCGCTCCCGCCCATCGAGGTGGTCGACCTCCGCGAGGAGCTGCGGGCCGGCAACCGGAGCCCGCTCTCGCTCTCCCTGGCCCGGGCGCTGGAGGCGAGCCGCACCGACGGCGGCCAGTCGATCCTCTACCTCAACCGGCGGGGCACGGCCACGGTGGTGCTCTGCCGCGGCTGCGGCGAGCCGCTTGGGTGCCCCAACTGCAGCGTCGCCCTCGTCTACCACGCCGGCCGCGGTCGCTGCGACTGCCACTACTGCGGCAGCTCCCGCTCCCTGCCGGATCGCTGCCCGGGCTGCGGGTCGACCGCGATCCGGGGCCTCGGGATGGGCACGGAGCGGCTCGAGGCCGAGGTGGCGGAGCGCTTCCCCGGGCTGCGGCTGCTCCGGATGGACCGGGACACGGTCCAGCGGCGGGACGCCTACTTCGAGATCTACGAGCGCTTCCGGGCGGGGGAGGCGGACTGCCTGATCGGCACCCAGATGGTCGCCAAGGGGTGGGACCTGGGGCGGGTCCGCCTGGTCGGGATCGTCAACGCCGACACCTCCCTCCACTTCCCCGACTACCGGAGCGGGGAGGTGACCTTCTCCCTGATCACCCAGGTGGCCGGCCGCGCGGGGAGGGGTGACGAGCCGGCCCGGGTGATCCTCCAGACCTACAGCCCCGACCACTACGCGGTCCGTCACGCGGTCACCCACGACTACCGAGGTTTCGCCCACGACGAGATCCGGGTGAGGCGGACCCACCGCTTCCCCCCGTACACGCGGCTGGTCACCTGCACCGTCAGCCACGCCGAGGACGGTGCCGCCGAGGCCGCCGCTCAGCAATCCGTGGAGCGGCTCTCTGCTATCCTCGGCGCGGGTGCCGGGCTCGACGTCCTCGGTCCGACCCCCGCCTTCCTCCAGCGCCTGCGCGGCCAGTATCGGTGGCAGTTCACGGTGCGGGGGGAGGAGATCGAGAGGGCGTTACCCCACCTGCCCCGGGGCCGGGGCTGGAGCATCGACGTCGACCCGGTCATGTGACCGAGCCGGAGAGCCACACAAAATGTCCCTCCTCAAGATCGTCACCGTCGCCGACGACAACCCCGTCCTGCGCCGGAAGGCGCCCAAGGTCGGCAAGGTCGACGATTCGATCCGCCGCCTCATGGACGACATGATGGAGACAATGGTCGCCGCCCCCGGCGTCGGGCTGGCGGCCCCCCAGGTCGACGTCTCGATCCGGGTCATCACCATCAAGGTCGACAACCAGCTGCTCCACCTCGCCAACCCCGAGATCGTCAAGGCCGAGGGCGAGCAGACCGGCTACGAGGGGTGCCTCTCCATCCCCGGCATGGTGGGGGAGGTGACCCGCGCCGACAAGGTGGTCTGCAAGGCCCTCAACCGCCACGGCAAGGCGGTGCGGATCAAGGGGGCCGGATTGCTGGCGCGCGCCATCCAGCACGAGATCGACCACCTGGATGGCATCCTCTTCACCGACCGGCTCACCGACCCGAGCACGCTGCGCCGGGTCGAGGAGATGGGCGACGAGGAGATCGCCAACGTCGAGGGTGAGGCCGTCACGGTCTGATCGCCGCCGGCGTGGTCCGCAGCTGCGCGCTCAACCGGGACAGCCCGGCGGCGCTCGCCGCCCGGAACCGGTGACCTCAACCGGCTAACCTCTCCTCCCGTGCGCATCGTCTTTGCCGGGACAGCCGAGTTTGCGGTCCCCAGCCTACGCGCCTGCAACGCACGCCATCAGGTTGTGGCTGTGGTCACCCAGCCGGCGCGCCCGGGCAGCCGGGGCCGGCCGGCGCCGCGGCCGGTTGCCGAGGCGGCCGCACAGCTCGGCATCCCGCTGCTGCAGCCGGAGCGCATCCGCTCGGGGCCGGTGGTCGACGAGATCCTCGGGCTGGGTGCCGACGTCCTGGTCGTCGCCGCGTACGGGCAGATCGTGCCTCGGGCTCTCCTCGACGGCCACCGCTTCGGCGGGGTCAACGTGCACGCTTCGCTGCTCCCCCGCTGGCGCGGGGCCGCGCCCATCGCCCGCGCGATCCTCGCCGGCGACGATTCCACCGGGGTCTGCATCATGCGGATGGAGGCGGGGTTGGACACCGGCCCCGTCTACGCGCGCCGGGAGCTGCCCATCGAGGCTGCCGTGACCGCGGTCGAGCTGACCGAGAGGCTCGCAGTCGCGGGCGCCGAGGAGCTGGTGGCCGTGCTCGCCGCCATGGAGCGGGGGACGGCCACGGCCACCGCGCAGCCCGAGGACGGGGTGACCCACGCGGCCCGGCTCACCCGCGAGGACGGTCTCCTCGACTGGTCGGCCCGCACGGCCGAGGAGGTGGACCGGATGGTCCGAGCCCTCACACCATGGCCGGGCGTCACCGGCGCCCTGGCGGGTGTCGGGGTGCGCATCCTCGCCGGACGCCCGGTTTCCGCGGGGGAAGTGGCGGCCCCCGTCTCGGGTGGAGCGCACTCTGGGCCGGGGGGCGCGATCCCGGGATCGGTGGTCGGCACCGAGGGCGAATCCGCCGCGGTCGCCACAGCCGCCGGCCTATACCGCATAGACACGGTCCAACCGCCGGGCCGCCGCGCCATGAGCGCCGCCGCCTTTCTCCGGGGCCGGAGATGACGGCCTGACGGCCCGCGCTACGACCCAAAGGGTCGTGCCACCGAGCTGTGGTGGGTCAGTTCGAATCCGGCGGTCTCTGGGCCACGTGGCGGGCTCTCACGGCGAGCGGAATCGAAAGAAGAACCCCCAGCGCACCCCAGAACACCAGGAAGATGCCCGGCACGCCGAGGATGGCGCGGAGAGGGGTCGCCGGGCCGGCGAGCCCAAGGCCGAGAACCAAGAGCACCAGGCCGCCGGCGAGGATCCACCATCGGCGATCGATGACCCAGGGCACGCGCCGATTATCCCATCGCTCGCGGCGACCCGAGCGGCTTCTCTCAGCCGGCCCGCCCGGTCGGGGGAAGCTGGTACTCGAGGCGCGACCAGGGGTTGATGACGACGATCACGTCCGGGTGGACGTGATCGAGGAGGGCCTGGCCCTGGACCTGGAGCACCGAGAGCGTCTGCCAGTCGGGGTTGCGCGTCAGCGCCGCCCGCATGATCTCCGGCTGGGTGAAGACCGGAAGCATCACCCGCTCGCTCCCCTGGGCGTCATGGATCGTGAAATGGAGCAGATCCGACTCGCTGCCCTGCTGCGCCGTCGCCATGTGACCCGCCGGCTGGCCGAGGCAGAAGACGTCCGCCCGGCTCAGCTCGCCGCGGATGGTTTCGAACGCGTCGGGGCTGTCGCCCTTGAGGGCGATGGCGACTTCCAGCGGCTCCATGCATGCCTCCTCGGTCCCCGTTCGGGATCGGGACCCGGTCGACGCGTCAGCATATAGCCTCAACCATGTCCCCGAACCCTCGACCGGGAGATCCGGTTCTCGCCCGCAACCGCCAGGCCAGCCATGAGTACCACCTGCTGGAGTTCCTCGAGGCCGGCATCCAGCTGACCGGGACCGAGGTCAAGTC
>Ga0181520_10009613_pt1 | contig 13280 bp, 9 predicted proteins | sample PEATcosm2014_Bin_29_FD_132451 | JGI IMG/M metagenome (GOLD analysis project Ga0181520, IMG submission 132451) | Peatland microbial communities from MTU Mesocosm Facility, Houghton, MI, USA - PEATcosm2014_Bin02_30_metaG | ecosystem: Environmental > Terrestrial > Soil > Wetlands > Peat | place...
ACGGGGCGGAGGGGTGGGCCGGCGCAAGCGAGCCGGCGCCGCCGGGCCGGGCGGGCGGCGGGGGGGGGGGGGGGGGGGGGGGGGGGGGGGGGGGGGGGGGGACACATGTTTGCGGCCCGCGAGCGGGCGGCATGAACCCGACAATAGGATTGACGCTGAAGATTCCACTTTTTTTCACGTTCACCGCTCCCTTCTTTGAGGGCCGGGATTCCACCTTTTGGCGCGATTGCGCAAGACGACGATGTTGCCCGGTCCGATATGCGTTTGCACGGCATTTCGCGGTATTAAGTTTATTTCAGAGTGTAAATCGCGCGGCCCGCGTGCCGCGCCCTCTTAGTCGCCATCCATCGGCGACGCCCGATAACATCGCGCGCCCATATGACGGTGTCAACAAAAATTCCTGAAATCTTTTGAAGAGATTCAAGATTTTTTTGTCGCCGGAGGCGGCTTCCTCCGATTTCTCACCAAATCACGGTAGACGGGACGTGAAAATGGATAATCTGGCGGCCATTCCGCCCTCGCGGCGGGCTCCGCTAAATTTCCTCTTGCAATCGATCAACTGTTAGGGTAATGTTCTGAGTAATAATGCACAGTGCACGGTGGACAATGAGCAGCCGGCGGATCGTCACTCTACTGTCTACTGTCTACTTTCCACTTTCCACCCTCTCGGCCGAAGGCCGCCCCCCACCCCCCCTCCGGGCAGTTTTGGGACATCTGGGGACAGGCGGAAGCAATGGACAATGGAAAATGGACAGTGGACAATGAGCACCCGGCGGATCGTCACTCTACTGTCTACTTTCCACTTTCCACCCTCTCGGCCGAAGGCCGCCCCCCCACCCCCCCTCCGGGCCATTCGGTTCCATTTGGTGACATTGAAGAAGCGGTGGAGAGCGGGAGCCGGGGAGCAGCGGAGCCGGCCAGGCTGGCACTTCGGCATTGGCATCATTGCCTTCTTGGCGCTCTTGGCGCTTGGCGGTTCAATTCTGGCGCGCCCAGATTGGACTCGGCCGGGCTGAGTTCAGACTTTTTCAGCACATCTTCGAACTTTTTCGAGACATTTGGGGCGTTTTTTCGTCGCAGTTGCGAGGCGAAACCGCGATATTCGGCTGGAAACGAGGGTGGCGGATACGCGGACAGCGGCACGTTTTTGGCGTAACCATAGTACGGGAATCGACTTAAGAGAAATCTCACGCGGAGGCGCGGGGGCGCGGGGCAAATGCAATTTGACCACGGATTTCACGGATAAACGCATGAGGAATGATGCGTTTGGCTTGCTTCTTATCCGTGTTCATCCGTGCCTATCCGCGGTCAAACTGCATTTGCATTTCCTGCACGATCGCCGACAAGCACGGCCGGGATCAACGGGCGGGGGTTCGGGAGATACTACTATCGTCCGTGTATGATATTGGGCGGCGAGGTGTACGTATGGTTCGGGAGTCTTTGCAGTGCGGAGCGGCGGTTTGGCTGGCGATGGGGCTGTTGGCGGCTTTGGCGGCCGGGGTGCGGGGGGCGGACGCCAATCCGGACGACCTCTACAGCCAGGGTCGCAACGCGATGACCGGGCAGCAGGGAGTGACGCAGGACTATGCGGCGGCGATGAAGCTGTTTCAGCAGGCTTCGGATATTGGGAGCATTGACGCAAAGAACGATATTGGCTGGCTTTATGATCGCGGGCTGGGGGTCACGCGGGATTACGGCCAGGCCATGACCTGGTACACCAAGGCGGCCGAACTGGGAAACGCGCCGGCGATGTGCAATATCGGGGTTTTGTATTTCCGCGGCAATGGGGTTCCGCAGGATTATGCCAAGGCGATGACGTGGTTCCGCAAGGCGGGCGATGCCGGCAATGGGGCCGGTTACGTCTGGCTGGCCTCGATGTACGGCAACGGCCAGGGCGTGAAAAAGGATGACGGGCTGGCGTTTACGTGGTATTCGAACGCTGCGAAGTTGAGTAACACGGCCGGGCTGGCTGATACCTGCGTGGGATATTGCTACCTGGAGGGGCGAGGCGTGTCGCAAGACTACGTCAAGGCGATGGCGTCCTTCAAGGCCGGGACCAACGCGGGGAACCTCGCCGCCTGGTGCAATGTCGGGCTTCTGTATCTCCAGGGCAAGGGTGTCACCCGCGATTACGCCCAGGCGATGAAGGCGCTGCAGACCGCGGCCGATGGCGGCAACGTCATTGCGACATACTGGCTCGGCCAGATGTACGCCGAGGGTCTGGGGACAAAGGCGGACTATGACAAGGCTCTGCAACTGATGACCAAGGCGGCCGGCGCCGGCAACGCCGACGCGATGTGCGGCGTCGGGGTGCTGAATTATCAGGGTCGCGGGACGAAACAGGATTACGGGCAGGCGCTGACGTGGTTTCACAAGGCCGCCGACGCCGGAAACGGCCCGGCCATGAACTGGATCGCAACGATGTACGGCAGCGGCCAGGGGGTGGAGCGGGACGACAAGCAGGCGCTGGACTGGTACATCAAATCGGCCAACGATGGGGGCTATGTCGAGGCGATGTGCAACGTGGGATATTGCTACGAGCACGGCCTGGGCACGGCGCAGGACTACGCCAAGGCAGTGGATTGGTACACCAAAGCTTGGAAAGCCAACAGCGCCAGCGGTGCGATCGATCTGGCCACCATGTATATCTACGGGCACGGCGCGGCGCAGAATTACGGCATGGCGGCGCTGCGATTGAAGGACGCCAACAGCATCGATCCCAACAACGGCGTGGCGACGAACTGGCTCGGCTTGATCTACCGCGAGGGCGGGCACGGCGTGGTGAAGGATGACGCGGCGGCCTTCAACTGGTTTCAGAAGTCCGCCAACAGCGGTTACGCCGAGGGAATGAACAATTTCGGCTACTGCTACGATCATGCCCTGGGCGTGGCGACCGGTTCGGATTACGCCAAGGCAATGAACTGGTACAACAAGGCCGTGGACGCCGGAAGCGTCGATGCCATGTGCAATCTGGGTGCGTTGTATCTGGCGGGATACGGGGTGAACAAGGACTACGGCAAGGCGATGGAGCTGTACAAGAAAGCCGCCGCCGCCGGTAACGCCGCGGGCATGAACGCAGTCGGGTACATGTATGCCAAGGGCTACGGCGTGGACAAGGACCAGACGCAGGCGTTGGACTGGTATCGCATGAGCGCCGACGCGGGCTATTCGCGGGCCATCTTGAACGTCGCCCGCAGCTACGAAAACGGCACGGGCACCGATCAGGACGTGGATCAGGCCCGCTCGTGGTATCAAAAAGCCGCCGCCGCCGGCGAGGCGGAGGCCAAGACCTGGCTGACAGCCCATCCAGCAACCCGGCCGGCGACGCAGCCGGGCAATTGAGATTCCCGAAAGTTCACTTGCCGATCAGCCTTGCCACTTCCTGGCAATCCTTATCGCCGCGGCCGGAGAGATTCACGACGATCGCCTTTTCTGAAGACAATTTCGGGGCGATCCGGCAGACGTGGGCGATGGCGTGGGCGCTTTCAAGAGCGGGGAGAATTCCTTCCAGGCGAGCCAGTAGCCCAAATGCGTCCAGAGCCTCGGCGTCGGTGATGGTGACGTAATTGACCAGGCCGGCGTCTTTCCAATAGGCGTGCTCGGGGCCGACGCCGGGATAATCCAGGCCGGCACTGACGCTGTGGACATTGGCGGTTTGTCCATCCTGGTCTTGCAGCACATACGAGAGCGAGCCGTGCAGAATTCCCGGCGAGCCGGCGGTGAGACTGGCGGCGTGCTGGCCCAGTGCGGTGCCGCGCCCGCCGGCCTCGACGCCGATCAGTTGCACCTCGCCCCGCGCGGCATCGTCGATCATGGGGGCGAAGATCCCGGCAGCATTGCTGCCGCCGCCGACGCAGGCGACGACAATATCGGGGACTCGGCCGAGTCTTTCGACGCATTGCCGTCGCGTTTCGCGGCCGATGATCGACTGAAAGTCGCGAACGATGCGTGGGAATGGATGCGGTCCGACGACGGAGCCGATGATGTAATGGGTGTGGGAGACCGAGCCCATCCAGTCGCGCATGGCCTCGTTGGTGGCGTCCTTGAGGGTCATGCTGCCGCTGGTCACGCACACGACTCGCGCGCCCAGCAGTTTCATGCGAAAGACATTGAGTTCCTGGCGGCGGATGTCTTCCTGGCCCATGTAGACATCGCATTGCAGGCCGAACAGCGCCGCCGCAGTCGCGGTTGCCACGCCATGCTGCCCGGCCCCGGTTTCGGCGATCACGCGCTTCTTGCCCATTCGCAGCGTGAGCAATCCCTGGCCGATCGTGTTGTTGATCTTGTGCGCGCCAGTGTGGTTGAGGTCTTCGCGCTTGAGGAATATCCGCGCCCCGCCGAGGTGCTCGGTGAGTCGTTCGGCCAGATAGAGCCCGGTGGGCCGGCCGACAAACTCGCGCAGGTAATAGTCAAGCTGGCGGCCAAATTCGCCATCGGCGCAGGCGCGATCGTATTCGGCGGAGAGTTGTTCGAGGGCGCCATAGAGCGTCTCGGGGACAAAGACCCCGCCGTACTTTCCGAAGTGCCCGCCGGAATCCGGGAGGTCGCTGGGAGACTGAACATCGGCCGACGCGGTCATGGGTTGGATGTTAGCACGATAGTGCCGGTACGCAAACGGGGCGACGAAGGCTGAAACGGCACTAAGAGCGATCGGTGCGATCGAATTTTTCTGGCATCGTGTTTGCAAGAAGGATTTCCTGAGATCGGCCCAAGTCCGGAATAGCTCCGGGCCAGTTGGCAAGTGTTTACTTTGCCGGCGCGGTCGAAAAGCGGCGAAAAACTGGACTTTTCTCGTAAAATAGGAGGAAAAAGCCGATTATATGGCATAAGACGGGCGTGAAAATACACGGCGTCCCCAACACAGAACCTGGTTTGATGCGCTCCGGAGATGGCCGCACCGACCTACCATCATGGCAGGGGTGCACCAAAATGGCTGGTGTCGCGTGCAAGTCCTTGTTTTGTAACAAGATGCCGGTGTTTTGGGTCTTCTTGCGCCCACCATCATGGTAGGTTGAGCGTTGCGCATGTTCCGCAACGCTGATTCTTGCGAATTTGCTCTAACTTCCTTTGCCACCAAAGGTTGGGGGAAATCGTATTTGTTACGATTGCGCATGGTCCGCGCTTTGCTTTCTTCTTACCTAAGTTCAACGTGGGATCGGACGGTTGCCAGACTGGTCAGCAACCACCAACCGTCCGGCCGTCATCGTGGGTGATGACGTCGCTTTCGTCCGGGCTTCTCTTGGGCTACCCGGACGACAAGTCATTTGTGCCCAGGAGGTAGGAAGAAACATGCGTCCGATCAGGCACTGCGCCATGCCCATAGCGGCATGCGCGCTGGCGGCGGCTTCGATGCTCGCCCCAAATTCCGCACGCGGGCAAATCTTCGTCACCAACTGGCAGAACAACAGCGTCGGCGAATACGGCCTGGATGGAACGCCCATCAACCCAGCGCTGATCACCGGGCTCAACGGGGCCAACGGCATTGCCGTCGCGGGATCGGATGTGTTTGTCGTCAACAGCGGCAACGGCGCCGACGGCTACGTCAGCGAATACACCACCGCCGGCGACGTTGTGAATCCCTACCTCATCACCGGGTTGAGCGATCCGCAAGGCATCGCCATATCCGGCTCGCAGATCTTCGTCACAAACGGCGGCTGCGGCGAAGTCGGCGAATATACGCTCGGAGCCCCCGGGCAGATTACCTCATCAAATCCCACCCTGATCTCGGGGCTTGGATATCCAAGAGGCATCGCCGTGTCGGGATCCAATTTGTTCGTGGCGGATTCTCCCGCTAACGCGGTCGACGAGTTTGACATCTCGGGGACGCCCATCGGCACTCCGCTGGTCACTGGATTGCAGTTCCCCTGGGGCATTGCCGAGTCGGACCCGGAACTTTATGTCGCCAGCTACGGCGGCAACGGCCCTGTCGGCGATTACACGCTGGGCGCCAATCCTGGAACGCTTGCGGCGTCCAATCCGTCGCTGTTCTGGGGATCGAATTTCCAGCAGGGAATCGCCGCATTGGGATCGGACCTGTTCGTCACAAACTGGTCCAACGGCACGATCGGCGAATACACAACCTCCGGCGGCACCGTGAACGCCTCGTTGGTCTCGAACGTGCCCGGCGTGTCCGGCATCGCCGTCGTAGCCGACACCGACACTAACCCCGCCGACCCGCCAGTCCCCGAGCCGGCATCGGCTGCGATCCTGCTCGCCGCCGGCATGGGATTGCTTGCGCGCCGCCCCCAAAAACGCCGGGCATGAACCAGAAAACCACCCAAAGAAACCCGACAATCGCCCTTTTTACCGTGTCACCGTGTCACTTGTCCCCATCATCCTCGCCATCCTCTTCCATCGGCCGTTGCCACCGGCGGGCAATCCAATACCCCAGGATTGATCCACACAAACCAGCGCCGGCGTAATCCACCGGCAGAGCGCGAGCCAGCGGCGACAACAGGCCGTCGAGCTGGCCAATGACCAGTCCCGACGGGCTGGCGAAGCCAGCCAGATACCCGATCAGCGCCACCACCGCCGGCGCCAGGAAATACCACAGGCTGTCGTCCACCGGATACATCGCCCTTGCCACAAAGGACGCCGCACCGGCGGCGATGAGCACGCCGGCCAGGGCCTGGTGTTTGGCGTCATTGGTAACGAATATCGACTGCACGACGATCATGGCCAGAACGCTTGTCGTCAGGGCCATTATCTTCTGCACGGCGCTGTTTTCACCCTTGATCGTTTCATCTCGCACCGCATCGTCAACCACCAGCCCAAGCCGCTGCATTGGAGCGACTATCAGCCGCGACGCCATGATGACGCCGTACAGAATCGCCACTTCCAAGCCCAGCAGCAGCAGAACCAATCGGCCGGAACCGTCGATCAACGCGATGCGCATCGTCCCGCCTCGCTGGCTCAGCGCGCACAGCGAAAACCCGGCGACAAACAGCCCGGCGTCATGGCGCACCGATCCCGCGATCGCGCCACCGGCCGCAACCAGCACGGGAATGAGGATCACGGCCATCACCAGGCCCGGCCAGGGCGGGCCCTGGTGCAGCAGACACGCATCGGCGACGCGGGAGATCCACCCGTCGCGCCCGGGCGGAAAGCCGGCGGCGGCGGCGGCGCACCAGGCCAGTGCGAACCCGGCGGCGCATCCGATGAAAAGCAGCACCTTGCCTCGAAAGCTGGACGATTGCCAGACTTCGACGCCGAGCCACTCCTGCCATTGCGAATTGGTCATGGTCGCCGGAGTGTAACGGCCAATCGCCGGTTTGTCGCGAGGTGATTGATCTGGCAATGGATCTGGCAAAACCGAGCTGATTCTCTTTGACACGCCGAGTCCCCGAGGATATTGATAGGTCGTTCGCGGCGGAGTGTCCGTCATTCCACTTCCCCATAACATCGGAGCATCATTCATGCACAAACAGCGCAACAGCCGGCGGGGGCGCCAGCAGCCCGGCATTGAACCCAACGGCCGCACCGCCAAACGCCCGCTCCTGATCGCGCTGGAGGCCTTGGAGGAACGCCGGCTTCTTTCGATCGCTGTCGCGTCCGTCGGCGCCCAGGACGTGCCCTCGGGCAAGAGCCTGCTGATCCCCGTGTCGGCCAGCGATGATGTGCCGATCAGCTACGGCGTTTCCTCCAACACTCCCGGTATCACGGCCACGTTGCTCACGGGCAATACGTTCCTCCAGCTCAACGTGGCCAACTACGGCAGCATGACCTTCGAACTGTTCAATAACTTCGCCCCCAACACCGTCGCCCAGATCACCAAGCTCGTGAACCAGGGTTTCTACAACGGCCTCACCTTCTGGCGCGTGGTCAACGGTTTCATGGCTCAAGGCGGCGGATCGCCCACCGGCAGCGGATCCTATCCCGCCAGCGGCACACTCCCCGAATTCAACAACGAACCCAACCTCGACGCCATCTTCAGCGGTTCCGGCCAATTGGCTATGGCCAACGCCGGCACCAACACTAACACGGAGCAGTTCTTTGTCACCGACGGCCCGCAGCGCAGCCTCGATTACCTTTACACCCTCTTTGGCCAGCTCGTCAGCGGCTCGGGAGTTCTGACGTCGATTCTCCAGGCCGCCGTCACCAACCAGAGCGTCGGAAGCTCGACCGAAGACAGCAAACCCGTCACCCCCATCGTCATCACCAGCGCCCAGATCGTCCAGGACACCAGCGACGCCGTCATCCTCATTACCGATCCCGGTAAGCTCATCGGCGCGTCCAGCAGTGCCAACATCACGCTCACGGCCACCGACTCCAACGGCGGAAGCGAGCCGCAGACGTTCACCGTCACCGGCGTCGATGACACAGCCAATAACGATCCGCCGTTCATCACCTCGCTCAATCTGTCGCCCACCACGCCTTTGAACACGCAGATCGACCTTTACGTCGGCGGCGTGGATGCCGATGGCGACCCCATGGAGATATTGACCAGCTCGAGCCCCACCGGCGTCACGCTCGCGACCGACAACAACGATGTCGTCGTCACCCCCAACAGCGGATTCAGCGGCACCGTCCAATTCGAGGTCGCCGTCAGCGATTCGGCCCACCTGTCCGCAATCGAGCAGAACGGCACCGGTTACATCGATGTCGTCTCCCTCACCGTCCAGAGCCAACTCCCCGCGACGATTTCCAATGGCGTGCTCACCGTTAACGGCACCGGCGGCGCCGACACCATGACCATCGATCTGCAGAACGGCCAGTACCTCACAAGCGTCAATGGCAATACCCAGACGCTCAGCGCCACCGGCGTCACTTCGGTCGTCGTCAACGGCCTGGCCGGAAACGACATCATCACTCTCGGATCGGGAATGGTTAACGGCGCCAGCGTTCAAGGCGGGCCCGGCGATGACAGCATCACCGGCGGACCCGGCAACGACACCCTCGCCGGCGGGCAGGGCAACGACACCATCCTCGGAGCGGCAGGCGACGACGAGATTCACGGCGGACAGGGCGACGACTCCCTCGCCGGCGGCAAAGGCAACGACACGATCCTCGGCGGCCAGGGCAACGATACGCTGCGCGGGGCGCTGGGCGACGATTCCCTCAACGGCGGGGCGGGAACCAACCAGTTCTATGGCGGCCAGGGCAACAACATCTTCTACGCCGTCAACGGAACCGCCGACGAGCTTTTCGTCGGCGCGGCAACCAACGACAGTCTCATCTATGGCTCCAGCGACAACTACATCATTGAAAGCGGCACGATCCCGCCGGGGAATATAACGCTCGCGTGATGACTTAGCCTCGTCGATGTGAATCAGATTTCTAGCAGCAACGTCCAGACGATTTTGGATACCTGATGACCTGGCAATGTGCGTTTATGGTGAATTCGGTGACCCAGCGCGAAATCATCGAGAAGTTGGCGACGGTTTGCGATTTGTCTCCGAGCGTGCGGCTCGGACAATTGATGGCCCACCTCGATTTTCTCGCTAGGGATATGTTCGACCGCAGTCTGGGCGACATCGAAGACAACGAGTTGCTCCGCGTCCTCGAGCGCCATCAGGCGGAACTGGCCCAGAGGCAATCGAACGTCGCGTGATGGCGCGCGGACGAATGGGGTGAACATGGCGCAAAAGAAGATTCGCGTGAAACTCGTCGGGCGGGATGCCGGCGCGGCATACATCGCCCTGCCAGGTCATCGCCATGAGGCCGGCATCGTCAAGAGAGCTGTCCGCGTTGATGAATTCATACCCAACTTCAAGGGGCCAATGGTTCTTTTGGATTTTGACAAGTCCGACACGCTCATTGGCATCGAGATTCTGGTTTTTGCATCGGATGCGATGCACGGTAGTCGTAAAGACCGCGGCGGCCGGCCCGGCAAGCGGAACCGACCGCCTTGCGAACCAGGCCGGCCGGCAACGCCACGAAAGCGACTATCGTGATCCTCCACATGTTCCGTGCTACAATGCGCGTGTAAGGAGTCAGCCCATGACCTATCGCGGACATGTCAGGAAGGGCGTCATTGTTGTGGAACCTCCGGCCCAATTGCCCGAAGGCGCGGAGGTGGAAATCCGCACTTCCGAGCCATCCTCGGCTAACACGACTTGGGCGGAAGTCTTGCGCGATGTCATTGGCCAGGCCGAAGGGCTGCCGGCCGACTCCTCGGTCAACCACGACCATTATCTCTATGGGGCACCCAAGAAGTGAACACCGGCTTTGCCGATACTTCTTATTTCCTGGCCGTACTGATCCCGGCCGACGCGAATCACCTCGCCGCTCGCCGCTGGGCGGAAACACATCGCATTCCGTTAATCACGTCTGAATATGTTCTTGTCGAGGTCGGCAATTATCTCTCCCCCGCGCCGGCGCGACGATTGTTCGGTCCGTTCTGTCGCGCCCTTCTTTCCGATGGGCGCATGACTGTGGTGCCCGCTTCATCCACGCTGCTGGCGCGCGGATCTGAACTCTACCAATCCCGGCTCGATAAACCATGGTCCCTGACCGATTGCATTTCGTTCGTCATCATGCAAGACCATGAAATCCGCGACGCGTTGACCGCCGACCACCATTTCGAGCAGGCGGGATTCACGGCAATTCTCAAGCAATTCTGAATACCAAGCCTCGCGCCTGCCGCGTTCGCCTTGGTATCAGGCTCGCTTCCCAGTCTGCCCGTGCCGGTCCGGCTTGGCCGCTGCTTCAGCACCCTCGCCAGGCGATCCCTTGGCGAACGTGAATTCCTGTTTGGCCGAATCAACGCCGATGCCGATCGTGTCGCCCTCGATAAAATCGCCGCTAAGGATCCGGCTGGCCAGCGGGTTTTCGATCCGCTGCTGAATCACGCGCTTCAGCGGCCGGGCGCCGTACGCGGGATCGTAGCCTTCGTCGGCCAGGAATTTCCGCGCCTCGTCGCTCAGCTTGATTGTCATATTGCGGCTGGACAACCGCCGCTGGAGAAGGCCAAGCTGCACGTCCACGATGCGCATGATCTGCTCGCGGCCCAGCGAATGGAACAGGATCGTCTCGTCGATCCGGTTGATAAATTCCGGGCGGAAATAATCGCCCAGCAGCGATTTGATCTTCGCCTCCACTTCCCATTCCGGCGCCTCCTGCCCGGCGAGCTTCTGAATCTCGGCCGATCCGATATTGCTCGTCATGACGATGACGGTGTTCTTGAAATTGACGGTCCGGCCCTGCCCGTCGGTGAGTCGCCCGTCGTCCAGAACCTGCAGCAGCACGTTGAACACGTCGCGATGGGCCTTCTCGATCTCGTCGAAGAGGATCACGCTGTACGGATGACGTCGAACCGCTTCAGTCAGCCGGCCGCCCTCTTCATATCCAACATATCCCGGCGGCGCGCCGATCAGCCTCGCCACCGAGTGCTGTTCCATGAACTCGCTCATGTCGATCCGTACCATCGCGTTTTCGTCATCAAACAAAAACTCGGCCAGGGCTTTGCACAATTCGGTTTTCCCCACGCCGGTCGGACCAAGAAACAGGAAACTCCCGATCGGCCGGTTCGGATCGCCCAACCCCGCTCGGTTGCGTCTCACCGCATCCGACACGGCCCGCACGGCGCTGTTCTGTCCGATCACGCGCTGGCCCAGCCGGTCTTCCATCTTAAGCAGTTTTTCGCGCTCGCTTTCGAGCATCCGGCTCACCGGAACGCCGGTCCAGCGGCTGACGATCTGGGCGATCTCCTCGGCCGTCACTTCCTCCTTCACCAGCGAATTGCCGGAGCGCGTGAGATCCTTGAGTTTCTTCTCGGCCGTTTCGAGCTGACGGCGGAGATCGCGCAACTGGCCGTATTGAATCCGCGCCGCCGTCTCGAGATTCCCCTGCCGCTGCGCCTGTTCGAGTTCGACCTGCCGGGCATCGATCTGTTCCTGGATCGACTTGACGGCCTTCATCGCCCCGCGCTCGTTCTCCCAGCGCGCGGTCAATTGCGTGTTGCGTTCCTGCAACTCGGCCAGTTCCTTTTCGCTCTTGGCCATCTGTTGCTTGGCCCCGGGGTCTTTTTCGCGACGCAGAGCCTCCTGCTCGATCTGAAGCTGCATGATCCGGCGGCGGATTTCGTCCAGCTCGGCCGGCATGGAATCGTTCTCGATCCGCAGCCGGCTGGCGGCCTCATCGACCAGATCAATCGCCTTATCCGGCAGAAACCGGTCGGTGATGTACCGATACGACAGCGTCGCCGCCGCGACGATCGCGCCATCGGTGATGCGCACGCCGTGATGCGTCTCGTACCGCTGCTTCAGCCCGCGCAGGATGGCGATGGTGTCATCAACACTTGGCTCGCCAATGACGATCGGCTGAAACCGCCGCTCCAGCGCAGCGTCTTTCTCGATGTGTTTGCGATATTCATCCAGCGTCGTCGCCCCGATGGTTCGCAGTTCGCCGCGCGCCAGCGCCGGCTTGAGCAAATTGCCCGCGTCCATCGAACCTTCCGCACGCCCCGCCCCCACCACCGTGTGCAATTCGTCGATGAACAAAATGATCTGCCCGTTGCTCTGCGTTACATCCTTGATCACCGCCTTGAGCCGGTCCTCGAATTCGCCGCGAAATTTCGCACCCGCCACTAGCGCCCCCATGTCCAGCGCGATGATCCGCTTATTGGCCAGCACGGCCGGGACATCGCCGTTGAGCAGGCGAATCGCCAGCCCCTCGACGATGGCGGTCTTGCCGACGCCCGGCTCACCGATGAGCACGGGATTGTTCTTCGTGCGCCGCGACAGCACCTGCATGGTGCGGCGGATTTCATCGTCGCGCCCGATCACCGGATCGATCTTCCCCAGCCGGGCCATTTCAACCAGATCGCGCCCGTAACGCTCCAGCGCCTGATACTTGTCCTCCGGATTGGGATCGGTCACCCGTTGCCCGCCGCGAACATCCTTCAGCGCCGCCAGCACGGCCGCGTGCGTCACGCCGACGGCCGCCAGTGTAGCCCGCACATCACCGCCAACTTCCGCCAGCGCCAGCAACAGATGTTCCGTCGAGACGTATTCATCCTTGAGCCGATCCGCCTCCTTCTGCGCCTGAATGAACACATCCTGCAACGAGCGGCTCATGCCCGTCTGCGACCCGGTGGCGCTGGGCAGCCGCTCCAGCGAATTCTCCACCTCCCCTTCCAGCCGTCCGATGTCCGTCCCCATCTTCTGCAAAATCGGCTTGAAGATGCCGTCGGTCTCCTGCATGAGAGCCGCCAGCAAATGCAACGGCTGAATCTCCGCGTGGTTCTTTTCGTGAGCAATCTCCTGGGCCCGAGCCACCGCTTCCTGGGCCTTGATCGTGAATTTATCAAATCGCATGATCGCCTCAGCTTGGAAACAAGG
>Ga0181520_10009614_pt1 | contig 13279 bp, 11 predicted proteins | sample PEATcosm2014_Bin_29_FD_132451 | JGI IMG/M metagenome (GOLD analysis project Ga0181520, IMG submission 132451) | Peatland microbial communities from MTU Mesocosm Facility, Houghton, MI, USA - PEATcosm2014_Bin02_30_metaG | ecosystem: Environmental > Terrestrial > Soil > Wetlands > Peat | place...
AGCGCTGAAAAGGAGCCAAACAGCAATTCCGGCGTAGATAGCGGTGACCGGGCCGGCACCGAAGCGAGGGCGAATGCCTACGTAGATCCAGACGGCAACCATGCCGCCCAGGAGGCCGACCACGTTGAACCAGACCCACTGCATGGCGGAGAATTGGCTATGGTTGAGGAAGGCCATCCCGTCGGACCATCTTTCGGCGAGGATGACGCCGTCGACCAGGTAGGCCAAGGCGTCAGAGATGAGTCCAGCGACGAGGCCAGCGAGAATCAGACGGCCGATGTTGATCTTGCCCATGGTGCCTCCTGAAGGAACGTGCGCAGTATAGCAAAAGGCAGTTCGGAGAAGGGCACAGTGTGAGTACGAGTTTGAGTGCGCAGGGTGACTGTGAGCTAGGCGGAGGCGGGACCGGTGTAGCGGATATCGACGACAGTCCAGTCATCCTCGGCCTCGTTGGAGGCCTGGAAGCGAGCGACGTGGTCGAGGATCTGGTCGAGATCTTCAATGTGGACGATGGCGTCGAACCCGGCTTCGCCAAACATGACGCCCTGGGTGTTGTGCGCCTCAGTGATGCCGTCGGTAGTGAGCACGATGCGCTCGCCGGGAGCGAGGCGGTACTGGACAGATTCATAGGTGGCGCCGGGAATGAGGCCGACGATGAGATTGCCATCTTCAAGGTGGCGGGGGCCTGAGGCGGTGACGTGGACGGGGGCGACGTGGCCACAGTTGACAAACTCGACGAGGCCGTCGGGGAAGAGCTTGAGCAGGATCATGGTGGCGTACTTGTCGACCTGTCGATCGCAGAGGAAGCGATTGACGAGGTCGGCGATCTCGGCGAGAGGTTGGCCGGTGAGCATGAGGGCGTGGATGATTCCCTGGAGTGTGGCGGCGACGATGGCGGCGGGAACGCCCTTGCCGCTGACGTCGGCGATGGCGAGGCCGAGGCAATCGTCGAGAGCGAGGGCGGAGTAGAAGTCGCCGCCGATGGCGAGGCAGGGTATGGTTTTAGCCTGCAGGTGGGCGTAAGAGAGGCGAGGCAAGTCGATGGCCATGAGGCCAGCGTGGATGCGGGCGGCGATAGCGAGTTCTTCGGCGGCGAGGCGGGACTTCATCTCGGCCTCGGCGAGGAGGGCATTGTGAAGGAGCGTCGCGGCCTCGGTGGCGATGGTATCGAGGACTTCGTGATCGACTGCGGTGAGATGGCCTGCGCCCAGCTGGCTATCGAGATAGAGCAGTCCGAGGAGACGGCTGGGCTCGTCGGCGGAGATGCGCTTGCGCAGCGGGATGCAGTAGATAGAGCGGATGGAGTTGGCCATGACGCTGGCCCAGGCGCCAGCGCCACCGGAATTACCGCCAAGGGTGTCAGAGACGGAGAATTTGGAATCGCTCTCGATGGCTTTGCGCATGGCGCTGCGCGAGATGGTGGAGTCTTCGGCGACGGTGGTGCCATCGGCGCGCAAGCCGAGGGCGAGGCGCATGTCGTTGCCTTCGCGCAGGAAGACGAAGCCGCGCTCGACGCCGGTGAGCTGGATGGAGAGTTGAAGCAGGACGTGGAAGATGTCGGTAATGGCGCCGCCAGCGTTGAGCTGACGAGCGGCGTTGAGGAGAAAGCTGAGCTGCTCCATCTCGCGGGCGGCGGGGCGGGAGGCCAATGAAGGGCTGACGAAGACCGAGAGAGCGTTGAGTAAATCGCCGGCGAGCGACGACTGCGGGGAGTCTTCGTCGTTGTTGAGAAGGAAGCGGACTCTGACGGCGGCGAGGGAGCCGAACTGCATCGAGTCGCCCGGCTTGAGCAGGGCGCGGGTGATGCGCGTGCCGTTGAGATAGGTGCCGTGGGAGCTGTTGCGGTCGACCAGGACGTAGCTGCCGTTGCTGGACTCGATGACGGCGTGGCGACGGGAGACAAAGCCGTCAGGAAAGATCAGGTCCTGATCTGGAGAGCGGCCGATGGTGAGGACGTCGCGATCGAGCGAGACAGTGCGCTCGCCTCCGGCGTCTGAGTAGGTGATGCGGGGCGCATTCTCGGCTAATGCCATCCGGGCAATCGTATCTCATTCGGATTGCGGGGGGGAACGAGGAAATTGAGGTGCGGGCGACATGCGCCAATTGAACGGGAAGGGGCGCCGGATTCCTTTTTCTTTTATCCAATCCGAGCCGGGAATTTGCATGACTCAAAAGGGTTACAGGCGGGCGGAGAATTGGGACGCTGCAGTTGGAAAGTGACTATAATCACATGGGACGGAAAAGGCCGTTGGTCTCACAGGGTGAGACGACGGTTCAAGAGAGACCACTCGGAAGGGATCCCGCCAAATGGCGACAGGCAATTTGGCCCTTGGGGAAGTGCAAAGGGCAACGAGCACGCGCGAACGCGTGGTAAACGACTTCAGCATTAATGTAGCAACGGTGAACGGGTCCGGCTCGCAATCTGCCAATAGCGTGTTGCTGAAAAGCATCTTCGGGATGGGGGTTCCGGTTAGCGGCAAGAACCTGTTTCCGTCGAACATCGCCGGACTTCCAACCTGGTACACGATCAGGGCCAGCAAGGACGGATACGTAGCGCGGAAGCGGGACGCCGAAGTGCTGGTGTCGATCAATCCGGAGACGGCGAAGCAAGATGCTCTGGCATTGCCCACAGGGGGCGTGGCGATCTATGAGGAGAGCCTCAACCTGAGCCAGTATCGCGACGACGTGGTGTTTTACCCGGTTCCGTTTGACAAGATAACCGCGGGCATCTGCCCTGAGGCCAAGCTGCGCAAGCTGGTCAAGAACATGGTGTATGTCGGCGCGGTGGCGCAACTGCTCTCGATTGACCTGAGCGTGGTGGAGAGCGGACTGCGCAAGCAATTCGCGAAGAAGCCAAAAGTCTTTGAACTGAACTTCGGCGCGGTGAAAGCCGGGTACGACTATGTGGCGGAGAAGTTCACCAAGAAGGACCCCTACTTCATCGAGCGAATGGACCAGACCAAGGACAAAATCATCGTCGACGGCAACGCGGCGTGCGGCATGGGTGCGGTATTTGCGGGAGTGACGGTGGTGGCCTGGTATCCGATTACGCCTTCGACTTCGGTGGTGGAAGCGACGACGGACCTCCTGAAGAAGTTCCGCGTGACGCCGGAAGGCAAGGCGACGTTTGCGGTGGTGCAGGCCGAGGATGAGCTGGCGGCGATCGGCATGGTGCTGGGCGCGGGCTGGGCCGGCGCGCGGTCGATGACGGCGACATCGGGGCCTGGCATTTCGCTTATGGCGGAGTTCGCGGGTCTGGGTTACTACGCCGAGATTCCGGGCGTGATCTTCGATGTGCAACGGACCGGGCCTTCGACGGGGATGCCGACGAGGACCTCACAAGCCGATCTGCTGAGCGTCGCGTTCCTTTCTCACGGCGATACGAAACACATTGTCCTGCTGCCGGGTTCGGTGAGGGAGTGCTTCGAGTTTGGAGGCGCGGCCTTCGACCTGGCCGAGCGGATCCAGACGCCGGTGTTCGTGTTGAGCGACCTGGACCTGGGAATGAACAACTGGATGTCTGAACCCTTCGATTATCCGACCAAGCCGCTGGATCGCGGGAAGGTGCTGACCGCCGAAGATCTGGACCGGCTGGGTGGATTTGCGCGTTATCGGGATGTGGATGGCGATGCGATCGGCTGGCGGACACTTCCTGGCACGCGGCATCCCAAGGCGGCGTACTTCACGCGCGGCTCGGGGCACAACGATGCGGCGGGCTACACGGAAAAGCCGGATGAATACGTTGAAGTGATGGAGCGGCTTTCGCGGAAATTTGAGAACGCGCGCACGATGGTCCCAGCTCCGGTGACGGTGAAAAACGGAAGCTCCAAGATAGGGATTCTTGCTTATGGCAGTTCGGATTTCGCCATTCGCGAGGGTACGGACCTGATCAAGAAGCAATATGGGCAGGATGTGGATTACATGCGCATCCGTGCCTATCCATTTGCGCACGAGATTCACGATTTTGTCGCCCAACACGAGCGAGTGTACGTGGTGGAGCAGAACCGCGATGGGCAGCTCGCAAGCCTTCTGAAGCTCGATCTGCCAGCGGAACATGTGGTCAGGTTGCGCAGTATTCTGCACTACAACGGACTGCCGCTTGACGCCCAGACCGTAGTTGAGGAGTTCGCTACGAAGGAAGGGTTTACTGCCATTTCTCCGACGCATGTCGAGGACGTGGAAGCGCACGAGGGGGCGGTTGCATCATGAAATCGCAACTCGGATCAGTTGGCATGGACAGAGAGCAGAAGGGGACAAGCTAAATGGCTACAGCAGCACCAACACCAACACCGGCACCCAAGGTGAATCATATTGGCCTTCCGGTTCTTGAGTACCGCGGCGGTAAGACAACGCTCTGCGCAGGGTGCGGACACAACGCGATCTCGGAACGCATTATCGACGCGATGTACCAGATGGGCATAGAGCCGGAGCGGGTGATGAAGATGAGCGGCATCGGGTGCTCATCGAAGAGTCCGGCATACTTCATGAGCCGCTCGCACAGCTTCAATAGCGTGCACGGACGCATGCCGTCGGTTTCGACAGGCGCCATCATGGCCAACCATACAATGACGATGCTCGGTGTCTCCGGCGACGGCGATACGGCATCGATCGGCATGGGGCAGTTCGTTCATCTGTTGCGCCGCAATCTGCCGATGATCTACATCATCGAAGACAACGGCGTTTACGGATTAACCAAGGGCCAGTTCTCAGCTACGGCCGACCTGGGCTCGAAGCTGAAGACCGGCGTGATCAACGATTTGCCGGCCATCGACACCTGCGCGCTGGCGATTCAATTGGGCGCGACGTTTGTGGGGCGTTCGTTCAGCGGAGACAAGAAACAGTTGCTCTCCATGCTGAAGGCGGCGATTGCGCACAATGGAACAGTGATGCTCGACGTGATCAGTCCGTGTGTGACGTTCAATGACCACGAGGGATCGACGAAGAGCTACAAGTTCATGCAGGACAATGACGAGCCCATCAACGAAGTGGACTTTGTGGCCAGCTTCGACGAGATCGAGGTGGACTACGAATCGGGCGAAGTCTACGAAGTGGAGATGCACGACGGCTCGAGCCTGCGTTTGAAGAAGCTGCAGGAGGACTACGATCCGACGGACAAGGCGAACGCAGTAAGGACGCTGATGGAGGCCCACTCGAACAATGAGGTGCTGACGGGCGTCTTCTACATCGATACGCAGAAGCCTACGTTCACCGACCTGCTGAACCTGGTGGACGAACCGCTGGGGCAGTTACCGGAAAGCCTGACGCGGCCACCGAAGTCAGCGCTGGAAGGGCTGATGGCGAGCCTGCAGCATTAAGACAGGAAAACATCAAACAGAGAACCCCGCCGAGTGCGGGGTTTTCTATTGAAGCAAGCGGAGGGGTTGAGGTCAGTGCGCAAGCAGTTTGCCGATCATGAAGCCCACGATGAGGGCGATGAGGAGGCCGCATGCTCCGGTAAGGGCGAGGCCGAAGAGCGCCTCGAACACGGATTGGCCTGACTGCTCGGAGAAGTCGCGATTGTCAGGGAGTGCTTTGTAAGTGCGGCGAAAGGCGAGCCAGAGGTTGAGGAGAAAGAGGAAGGGCAGCGGGAGAAGCGGGATGAGCGGCCAATAGTCGCGCGGACCAAAGGTAAGGAACTTGGCGAGGATGATCACCATGAGGGCCGCGACGAAGAGGAAGCAGGTGCGCGTCCAGTTGTAATAGCGTGCGACTGGGGGCTGCTCAGGCATGCTCAGGTCTTTCAGGTTTCCCGGAGATCCGGCAGCCAAAAAGCTGCTCGTCCCGGAGCCTTTTTGAGAGATTTAGTTGGAACGTATTGAAAGAATATCGCAGGGAAGCGAGATTTTGGACGGGCAAGAGTAATGGCGACGGCGCCGCCGGGAGGCGTTGTGGCTAGAAGAGCGGCAATCGCATCCAACCCTTTCCGCATTTTTCTCTTCGAAAAACCGCGGAAAGGATGGGGCACCCGCACCGCAATCGCATCCCGCCCATTGCGTCCGCAGCGGCGGGCGAAATGGATGGGACACGGTTCCCACCCACTCATCGCGATAAAGCCGCGATGAATGGGGCACAGGGGGCACAGGGGCACAGGAGTTTGTATTAGTGGGCGGAAGCCGGCGCGGGCGCGGGAGTGATGCGGACGCCCAACCCATTGAGCTTGGAGCGGGCCTGCGCGGCTTCAGGGGTCTGCGGGTGGCGCTGGATAAGCAGGCGCAGTTCGTGGATCCCGGCATCTTTCTTGTTGAGGTCGAGCAGGGCGAGCCCCTTGCGCAGTTGCGCTGCCGGGGCTTTGGGGCTACCTGGGAAGGCTTCGAGGACGGCGTTGTAGGCCTTGACGGCGTCGGGGTAGTTCTCCTGGCGGTAGGCGATTTCGCCGAGGTAAAACTGCGCAGTGCCGGCCATGTCGTCGGTCGGGTAGTAGTGAATCACGTCCTGAAACTCCCCAGCGGCGACGTCATAATGGGCGGAGTTGTAGTCGCGGACTCCGGCCTGAAAGGTGTCAGCGAGCGGCGGGGTCTGGGCGGCGGCGGGGGCCTGTGGGCCGCCAGGCTGGCCTGCGCCGGGTTGAGATTGGCCGGGTTGGGCGGTGCCGGGCTGCGCGGTAGCGGGCGCAGCGGTCTGGATGTTCTGGAGCTGGGTTTGCAGGTCCTGGACGGATTTGTCCAGCTTGGCAATGCGCGACTTGAGCTCGTCGACCGAGTCATTGAGCGACTGCACCTGGCCGGAGACCGTGTCCATCTTGGCGTTGGCGGCATCACCCTGGGCGTTGATCTTCTTTTCGAGTGTGCTGACGGTGACAGAGATCTGGTTGGCGTTGTCTGCAGTCTGTTCGACCAGATGCTGGAGGACTCCGAAGCGCGTGTCGAAAGTGGACTGCAGGCGCTGCATCATGTCGAGCAACTGCTGGACCTGAGTTTGCAGCTCGATGATCTCCTTGGAGGCGGCATGCGCAGGAAGGGGCAGTGCGAGCAGAGCGAGGGAGACGGCGGCGAGGAGACGGCGGGGCAGCTTGACTAGTGTGCGCATCGTTCACCTGTTCAGTAAAGAGGTTATGAGCGGCGACCGCGGCAGAGAGGCGGGCACTGCTTATTCAATGAGGATGACGGTTCCTCCCGGCCTGACCGGCTTAGATTGAGGCGGTCAGGCAGGGGTTCCAATTTGATTTTAGCGGTCGATGGCGAAACCTGCGCGGCGATTCTGTTGCCAGCACTCCTCAGTGGACTCAGAGCAGAAGGGCTTCTCCTTGCCGTAGCTGACCACGCGAACCCGTGCGGGCGCTACACCGGCGGCGACAAGCGCATTCTTGGCGGCGTCGGCGCGGTTCTGTCCGAGGGCCAGGTTGTATTCGCTTGAACCGCGTTCGTCGCAGTACCCACCGATAACGACCTTCACGTCGGGATGGGCGACGAGGAAGGAGGCATCGCGGACCAGGACGGCCTGGGCGTCGGCGCGAATGTCGTAGGTGTCGTAGTCGAAGAACGCGTCCTGCACACCGGCCTTGAACTCGTCTTCAACGCTCACTGTGGTGGTGGGCACCACGACTGCCGGCGCTTCGTTGACCGTGACGCGAGCCGTGGCGTCGGCAGTGCCGCCATCGCCGCGAGCAACGAGGTGATAGCTGGTGGAGGCTGTGGGTGTAACGGTCTTGACGCCGGAGGTGGGCACGTCGCCGATGCCGTCAATGGAGACGCTGGATGCGTCGGCGGTGCGCCAGGTGAGAACGACCTGGTCGCCTGCGGAGATGACGTTGGGCGTGGCCGTGATCTGCGCGACGGGCGAGGGCGCCGGGGCCGAAGCCGAACCTGTGGAAGGCGCAGTGGACGCGGAGGACGGCGGCGGCGCCGGCTTCTTCGAGCAACCTGCGATCGCGACCAGAACAACGACGAGAAGAACGAAACTCAAAGCACGAGACTGTCGATTCAAGGGATTACTCCTTCGGTAAATTCAAAAGTCGGGGTTCAAAAAAGCACGCCGAGTCTTCACTTTGTGTCGTCCCGACGCCGCGGCGATTGACGATTCGAGACATATCTTTTGATGCCAGTTGAAGCCAAGTCGATGTTCAAGAGCGGAGCAGGGGATAAGAACTTGATTCCCGAACAGCGCCAGCCTCATGCGGAAATAGGGATTCTAACCACCTTAAGAGCATAGTTCAAAGACAGGAGAATCATAGTTCAAAACCGTGGAGTCGGATGGGAACTACTTCCAACTCCAGTTGGGCATGGTGTTGTTGCCGGCGGCGGTGAGCTGGCGTTGCTGGGTTCCATCGGCGAGCATGGTCCATATTTGGGTGTGGCCGCCGATGTTGCGCTCGAAGACGATGTGGCGGCCATCCGGAGCCCAGGAGGGGTAGTCGTTGGTGCCGGCCTCGTGGGTGACCTGGAGCCAGCGCATGGAAGCGATGTCCATGACGTAGATGTCCTGGCCGCCGGGATCGCCGGGGCCGTATTTGCGATTCCAACTGAAGGTGAGCAGCGCGCCGTTGGGGGCCCAGGAGGGGGAGACGGCATAGCCGCCGTCGGTGAGCCGCTGAACTCCTGCGCCGTCGATGTCCATGATGTAAATCTGGGGCTCGCCGGTGCGGCCACCGGCCCAGGCGATTTGCGCGTTGGTGCGGGGGTTGAAAGTGGGGGCGACGTTGGGGCCTTTGAAGTCGGTAAGGCGGTGGAGATTTCCGCCGCTCGCGTCGGCTAGCCAGATTTCCGAATCGCCGGAACGGGAGGAGGAGAAGGCGATATGCGCTCCGTCGGCCGACCATGCGGGCGATTGGTTGCTGCCGCCGGCGATGCCGGCTGGGAAGGCGACGAGGCGGCCCAGCTCGAGGGAATACATGCGGACGGCCCAGCCTTCGGGCCCAAGCGAGGCAAAGGCAAGGCGAGAGTTATCGGGCGCGACGCGGGGCGAAAGCGAGATGGAGCCGAGGTGCGTCACCTGGTGCTGGTTCTGGCCGTCGTAGTCCATGCACCAGATCTCTTTGCTGCCGGTGCGTGTGCTGATGAAGTAAATTCTGGTTTCGGCGATGCCGTTGATGCCGCCACCCAGTCGGAGGATGATCTCGTCGGCAAAACGATGAGCGATGAGGCGGGCAGCGTCCTGCGATGCGGCGTCGGTGTACTGCTTACCGAGGACCTGTGGACTGACGGTGTTGCGGGCGTCGAAGAGCCAGCCCAGGACGGTGAGGCGCCCGCCGGAGGCAGAGAGCGAGCCGAAGGCGACCATGGTGGCGTTGGCCGGCGCCTCGGACCACTGCTGGAGATTGATCTCCTGCGGAGTGCCGGGATTGGATTGCGGAGCGAGCGAGCGGGACACGATGTCGAAGATGCCCGCGGCGGAGAGGTCGCCATAGAGAGTCGCGTCGAAGACGGCCTTGAGCGAGGGCGTTTGCGGGTCGGTGGAGAGCGGCTTGAACTCTGCGGCGGCGAGCCGGATGCGATCCTGGCCGAGGTTGGTGCCTGTGTGGACCCAGTCTTGCGCGTGAAGGAAGGATGACACGGGCAGGATGAAAGCAAAAGCAGCCAGGGGAGAGAGGCGAAAACGAGGTTTCATTCTGCGAGGCTTCTTTCGTTTTTTGGCTTCGTCGTTTGGCCGGAATGGCTGGATCGGAATTGGCCATCGTTTGAGCGGTTTCAAAGGCGCTGCACACGGATAGGGCAAGCACTCAGTAGGTACAATCATAGGTCACGTCGAGCCACTGATCGTTGGAGTCACGGGGCAGGTCGCCAAAGGTGTCAACACGCTGGGTGGCGAGCATGCAGGAGCGGTCGAGGGTAGGGCTTCCACTTGCGGTGTTGATACGAAAGGACGAGGGCGTGCCCTGGCGATTGACCTTGAAGTAGATCTGGACGGTGGCGCCCTTGGGCGTACGGGGATCGACCTGGCCGCGAATCCAGTTCTGGCTCACTTTTTGTTTGATGCCTTCAACGTACCAGGGGTAGCGTGAGCCGAAGTCGCCGTTGGTGACGCTGACAGGCTGGGCGGAGGCCGTGGGCTGGGCCATTGTGGCGCGGGGCATGCTGGCGCCGGCCTGTTCGCCGAATTGAGCGCGGTTTTCCGGGCGCGGGGGAGGCTGGTGGGGCTGAGTCTTCTGCGCAGTCTGAACATCTTTCTTCGGCGGGAGCTTCTGCTGCTTGCTGGAGATGGGGACGGCGGTCTCGTCGACGGCCTGCTGGGCCTTGGGCGTTGGCGGAGCGGGAGCCTCACTGGGTTTTTCTGTGGCGAGGACGTTTTCGTTGGTGGCGTGGTCGGCGGGAAGGGGCAGGGCATTGGAGACGAGGCTTACCTGGATGGAACTGCCCGGGCCGGGGTTGCCCCAGAAGTTGTGATGGAAGAACGCGCCAACAAATGCGTAGAAAAGCAGGACGGCAGCGATCAGGAGGTGGAGGAGGATTGCGCCGAAGGCAGGAGCAGCAACGGGCTCGCCGGCCAGATCTCCTGCGAGCTCTTGTTCGAGATTTGCCGTGCCTTCAGAAAAGAGACTTTGCATGGGCAGAAAAGAGTGTTTGCATGGCGCGCTGACCGTCGGCCCTAGAGTCCCGGTGGCGCGGCAGGCTTCGGCTCCAGCGGTTGTGTGACGATTGAGACGTTGGTGATGCCGGCTTGCTTGACGGCATCCATGACGGCTGCAAATGCGCCGAAGGGGACATTCTCATCGGCGCGGAGATAGATGACCTGGTGGGCTGGATCTGCGCCCATTTCACGGAGCTTGCGCGCGAGGTCGTGGACATTGATGGCTGCGTCGCCTAGGAAGACCTGCTGGCTGTGGTCGATGGTGACGACCAGACGCGACTCGGTGATTTCTCTGACTGTGCGAGTCTTGGGGACGGCGACTTCGATGCCGGATTGAAGCACGGGCGCGGTGATCATGAAGATAACGAGCAAAACGAGGACGACGTCGACCAGCGGCGTGATATTGATCTCTGCGAGAGAGGAGCGGGTCTGGCCGGCGTTGGTGGTGAAGGCCACGGCTAGCGCCCTCCCTGGACCTGACTTGTCATGGACTCGGGGACGGGCTGGCGCGCGGCCTGCGCGGAGCGAACGGGAATCTCTTCGAGGGAGTTGAGGAGCTCGCGGCAGAAGTCGTCGGTGGCGGCGGCGAAGATGCGAATGCGCGCGCTGAACTGGTTGTAGGCAACTACCGCAGGGACGGCAACAAATAGGCCGGCGGCGGTGGTGATGAGGGCTTCAGAGATGCCGGGAGCGACAGCGCGCAGCGTGGCAGCGCCGGCGGTGCCGAGGCCATGGAAAGCGTCGATGACGCCGATGACTGTGCCGAAGAGTCCGACGAATGGGCTGGTGGACGCAATGGTGGCGAGCCAGGTGAGGCGGCGCTCGAGGTTGGTGATGGATTCGCTGGCGGCGGTCTGCGCGGAGCGTTCGAGCGGCGCGAGGTTGCGCGGAGGGCCCGAGCCGCCGGTCTGACGCTTGTAGGTTTCGTAGACGTCTTCAAAGACCATGGCCAGCGGGCTGGCTTTGCACTTGATGGCGAGGGCTGAGATCTCCTGCAGGCGGGTGGCCTTGCGGAACTCGCGAATGAATCGCTTGCTCTCCTTGGTGGCGCGGGAGAAAGTGGACATTTTGCCGAAGATGATGGTCCAGGAGTAGAGACTGGCGATGAGCAGCAGGACGAGCACGCTCATTGCAACGGATCCGATGTTGCCCATCAGGTCGACGATGCCGCTGGTGGACTGCGTGGAGATGGGAGCCGCGCCGTCAGCCTGAATTACGTAAAGAAGCAATGCAGTCAAAGCCGACAATCACCTCAGCCTTCACGGTATCAGACAGGGTGTGGTGGGCCAAGTCATCGATCAGATGCGGGGGAGTGGCAGCCTTTGGAGTGGTCGCGCGGGATGCTGTGTCTCGTTTTGAGTCAGTTTGCCGGGGATGTGCGGGCGAATCGGGGCGCGTTTGGTGATTCAAAGAAAACTCTCAAAAAGTACTTGACAACATACACTGTGCAACATACAGTAGTTAATGTACAGTGTATGGAGTACAGCATGACACTTTCAGAGAGCATCTTTGAGAACCTCCGGCTGGAACTTCGGCGTGGTTGTTTGACGTTGGCGGTGCTGGCGCAACTGAGGCAGGAGCGGTATGGCTACACGCTGCGCAAGGCGCTGGCGGAGCGCGGCTTGGAGATTGACGAGAGCACGCTTTATCCGTTGCTGCGGCGCCTGGAGGCCCAGGGGCTGCTGGCCAGCGAGTGGCGCGAGGAAGACAAGCGCAACAAGCGGTTTTATCGCCTGAACGAGGATGGCGAGCGAATGTTGGGCCAACTGTTGCAAGAGTGGCAAGCGCTGAATGCGGCAATTGCCGCGTCGCTTGGAGCGGATGAAATCAAGGCTGATGCATCGAGTGGCGATGCGAGCGGATAGTCCTGGGGAGGGCGACGGCAGGTGGGCAGTATCGGCGGGTTTGGCGGCAAAAACAACAGCGGCGACACAAACATTTGAAGGGCGAAGGGAAAAGCGATGGAACTTCTTGAGCGGTATTTGGAAGCTTTAAGGAAGCACCTGCCGTGGGAGCGGCAGGACGACATCATTGCTGAATTGAGGGCCAACCTTGAGGCACAGATTGAGGAGAAAGAGACTGGGTTGGGACGGCCGCTTACCACGGTAGAAATGGAGGAGTGGCTGAAGACTCTGGGGCAACCGATCCAGGTAGCCGCGGGCTATCAGCCACAGCGATACCTGATTGGGCCAGCGTTCTTCCCAATTTACTGGTATGTGTTGAAGCTGGCGCTGGGTTGGGCGGCGGTGATTTATTCGATCGTGATCGTAGTAACGCTGTTTTCCCAAGGGATGCCGAGCGCAACGGAGTGGGTGGGAGCTATTGCGCGGATGCCGTCGGTGCTGCTGATGACGGCGGCGTGGGTGACGGCAATATTTGCGGCGGTGGAATTCGGGGTCTTGCGACAGTCGATCGTAATAAAGGGATTTTGTGCCACGCCATCCTTCTGGGCACCGGGCGCTATGCCGCCAATTGCAAGCAGGGGAATGGGAGGCAAGAAACCGCGAAGCTTTGCCCAGGCCGTTGCTGAAGTCGTATTCGGAATTCTGTTTCTTGGCTGGCTCCTGTTGGTGCCGACTCATCCTTACTTAATTCTGGGGCCGGGAGCGTATGCCTTGCGCAATTCGCCATTCCTGCTCAGTCCTGCGCTCATGCAGTTCTTCTGGTGCGTGGTTGCGCTGAACGTCTTTCAACTGGGATGGAAGGTCGCGGACCTGGGTCGAGGAGCGTGGCGGGTTCGCAGCCGCGCGCAGCACGTTGTGCTCAGCGTCCTTGG
>Ga0181520_10009616_pt1 | contig 13276 bp, 11 predicted proteins | sample PEATcosm2014_Bin_29_FD_132451 | JGI IMG/M metagenome (GOLD analysis project Ga0181520, IMG submission 132451) | Peatland microbial communities from MTU Mesocosm Facility, Houghton, MI, USA - PEATcosm2014_Bin02_30_metaG | ecosystem: Environmental > Terrestrial > Soil > Wetlands > Peat | place...
GCGGTTTTGGGGCCGCGTCCAATGAATTCCAGGGAGACCGTTATTCCATTTGGGAATAACGACCGGGTTTGTGGGGGAGGATTTTGCCTACAATTTGTAGTCGCGAATGGTTTCCGGTGCTCCGGTGCCGCCCTTATATAAGGTTGCTTCCACATCTGGACGGACCTGGACGTAGCAGGTGAAGCTGTTTCCGTCCGTCAGCTCGATCTGGACGCGCGTTCCGTCGCCGGTGTCGCGGTGAATTCTGAGCAATTGAATGGTCTTTCCTGCCACCTCCGGGCAGTCGACGAAATCGGTTTTCATGAGTTCTCCCTCTACTTCCTTAAGAATCGTACGCCTTCCTTCTCAATGCTGGCTCAATCCGGTGGATTTCCCGTCAACTGGTGATATGTTGAGAGGAGCATTATGGTATTCAGTGATTGTGAATCAGCTTGTGATCCTGGAGGGGGCGCGCCCTTTGCTGCTGCAATAAATCTGTATTGCTCGGGACATTATTTACATCTGGCTGCGAGTAATCCTCATGGATCTTAGCTACTCGACGTCTCCAGTAATCGTCACAGGGGTTCCGCCCGCCGCGCCGTTGGAAGGTGAAACGCCTGCGCTCCATTCTGAAGATCGGCAGGACGAACGAGAGACGGCTACTAATCAGTTGATTCTGAAGCACATCGAGTTGCCATTGAGATGGCCTGATCGAGATCGGCGATTAGATCTTCTTTGTCTTCGATGCCGACCGAGATTCGGATGAGGTCGAGGGGAAGATCGCGCTTGGCAAGAACCTCTTGCGGAACGCTGGCGTGGGACATGGTTCCCGGCATACCGATGGACGAACTGACACTGCCGAAGCTGACGGTGATGTGAAAGAGCCGGGTCGCTTCGGCGATCTTCTTCGAGAGAGCGACCGAGCCGGTGGCGAAGCTCATGACCGAGCCGGGGCCGCGCGCCTGGCGGCGATGCAGATCGTAGCCCTGGCAGGTGGCGAGACCGGGATAGAAGACCCTGGAGATTTCTTTGCGACTGGCCAGGTAATCGGCAACCGCAAGCGCGTTTTTCTGCTGACAGTCGAGGCGAACTTTGAGTGTCTTGAGGCCGCGCAGCAGCAGGAAGCTGTCGAAGGGGCCGAGAGCAGTTCCTTCCGCGTTCTGAAAGAAGCGAATTTGCTGAGCAAGTTCCTCGTTCTTCACGATGACGGCGCCGCCCGTCACGTCGTGATGGCCGCCGAGGAATTTGGTGGCCGAGTGAATGACGATGTCCGCGCCGAGATCGAGCGGATTTTGCAGGTAAGGCGATACCGCACTGTTGTCGATGGAGAAAAGCGCTCCGTGTGCGTGCGCAATTTCGGCGATGCGCGCAATATCGATGATGCGAAAAAGCGGATTGGTGGGCGACTCGATATGAACGAGTTTTGTCGCCGGAGTCAAGCGCCGCGCGAAGCCTTCGGGATCGAGCGCGTCGGCATAGTTAACAGCGATGCCGGCGCGATCAAGCACTTTGGAAAACAAACGGCAGGTACCGCCGTAGAGATCGACGTCGGCGAGGATCTCGTCTCCCGCGCAAAGTAAGCGAGTAACCGCGCTGATGGCAGCCATGCCGCTCGCAAAGCAGTATGCGTGCGAGCCGTTTTCAAGCGCTGCAAGTTGACTCTCGAGTACCGTGCGCGTGGGATTGCCGCTGCGCGAGTAATCGTATTCGCCAAAAGCATCGACCTGCTCCTGAATAAAGGTTGCGGTCTGATAGATCGGCGTTGAGACAGGCTTGTAAGGATCTCCGGGAGCGGTTTCAAAGTTAACCAGCCGGCTGGCGAATTTCATGGGCACTTCTCTCTTTCTGATTCATGATCATGGACGCGGCGATGGCCTGGTCTAAGTCGGCGATCAGATCCTCGGGATCTTCGAGGCCCACCGAGATGCGGATCAAGCCATCGGTGATGCCTAAAGCCTGACGCACGTCGGGGTCCACGTCAGCATGAGTGGTTGTGGAAGGATGGGTGACAAGCGTTTCGAGTCCGCCCAGGCTTTCGGCGCGCGAACAGAGTTGCAAATGGTTGAGCGTCTCTCTGGCTGCCTCTCCGCCGCCCTTTAATTCAAATGCGACGATACCACCGGCGCCGCGCTGTTGCTGATTGGCCAGGACCTTCTGCGGAAAGGAATCGAGGCCGGGATAGAAGACGTATTGTACGGCCGGATGAGCCTCCAGCCACTGCGCGACGCGCAGCGCGCCCGAGCAATGCAGGCGCAGGCGCGCAGGCAGCGTCTTCATGCCCTGCAGCGTAAGCCATGCCTCGAAGGGCGCCTGAATCGTGCCCAGGGTCTTGCGAATCAGACGCAGGCGCTCCAGCAGTTTTTCATCGTGCGCGGCGACGGAGCCGCCCACGGTGGCGTTGTGGCCATCAATATACTTCGTTGTGGAGAGGATTGAGATATCCGCGCCGAGTTCGAAGGGACGCTGCAGAAACGGTGTCAGAAAGGTGTTGTCCACCGCCAGAAGAATTGAGTGTTGTTTGGCGATGCGCGCGATGGACGCGATGTCGGTGAGCTTAAGCGTGGGATTGCCGGGACTTTCTATCAGGATGATGCGCGTTGTGGGCGTGATCGCGGCCTCAACATTGGCGGGATTGGAACTGTCGACAAAAGACCCCGTGACGCCCAGATGATCGAGCACTTCGCGAAAGAGCCGTATCGTGCCGCCATAAACGACGTCGGAGAGGATGGCGTGATCGCCGGAACGGAGAATGGAGAAGAGCAACGTGGTGATCGCCGCCATGCCGGTGCGGAAGCAGACCGCGGAGGGCGTTCCTTCGAGAGCGGCTATAGCCTTCTCCAGCGCGTCGACAGTGGGGTTGGAAACACGCGAGTAACTGAAGCCCTTATCGACGCCTACGGCGTCATGAACAAAGTTCCCGGTCTGATAGAGAGGAAAAAGAATCGAGCCGGCGTGACTGTCCAGCGTGCGGCCGCCGCGAATAGCGATAGTGGCTTCTTTAAGATTCTGCGTTGACACAACGATCTCCTTCTGGGCTAAAGAAAATATCCAGACACAACAAAGCCGCCGGGAGAACCCCAGGCGGCGACCGGAAAGGAGATCGAGGAGTTGAACTCACACGTCCAATGCCGGCTTGCGACCGCCTGGGGTACGCATGGCCATAGGCATTCGGAATGTGAGGTTCAGACTCATACTATTTCTGCCCCAATTGTTCAGATCGTACCATAGCTCCATGCGGTATTTCAATGGCGAATCCCCCGGGAAAAGGAATGATCGTGCGCGGTTGATTGCGAACGGTTCGCGCGACATCCTACGATAATTGTTCGTGCGCGATTCGCTTGCTTATCTCCTCTGCTCCCAATATGGACCGGTGCCTGCACAATGTCTGCGCGGCTGCGTCGCAGGCGCCATGGCATCTGGAATCGCATGCCTATTCGTTTGTTTCCGCGGTGGATGGATCATGGTCCGGGTTGGAAATCAGACTTCCCCGCAGCATATTTGCAAGTTGCTGAACAGGCCCCTGTAACTCCGGGCCCTCCTGCATGACAAGGCTCAGATTCCGCACAATGCGTCCGCCTTCGATGGGTACAATGTTGACGCTCCTGGCCATCAGAGACTTTCTCAGCGCCAGATTGGAAACAAATCCGACACCGACTCCGGCTTTAACGGAGGCAACAATGGCTTCCGTGGAATTCATGTCAACCATCGTACGTAGGCTACTAAGAACATTGTTTCTCTCCAGATATTCTTCGACAAAACGTCTCATTCCGGATCCCGGCTCCCGCAGCAGAATCGGTTCCTCGACCAGTTCCGCCGGAGAGATGGATTTCCGCCCGGCCCAGGGATGCGTTGGGTGGACAATGAGCGCGAGTTCATCCTCTCCGAATCTCTCGATCTTGAGGTCGGGGCGAAAAGCCGGTGCCTCGATCATTCCCAGGCTTACACGCTGGGTCGTGATCGCCTCCAGAATATCGTTCGTACTGCCTGTTACGATGTGCAGGTGAAGCATCGACCAGGATTTCAGCAGGGAGGGCAACAGTCCGGGTAAAAGATAAACGGCCAGAGTATAAGAGGCCCCCACCGAGACCTCAATCGCCTCCTGAGCCCCAAAAGGCTTCAGTGCGGCCACAGCCTGATTGCTGAGCGCTTCAATTCTGCGGGCGTAGACCAACAGAGTCTCGCCGGCCTTGGTAAGCTCAATCGTTTGCCGCACGCGGCTGAAAAGAGCCACTCCCAGCGATTCTTCCAGGGCCTTGATCTGAGCCGTCACCGCCGGTTGCGAAAGATCCAGTACCAGGGCGGCCTTGCGACTTGACACGGCGGACAAAGCGTGGCAAAAATTCTAATATGAATACGATCCGGCGAGCACTCCGCGCACCAGCGCTTTATTTATCTGCCGCCGAGAATCTGTGTTGTCCCTGCCTGGCGTGAATCATCAACATCTGTTGCTGTAATTCTCGATATTTTGTGTACATGTTCCAGGTGGTTTCTGCCGCTCTGTGTCTGTGCGAGAGAAATACAGCGGACGCTGTTTCCAGTCAAACCGTGTGCATCCGGACAAATCCCAGCTCTCTTGTCTGTCCTTTCGGCGATTCAACAGACCGAGGCTTATGTCGGCGGCGCACGGCTCATCTCCAGGAGCCTCTCATGCCTATTTGCAATGGTGACAATGCTCTGAATATTTCCGAAAAGAGATCCTTTCGACCCGGCACTCATACTGCCCTGGCATCTTTGGTGTCCTCCACGCAGGACCTCCGGGCTGTCGGAATGGACACGTCCACCGACACTCGAACTCGATATGTCTTTCAACAAAACCCTGATCTTCTGCAGTGCTCGAAGACAGCGGCGCAATGGATCGAACTCCTGCAATGGCAGAATGTGGGCAGAGGATCCTGGCTTTCCGAGTCTGACCGCAAGGGAAGGACAGTTACGATGATCGAGGCCGGCGATCTCTTTAAGAGAATCCCCGGCACCATCCTGTTTTTTGTTCAACTGGCGAACGCGACAGGCGATGCGCGATACCTCCGGATCGCGGCCAGGGGCGCTGATCTGCTGATGACAACGTGGCGCAACCTTGTCGACAGCGCAGGAAATAGTTCGCCTTTCGGCCTGAACCTTTCTTTCAGCGGCGGACTCGCAGGCGTGGCTTATGTCTTGAATGAGACCGGGAAGGCTGCCGGGAACCATACTTTTCGCGAAGCCTCCAGAGCGGTCACCGATTCCATTGTGCGGGACGCGAAGTCTGTCGGCTCGGGTTTTGCGTGGTCCGAGGCCCCTGGGATCACCGGGGACGGAGGCATCGTACTCTACCTGTTGTATGCAGCCCGCGAATTTGATTGCTCGCTCTACGGCATCACGGCGCAGAAAGCCGGCGATCACATTCTGGAAATTGCCAACAGCGTGCGCCACGGGGGCTTCAACTGGAGCGGGTTTCCAGCGTTTCCCGGTTTGTCCATCAATGCGTACATGCCCGGATTCGAGGATGGCTCCGCGGGCATAACCTACCTCTTCGCAAGGCTCTTCAGCGAAACAAAAAAGTCCAGGTATCTGTTTGCCGCAAGACAAGGCGCCTTGTATCTGGAACGTTTCGCTGCGCAAGATAACCTCACTGCACTCACTATCGACCCGCTGCAGGAACCACGGGACGCGCAGTATTCGGGCTTTTGCCATGGTCCGGCGGGGACCGCGCGCGCCTTTGTCGAGTTGTATAAAATAACCTGCGAGCCCATATTTCAGGCGCAGGCTGAACGATTGGCGCAGGCATTTCTGCAAAGAGGCGATCTGAACAATCGAACGCCGGAGCCTCGAAATACTCTGTGCCAGTGCTGCGGCTCCGTTGCCACCATCGATCATTTCATCGATATGTGGGCAACCACCGGACGTCTTGACTTCCTCGCCATTGCGCAGCGCGCGGCACGGCAACTTGTAAGTCGAGAAGAGAACCTCTACGGCACAGGGAATCGGAAGCTTCCCTTATGGCCTCCGGTGAAGCCCTGGGATATCTGTGCTCAAAGCAGTTACGAAGCCAGAGCCGCCGGCGTGGGAACTGCGCTTCTGCGCGTGCATCTGGCCGAACAGGGAAGATACGGATCCATCCTGAGGCTGGACAATCCATCGGTCCAACATCGACGCGCATAATTCTTTTCTGATGTGAGGAACCCATACGATCAAACATCGTATGTATGCTTTGTTCAACCCTGTTCTGCATCCTTTAATAGTGTGCGAACACAGAACAAAGGCCGGATTCTTTAGAGAATCCGGCCTCTGTTGTGCTTGTTGATTTCCCGACTATGCGAGTCCGGCGCCGCGTCCCTGGCGCAGGTCCCACAGCGCGGCGATCAATGCATCGATCTCCTCGCAGGTGTTGTAGAGAGCCAACGTGGCGCGCACGGTGCTCTCCAGGCCGAAGCGGCGCAGGATCGGTTGCGCGCAGTGATGACCGCCGCGCACCGCGATGCCGCGGCGATTGAGATAGTCGCCGATCTCTTCCGTGCGTAGACCATCCATCACGAAGGAGAGTACGCCGGCCTTCTCTTTTGCGGTGCCGATGATGCGCAGGCCGGGAATCTTCAGCAGTGCGGCAGTTGCATAGGTGAGCAGCATGTGTTCGTGGCGCGAGACATTGGCAATGCCCACGCGGTCGAGATAGTCAATCGCCGCGCCCAGACCGACGGCATCGGCGATGTTGCCCGTGCCGGCTTCAAAGCGCTGCGGCGGTGGTTGATAGAGAGTCTTCTCGAAGGTCACGTCCTGGATCATGTTGCCGCCGCCCTGCCATGGCGGCATATGGTCGAGCACCTCGCTCTTTCCATACACCACGCCGATGCCGGTGGGGGCAAAGACCTTGTGTCCGCTGAAGACATAGAAGTCACAGTCGATGGACTGCACATCGACGCGCATGTGGGAGACGGCCTGCGCCCCGTCTACCAGCACGCGCGCGCCGTGACGATGCGCAGCCTCCACCATGGCCTGCACCGGCAGAACCGTGCCCAGCGCATTGGAGACATGCGTGATGGAAACCATCTGGGTCTTCGGGCCAAGCAGTTTCTCGTACTCGTCAAGGAGAATCTGACCTGAATCGTCGACCGGCGCAACGCGCAGACGCGCGCCCTTCTCCGCGCACAGCATCTGCCAGGGAACGATGTTGGCGTGATGCTCCATCCAGGTGACGACAATCTCATCGTCCTTCTGAATGTTGCGTCGGCCCCAGCTCTGCGCAACGAGATTGATGGCCTCGGTGGCTCCGCGCACAAAGACAATCTCGCGTGCAGAACCGGCGTTGAGAAAACGGCGTGTTTTTTCGCGCGCCGATTCGTAGGCGTCGGTTGAGCGCGCGGCCAGTTCATGTGCGGCGCGATGTACGTTGGAGTTTTCGTGCTCGTAGAAATACGACAGGCGATCAATGACCGACTGCGGCTTCTGCGTAGTGGCTCCGTTGTCAAGCCAGATCAATGGATGTCCGTTGACCACTTCGCGCAGGATGGGGAAGTCGCGGCGAATCGCTTCCACGTCGAAGGAGTAAGAAGAGAGGCCGAGATCGCTCGTGGGATCCGGTTGCGCTTCAAAGGCCTCGACGACTGGCACCACATTCAGCGCGGAGAGCGAGCGGGGCTGACTCTTCGGATCGTAAGTGGATGGAGCCTTGTAATCCGGCGCGTGAGTCACTGTGCCGGGATGCTGAGGCGCGTTCAAATCGAGCGGTTCCGCAAACGGGGGCGCTACAGGCTTCTGTGTCGCAGTCGCGGGAACCGGACCGGGAATGGTTGGTTGAGCGGAGATGATGGGACGCGCTTCTTCAAGGAACGAGAAGGCGGGAAGCGCAGAGGTGTCCACAGGGCTCAGCGCGCCGGGAATGGCCGGAGCGGGAGGCTGCGTGTTCTCTGTAAGTTGAAGGTCAGGCAGCAGGGAAGCGGGCAGGGACGCATAACCCTCTTCATGGAGGAAAGAAATCTCCGCTGCCTGCGCGGGTGAATCGAGCGTGGGCTGCTCGGCTTCGGGTTGCGTGAAGATCGGTCGCACATCCTGCAGGAAGCCGAAGCCTGGTCCCGCGGCAGGATTCACTCCGCCACCGGGAACCGCGGGCGTAACAGGTAAAGTCGGCGCGGCGGAAGCCGAACGCAGGTCGGGCAGAATGTTCCTGTCCGGCGCAACGACGAAAGAAACCGGTTGCAGCTCACGCTGCGCATCCGCAAACACTCCCACCTGACCCGGAAAGGCAGGCGCGGTGGGGCCGGGCAGAGCGGCATATGGATTGCCGGTCTGCGCGGAGTTAGATGGCAACACCGCGGTCGCGGCGGTGATCGCGGGAGGCTGTGCTTCCTCAGGCAACGCGTTAAAGAGCGCATTGGCCAGACGCGACAACTCAGCCGGCGAGGGAAGACCGGGAGGAAACGCGCTGCTCCCGATAAACCCCGCAGCTCCATTGCCAGTTTCCGGCGCGGTCAAAGGCAGCGACACATCATTTGTACTCATGGTATTGACCCACGTCCACGCCATCGAGCAGGGCAATCGCATCGTCTGTTAACACGGCCGCCGAGCAATACAGCGAGACCAGATACGAAGCCAGCGAGCGCTGATCAATGCCCATGAAGCGCACCGACAGACCGGGGCTCTGCTCGCCGGGAAGTCCAGGCTGGAAGAGACCGACCACGCCCTGCTTCTTCTCACCTACACGCACAAGTAGGATCTTCGAGGTCTGGTCTTTGCTGCGGATAGCAATCTTGTCGGAGGGAATCAGCGGCACACCGCGCCATGTGAGGAAAGGTGTTCCAAAGAGAGTAACCGTCGGCGGAGGAACGCCGCGGCGCGTGCACTCGCGTCCGAAGGCTGCAATTGCGCGGGGATGCGCGAGGAATAGGGAGGGCTCTTTCCACACTTTGGTGAGTAACTCATCCAGGTCGTCGGGCGTCGGCGGTCCCTTGCGCGTCCTGATGGTCTGCGCCTCACTGACGTTGTGCAGCAGACCGTAGTCGGCGTTGTTGAGCAGTTCGCTCTCCTGCTTTTCTTTGACGCTCTCAATCAGCACACGCAGTTGTTCACGCACCTGATCGAAGGGATTGCTGAGCAGGTCGGAGACGCGTGTGTGCACGTTGAGCACGGCATTGATGCTGCCCAGACGATACTCGCGCGGCGACTCCTCATACTGCACATAGGTCGAGGGTAGCAGAGACTCGTCCTCATGCGCGCAGAGGGACTCGATGACCTTGCTCTCGTCAACCTTGTTCAGGCGCAACGTGCCGGCTTCCAGCGGTTTCCAGTCCAGCAGGCGAACCAGCCAACGCGGCGTGATGGCGCCAAACTGCGGAGCGGTTTTGGTAACATTCGCAAGTTGAAATGCGGATTCCTCGCGCAGCGATACGCGACTTACTTCTTCAGCCACAAAAAGCCTCCTTTTGGAACAGATACTGGTTGATTTTATCTCCTGGCGGTGAAACCGAAAAACGGGAATTTGCTGCTGAAATGCGTTGCAAAGTTCACTTTGGGCCGACGTCGGCGCGGGGTCTCCCTGCCGGCGCAGCTAAATCTGTGAAAGATATAATATTTTCTCAATACTTGCGCACGGAATGGTCAACCCGGTCCGACCAGGCGTGAATGCCGCCGGTCAGATTCCAGACATGGTGAAAACCGGCCTTGTGCAGGACTTGAACAGCCTTGGCGCCGCGCGGCCCCATTTTGCAAACCGTGACGATGGTGCGATGGGTGTCCAGTTCGTTGACCCGTTTGGAGAGCTCGGCCAGGGGGATCAGCTGCCCGCCTATGTTAGAGATTTCATATTCGTATTCATCGCGCACATCGAGCAGAAAGAGGTTTTCGCCTGCATCCAGCCGCTTCTTCAGTTCTTCAACGCGAATCTCGGGAACGCTCATCGTACTCTCCTCACCTTCCATCGGCTCGGCGAACGCCCCGTTTGCTGCCTTCGCCCCGATTTCAATCCAAAATGGAAAACCCACCATCCGGCTAAGAATCCGGCGGTGGGTACCCTGGAGGCGGCAGCTTGTAAAGTGCTCTAGCTCAACCGTTTCCTCACGCCGGAGTGCATCTGCGCACAACAAAGAGTGGCGCGACAACACATTTCGGCGGTGATGGAGCTGAACAACTTCATGTCGAGAATATAACACAGGCATTTGCCGGGAGCAAGATGAAAGCGGACTCTTTGCGTAGAAATAAACGAGAAGGCGGCCTTCATTGGCGCGGGAACGCCGAGCAAAAACGGGGTGGGACTAAACACGTTCCCGTTCCGCAACACGATGAAAGAGGTTTGCCGCACCGTCGATCATGGTCATCCGGCGAAAACCGAACCCGCTGCAGAGGCTACGATGTCTGTTTCATCGGCACGGAGAATCCCATTCATGATAAAGACAAAGCATCCTGCCGCTTCAGAGGCGACAGGATGCTTCTTTCTCCGTCCTAATACTTCTTCACTGTAGGATCGACCTCATCGGCCCAGGCCAGGATGCCGCCGGCCAGATTAACGACGCGCGCGAATCCCTGCTGCTTGAGCAGTTCGGCGGCCTTTTGGCTGCGTCCGCCCAGCTTGCAATGCACGATCACTTCGCGCGTACGGTCGATCTCACCGATGCGTTGCGGGACTTCACCCAGCGGGATCAGCTGTCCGCCCAGGTTGGCGATCTTATACTCAAACGGCTCGCGCACATCGAGGATGTAGACCTCTTCGCCGCTGTCGATGCGCCGTTTCAACTCCTTCACGGTGAGTTGCGGAATGCCGTTTTTCACGGCCTTCTCTTCCGCTGTCTCAGGCGCGAATCCGCAGAACTGCTGATAGTCAATGAGCTTTGTGATCGTGCGGTTGTCACCGCAAATGGGACACTCCGGGTTTCTGCGCAGCTTCAGTTGACGGAAGCGCATGTTGAGCGAATCAACCAGCAATAAGCGGCCAGCGAGTGATTCACCCTTGCCCAGAATCAGTTTGATCACTTCCGTGGCCTGGATCACGCCCACCAGTCCGGGCAATATTCCCAGCACTCCTCCTTCCGCGCACGAAGGCACCAGCCCCGGCGGCGGCGGTTCGGGATAGAGGCAGCGATAGCATGGACCATCATCGGTTGCAAACACGCTGGCCTGGCCTTCGAAGCGGAAGATCGATCCATAGGCATTGGGCTTCTTCAGTAACACACAGGCATCGTTGACCAGATAGCGCGTGGGGAAGTTGTCGGTACCGTCGGCAACAATGTCGTATTGCCCGATGATCTCCAGTGCATTGGCGCTCGACAGGCGCGTTTCATGCTTCACCACGCGCAGTTCCGGGTTGAGCGCGGTCAGTTTCTCAGCTGCCGAATCGAGCTTTTTGCGCCCGATGTCCGGCGTGGCGTGGATGATCTGGCGCTGCAGATTGCTGGCGTCTACAACGTCGAAGTCTACAAGTCCGAGTGTGCCGATTCCGGCCGCAGCCAGATAGAGAGCCAACGGAGAACCAAGGCCACCGGTGCCCACACAAAGCACACGCGCGGCTTTCAACCTGCGCTGTCCTTCAATGCCCACTTCCGGCAGGATGATGTGACGTGAATAGCGCGCCAGATCATCTTCGGTCAGTTCCGGCAATTCATCAATATTTGGAAAGAGGCTCATCGTTTTCTCACCGCATCTCGTGCTGGTTTGGGTTAGTTGACCATCGCATCGCCGCCGCCGGCGATGGACGGAATGATGGTAAGCGTGTCGCCCGCCTTGATCTCCGTTGCTTCCTTCGCGTCAAGATAGCGTACGTCCTCGTCGTTCAGATAAAGGTTCACGAAGGCGCGCAGTTTTCCCTCGGCGCTGAAGAGGTGTTTGCGCAGATCGGGGTAATCCGCGGTCAGCGCATCCAGCGCGGCGGCAACTGTCGCTCCCTGTACATCGACTGCGTCTTTGCCGCCGGTATAAGAACGCAGCGGGGTGGGAATGAAGATGTTCATGATCAATTCTCCTCTTTCTGTGTCTGGTTGCTGATCCCATTCGATTCAATGCGGATCGGCTCCTGCGCAAAGTGCTTGTCATCTTCGCCGGAGCCAATGAGACGAAACGAATTGGTCGTGGCGGCGCGTCCTTCCTCCACAGCCGTAATGACATAAGAGCAACCCAGCCAATGGGCCTCTTCCAGATCCGTCTGCGACCACTGCGCCGGATGATCCGGGTGCGAGTGATAAAAGCCCGCGATCGATAGTTGCCGGGAGCGTGCTTCCCGCTCTGCTTTCATCAATTCCACAGGTGCGATGTGATAGCGATTGTGCGCGGAGTCGGTGCGTGTGTTCCCGGCGCGAACTGCAGCATCGATCTTCCATCCCCGATCATTCTCGGTGCCCAGCAGAATGCCGCAGCATTCATGCGGATAAGTCTCTTCGCCATGCCCGCGAATCTCGTTATATAGCGCCTGAGTGAGCACCAGCATATTAAATCTCCTCCCAGAAACGCTCGCTGAGGTATTTATCCGCAGAGTCGGGAAGGACCGTGACGATCACAGCCCGTCTGCCGGCCGATGCTTCTTCCCGCGCAATCTGCAAACTTGCTGAGACAGCCGCGGCGGCGGAGATGCCGACGAGCAATCCGGCGTCACGCGCCAGTCTGCGCGCAATGTCATAAGCCGCTTCCGTTTCCACTTCGACTTGTCTGTCCGCCAGAGCAGCGTCATAGATTTCGGGCACAATCGAAGTCGCCATGTGCTTCAAGCCCTCAAGTCCGTGAAAGGGCGAATCGGGTTGCATACTGATGGCCGTAATCGCGGGATTCAACTCCCTGAGGCGGCGGGTGGTTCCCATGAAGGTTCCACTGGTTCCGAGACCGGCTACGAAGTGCGTAATCTGTCCGGCGCTTTGCCTCCATATCTCAGGACCCGTACTGTGATAGTGCGCCTGCCAGTTGGCAGGATTCGAATACTGGTCGAGGTAGCAGAAGCGTTCGGGATCGTTGGCGGCCAGTTCGCGCGCTCGTCGTATTGCTCCATCGGAACTCTGGTCCGCATCGGTCCATTCAATCTGAGCGCCATACGCCCTGAGGATGCGCTTGCGCTCCGGTGATACATTGGACGGCATGCAGAGAGTAACCGGGATTCCCTTCGCCGCGCCCAGCATGGCCAGTGCGATTCCCGTATTGCCGCTGGTGGCGTCAAGGATTGTCTTACCTGTTCCGAGAGCCCCGCTTTCAAGAGCGATCCGCACCATCGACGCAGCAGCGCGGTCTTTCACGCTGCCGGCGGGATTGAGCCACTCGGCCTTGGCCAGCAGCGTGATGCCTTCGAGACCACGCACCATGTTGTCCAGGCGCAACAGCGGTGTATTGCCGATACGCTCGTAGACCGAGACGCCGA
>Ga0181520_10009621_pt1 | contig 13273 bp, 10 predicted proteins | sample PEATcosm2014_Bin_29_FD_132451 | JGI IMG/M metagenome (GOLD analysis project Ga0181520, IMG submission 132451) | Peatland microbial communities from MTU Mesocosm Facility, Houghton, MI, USA - PEATcosm2014_Bin02_30_metaG | ecosystem: Environmental > Terrestrial > Soil > Wetlands > Peat | place...
GTCGCGTCGCAGGTCCTGCGGGATGCCCGAGGCGCGAGCCGTGGGGCCGACGACGGCACAGGAGATCGCTTTCTCGTGCGTGAGCACGCCGATTCCGGCGCAGCGCGAGCGAGCGGTGGAACTGGTGGTGAAGATGGGGATAACGGTGCGCATCATCTCGCGTTCCAGCTCATCGATCATGGGAACCATCGCGATGGGGTCCTCGATGTCGCGATTGACGCCGCCCACATGGTTCATGGAGTAGTTGACGCGGTTGCCGGAGATCGCCTGCAGCACGTCCATTACTTTTTCGCGCAGCGCGAAGCAGGTCATGAACATGGTCTTGAAGCCCATGAGCTTGGCGGCGATGCCGGCCCAGAGAACGTGCGAATGCAGGCGCTCGAGCTCGGCCATGACCACGCGAATGTATTGCGCGCGCGGCGGAGCTTCGAGGCCGGTGAGCTTTTCCATGGCCTGGCAGAGCGTGAGCGTGTGAATGAAGGAGCAGATGCCGCAGACGCGCTCCATGAGCGCGATGACCTGAACGTAGTTGCGCGTTTCGGCCAGGTGCTCGATACCGCGGAAGTTGAAGCCGATGTTGAGCTCGGCATCCACTACCGTTTCGCCCTCGCAGATCATGTCGAGCTTGTAAGGTTCTTCAAGGCCGGGATGGTAGGGCCCCATGGGGATCTTGTAGCTCATTTTGCGACCTCCTTTTGCCCCTGCAGGCCGGAAGCGGGCTCGTCCGGCGCCGGGGCTACGCGCAGATTCACGCCGGGTTTGTCGCCCGGGCGCAGCATCAGCGGCACATACTCGCGACCCGTGAAGTCGATGGCGAAGCCTTCGTGGACCTCGCGCTCGATCCAGTCCGCGGCTTCGATCAGGTCGACGATGCTCTCTATTGAGTTGGCGGTGATTTGGAATGGAACACCGAGCAGCCATCCCTGGAGATCCCAGTGGTACTCGAGGCGGAATCCCGCATCGCCGGGCAACTCGTAGGCAGTGATGGTGACGAAGCGCGCTCCGGCGGCGTTCATGGCCTGAGTGACGTCGCGGATGTTTGCCGCGCCGGGATTCAGCCAGTGCGTGCCGCGGCTCTCAACCCAGGGCTCGGAAACTCCCAGCTTTTCGCGGATGGTTTCGAGAGCGATCATTGTGCGCCTCCAGTTACGGGACTTGGCACGGCCGCGCCGGCGGGCGGTACAGCGGCGGGCGGTGCGGCAGGTTTGGGCGCAGGCGGCTTGCGCGCCACGGTGTAGGACTTCTTCAACTCGCCCTGCGTGGTGTAGATGGGTGGAACTGCCTCTTGCTGCGAGAGCGCGTGTTCAGTGTGTCCTTCTTTCAGAGCGTGTTCCGCGCAGCCTTCAACGCAGCGACCGCAAAAAGTGCACTGGCCGGGGTTGTAGCTCCAGGTGAACTCGCCTTTGCCGGCCTTGAAGTCGATGGCGCGCGAAGTGCAGCGAAAGCGGCAGACCGCGCAGCCCGTGCAGAGGGCTGGATCGAACAGGACCAGTCCGCGGAAGCGCGGAGTGACTCGCGGCCGCGCAGGGAAGAGTAACGTCTGGTAGCCGCGCAGCAAATTCTTCCACAGCATGGTGAGGATGTTCATGACCGGAACCTCACGAAAATCGCGGAGGAAATGGCAAGAACCGCGAAGATGAGCGTGCACTGCCAGTAGAAGCGCACGCTGGAGTCAATGGCGACGCGCGCGGTGGCGGCGGCGAGCGCAGAAAGCAGCAGCACGACGGCGAACGAAATGGCGACGAAGATGCAGGCGGCGAGCCACGCGGCGGTGACGTGCGGCGCGACGAGCGTGGCGACAAGGCCCGTGCCGGCAACCCATTCCAGGCCGTGCGAGAGCTCCCACATGGCGAGTTCGGGCCCTGCGTACTCGGTCATGGGTCCGGCGTAGATTTCCTGCTCCGCATTGGGCAGCGAGAAGGGATTGATGTGCAGCTTGGCAGGCAGGCAGACGAGAATTGCGAGAATGCCGATCCAATGCAGCGGGGTGAAGGGCGCAGAGGCCAGGGCGTCAAGTTTAAATGTATGTTGCGACGCCGCGATAGAAACGACGGCCAGCAGAAAGACGATGTTGTATGAGACGCTGAGCGCGGCCTCGCGCGCCGAGCCGATTTCGCCGAAGATCGACCGCGACGAGAAGCCGGCTGCGATGATGCAGATGGACGGCAGTTCGAGCAGCGCCAGGAGCAGGATCAAATCGCCTTCGAAGCCGCCAGAGGACGGCAGCACGGGCAGCAGGCCGACGGCACCGGCGGCGGCCGAAACCGCGATCAGAGGCCAGGCGCGCATTAGCAGGCCTGCGATTCCGTTACGTGGCGGCGTGCTTTTGCCGAGCAGCTTGATGAAGTCCCAAAACGGCTGCATAAACGGCGGGCCGACGCGCTCCTGCATCAGTGCGACCGATTTGCGCTCAACCCAGAGGAAGAACCATGCGGCGGGCACGGCGAAGAGCAGTCCCGGAAAGATGAGCAGGCGCGCGAGTGCGGTGAGAAGGGTCATTGCTTGGCCTCCTCAACAGCGTTGGCGATGGCGACAGCAGTTGTCGGCGGATTGCTGCCGCGCTCGGCGAGAATTTGGGCTGCTTTCGCAACGCCGGCGATGATCGCGTCAGGCCTCGGCGGGCAGCCGGGAACGAAGACGTCGACGGGCAAATGCTTGTCAAGCGGCCCATCGAGAGTTCGGCTGTCGATGAAGACATTCGTCGTAGCCGGGCAGGAGCCGATGGCGACCACGGCTTTAGGCCCGAGCACCTGGTCGTAGACGGTCTTGACCGTGCCCACGGCTTTGCGAGTGACCGGCCCGGTAACGCAGAGAATGTCGGCGTGACGCGGGCTGCCCTCAAGGCGCACGCCCAACTGCTCGGCGTCGTAGCGCGGCGAGAGCGCGGCCACAATCTCAATGTCGCAGCCGTTGCAACTGCCCGAGTTCATGTGGAAGAGCCAGGGGCTGCGGCGGCGCGCGGTGCACATGAGTCGATTCCAGAGGTTCATGGGCGCACCCCCAGCAGGATTTGCCACGCGCTGGGCCAGATGCCTGCGGCGACGAGAATGACGGCCAGCACAACGATCGTGGCCTTGAGAGCAAACGGTTCGCGCGCAGCAGATTTGGACGCCGCCTTAGCCGGGGCATTGTCGGGCGGTGGCATAGCCTCAACCGGTGGACCCCACCAGTTGCGCGAGAGCGCCAGGGCGTAGGCGATGAGCGCGAAGATCGATGACAGAATGAGAATGACGAGCGGCCAGACTCCGATTTGCAACGCTGTGGAGTAAAGCCTCCAGCGGCCGATGAAGCCGAGCGTAGGCGGAACGCCGAGCATGGCCAACATTCCGAATAGAAAACCGAAAGCGCTGACCGGATAACGCGCGGCGAGTGCGATGGGCTCGATCTCAAGCTCGCACGCGGACTCAGGGGCTGCGAGGCAGATGAAGAGCAGCGCCTTGGCCAGCGCGTGCGTTGCCGCGGCGATCAGCGCGCCCTGCGTTCCAATGACGCTCATCGACGCTGCGCCGAGAAGCAGGAAGCCAACGTCTTCTGCAGTCGACAACACCAGCAGGCGTTTAAGGCTGCGCTGGGTGAGCATCAATAGTGAGGCGATGAGCGAGGTTCCGACAGCAACGTAGACCCACAGCGCCTGCGGCGTGAGCGATAACGGAGAAGCCTGCGCGGCGATGCAGAACTCGCCGAAGGCGGCCATGTCCACGACCGCGATGATGACGCCGAGGACCAGGGCTGGCAATTCGTCCGCCAGCTTAAGCAGCCAGAAGAACAGCGGTACCGCGGCCAGCTTGATACAAACGCTGGTGAAGAGCAGAGCGCGCGCCCATTCCGAAGCGCCGCGATCGGCCAGCAGGTCGCTCGCGATCATCGATCCGGCCGAGATGAGAACCACGGCCAAGTAGGTGAGCTTTGCGCCTTGCGATCGCGCGGTACTCCAAACCAGCAGGACAGTTAGTAGCGCGGCGGCTTCAAGCAGACCCAGGCGCAGCCACGCATTCACGACGAGGAGCCCGCTGACGGTTACCGCACCAATCAGGAGAATCTCCGGCACGAGCTTTCGCCCAGCGGCGCTGGTGAGAGCTGCGACCAACAGCGCACCCGCAGCGATGGCGACGGCGAAGATCAAGAGCGGCGAGATTTGCTCGGAAGGCGCGATGGCAGGGAGCCGCGTCGAGACGGTTCCGGGCACGATCCAGCGGGCGAGAGCGAATAACGCCGCAGCGAAGACAACAACCAAAACCGCAGCGCGGCGCTCCATCCAGGCGAAGACGGCGCCAAGCGCGTGCGAAACGGCTTGCAATCCGGCCCAAACGCTCAAATAAACACGATCGACATTCGACCAGCGGAAGAACGAGTGCCAGTGTGCCTGGAAAATCTCAGAGAAATCCCCGGCTGTGAGCCGTCCCTGGTCGCTCAGCGGTTCGCCACCGGTAAAGATTCCGCCGCCCGCACCAGCCAGAGCTGCGCCTGAAGACGCAACCGGACGCGCGGCGTAGGCGACCACATAAATCGCTCCGCCGACAACGAGTGAGACGAGCGCAAGCACGAGGCCGCCTGTTGAAGAGAAGCTGCCCGCATCGGCCGAGAGGCCGAGCCAGGTGACGTGCACGCCGGCGCCAACGCCAAGCGCCAGGAGAATCGGGTTGAGGAAATAGTTGACGGCCAGCTGCGGTGCAACGCCAAGAACCACGCTGCCCGCGGCCAGGAATCCCATGCCCCACACCATCGTTGGCGGTGATTCATGCGCATCCTTCGTTTGCTCTGTTGTTGGTCCAAGAAACACCGCGCTGGTTGCCTTGGCGCCAAGAAACACCGTGCCCAGGCTCGCTGCCCATGCCACCATGGCGGGCACGGCCCAGCCGGCCTGCAACGCCGCGGCGTAGAGCATCCACTTGCTAGCGAAACCGCTCATCAACGGAATGCCCATCATGCTGCCCACGCCGATCAGCCACGAAAGCGTCGTCCGTGGCATCTTCGAGGCCAGGCCGCCAAGCTTGTTCATGTCGCGCGTGCCGGTTGCATGCTGCACGCTTCCGGCGGTCAAGAACAGCCCGCCTTTGAAGAACGCGTGATTGAGGCAGTGCAGCAGCGCGGCGGTGATGGCGAGCGGCGTGCCGATGCCAAGGCCCATCATCATGTAGCCGATCTGGCTCACGGTCGAGAAAGCCAGCATGCGCTTCAGGTCGGTCTGCACCATGGCGTACATCACGCCGACGGCCATGGTCACGGTTCCGACCCACATCAGGCTCTCGCCCCAGGCGGCAGGCCATGCGCCAAAGCTGTGCATGCGTGCGGCCAGATACACGCCAGACGTGACATAGCAAGCCGAGTGCAGCAGCGCGCTCACCGGAGTTGGCGCGGCCATCGCTTCGGGAATCCATGTGTGCAGCGGAACCTGCACGCTCTTGGCCACCAGTGCGACGAGCATCAGCGCGAAGATGCCGCCGGTAAAGCTGTGCGCGACAGCGGGATCGGTCCACAACGCGGTGCCAGCGCGGTGATAGAGGATGAGAATCGCGGCGAGCAATCCGTAGCCGGCGATGTGCGTCATCATCAGCACCTTGCGCGCGCCGTTCACCGCTTCGCGGTTGGTGTACCAGAAACCCACGAGTGTGAACGAGCACAGGCCCACCAGCTCCCAGCAGAGATAAAAGATGAAGAGATTGGCGCTGTAGACGAGCGCGATGAAGCCGCCAATAAAGACGAGCATGATCGCGTAGAAGCACGTGGCCGACTTGTCGTGCGCCATGTAGCCAATCGAATAGAGCAGCACCAGGCCGCCTATGCATGCACCCATAAAGGCGAAGAGCACGCTGAGCGCGTCGACGTGAAGAACGAAGGCTAGCGGCCCATCCCACGGCAGCGGATTCAGGTCGATGGCCTGGCCGCTGCGGACCCATGGCGCGATGCCGGCGACGGCGACCAGAGCGGGCAAACAGCTCAAGAAAGCGAGGATTCCCTTGGTGCGCGCGGAGCACAGGCGCGCCACGAGAATCTGCAGCACGGCGCCTGCGAGAAGCGAGCATGGAGCCATCAATATGAGGGTTGGCGCATCCATGCCTTCATGTTGAGCGTGCAGCCGTTAGGGTTGATGTGACCGCGCACACAGGGAGGAATTCGGACGATTGAAGTCCGGTATTTCATACCACAAGGTGGGAAATGACCGACGCACTCGCTGGCTCGGGCTTCGAGTGTTTGGGCTTTGAGTGTTTGGGCTTCGGGCAGGAACCGCCGATTCGCGCGCCGCTTGGATCGTGCGCGGGCCACTTGGGGCTACAATGCGGCGGGGGATTTGTTCGCGATGAATTCATCTTCGAAAGCGCGCTTTTATCTCGCTATTGTTCTGCTGTTGTCGTTCTTCACCGCCGGACTCGTGCCGGGCCAGACTGTCGTGAGCGAAACGGAGCGCGTCGCTGCGCAATTGCCGGCGCAGGCTCACGGAGTTGTGGAGCGGCTGTTGAGCCTGGGCCAACTTCCTGCCGGCACGTGGAAGATGCACTCGGGCGATTTGGCGCACGGCGAGGCGGTGAGTTTAGACGAGACCGACTGGCAGCCCGCAGCGCTGATGGCGAGAGCGCCGAACGATGCCGTCTGGTTCCGGCAGACGATCCAGATTCCCGATACGCTCAACGGCTACGACCTGACAGGCGCGCGCATCTGGTTCCAGTTTCACGCCACCGCCAACGGACCGATGCCGGAGATGATCTACTTCAGCGGCCGCCGCGTGGCCATGGGCGAGGATCTGGAGCCGATCGTGCTCGAGGATGACGCGCGGCCCGGTGACAAAATCGTCATTGCGGTCAAGCTGCTGCACACCGTCGATGTGAAGACCTTCCGCGGCGCAACGCTGAATATCGATTTTGCGAGCGGACGGCCGAATCCTGAGGACCTGGCGCAGGAGTTTCTGTCGGCGTGGGTCTTACTGCCGAGCCTGGAGCCCACGGATGTCGAGGGGAAGATGAACGCGACGGCTACCTTGTACGGGGCCATTGGCGCCGTGGATGTGGCGGCGCTGGACACGGCCGAAGCGGCGACCGGCGATGCGCGAGGGCAGGCCGAGGCCAAGTTCGACGCCAGCCTGAAGGCCGCGCAGAGCCAGCTTGAGGCGCTGCGGCCCTTGCTCGAGACCGCGACGTTTCACCTTTCCGGCAACTCGCACATCGACGCGGCTTGGCTGTGGCCGTGGACCGAAACTGTCGATGTCGTCCGGCGTACCTTCGGGACGGCGCTGCAGTTGATGAACGAGTATCCGGGCTACACCTACACGCAATCGGCCGCGGCCTACAACGACTGGATGGCGCAGAAGTATCCGGAGATGAACGCGGAGATCAAGAAACGCATCGAGGAGGGCCGTTGGGAGATTGTGGGTGGCATGTGGGTCGAGCCGGACCTGAATATGCCCGATGGCGAGTCGCTGGTGCGCCAGTTGCTGGTGGGCAAGCGCTGGTACAAGCAGGCCTACGGCGTGGACGTGCGCATCGGCTGGAACCCAGATTCCTTTGGCTACAACTGGCAACTGCCGCAGATCTACAAGAAGAGCGGCATCGACTACTTCGTTACGCAGAAGATGGAGTGGAACGACACCAATCAGCTTCCGTTCAAGCTGTTCTGGTGGCAGTCGCCCGACGGATCGAAGGTGCTGGCGTATTTTCCGCACGGCTACGGCAATGAAGACCTGCGCCCGCTACGTTTGGCGGATGATCTTGCGGCCGCACGGCAACGGGCTACTGGAATGGAAGACATGATGGACCTCTACGGCGTGGGCGATCACGGCGGCGGGCCCACGCGAGCCATGCTCGATGAAGGTTTTCACTGGACGGCGCCGGATGCGGCTTCGGTGACGGCGGATGGCGGCGCGCCGGTGACGCCTCACTATGAGTTCGGCACGGCGCAAAGTTTTTTCTCGGCGGTTGAAAAGCAGATCGCGCCCGACAGCCCCGTCTGGAATTACCAGTCGATTGCGAAGGGTTACACTGCGCCGGCCACCGTGCCGGGCAAGGTGGCGATTCCCACTTGGGACTCAGAGCTGTATTTCGAATATCACCGTGGCGTCTTGACGACGCAGGCCAACCACAAGCACAACATGCGGACGGCGGAAGAGGAGATGTTGAACGCGGAGAAGTGGGCAAGTTTCGCATGGGCGTTGGGCGGATGGGAATCAATTTCGTACCCGGCCGCTGAACTCAACGAAGACTGGAAAAAAGTTCTGTTCAATCAATTCCACGATTTGGCAGCGGGATCGGGCATTGCGGTCATCTATAAGGATGCGCAGAAGGACTACGATTGGGTACGGATGTCGACGGATGCCGTTAGTGCCCGTTCCCTCAGCAGGATCGTAGAGTCATTGGACGCCTATACGGGGAAGCCGAAAGCGGCGAGCCGCGTCCTCGTTGTCTTTAATCCACTTGGGTGGAAGCGCTCGGGAACTGTGATCGCACACATCCCCGGCTATGACGGCTTTACCTTAGATGATTTGGTCACCGGAGAGCACTTCACAAACTATGGGATCACTCCATTGAGGGAGATCGACCCGGACAAGAACACCTATGACTATGAAATTCCTATTAGAGATGTCCCCGCACTTGGATTCAAGGTCTTCCGCATCACGTCTGGATGCAACGAGAAGAACTGCAGCACGATGGACGACACGATTCTCATGCACGACGATGACTTCAAGCCCAATCCGGCGTATCGTTCGCGGACGATTGATAACGACCTACTAACTGTGAAAATCGACCAGGATACCGGCTGCATTCGTAGCATCGTTGAGAAATCGTCGGGATTTGAATTCATCCCCCCAGGTGAATGTGCGAATCAACTCCAGTTTTTCAAGGACACGCCGAAGCAATACGATGCATGGAATATCGATCCTGGCACATTGGATCAGAAACTCGAAGCTCCCGCGAAAGCTGACGAGGTACTCGGCGGAAACTTTGAGTTTCAAGTCAAAAGCCATTTTGGGAACTCCAAAATTGTGCAGACGATCCGGCTTGACGGAGATCAGGTTGACATCGAAAACGATATCGACTGGCACGAGAAGCATGTGCTGCTCAAGGCTGCGTTTCCGCTGGCCGTGACGAGCGACTTTGCGACGTACGAGATTCCCTATGGCTCGATTGTGCGGCCGACGACGCGCAACAACTCCTTCGAAAAAGCACAGTTTGAGGTTCCGGCGATGCGCTGGGCCGACCTGAGCGGTGCGGGCGCGGACGGAAAGGTCCACGGACTGAGCATTCTGAACCAGGACAAGTACGGGTACGACGCGGCGGGGAATGTGCTGCGCATTACGCTGCTGCGCTCGCCGACGTGGCCCGATCCCGATGCCGACCAGGGCGAGCACCACTTCCACTACGCGCTCTATCCGCACGCGGGCACGTGGAAGGACGCGCTCACGGTGCGGCACGGTTGGGAGTACGACTATCCGCTGCGGGCGGTGGTGACGACGGCGCACGCGGGTTCGCTGCCGCCGGAGCATTCGTTTGCTTCGGTCTCGCCCGACAACGTGGTGCTGACCGCCGTGAAGAAAGCCGAGGACGCGAACGGATTGATTTTCCGCGTATATGAGTGGGCGGGGAAGGAGACGACGGCCGAGTTCCACGTGCCGTCGGGCGCGACGGGTGCAACGGTCACGAATCTGATGGAGCAGCCGGAGGGCGAGCCGCTGCCAGTCTCAACCGAAAAAGGGGGCGACGTGGTCAAAGTTCCAATTCATCCGTACGAGATTCTGACGATACGGGTGGACTATACGAAGGCAGGAAGTAGCCAGTAAGGGATAGGGGACAGGGGAGTGCGGGCGAAGACGCCCGCACGACAGCCGGCGAGGACGCCGGCGCTACAAGAGAACAGGGAACAGCGGACAATAAACAGGAAAGCTGATGGCTGATTTGTTAATCTGACTAGAGCAAGGAGCCCGCGCCATGCACATTACTTCCCCGTTCTTTGTCGTCCCAGTGATCATCGCCGTCTTTGTTGCGTCGATTCTGTTTGCTACCAGCAGCAAGGAAGACGGACCCTCGGCGCATTGACCGCGGCGAATTGTCCGGGGCTGAAGCCCCTCGTAGGCAGGTGCGCGAATCCAGGGGGCTGAAGCCCCCTGCTCCCTCCGTTTTCCCGGAGCCTTTCGCCCGCCAGAATCCAGGGGGCTGAAGCTCGTTGCTCCCTCTGCTGTTCCATCATCGCCGCAGTTTCAGATCTCCGAGCGGTTGCTCCTTCATCGACTTAATTCCAGGCTTCCGACCCGGGTCTCCGGAACATTTGGCCTGCCGGCGGCGTATAACGTCCCAAGAGGGCGATTGCCATGACACGGAACTCGACGCGGAACTCGGCAGGCCAGTTGGCACGGAACACAACACGGAGCGCGATGGTCTACGCGGGCGAGATTTTTGCCTGCCTGGTTGCCTGCTCGGTTTTGGCGGCTGGGATTGCCGGCTGCAGAGTGAACGTGGACAAAGGCGCCAACGGCGAGGAGAAGAAGGTCCAGATCGATACCCCCTTCGGCGGAATTCACGTAAACACCGACCAGACCAGCGCCGCGGACCTCGGCCTGCCGGTCTATCCGGGCGCGGAAATCGTGAAGGACAACGACAGCGGCAAATCGGCGGACATCCACATGGGCTTCGGCGAGTGGGAGCTGCGCATGAAGGTGGTCAACTACTCCACCACCGACAGCCAGGATAAGGTCGTCGCGTTTTACAAGAACGCGCTCACCCGCTATGGCAACGTGATTTCGTGCCAGAACAACGCTGCTGTGGGCACTCCGACGACAACCACTGAAGGATTGACCTGCTCCGACAATGAGAGTCCTAACGTTAGCGTCGACGACCACGGCGAATCGTACGGCTGGCATTCCAGCCATGGCGGCTTTCAGTTGAGAGCCGGCTCCAAGCGTCACCAGCACCTCGTCGGATTTGAGAGCTCAGCCCCCGGCCAGACCCGATTTGCTCTTGTGGCGCTCGACCTGCCGGCAGGGGTCGCGGGCGATTCCGGCAAAAGCGAATGAGGCGCTGCCTGCGCTAACGAGTTGGGCGCAGGATCATCGGCCTGGAAGCCGCCCGTTCCGGCGCGGCCTGCGCCCGATTTCCGCCCAGATTTCCACCACACCGCTCGGACCGAGACTCCTCCGGCACCTTGCGCCCAGGGACCGCGCCGCATTTTCCGTGCGCCGAAGCCCATAAAATCGAGATCGCTGCGCAAGTGTCGTGCTCTAAACCTTCAAAATGCGCACGTTTCTATCTTCAGGTCCGGCCGCGTCGAAGAAGACAGCGAATCCAGCCTGAGTTTCCGCCCCAATTGTGCAGAGGTTTGGGTGACTCCCATCACAGCGTACCCCGTTTGCTAAAGCGCAGAATAACGCCGGTTTGAGGGTATTCCAGGGTTTACCCGGAGGCGCTACCCGTGATGGAACGATCCATGCCGCCGCACGTTCTCTTGGGGATGTGCGGAGGCGGCTCAAGATGACCTGGAGCGAGGATTGCCAGCGCAAGCGCATGAGTGCGGCGCAGGCGCTGGAAGGTGTAACTTCCGGAGCTCGTGTCTGGATCCAGTCGGGCTGCGGCACTCCTTCGGTTCTGGTTGACGCGCTGGTGGCCCGCGCCGCCTCGTTGCGCAACGTCGAAATCATTCACATGAAGACGCTGGGCGCAGCGGACTACACGCGTCCCGAATACGAAGGCCACTTCCGCCATCGTGGCCTTTTTCTGGGCGACAACGTGCGCGAAGCGGTGTGCAACGGGCGCGCCGACTACACGCCCATCTTCTTGAGCGAGATTGAGGGCCTCTTCGAGTCGGGCGCCCTACCGCTCGACGTGGTGCTGATGCAGGTGTCGCCGCCGGATGCGCACGGGTTTGTGAGCCTCGGGACGACTGTGGACTGCACGCTGACGGCGATTCGCTACGCGCGGATCGTGATTGCCGAAGTGAACCGGCAGATGCCGCGGACACATGGCGAGACGAACCTGCACGTGAACCACATCTCCGCCGTTGTGGAGACGGACCGGCCGCTGCTTGAGCTGGAAGTGGAGCCGTGCACCGAGCTGCACATGCGCGTGGCGCGCAACGTGGCCGCGCTCATTCCCGACGGCGCAACGCTGCAGACCGGCATTGGAGGAATCTCCGAAGCTGTGCTGCACTGCCTCACCGACAAGCGCGATCTGGGCATCCACACCGAGATGTGCCCGGATGGCGTGATCGACCTGATGGAGTCGGGCGTGATTAACGGCGAGCGCAAAACGCTGCACCGGGGCAAGGCCGTGGTGGCGTTTGTGCTGGGCACGCAGCGGCTCTTCGATTTCATCCGCGAGAATCCGAGCTTCGAGTTCAGATCCATCAGCTACACCAACGATCCATTTGTTGTGGCGCAAAACGACCGCATGGTGGCCATCAACGGCGCGCTGCAGGTGGACATGACGGGGCAGGTGTGCGCCGATTCTCTGGGCACGCGGCCTTATAGCGGATTCGGCGGCCAAATCGACTTTATTCGCGGCGCGGCGCGGTCCAAGGGCGGCGTGCCGATTATTGCGTTGCCTTCAACGGCGCGGGGCGGAACGGTTTCGCGCATTGTGCCGGTGCTGGAGCCGGGGGCGGGCGTGGTCACGTCGCGCGCGGACGTGCATTACGTTGTGACCGAGCACGGCACCGCTTATTTGCACGGAAAGACGCTGCGCGAGCGCGCAGAGGCGTTGATCGCGATTGCCGATTCGCGCTTCAGGGCCGAGCTGGAGGATTTTGCGGTGCGCTCGCACTACATGGAACGGAAGGCGGAGGGAGTGCTGGTTTGAATCGCGAGTTTGCGATTTAGCAAGTTAGCGTGCGCCTGCGCGCACGTTGGCGAGTTGGCAAGTTGGCGGATCGAGCAGGGGGATAAACGGGATGACCGAAGCGAACAAGCCGGATCGGAAGCAGGACAGGGGCCAGTTGCGCATCGACGAAGAGGAGTGCAAGGGCTGCGGTCTGTGCATCGAGGCCTGCCCGCCCAAGGTGATCTCGATGAGCGAGCGGCTGAATCACTACGGCTACCGGACGGCGTTGTATGCCGGCAGCGGCTGCACCGGGTGCGGCATCTGCTTCATGGCGTGCCCGGAGCCGGGCGCGATCACGGTGTATCGGTTGCTGAGCGCACACGAAGTTGAAGGGCGCGCTGCAAAGGCCGCAGCGGGGGGAGCGATCGAATGCGCAAGCAACTGATGAAGGGCAACGAAGCCATCGTCAAGAGCGCCATTCTTGCCGGATGCCGCGCGTTCTACGGCTATCCCATCACTCCGGCCAGCGAGATTGCCGA
>Ga0181520_10009622_pt1 | contig 13273 bp, 16 predicted proteins | sample PEATcosm2014_Bin_29_FD_132451 | JGI IMG/M metagenome (GOLD analysis project Ga0181520, IMG submission 132451) | Peatland microbial communities from MTU Mesocosm Facility, Houghton, MI, USA - PEATcosm2014_Bin02_30_metaG | ecosystem: Environmental > Terrestrial > Soil > Wetlands > Peat | place...
CCGCAGGAGAAGACCGGCCAGCGGGTTGCGGTGGTTGGCAGCGGCCCGGCGGGACTGGCAGCGGCCCAGCAACTTCGCCGCGCGGGCCATTCGGTGACGGTGTATGAGAAGAGCGACCGCATCGGCGGGCTGCTGCGCTACGGCATTCCCAACTTCAAGCTGGAAAAACACATCGTCGATCGCCGGCTGGAGCAGATGCGCGCCGAGGGCGTGACGTTTGTGACCAACGCGCATGTGGGCGTGAATGTTCCCGTGGAGAGCCTGACGGACGAGTATGATGCGGTGCTGCTGGCAGGCGGCTCCGAGAAGCCGCGCGACCTTCCGATACCGGGGCGGGAACTGAAGGGTATCCACTTTGCGATGGAGTTTCTGCCGCAGCAGAACCGCCGCTGCGAAGGCGACACCGTCGATCCGGCGCTCGCGATCCTCGCGGAAGGCAAGCGCGTGGTGATCCTGGGCGGCGGCGACACCGGGGCGGACTGCCTGGGCACCAGCCTGCGCCAGAAGGCGAAGAGCATCCACCAGTTCGAGATTATGCCCAAGCCACCCGACGCGCGTGCAGCCTCCACGCCGTGGCCGATGTGGCCGTTGCAGTTGCGCACGGAGAGCAGCCACGAAGAGGGTGGCATCCGCGACTGGGGCATCAACAGCGTCAGCTTTACCGGAGACGAGCAGGGCCGGGTGAAGGAACTGCATGCGGTGCGCGTGGGTCCGCCGCCGGCCTTTGCGCCGGTCGCGGGCAGTGAGTTCACGATCGAGACCGAACTGGTGCTGCTGGCGCTGGGCTTTCTGGGGCCGGTGCGGACGGGAATGATCGAGCAACTGGGGCTGAAGCTGGACAACCGCGGCAATGTCGCCACCAACGCGGACTACATGACGTCGGTGGATGGCATCTTTGCGGCCGGCGACATGCGGCGGGGCCAGTCGCTGGTGGTGTGGGCTATCTCCGAAGGGCGCAAGGCCGCGGAGGCAATGAACCACTACCTGTTCAGCAAGAGGGAATCGCTGCCGGTGAGCCGCCGCGTGCTGGTGTAGACGCGGCCTGGCGGGGGTTGACGGGGCAATCAGATTCGGATGCCTGCGAAGGTTCGCGGGTGTGCGGGTTTCTGGTTAGTTGCCATTACAATCGACAGAGGTATGGCGCGCCGTTCTGTTGATGGCTTGACGGGACTCGGGCGCGCGATCTGGGCGAGTAGCTCAATTGGATAGAGCACCGGCCTTCTAAGCCGGTGGTTGTGGGTTCGATTCCCGCCTCGCCCACCATTCTTCACAGTGGACCCAAGACAGTGGATGCCCCTGGCTCATTGGGCACTACGATGTTACGCGCACCTCATCACGTCCCCCAGGGCACACCCGCAAGTGATGTGAGAGCGCGGCCCTGCAGCCTTTTGGCGGGTTGATATCGAGCGTGGAATCCTCTAAACTTAGAGAGTTGCGGCTGAGACGGTTGCAGCTTGCAAGGTGTGCGCCCGTAGCTCAGCTGGATAGAGCAACTGGCTACGAACCAGTAGGTCGGGCGTTCGAATCGCTCCGGGCGCACCATTCCAAACCATTCCAAATCAATCAGATGCGGCGATCTCGCCTAGAGCATCTGGTGTCCGCTGCATCGCCGATGTAGTCGAAATTGAGACGGTGTGATTCTGCGAAGACTTCCAGTCGAACTTCCAGTTAGTGCTCCCAGAAGTTTTACTTTTGGAGTTCTGGATTGCGCGCCCAGTTCGGGGCCAGGGTGCGGTCTATTATCATTAGAAGGTGCGAAAGCGACCTATCGTCGATCCAGTTGAAAGTTTTTGAGCAAATCGGCATGGCGGTTGATAAGATCGCAGCGGCACTCCGCTCTGAACATCCAAGACCCTGCACGCCATCAATGGTACCCAACCAGGGTCCACCGAATACCAGAGGCTGCTCGCGCGTTCTGAGAACCTCGCGTGGCTGCTCAGCGGCTAATGCCGGGGCGACAAGGATCGGCAACCAAAGGCAATATCGACACGCATGAAAAACCGAATAATCTGCGGGCTCCAGTGGTAGCCCTACACTCATGTGGCAAGGCTTCGAATGGGATCCAGACAAAGCTGAGTCCAACATCTCTAAGCATGACGCCGTTTCCTTCGAAGATGCGATCTCAGTTTTTGATGACCCTCTGTCGCGAACAGTCGATGACATTGATCACTCAATCGAAGAGAACCGTTTTGTTACGATGGGTCGATCTTCCAAAGGGGATACCATTGCTCCCGTTGCCAGGAGCGCGTCAGAGAATGCCGGCGAGTGGACCTATCGCCGCCCATAGCGTCAGGAACAACGTCATATGAGGATGAGGGTCCAGCGGCTGCATGGTTGACTCCCTAATTATCGCGCCGCCGATTGAAGAGAATCGCAAAGAAGCTCAGCGTCGCAAGCCACTTCGCGAACTCACGGGAGTAGCTATCGAAACTCGGAGTAAATGCCACTCCGAGCGTCACCCCGAACGTCATGAAGATGATCGCCCATGTCCAATCGATTTCCCTAATCGGCTTCCCTTTATTCTGGGCGTACACCGCAAATATCGTTACGGGCAGCGCAAGCCATCCTGCGAGAAACGAATTGTCTTTGAGCCAGTTCACTTGGTCTTTCGTGGTTCGATGTGAGCCATTACAGAGCCGCCTAACTCCCTCACCTGCGCCGCGGTCAGCCTGCTTGGGCGCTGAAGAGCTTCTGACGCGAGATGTTTGATCCTCGGTGCTGTCAATGGGGCTGGAGGGCGTGGAGGTGTTTTCTTTGGCATTTGAGGTCCTTTCTTTGGTTCTATTCGGGAATTGTACACCTCACATTTGGCACCAATTTTTCCACATTCTCACCCCAAACTCGATGCCACAACCGATTGGCCCGTGATCGTGCGATAGTAGTGGGTACTCGTAACGCATTCGGTCCTATATCTCCCGAATGCGCAAGCGTAACTTGATCTGCTGCTCCTAGTGGGCTTCGTAGTATGCCGCTCGCTTACTCGATAACTCTGCTCCGGATACCTCTTGATCGTGCGCCGCCGCGAGGGCTTCGTCGGCAATCGAGTCAGGTAACACAGTCGTCCTGTCGAAGCGCTTTAGTAAACTGATCGTCAGCCGCGAACGAGGTGAGAATGTCGAACGACGGAACGGTTCGAATTATCAGGGCGATGTCTGTTGAGCATTACCACGCGATTCCAAGCGAACTTCAGCTTCTGACCGTTACTCCGGAACAGAAGGCAGTTTTTCGGTACCTGTCGGCGGTGGATCCGAACCGGTTTCAGGAATTCGTAGCTGATGTTCTCACCCTGGTTGAAGGACACCGGCTGGTCGATATCACAGGAGGTCCTGGAGATGAAAAACAGGACATTCTTACCGAGGCGCCAGGCGGCGATAGGCAACTGACGCAGTGCAAACACACAGTCAACTACGCGGCCAAATCGACCGGAGATGAACTCGATTTGATGTTCGGGGCAGCCGTCAGAAAGAATTGCAAGGTTGCGCTTTACGCCACGAACGGTGACCTCACGCCGCAAGCAAAACGATACATCACTGATCGCGAGTACCTCCGTGGAAGTTCGGCGGCCCCCGCATCATTTCCGACGATGGAGTATTGGACCGGCCGGCAGATTTGGGTGCGAATCGCCAACGATAGCCAGATTCTCAACAAATGGTTCAGTGGAGCTGCTCAGGTCCATGGCCTGAGAAGCGTGTCGCTTCGTTTGATTAGTACGGAGATGCCCAACCGAGCCGTTCGCAAGTGTGAGCCAGAGTCCGTCAAGGCGGCCTTTCGAGCTCTCGGCACCTCATTCACACTAGCGGCCGAAGGTTGGTTCGGCTCTTTGCATGACGTTCCCGGTTCGGCGGGGCAGCTCCCTTTGGATGCACCTGTTTATGCAATGAAGGCGGAGGTCACCGACGGCACTGGAACTGGAGTATTCGATCTTCATGCAGCCGTCACTTCGGTCGCCTCGGCGACTCTCTCGTCACTTGGCAAGCCGCCGGGCTGGTTACACCAGTTCGTGTCAGCTCCGTCGGCCGTATTCTTCGTACATGATCTCCGCAAACCGATCCTGTGTGAAGTTGGCGAAGCCCGCTCTCTTGTTAAGGTTGGAGATGAAATCGACGACGAGTTTACGTGGAGCTTCGACCCCGGGCCTGGATTCAGCCTAGAGGATGACGGTGAACTGAGTTGGACGCACGATGCCACGGGGGCAGTGTGGAGCGTTGCCGTCAGTCAGCCGGTCACGCCGCACGAGGCCTATGGAATCGTCCTGAAGCAGCGACAACTGATCAGATCCGCTTCGCACTGCAAGTTCTGGAGACTCGAGTCGAGCCGGAGAAATATGGAACTGCTGCAGGCCATTGCCCCAAGGGAGGGCATGATTCTGCAGCAAGGCGAGTCTCTGCTCCTGGCACTATCGATACCTGATGAGGTGGCGTCCGGCGAGCGGCTTGAGGCCTACTGTACCCGCAATGAGGTTCCATGCGAAATACTCGACGACGATGAGCGGCGGAAAGTCATATCGCAGATCGAGGAAATACCGCAAGTAGGCTCCAAGATGGTCTCTCACCTAAGGGAGCTGGAGTCGCCCGTCGATCTAACGGAGCGGTTCGTCTCGATGCACGCTATGAGAAAACTTAGTGCGAAGCTGCCCCATCTACTGAAGCTGCTCACTTACAAGTTTGAATACGAGGCTAGACGGGGATTTGATGCGTTAATGGGCGAGGATAACGCGACACTGGGCTCCGAAGAGATAGTGGGTAGACTCTTTGACTTTTATACGATACGTGGAGATCACATGTTGGACATAGGGCTGAGCAACGACGAGGGGCTACTGCTCTATCTCAGGCGACGGGTTACGACCGTAGACAGGGCCAGCACAATCGCCACCGAGCTTCTCGGGGAGTTGCAGACGATAGAAGCAGAATTGAAGAGCCTTGGCCAATAGTCGGTCAGATTCCCTGCGATCCCGGCCAGGACTGCAACAATACGAAATACTGTTGAAGCTTTTGGCTCTCGCAGCTACAAGAGGGAGGCGGCAACCGCGACGTTTTCGACTACATCGAGGGCGTATAGAGCCCACGTTCTCTGGGATATCCCTTTGAGATACACCGAGATGTCGGGGTTAGAGGGAACCCGACCTTCTGGTCCCAAGCCCGACTTCTTTAGACGGCCACTTACACTCTTTTACGCCTTTAATGAGTGCCTCGTGACGAAAACACTAATATGGTCGGGCCGAGCAGGCAGGCTCCAGAAAAGGTTGCCACGCGAATTATTCGTTTTGGAAGTAGAATGCCAATCCTGAGAGGATCAAAATGGTTGTTGCGATACCGACCGCGACAGTCTGAGGTGTCCTCGCGCGCACGAGAACGTCGTCGATCACCATACCCACTGCCGCCGCGAAAAAGGCTAAGAATAGATCTCGGAGACGGTTCTTGAATTTACTCTCTCTATACCTCGCTACGGCCCAATCTTGAAGCGTAACGGACGTTGCCTTCTCGATGTGGGCTTCAGTGACGGTTAGGGGAAACGAGCCACTCTCTCTCATCGAAATGTGACAGGCGTTCGCAAGCATTTGTTTTGTGATCGCCTCCACCTCCTGTGAAAGCCTCCGGTAGGCCGCCTCATCCAAAAGGCGAGACGTAATATCATCGATGGCGATGACTAAAGGAGACTTTGGCGTGACGAGTTGGACGGTCGTCTCCTCTGGCGCGAATTCGACAGTCAACGCCTGATGGGCGCTAATTGGCTCAGCTGGCTGTGATTCGTTTGTCTTGGAAGGCCGAATAATTAACGCACGAATCCTTGAGAAGGCCAATAGACACGGCCCTGTCGCGAGCATGCCAACGATGATCCAGAGGAGACGATACATTTCTAATCACCCCCTTCTAAAAAGTAGAGGCGCAATAGTATTGCGCCTCGTAGGTCAAAGTAAGAGTTCCACTTGCTTGACGGAATCTCCTTTGGCAATCAAAATCTGATAGCCCTCCTGCTGTTTTTCAAGGTACCAGTCATAAAGTCTGAGGGCGTTACGTGCGACTTCCGCCGTTGATCTTACGCCGGCTTTATCTTTCATTACATTCAAGTGCTGAAAAGCCTCTGGCGTGAAATCGATTTGCAGGCGTGGTCGGTCGGAGATGACGGTCGTGGCATTTGCCGTTGTCTTCCTCTTAGTCACATCAATGGTCGTTGCCATATGTGTAATAAGCTCGCTCTCGCATCTTAACGAGCTATCCCCTTTCGTTTAGGTATCAATGCGTGGATTGTGGAGACTTACTGCGCCAGCTTAAGAATGAAGGTCTGAGTTTGAGGTGCTGCCTCAAAGTGCCACCCCGTAAGGCGAATCCGCAGATCTTCGACCTGTGTTCGTCTCCTTGCAAGAGACGGCGGAGGATTCACATTCTCCTCCGAAGACACACCGATCAGAGACCAATCGTCCAGAACACAAACTCTGGTATTAGCCACGCAATCTCCCTTGAGACCTTGGAGGTGAAGGACCAGTCTCTGACCAGACCTTTCATTCACGGCGTCCTCCTTCTTGACATCGCTAAGATCAATGATGGACCCGTTCCGCCTCCATGTCAAGTTAAAATGGAGTATATCTGGCTCCATTGAAAGTCCGAGGTTGGCCAAGGGCTGCAGCCACTCGCCGGCAATCGCGGCAGTCTTGATGTAGACACAAAGGCTCCATCCCCACGTACACGGCCGGCATGTATTGAGCCATGAGGTGTCACGGCCACCCGCGCGGGTGTGAGAGTGCCCCAAAACTCGCACAGTAATACGAACTCTCCCGCAGGCCACACCTTGTCCTGATCCAAGGCTGAAGCCACGCAATCAGCGCACACAGCTTCTCAATATGCGAGTTTCATGAACGACAGCGGCAAGCGCGCCGAGCAAGAGTCAGTGGGAACGCTCATAGTGAACTGCTATCGTCAATGAGACAGCGATCAAAGCACTCCAATACATAAAAAACAATGCGCCCTTGGCCTTTGGAAACCACCCTTTTCTCTTTTGGTCTCGAAAGTGCTCCCAGCCAGGAGCTCTCGATGGCAAGTGGAACTCATCTTCCACACCTCGAAGATACTCGGAAAGTTCGACGAAAATCCCGCCTATGATCGCAGCCCGGAGCGCCCCGAACGTCAACACTGCGGCGGGTATATACCAGGCAATATATCCCCAACTTTGGAGAATAGGATGTGTGAATAGCCACGCAGTGATCGCGCCCGCTCCTACCGGAACAATCCGAGTCAAACTCTCCTGCTCTGAGAGCGTTGCCTCGACTTCGCGACGCAAGGCTTCATGTTCTCTTAGAAGGAATTCTCGCTGAGCCTCTGGCATCGCTTCACCTCGCAGCATCCCTAACAGCGACGCCGCCATTGTCGCACAATTCCCGGCGTGCGCCAAAGGCCGGTCTAGCTTGTGTCGCGAAGTCGATTAGTTATTCCTTCACGTTCTAGCGGGTGATTCACTTCGGAAAGCGCCCGCCAGCTCGGCGCGCAACTTCGCGAGCAGCCGAGCAGCGGTGTTCGGCGATTTCTTTTGTGGCGATGGATCGGTTCTAGCAGTCATTGGGATTGTCGTTTGGCGGTGGCGGCGGACCTTAAGGTAGGAGACTCACTGAAAGGGTCACTCAAGCTGCGCTTGATCTAGGAGACTCGACGCCGACCATACTGGATGTTTACTCCGCTCATGTTCATCCTAAAGGTGAGCATTTTCGAACTCACCATATATTGCTCGCATGCGACTGCATCCGGCCATTGAGATTGCTTAATCAAGAGAAGAGCTGCTCGAGGCAGTAGGAGGCATCCTGATAACCAATTAGCCTGGTCTTCTTGGACTACATCGTAATGCCGAAGAGCAAGTTTGCTCTTCGGATCAATGTAAACCGTTGCGGGAACATGATCCATTAGGAGATGGGCGACTTCATGCATTAGATCGCTGTTTTGTCGACCCTCAGAATGAGCGGGGTTATAAACAATCAGCGGAGGCATCGAGGAGATCGTGATCGCCGACCACATACCCTTATGATCGGAAAGAAGTCTTTGGCAAACGCCTTTCGGCAGCATAGGAAGATCTTTGGGTGTGACGATAGTCGCCTTCAGTTCCTCAGCAAGAGAACGGGCACTCAAAGGCTCCCAAGGTTGCATGCCGCGCTGACGCCGGGCAGCTTCGGCAGTTTGCTCACACCATGTCTTGAATCCGCGCTTGAACATCTACGCTCTCGTGATTGCGAATTCTTGAGCCGCCAATATGAGTGCTGCCAAGTCCTGGGCAGCTTGCGGGGTGTAGTGGGCATCCGCTCTAAAATGAACCGCGGTGACCCCCATCCGAGTCATCGCGAGCGGTGCCTTGGCTTCCAAACCTTCAATCTCTAACATTTCCGCAGGATCGATCTTCAAAACCGAACACAACTTACCAAATGTTTCCAAGTCCGGAAGATTCCCTCTTTCTATCCGGGAAAGAGTCGCCGGGCTGATGCCCAATTCACGAGCGAAATCGCGAACTCCTCGCTCACCTCGCTTCTCGATCAGCAACTTGCTGAATCTGAGGATGTTCAATGTGTTTCTCCGGAGATACATGTATCAGGCATTGACAGGAGGTCCCATCCGGGACTATTCTCAGGTTCAGATTTCAAGGATACATGTCTCACGGCTGCAACGATACCACCAGCGCCATCTTTATAGGCATGGGTACCCAAGGAGATTCCTCATCATGGCGACGAGCAAACGCGTCGAATTCGATGCCCACAAGGTGGTCAAAAAGCCAACGAAGGTCGCTTTCAAGACGAAGGATGGTGAGAAGGTCCGGTTCACCGCAGAGAAGCCAACCACGATTCCCGTTCACGTCTCATTCAGGGCAAAGACATAACGCCGAATAGCGGGGCGTTATCAGTAGAAGGGAGCAGAAAACCATGAAGTCCGAGCATGTTTTCACTGTACCTGTATCTTCACTCGCTTCTCGCCAACGGCAAAGTTCCCCAGGTTACTGATGCCGCTTGCCAAGAAGCTTGAGATCGAGAAGTTGACGGCAGTGGTCATGGCCATATGAGGTATCTGGCGTCTAGCTAGAGGTTCCTGGTTCGCATAGTCATTCAGCTGTTAATCGGAGAGAATGACTGGCGCACTGCTTCGCGGTTGTTTTTGCAGATGAAGTAATGAAAAGGAGAGAAATGGCGAACGCATATGTCGAGGCCCGCCCCAAGGGCCGCCCCGAAGGCTCACCAATTCTGGATTATGTAGTCGAAGACCATGCCGATCAGGTTCTCGGCACGTTCCCAACCCAGAAGCAAGCGATCGATTGGGCAAAGACGAAGGGGCACTCTCCTCTTGTGGCCCGAGTTCGGCATCTGAATAACAAGAGAATTCCCGATCATTGGCGTGCGGTTTAATAGACCCAACCTCTGCTCTTCTCACTGAGGGATCGCCTAGACCATTGGCTGACCGGGGCTCTCTTCTCAATTCACGACGGCGGAAAATGGATCCGTTAGCTATCCAGTATTCTCAGCGTGGCCGATGCCCGGCCCGGGTAAGATTTCACTAGCAAGGGAGGAGCAGAGAATGGCCGACGCGCAAGTGACTTGCATCAACAAACTGCCTCGCAACGATACGCACGAGGGAATTACGCATCTCGGCGCAACCAATTGGAAATGGCCCCGTCAGCAGGTTATCGATTCTATCGAGGCCGGAACAAACACCTTCTTTACAATGGTGAACGGCAAGAGAGCTGACGTAGGTGTGGTGAATGGACCGAATGGCAAGTATGTAAGAACGCATGCGGACGGCTACTACAACGACAATTTGCTCGCCCTTCCAGAGTGCCCTTAGATCACAATTTTGTCGTTTGCCATCCAGCGTCCGTGGGTTGCCAACTTGTCACAATCAGGAAACAGCACGAGCACTAAAATCGTTACTGTTGGTGAGGGTCTACCTCTGAGGTGAGGCGCATGGAAGACGAGAAGGAAGAGAAGTTCAAAATCTTCGTTAACCAAGACGAGCATGAGATTGACACGCACAGAATCCCCTATGAGCGGGTGGTCGATCTCTATCTGGGGGAAGGCGGCGCACCTTCGAAAGAGTATCTCGTAAAGTACTCTCACGGCCCCTCGGAAAATCCAAGTGGCACTCTCACCCCAGGACAAGAAGTTAAGGTGAAAGATGGCATGCGCTTTAGGGTTTCGGGAACTGGCGAGTCTTAATCCCTTCATCCGGGACCTTGACGAGCAAGGGTATCAACTGGATTTCATCAACGGCCATTTTGTCATTTATGGCCTGCCATACCTCGATCAGGCTGGATCTCTGAGATATGGCGATTGGATCAGCCCGGTCGACTTGGCAGAGGGAGGAGCGATCGATCCTCCGAGTAATCACCAAGCTTGGTTTCGCGGCGACAAGCCGCACGGCCATGGCGGTCGTGAACTGAGTATCGCCGTAAGAAACAACCGGCTCCAAGTCACACCTGATTTGATAGCCGATCTCTCGTTCTCGACGAAGCTCCTTGAGAACGGTCAAATGCGTGCGTACCGCTCCTTCGAGGAGAAGGTGCAAACATATCTTCACGCAATAACGGCGCCAGCCATGGCTGCATACCCTGACGCTACGCCTTTAAAGGGTATCGGGGTCAAGGCTGCCGCGCAGAATAGCCCCCTTCGGTTCCCAGATACATCGTCGGCCAATTACAACCTGGCCGATATATCGTCGCTTTTGCGGGGAAAGAAGGTAGCCATCGTCGGTTTGGGAGGAACGGGCTCATACATCCTCGATTTTCTCGCCCGAACGCACCTCGAACGTATCGCGTTGTTCGATGATGACAAAGTCCACGTACACACCATATTTCGAACGCCTGGGTTCATTCATCAGGCGATTGGCAAAAAGAAGGTTGAAGCACTGTATCAACAATATGGAAACTGGCATGCGGGGATCGATCCGATTGACGAGCGCGTCACGGAGCTAAACATCGAGCGCTTACTCGAATTTGATTTTGTTTTCGTATCCGTCGATGATGGTCCGGCCCGGCGATTAATTGTGGACTGGCTGAGCTCGAAATCGGTCCCGTTCGTAGACTGCGGGATGGGGCTCAATCGGTCGGTTGTGGGGTTGAACGGTATTGTGCGGATCACAGGCATTGATCGCTCGGCATTCGACCGCACAATAAACACGGCTTATCTGCCGACCGAAAACACCAAAGAAGATGAGTATCGCCGGCAAGCTCAGATAGCGGAGTTGAACGCTCTCAATGCAGCTCTTGCTGTTATCAGATTCAAGCAGTATTTCAAAATGTACGACCGGCTCGATGAAGCTGTTTGGTATGTGTTTGAGACTGCATCTCTGGAACTCGACGCTGACGGTAGGACCAAGTGACCTACACCTATCAAGCCGTCGAACATATTCCGAAGATACTCAGGGATGGCGTTGTCTATCACAATGAGGAGTTTCAGTTGGCTGCATTACTCTGTGCCTGCGGATGCGGCCATCGCATTACACTCTTGGTGCCGGACAGCCATCGAGTATCTTCAGAAGCAGGACTGGCAACGATCCGACCTTCAATCGCAGTGTGCGATGCGCCGTGCAAGTCGCACTATTTTGTTACCGCCGGAAAGGTGAGGTGGATGCCTGCATTCACACGAAAGCAGGCCAGCGATCTAATGTGTGGTCAGATTGCCCGCCATGCGTCACATGACCGTCGGCCGTCTTGGATCGAAAGGTCGCGGGCCGCTTTGAAGCGGGCAGCTGAGCGAATTAGATCAATTCTTCGGTTCTTCCGCTTTCGGGAATAGTATTGGGGCCTGAGCGTTGCCTCAAGATGCCTCTAAAACGCAATCGATGCGCGCAGTTGTGGATCACAAATGACAGGGAGGGTCGACTGAGCGACTGGGGCGGAGCGAAGATTACACCGTACTTCCCGACATGCAACACAGGTATCGGGAGGGCTGCTCCCAAGTCCCGATCAGGACTCTTCATCCCAGAAGCTTTGAAAGCTGAGACTCTGACACGCGTCGTTTTGGTGGAACTGGTGACCTGCCCCCGATTTCTCATCCACTGATAACTGGAGTTTCTCCGTTTTGGCTTTGCTTTGAGATTATCTCGCAGCCGTCGTAGTCGAGGCTGTGCGGATGTGGGAAGCGTTCTCTGCTTTCCACATCTGCATAGCCTGCCTTCAGCCGGAACTCCTCCGGCGTCCTGTAGTCGAGCGAACTGTGCGGGCGTTCGCAGTTGTACTCGCGCCGCCAGCTTGCCAGGGTGCTTCGTACGTCATTCAACGTTCTAAACCAGCTTGCGTTCAGGCACTCGTCGCGCAGCCGTCCGTGGAAGCTCTCGACATGCCCGTTCTGCATCGGTCTGCCGGGCTGGATGTGCACCAGTCCGACCTTCCAGTCCTCGGCCCAGCCCAGCATGCGCCGCGAGGTGAACTCCGGGCCGTTGTCCGAGCGCAGGTTCTCCGGCCGGCCGCGTTCTGCGATCAGCCGCTCCAGCACCCGGGTCACGCGTCCCGAGCCCAGGCTGGTGTCAGCCTCCAGCGCCAGACACTCACGCGTGTAGGCATCGACCACGCTCAGGATGCGCACCATCCTCCCGGTTGCCAGGCCGTCGATGATGAAGTCCATCGCCCACTCCTGGTTGGGCCGGATCAGACGCGGCTCCAGCGCTCGATCCCGCACCAACCGCTTGCGCTTGCGGCGCCGGACCGCCAGACCCTCCTCCGCATACAGCCGGTAGACACGCTTCACGTTCACCGCGTGGCCTCTCCGTTCCAGCAGCGCATGCAGCCGCCGATAGCCATAGCGAGGCTTCTGCCGCGCCAGCTTCACCAACTCCTCGCGCAGTGCGAGGTTGCGGTCCGGTCGAGGCTCATAGCGATAGCTCGACCGCTCCACGCCCAGCAGCTTGCAGGCCGTGCGTTCGCTCAGCCGGAACTCGACCGAGACGAACGCAACCTCTTCTCTTAGACCGGCAAGCTCCAGCCGTTTTTTCGGATCACGGCCTTCAGCGCTTCGCCGTGAAGGCTCAGCTCCGCCACCAGCAGCTTCAGACGACGGTTCTCGTCTTCCATCGCCTTCAGCCGCTGCGCCTCGCTGACCTCCATGCCGCCGAACTTCGACTTCCAGCCATAGAATGTCGCCGCGCTGATCCCGTGCTCTCGGCACAGGTCCGCCGTCTTCACCCCAGCCTCATGCTGCTTCAAAATCCCGATGATCTGCTCTTCCGTGTACTGGCTCTTCTTCATCGTCAGCTCCCTCGCTTAGATTACGAGAGAACTCCAGCTTCAACTGGTAGAGATTTCCGGGGGCAGGTCA
>Ga0181520_10009623_pt1 | contig 13272 bp, 8 predicted proteins | sample PEATcosm2014_Bin_29_FD_132451 | JGI IMG/M metagenome (GOLD analysis project Ga0181520, IMG submission 132451) | Peatland microbial communities from MTU Mesocosm Facility, Houghton, MI, USA - PEATcosm2014_Bin02_30_metaG | ecosystem: Environmental > Terrestrial > Soil > Wetlands > Peat | place...
AGCGTGAGCGCATTCACGAGCACGGGTGTGGCGTTGAGCGGGTCGCCGTTCACGGGGGCTGGCATCGCGTCGCCGGCGGGGATCGCGATCAACGGCAATGCCAACGCCAACTGCGCAGACTGTCAGTAAAGGAATGCGTGCAGCTTCTCAGACATCCCCCTCAACCGTGAACGCAATTCGACCCAGGCATCATCACGCGAGGAAGACCGATGTTGCAGCACCGGGAGAGTCCTACTTCTCAGGACGGGTCGGGCGATGGGGGGGATCATGCCGTGGATCTGGTTTCGTACGGAGTTCCGTTTCGGCTCTCCGCGAAGACCGGGGCGCTGCTTGATTTAATGCGGCAACATGCGCCCTTCGGGTCGGTCGAATGCCGGAGCGCGTGGCCGGATGCACGCACGTTCGCGGTGCGCAGCACCGAGCCGGAAGCACGGTATCAGGTAACGGCGGACGATGAGCTTCTGCTGGAATCGAAAACGCTGGGTCCGGCTCTGATCCAACTGGGCGGCCACATGATGATTCACGTGGCCGAATACGCACCGGAGCACGTCTTCATTCACTCCGGGGTGGTGGCGTGGGAGGATCGGGCGCTGCTTCTTCCTGGGCAGAGTCACGCCGGGAAGTCGACGCTGGTCGCGGAGCTGGTGCGCGCGGGCGCGACCTATTATTCCGACGAATTTGCGCTTCTGGACTGTGAGGGCAAGGTTCATCCATTTCCGAGGGACCTGCAAATGCGGGAGCCCGGGAAGCCGGATCAAACCCCGATTCCCTTGTCCGAGCTCAACGGACGCGCCGGAGCCGAGTCGCTCACGGTGGCGATGGTGGTCTTTACCGAGTTTGCCGAGGGCGGGTGCTGGGCTCCGGAGCCTGTGTCGCCGGGCAGAGCGGTGCTGGAGATGTTGCTGCACAGCACGCCGGTGCAGCGGACGCCGGGGCGGGTGCTGGCCACGCTTTCTGCTGTAATGGGTCACGCAAGGGCCTGGCGTTCGCAACGTGGAGAAGCCGGTGTTGCGGCGCGCTCGCTGCTTGCCGCACTGGCCACAGGGGAGCCCCCGGTATGAGAGGTGGGATGCAGCGTCTGGTGGAGCTGCTGCGCGGGGAGGGGGTCGCGTGCGAGGTATCCGAAGCGGAGTGGATGGTGGTGCTGGATCTTGCCGAAGCGGAAAACGTTCTGCCGTGGACGGCGGGGCTGGTGCGGTCGAGGGCGCGTCCGGCGATGTCAAAGCTGGAGGAGCGCCTGCGCGAGATTGAGCGGAATGCACGGGTCGCGGCGTTTCTCTGGACCGCCACTCTCAGGAGCATGCTGGCGGCATTTCATGAACACGGAATGCCGGTGATTCCGCTGAAGGGGCCGTGGCTCGCGCAGCGTGTTTACGGAAACGCCGCGCTGCGATGTTATTGCGACCTGGACCTACTGGTTCGTCGATCGGATATCGTCCGCGCCGAGAGTCTGCTGACCGAGATTGGGTTTCGCGCCACGGGCCATCGCGATGACTACGAGCGGCCCTGGCGTCGCGGCGAATTATCGATTGAGTTGCACCACGATGTGGAGAATCCGCTGGCTTTCGACTTCGAGATTGATGCCGTGTGGAGGCGCGCGCGGCTGGGGGAGTTCGAGGGTGTTCCGGGGTGGCTGCTCTCGCCTGCGGATGAGCTGCTGTTTCTGTGCCTTCATGGGACGCGCCACTGTTTCGAACGGCTGAGCCACGTTCTCGATCTCGCGCTCGCGTTCCGGCAGCTGCCAGTACCGCGCGAGGAGGCAGGTTTACGGCGCGATCCGGAATCCGACAACATTCTCGCCCTGGGTGCGATGATGGCGACACGACTTGATCCAAACCTGTCGATTCCGAGGGATGTGCTGGAGAGGGTCCGGAATCGCGGGAGTCTCGAAGAGCTGGCAGAGCGGGTGTGGCAGGAGCGCATGGAGCAGCCAGCAGCCCGTGTCGACTGGCAGATGAAGCACGGGTTTTATCTGAAGGTCGAAACGTCGAGATGGAGGCGTTTTGTACGACTGCTGCGTCATCTGCGGATTCTGCTGACGCGGGTGATCGATGCCGATTTTGCGTTTGCTGACCGCTTCAAGCTGCGCCAGAGATGGCAAGTGTGGCTGCTGCGTCCGGTACGCCTCGTGCTGACGAACGTCCGCGCTGCGCCGATCGGGCCATGATCCGGTGCCGAGGTGGAGCGCACGCCGTTCTTACCACTGGCAACCTAAAACTGCAAAGCATCAGAGAAAGAGAAGGGGAGAAGTCATGACGCCGATTCCAGGGCCACGCGAGCTGAGGGAGACAGCATCACTGTGCTGCCGGGTGATTGCGGCGCTGACGGCACCTCCTGGCATGGCGCAAGGCGGCTCAGTGGGCACCGTTGTCGGTGGCGAGGAGCCATAGCGCCGCTCCTGAACGGCCCGCTCCAGGCGCGATGAAACTTTGAGTCCTTTGTCAGGCTCGGTTCTCAGGAGGCATCGGCCCGGATGGGGGGCACCGGAGTGTCTGGGGTGAGCGGCGGCCTGTGCGTGTACCACTTGGTTTCATCCTCGAAGGCGCGAGCCAGCGCGAGGACTTTCCCCTCGGAAAAGTGCGGTCCGGCGATCATCAAGCCAATGGGCGTGTTGTCGTGGCTGAATCCGCAGGGAACGGAGATGGCGGGCAGACCGAAGATGTTGAACGCCGTGCAATTGTCGAGATCCATGATGTTGGGGTTGCGCGGGGCGACGGATTCTTCCTGCGCGATCACGTAGCTGAGTTTCTGCGGGATAATGCGGAGGGTGGGAAGCGCAACCAGGTCGAAGTTGGTGAAGGCGTCGTCGACGGTGCGGCGCAGCAGCTCCATGTCGGCGCGGTGGCGGATGTATTGGGTGACGCGTGCACTGGCGGGGCGTGAGTTCAGATCATCTTTCATCGCCTGCAGCTGGACGCGCAGAGCGAGCGAGTAACGAGAGGGATTGAGTTCGAAGAGTTCCTCGTGGTAGGCGTAGATCTCGTTGCCAATGCTATTGAGGCTGGCCCAGGTGTAGGCATCGGTGGAGGGCAGAGTTACATCGCGTACGCCTTTGGTGAGCTTGCTGAGGACGCCGAGAGCGGTTTCCATGGCCTGCGCGGTGTCCGGATCGAGATGGTCGTAGAAAGGCCAGCGGGGGATGCCGATGCGGAATCCGGAGACGGGCTGCTGCATGGCGGCGACATAATCTTCCTTCGGATGCTGGACGCTGGTGATGTCGAACTTGTCGTAGCCGGCGAGCTGGTTCAGCATGAGAGCGGCGTCTTCGACGGTGCGGGTGATGGGCCCGCAGTGGTCCAGTGAAAAAGCGAGTGGCACGATGCCGCGAATGGGCACGAGGCCATAGGTGGGCTTGATGCCGACGACGCCGCAGTAGGCTGCGGGCAGGCGAACGGAGCCGCCGGTATCGGTGCCGAGCGCGCCATAGGCGAGGTTGACGGCGACAGCGGCAGCGGATCCGCTGGAAGAGCCGCTGGGATCGCGATCGAGCGCCCATGGATTGCGGACTGAGCCGTAGTAGCTGACGGCGTCGGCAAACTCGTCGAGGTTGGCTTTGCCAATAAAGACCGCGCCTGCCGCCGCGAGCCGCAGTGCCACCTCCGCATCTTCAGTCGGGACACGATCGTCGTAGACTTTGCTCGCCGCGGTGGTGCGGATCCCTTTGGTATCAATGTTGTCTTTCAGAGCGATGGGGATACCGTGGAGCGGACCGCGATAGCGGCCGGCCTTTGCTTCCTTATCACACTGCGCGGCATCGGCGAGCGCGCTGTCGGCGAGCACCGTGATGAAGGCGTCGACCTTGGGATTGTAGACACGAATTCTCTCAAGACAGGCCTGGGTCAGCTGAGTGGAAGTGACCGAACCGGCGCGGATACGATGGGCGGCTTCGGTGAGGCTGAGCCCGGCAATCTCGTCGTCGCCGGAATCGGCAGCCATGGCCATGGAGGGTCGAAGGCCGCTGGAAGCAAGCCAGGCGCCGGCTGCGGTGAGAGCGGATGTTTTGGAAAACTGGCGACGTGTCAGGAAGGTCATTGGGTTGGTGCTCTCCGGGTTCATAGGGCAAGGATCGTCGGACGAGAATCGTCGGCCATGCAACTCCGTCAGCGGATGCGAGGGATCAGGAATTTCGTGGGCGTCAGAAAAGCTGAGTTAGTGGAACGGGCAGTGCGATGGAGTCACCATGCCATGCGGCCCGCGGGGGAACAAGCGAAATGGTGCGAAATCAGAGGGGCGCGTGAATGGCGAAAGCTATTGCAGTTCGCGTGGCGAGACCTGGCGTGCGTTCGCCGGGCTTTTCCGAGGGCCTTTCGGTTGACAATTCTGAGGAGAAAAAAGTTGACGGTTGACAACGCCTCTGCTAAATAACAATAAACGCAGGTTCTTTCCCGTGACGACCCCGGCACCCCTGTTGTGCCGGTCCCTGCGAGCCAACAAGCTGTCCTTCACCTGGCCCACGTCGGCCGAATCTGAATCAAACGAGGCGAACGCCGATGCAGAATACTTCAGCGGTGGGCACGAGTGTCGATTCAACTCGATGGATAGGCGAAAGGCTGGATTCGTGGAAGGAGGTGGCCTCCTTCTTTCGACGCGAGGTTCGCACGGTGCAGCTATGGGAGAAGAGCGAGGGTCTGCCTGTGCGGCGGCAACATCACAAGAAGCTATGTACGGTCTATGCGTATCGTCGCGAGTTGGAGGCATGGTGGGTGGCTCGTTCGAATCTGCACATTGTGCCTCCACGGTCTGCGGCGGAGACCGGGCGGGACCGGCACACCGATGCAGTGGAAGGGCGTGAGGACCGGCGGAGCAGGATTCTGTGCGGCGAGTTTGAGATGCTCGCCGTGGCCACAGACGACGCGGCGCTGCGCGAGAACCTGACTCACTTCTCCGCAGGGCTGAGAAGCGATCTTGTGGTGGAGTTAGGACGATCCGGCGCCTGGCTGGTGGTTCCGCCCGCACGCAGAGCAGATTCTGGTGCGGCATTGCCGGATTGGGACACCGCGAAGAAGCCGGATGCCGATTTTCTGCTCAGCGGCAACATCCGCCACCATGATCGCAGGCTGCTCGTTCTGGTGCAGGTCCTTCGAGCATTGGATGGCTCGTGTGTCTGGTCGGACCGATTCGAGACGAGTCTAGAGAATATGGTGCCAGCCCAGGTGGAGCTGGCACGTGCGATCTGCCGCGCGTTTGCCGAGCATGGCGTGCAGAGCCGCGAGGCGCCGGTTTCGAGTTACGAGCTGGCGCTTCGCGCATGCCAGCTTGGTACTTATTACTGGCAGAGACGAAGTCGCAGCGCGTTGCACAAGGCGTTGGGCTACTTTAAGGACGCGATTGAGTTAGAACCACGGTGCGCAGAAGCTTATGCAGGGATCGCAGATACTTATGTGTCTCTTTCCTACAATCATTTAATGCCTGCGCGAGAGGCGGCGGACAAGGCACGAGAAGCGGTGGACGCAGCGCTTCGACTGGATGGACGCTCAACGACGGTACGTAATGCCCTCATCAATCTGGTGATGCACTGTAACTGGAACCTATCGGCCGCGGAGCGCGTTTGTCTCAAGCTGATCGACGGTGGTACTCACGACGGCCGAACACTGCAGTTGTACTCGTGCCTGATGAGCCTGCGCAGCCGGCATCAGGACGCGATTCGGTTTGCTCTTGAGGCATTTCGCATGGAGCCGCATTCCGATCTGATCAACGGTCAGGTGGCGTTGGCCTACTTCTACGCGAGCGATTATGGCAACGCTCGCTCGTTTATTCAGCAGACGATTCGCCTGCAGCCGCAGTATCCAATGGGATATGCGCTGCTGGGCAGAACCGAGGCGCAACTGGGCCGCTGGGACTGTGCGATCGATTCGTTTCGACGCGGCACGGAAACGTCAGGTGTATCGGCGTTCATGAAGGCGCTGCTGGCGTACGGCTATGCTGGCAGTGGCGATCGCTTCAGCGCCAACACGTTGCTGCACGAACTGGAACAGGACCACGGCGACTGCTTTCCCGCCTACGACGTTTCGGCGGTCCACGTTACTCTGAACCAGGAGCAGAAGGCGCTGCAACAGATTCACCAAGCGCTCGGCGTGCGAGACATGAAAATGATTTTCTTGCAGCACGATCCGCGTTTTGCGCGGCTGCGGAATTCCGCCGGATTTCAGCGGATTGCTTCAGGCGTCTTTTCCGATGTGCCACAATCAGTAGTTATGTAGCTCCTTCCTATGTTTTGCGGATCACCGGTGGAACGGCCATCTCCGGCGAGAGCACCGGGCGACGGCTATGCCAGTCGGTGGCTTTTTCGTAAGCATTGGCCAGCGCCAGTACTCTGCCTTCGGAGAACGGAGGCCCGGCGATCATAAGCCCGATGGGGAGTCCGGTTGAGGAGAACCCGCAGGGAATCGAGATGGCCGGTAGCCCAAAGATGTTGAATGGGGTGCAGTTGGAGATAACTTCCGGCTCTCTTGGTGTGACAACTTCTTCGCGATTGAGAGCGTCATCGATACTGCGGGGCAGAATGCGCATGGTGGGGAGTGCGACAAGATCGAAGGTATTGAAGGCATCGGCGATGCTTTTGCGCATCAGGATCAGTTTCCAGTTCGACGTCACGTAGTCGACTACCTTTTCCGAGCACGGTTCAGACGCAACATCGTTCATCGCTTTCAGGGCGTTCTCCTGGTTCTGCCTAACGCCAAGCGAATAACGCTGCGCGTTTCGCCTGAAGAGCTCGAGGTGATAGGCCTCCAGTTCGCCGGTAAGTGACAAGGTGTTGAAGCCTGAAGTTCCGGGCAGGTGGCAGTCCTCTGTGCTCTTCGTCAGTTTGCGCAGGACACCAATGGCAGTCTCAACGGCATAGGCAATTTCGGCGTCGAGTAAGTCGAAGAAGGGCGCGCGGGGAATGCCGATGCGGAATCGGGAAACCGGTTGCTTCATGGAGGAGATGTAGTCTTCCTGCGGGTGATCGACGCTGGCGACGTCGAGCTTGTCGAAGCCGGTCATGTGGTTGAGCAGGAGGGCCGCGTCTTCGACGGTCCTGGTCATGGGTCCGCAGTGATCGAGCGAGTAAATGAGAGGAATGATGCCGCGGATGGAGACCAGTCCATAGGTCGGCTTTAGCCCGGTGATGCTGCAGTAAGCGGCGGGCATACGGACCGAGCCGCCGGTATCGGTGCCAAGTGCGCCCAGGGCCAGGTCGGCGATGACCGCCGCGCCGGAGCCGCCGGACGATCCGGCGGGGACGTGGTCGAGAGCCCATGGATTGCGCACCGGGCCGAAGTAGGTGGAGGCGGAAGTTCCCCCGGCGGCGAACTCGTGCATGTTCGTTTTGCCGATGATCACGGCGCCGGCGTCTTTCAGGCGGCGCGCGACCTCGGCATCGGCGTCGGGCACGCGGTCATCGAACACCGCGCTGCCGCCGGTAGTGCGGGTTCCGGCGGTATCGATATTGTCCTTGAGTGCTATCGGAATTCCATGCAGCGGACTACGGAATTTACCCGCCTTTGCCTCGGTGTCGAGTTGCGCCGCCTGGGCCAGCGCCTCCTGATGCATGACCGTGATGTAGGCATTAATCTTTGGGTTATAGACATCGATACGCTGCAGTACAGCCTGGGTTAGTTCGGTCGAGGTCAACTCGTGGGCATGAATGCGACGCGAGGCTTCGGCTATCGTGAGGGCGGCGAGTTCATTTTTAGGCGCAGTTTCGGCGGCGGACACATCGCCGATCCCGAGCCATCCGGGGGATGCGGCGGCAGCCATGACAACAAACTCGCGTCGGGTCAGTTGCGCCATTGAGATCTCCTGTGTCTCTTCTTCCGCAGATGGCGATTCTGTGCAAGCGAAAATGAACGAAATGCGGGCAGACTGCTGCTAGAATCCGGCATGGACATCCGGCGCATCGCAGCCTATGCGGCTATTTACCTGCTGTGGGGCGGCGCGTATGTTGCCATTCGCCTGCTGGTCGAAGTAATCCCCCCTTTCTTTGCCGCGGGCCTTCGCTACGGTTTGGCCGCGCTGTTTCTTGTCCCGGCACTGCTTTTGTCGGCCATGCCTGCTATGACGCGACGGCAGGCATGGAACGGAGCGTGGAGCGGCATCACGCTGCTGGTGCCTGGTTACAGCGTGGTTTTCTGGACCGAACAGCGGCTACCATCGTGGCTGGTTGCGGTACTGATGTCGACAACGTTTCTGTGGACTTACCTGGGCGAGTCGCTGGTCCTGCGTTCCTACCGGTTCCAGCTGCGCATGATGCCACTGCTGCTGCTCGGAGTCGCTGCGATGCCGTTGGTAGCCGGCGGGGGAGGCCCAGACGGCCGTGCCATCTCGATTGTGCCCGCCATCGCCACGTTGCTGTGCGCCATGTGCTGGTCGTGCGGTTCCCTGGCTGTCAAAACCATTGATTTGCCACGCTCGCCCGTCCAGACGGCGACGATTCAGCTTGGAGTCTCCGGCATCGTGTTGCTGGCTTTCTCGTGGTTTCTGGGCGAGTGGCGCAAAGTGCCATCGCTGGCGCGCGCCGCATGGCTGCAACCTTCGCTGGCCATGGGCTTCCTTGTGATTGGATCGTCGGTGCTGGGGTTTGTGGCGTACCACTGGCTGATGGCGCACGAGCCAGCGTCGCGAGTGGCGACGTCGGCATATGTGAACCCGCTGGTGGCGATGTTTGTCGGCATCGTGGCGATGCATGAGCGCAACTCGGCTTTGCAGCTGGCAGGAGCAGCGGCGGTGCTGGCCAGCATTGTTCTGATCTGGAGTGTGCGGTTCGCGTGGGAGCCAGTGTGGGCGGTGGCAGATCGCCGGAGGTAAAGCCCGAATCCATTTCGCATGTTTTCGCTTGTAGCGTTTGCCGCGGCCGCAGATGCTCAGAGGACGGAGGCAGTGTGGAATGGGAACACTCTCGCGGCGGGAGTTTACGAAATTATGTGGCGGCGCTATAGCGGCCGGGGGATTTTTGGCGGGCCTGCCGTTTTCGGTGCAGAAGCTGGCAGCTGAGGAGCCGGCGGCGGACCAACTCACCGGGCTGAGCCTGGCAGAGGTCTCCGAGAAGATCCACAGCCACAGCGTCACTCCCACGCAACTGACCCAGGCGGCGCTCGACCGCATTGGAATTTACGGGCCCAAACTGAACTGCTACATCACGGTGATGCGCGATGAGGCGCTGCGCCAAGCGGCCGCACTGGACGCAGAGCAGAAGGCCGGGAAGTTTCGTGGTCCCCTGCATGGCATCCCGATCGCAGTGAAAGACAACATCGACACGGCGGGTGTCCGGACCACAGCGGCCAGCGGGGTTTTCGAAACGCGCGTGCCCACCGAAGACGCGGATATCATCCGGCGGCTCAAAGAGGCGGGCGCGGTCATCATTGGCAAGCTCAACCTGCACGAATTCGCGATGGGATGTACCGGCGACGTTTCGTATTTCGGCGCGACCCGGAACCCATGGGCTCTGGACCGTGCGACTGGCGGTTCTTCATCAGGTTCGGGAGCGTCCGTCGCTGCGGATCTCTGCTGGGGCGCGCTCGGTACCGATACCGGAGGCAGCATTCGCGTGCCATCGTCGTGGTGCGGCATTGTGGGCATCAAGCCGACGACCGGACTCGTGTCGATTCGCGGCATCATTCCATGCGCGGCCTCGTTGGATCATTGCGGGCCGATGGCGCGGACGGTGGAAGATGTGGCCATCATGCTGGGGGCGATGGCGGGTTACGACAACCTCGATATCTTCAGCGTGCAGCATTCCGGCGAAGACTACATGAAGGCGATGAAGCAACCAGTGTCCGGGTTTCGCCTGGGAGCGCCTCCTGAGTTCTACGATCATCTCGATCCGGAGGTGGCTTCCGCAGTATCCGACGCTGTCGCCGTACTCTCGAAACTAACTGCGGGAGTAACCTCGCATGCGTCCATGCCCGCGTTGCCGGCGGGCTGGAGTTTCTTTGAGGGACTGGGCGATACCGCTTCTTACCATCAGGAACTGGTGAAGAACTCGCTGATGGCTTACATGCCGCCGACGCGCAAAGAGATGGAGATGACGGTGAAGAACCTGAGCGCGAATGCGGCGGACAGCGCACGTGCGCATGATGCTCTTGCCCTGATCCGCCGCACTGTCGACTCTTATTTCGAGAACATTGACGTCGTGGTGGTGCCAACGACGCGCCTGCTGCCGCCAAAGATCAACGACTCGCTGGCCGACGAAATGGACACGAAGAAGCCGCACGTCTATGACTTCTTCGAACCGTCTTCAGGCTGCACCAACACGGCGCCCTTCGATGTGTATGGCATACCTGCACTCACGCTGCCGTGCGGATTCTCTCAAAACGGTCTGCCTATCGGGCTGATGATCGCAGGACCTCATTTCTCCGAAGCTAAGGTGCTCGCACTTGCGTATGCCTATCAGCAGGCAACCGATTGGCATAAGCGGAAGCCGGAGCTCAATCCTTCGACCCCGGTTCCGCCGATCGTCGAAGCCAGCGCCAGCACGAGCAATCCCTGACCTAAAAGGTTTCATACTTCGAGGACTGCTTGCTCTCAGGAAGGACGACGGGTTTCTCCCGTGAGTTTGTTTGCGCGTTACTCGCATTTCTTTATGCGCGCAATAAGGCGACCGCTGTCTCGCATCGATTTCCTGAGGGCGTTTTCGAGGGGAATTCAGGAAATCTCATTTCGAGTTGCATCCGACTTGGTTCCGAGCCCGCGATTCCATTGCCTGTTTCGCACTATTTCGCGCCTGATCGGTTCTGAGCTGGGTTATGGTCTACTCACGAATCGCGCTCGACCGGCCGTGAGCGAAGGTGTCCCGGAAAATTCCCCTGAGCCCAAAGGACACAGCGGCCGCCCGCTCCAGCAGCCGACAATCAAGGACCGCCATTCGGCGATTGCAATTCATAAAGGAGGCACACTGTGAGAAACGCCCGCAGCATGGTTGTCCTCATCCTGAGCTGTTTCTGGTCCTGTGCGCTGTTTGCGCAGACCGCTACTTCGTCTTTGCGGGGAACGGTGACCGACCCGCAGGGGTCGGTGATTATGGGCGCCTCCGTCGACCTAGAGCGTGCCGAGACCGGCTATCATTCAGCGCATACGACCGACAAAAGCGGCGCATACGAGTTTCTTCAGGTTCCCCCTGGGACTTACACGCTTACCGTTCAAAGCAGTGGCTTCAGAAAACAGGTGGCGACGGTCCCGCTGTTAGTCGATCAGCCGTCGACCCTGAATATGACGATGACTGTGGCTACCGCAACATCGACCGTGGAAGTGGATGCGGGTACGGCAGCGGCGACTCTGAACACCACCGACGCATCCATCGGCAATGCTGTTGATGAGAAGACAGTGGAAGCTCTGCCGATGGAAGGCCGCAATGTTCCGGACTTACTGAGTCTGCAGCCGGGTGTGCTCTATCTTGGACATAACATCAACCAGGATAATGACAGCCGCAGCGGCGCGGTGGCCGGGGCGCGCTCCGACCAAGGCAACGTGACGCTGGACGGGCTCGACAACAACAATCAGATCAAGGGCTACGCGTTCACCGGCGTTCTCCGCTCTACTCTGGATTCGGTCGAGGAGTTTCGGGTTACCACGACCAATAACGGCGCGGATTCTGGCCGCTCGTCGGGGGCACAGGTCAACGTTGTAACGCGCGGCGGAACAAACCAGTTACACGGGAGTTTGTATGAGTACAATCGCAATACTCTCACTGCGGTCAATAACTGGTTCAACAAGGAAGCAGAGATTCTCGCTGGCGAACCTAACGTTCCGGGCAAACTGATCCGCAATACGTTTGGCGGCGCGGTCGGCGGGCCTTTCCGTAAAGACCGGTTGTACTACTTTGCGAATTTTGAGATGCAGCGCACGGCTGAGGCTCAGCAGGAAACGCAGGTGGTTCCAAACGCACAGTTCCGCGCAGGCGGCATTTCCTATCCCTACAACATGCCGGGCGGAGGGCAGGGCACGCAAACGCTGTCGCCCGCACAGTTCGCCGAGTTGGATCCGCATTGCTCTTCCCTGGGAACCTGTCCATGGGGACCTGGAGACGATCCAAATATCCTCAAGGTTTTCAATTCCTATCCGCTGCCCAACGGCTCGCTGGCCGGGGACGGCTATAACACGGCCTCGTTCACCTGGGCTGCTCCCAATCCGATCAATCTTGCGACTTATATCAGCAGAATGGATTATGCTATTTCGGATCGTCATCACTTATTCGTCCGCGGCAACCTCCAGGATGACAGCGCCTCGTCACCACCGCAGTTTCCTGGCCAAGTGCCGAGCAATGTGAACCGCGATAACTCCAAGGGCTTTGCCGTCGGAGAGACCTGGTCGATCACGCAGAACACCGTGAACAACGCGCGGGTCGGCTTTTCCCGTCAGGGCTTCTCCAACCGCGGAGCGGGAACCTCGCCCTACGTCACGCTGGCTAGTGTTTCGAATCCGGTGGCCGAGAACTATTCCGCCACCACCCATGTGCCGAGCACGAACATCATCGACGACTACTCGTGGATCAAGGGCAAACACAATTTCCAGTTCGGCGTGAATTATCGGCTGGTGCATGCGATTAGCGACACAAACGCGTATTCGTTCAATAGCGCCAGCTCCAGCGCCGGCGAATATTTCGACAGCCTTGCGAATACAGGGCAGGATCTGGACCCTTCGGCGTACCCCGCGCTGGGCTTTCCGGATGTTGCAACGAGCTTTAATAACTCTTATAGCTATGCCGCAATGAATCTGGCTGGCGTGGTGGCTTCTGCAACGCTGAATTATGTGTATAAGGTCAACAAGGACAAGACGGGGAGCCTGCTGCCCGAAGGGGCGTACGTCAATCGCGACTACAAAGCGAACCAGTTTGAGTATTATTTGCAGGATACGTATCAGTTGACGCCAAAGCTCACCATTACCTTCGGAATTCGCCAGGCGCTCAATCAGACACCGTACGAAGTCAATGGCCAGCAGGTTTCTCCGGACATCAGCGTGAATTCATGGTTCGATACGCGAGTAGCCGGCGCGAAGCTGGGCGAGAGCGTCCAGCCGAATTTTGGATACGTTCTTTCCGGCAAGGCGAACGGCGGAAAGCCGATGTGGCCCATGCAGAAGTGGCTGATTGCTCCGCGCGTGGGCGCCGCCTATGCCCTGAACGCGAAGACCGCAATTCGGGTGGGCGGCGGGATGAGCTACGACAATTTTGGGTTGTCGATCGCCAACCTGGTCAGCACCCAGGGTTCGGCCGGGCTGCTTGGATCCGAACAGACGCTGGCCGGATGGGTATCCACGCAGGCGGCGCCGCGCTTTACGGGCCTCAACGATATCCCG
>Ga0181520_10009625_pt1 | contig 13271 bp, 5 predicted proteins | sample PEATcosm2014_Bin_29_FD_132451 | JGI IMG/M metagenome (GOLD analysis project Ga0181520, IMG submission 132451) | Peatland microbial communities from MTU Mesocosm Facility, Houghton, MI, USA - PEATcosm2014_Bin02_30_metaG | ecosystem: Environmental > Terrestrial > Soil > Wetlands > Peat | place...
CAATCCCCCGCCGATGCCTCCGCCCTTGCCGGGTTGAATGAAGTCGTCCTGTGGACGTGTATAGAAGGCGTACTTGCCATCGACAAACTCCGGATGCAGTACGACGTTGCGCTGCTGCGGAGATTTGGATTGAAGATCGGCCAGCCGTTCCCAGCTTTTCAGATCTTTTGTGCGCGCGATGCCGCACTGCGCGACTGCCGAGGATGTATCCCACTGCGGCATCTTGGGGTCTTTGCGCTCGGTGCAGAAGAGGCCGTAGATCCAGCCGTCCTCGTGTTTCACAAGCCGCATATCGTACACATTGGTGTCGGGATCGGCGGTTTCAGGCATCAGAATCGGATTATCCCAAAAGCGAAAGTGATCGATGCCATTCGGACTCTCGGCGACGGCGAAAAAAGATTTGCGGTCCGCGCCTTCAACGCGCGCCGCGACCAGGAATTTGCCTTCGTGCAGAATTGCGCCGGCATTGAAGACAGCGTTTACGCCGATCCGTTCCATGAGATATGGATTCGTCTTCTGATCGAGATCGTAGCGCCAGAGAATGGGCGCATGCGCAGCGGAGAGAACGGGAAACTCGTAGCGATCATAGATGCCGTTGCCTCCGGTCGCCTTGCGATTGCGGCGGGCCAGCAGCTTCTCCTGCTCTTTGAACAATCTCTGAATGCTCTTTCTGAAAACACTCCGATTCATCCTATTTCTCCGTTGCTACTTCCGCTCCGCGCAATGCGTCCACACGCTCGATCACTTCAAAGCAGGCGCGGCTATTGTGGTATGGGCATTTCCAGGGGCCAACCTTGTCATGCGTTGCACCGGGCACTCCCGACTCTGATACCAGCCAGAACCACTCGCCATGCTTGCGATCGACGATGAATTTCTCGATGAAAGCCCAGCTTCCTTCGGCGGCATCGAGAAAGTGCGGCTGGCCGGAAATCTGATATGCGTTGAGGAAGCCGACGACGGCCTCCGCCTGCGGCCACCAATGCCGGTCGGAATCAAAGTGGCCGTTGGATTCGCGTTCGTAGAGCAGTCCGCCATCGGTGTCGAGTCCCTGCTCATAGACTGCCTGTGCCATCTTCACCGCAATCTCACGCACGCGTTTCAGAAGAGCCTGATCGCCGAGAATCTCTGCGGCTTCACAGAGAAGCCAGCTTCCCTCAATGTCATGGCCAAACGATGTCTTCTCCGAGCGCGGACGCCACTGCTCATCGAAGAAGAGAATAAAATGAGATGTTGTGGGATCGATGATGCGGTCGAGAAAGATTTCGATCAGTTCACGCAGCCGGAGGCGCAAGGTTGCATCCTCACGGTAACGCAAGAGCGTAGCGTAGGCCTCCATCAGATGGAGGTGCGTATTCATGGATTTCTTCTCGTCCATGTCCGCATCACTCAGGCGCTGATCTTCGGCCAGCGTCCAGTCCCGCTCATAGATCTCAAAGTAGCCGCCGTGCGCTGCGTCATGGCCGGCGGACTCGATCTTCTCGACCAGATGCAACGCCTGTGCCAATACCTCGGCATCGCCGGTTGCGTAAAAATACTCGGCCAGAGCGTAGACGGTAAACGCCTGTCCATAGATTCGCTTCTTGGTGTCGATGGGAAGGCCCCGATAGTCGAGCATCCAATAGGCGCCGCCAAACTCGCGATCCCAGAAGTTGTGAATCAGATATTCATACTCGCGGCGAGCGGTTTCAAGATACACTGGGTTGCGATAAATGCTGAAGGCCTTCGAGAAGGTCCACAGGATGCGCGCGTTTAAGATAAGTCCCTTCGGTGCGTGTAGACAGATTGTCAACTCGTTCGATATTTGCCCGCGAAAGCCGCCGAATTCATTGTCGATGGTGTGCTCGAGCCAGAAGGGAAGTATGTTGGCGTGCAACTCCGCTTCCACCTTCTGTCGTAACTCTTGCACGGGACTCCTCTTCATCGGTAACTGCGGCTCATGCCGTCCATCTGTGCGGCAAATCGATGCGGTGTCCGGCATTGCGAGTGAACTGCCGGTACACCGCAGAACTGCGGATGATCGATCTACGACAAAATACCCTTGATCGTAACTTCCTTCCTTCCATCGGTAGGAGGAACTACGACATTACCCTTGACCGGCACGCCGTCCACGGTGAGTGCAACCTCGTTGCCTTCTCCCTTGCGCTCGATGCAAATCTTGTAACTCACGCCGCGGAAGACGCGCGTTGCCGAGAAGCCTGGCCAGTTCTTGGGAATCACGGGAGCAATCTCAAGCCCGTCGAGCGTAGTGCGGATGCCCAGAATCCACTGCACAATCGCGTAGTAGTTCCATGCCGCGGTGCCGGTGAGCCAGGAGTTCTTGGCCTCGCCGTGCGTGGGCGCATCCTTGCCGGCAATCATCTGCGCATAGACGTAAGGCTCGCAGCGATGCAGATCGCCGATCTCTTCGCGCGCCGAGGGATTGATGCGGCTGTAGTAATCGTGTGCCTGGTCGCCGTGGCCCAGTCGCGTCTCCGCGATGATGACCCAGGGATTGTTGTGGCAGAAGATGCCGGCGTTCTCCTTGTATCCCGGCGGATAGGAGGAGATTTCGCCGAGATTCAAGTAATACTTCGAGTAAGGAGGCTGCTGCAGGACGATGCCGTGCTTGGTAGCGAGATGCTTACGGGTCGACTCCAGAGCTGTGGCGGCCAGGCCGTCCTTGAGACCGATACCGGCCAGCACGCAGTAGCCATTGGACTCGATATAGATCTTGCCTTCTTCGCACTCCTTGGAGCCGACCTTGGCGCCGAAGTCGTCGTATGCGCGCAGGAACCACTCGCCATCCCAGCCATGCTTGCGGACGACCTGATCCATCTTCTCGACCTCGGCCAGATACTTGGCCGACTCGGCATCCAGGCCGCGGTGTTTGGCGATGGCCGCCAGCTCCTGTCCGGCATGAACGAACAAACCGGCGATGAAGACCGATTCGGCGACCTTGCCATCCTTATTAGTGGTGGTCTGGAAGCTCTGTCCGGGCGTGTCGGAGAAGCAGTTCAGGTTGAGGCAGTCATTCCAGTCGGCGCGGCCGATCAAGGGCAACCCATGCGGCCCCAGCCGCTCCAGGCTGTAGTGGAAGCTGCGCTGCAAGTGCTCGTAGAGCGGCTTCTCCGAGCCGGCCTCGTTGTCATAGGGAACCGGTTCGTCGAGAATGCTCCAGTCGCCGGTCTCCTTGATATAGGCCGAAACGCCGATGATGAGCCAATGCGGATCGTCGTTGAATCCGCTGCCAATATCGTTGTTGCCGCGCTTGGTAAGCGGCTGATACTGATGATAGGCGCCGCCGGTCGGCAATTGGGTCGCGGCCAGGTCCAGGATGCGCTCGCGGGCGCGGATGGGCGCCATGTGCACAAAGCCGAGAAGGTCCTGATTGGAGTCGCGGAAGCCGAGGCCGCGGCCAATGCCCGACTCATAGAACGACGCCGAACGCGACATATTGAAGGTCGCCATGCATTGGTAGGCATTCCAGATATTCACCATGCGATTGGTGTGAATGTCGGGCGTATTCACCTGGAAGATGCCGAGCAGGCTATCCCAGTATTGGCGCAACTGCTCGAAGGCCGCGTCGGCCTTTTTGGGATCGAGATACTTCGCAATGGTCGGCTTGACCAGCTTTTTGTTGATGATCTGTGAATTCGGAGGATCGAACTTTTCCGCAATGGGATTCTCATGGTAACCGAGCAAAAAGACGATCTGCCTGGTCTCTCCCGCTTCGAGTTCGAGCTTGACTTGATGAGCGCCGACCGGCGACCAGCCGTGCGCGATGGAGTTGGTAAGTTGTCCAGCTTCGACGGCTGTCGGCGAATCCCAACTGCGATAGCGGCCCAGAAAGGCGTCGCGCTGGGTATCGAAGCCGGCGAGAGGCTCCGAACAAGCGAAGTAGGCAAAGTGATCGCGGCGCTCGCGGTACTCGGTCTTGTGATAGATGACGCCGTCCTCGACCTCAACCTGGCCGGTATTGAAGTTGCGCTGGAAGTTGGTGGCGTCGTCCTGTGCATCCCACAAACAGAACTCGATTGAGGAGAAGGCGGAGATGGTTGCCTTGGTGGCGCGCTTGTTGGTCACCGTGAGCTGCCAGATTTCGAGGTTTTCGTCCAGCGGCACAAAGTAGCGGGTATGGGCCTCGATGCCGGCGAATTCCGAGCCGATCACGGTGTAGCCCATGCCGTGGCGGCAGGAGTAGTTCTGCAATTCGCGGCGCGTCGGCTGCCACGAAGGCGACCAGTACTGGCCCGATTCCTGGTCGCGCAGATAGACGTAGCGGCCGCCGAAATCGAAGGGCACGTTGTTGTAACGATAGCGAGTTAGCCGGCGCAGACGGGCATCGCGATAGAACGAATAACCCCCGGCTGTGTTGGAGATGATGCCAAAATACGCCTGGCAGCCCAGGTAGTTGATCCAGGGCAGCGGGGTATCCGGTTGCGTAATCACGTACTCGCGATTTTGATCGTCGAAATATCCGTACTTCATTGTTTGCGTCCCTCCAGGACTCGGCCGCGGCAGCGCGGCTCCCGGGTAAAAAAATCAATCAAACGATTTTGCAGAGTATTTTGCAACATAGAAAGACAAAACATGATTATACTTGGTGCAGCCCGGGAACGAGAGATTATCCCGCATGAAACCATTGCGTCTTAGCGGATAAGCTGGAATCCTGCACAGATTTGGGACAAAAGGGAGTGGTTTCGCAATTGAAATTACTTCCGTAGCCTCTGTCCGGCAAATAGGTAACGTTGCCGACTCCTTGTTTTGGCTACTTGTCGGCGTAGCATCTGTGGAATTACCTCCGGAGGCAGTGTTGCCTGGAGAGTTGTAACCAATTCTCCTGCACCGGTTTGCGAAGGCGTCCGCAGCAGGCGATGAAGATCGGATCGGTTTCCCGCCGTAGGCGGAGAGACAAAGCTCATGAGCACTGAGGAGTCGAATGCTGCACCTTCACGTGGTTGATATTGTCATTATTCTAGCCTACCTGCTTAGCACGGTTTTGATAGGCTACCTGGTCTCAAAACGCGCCTCCCAGAGTATGCAGAATTACTTTCTCGGAGGCAATACGATGCCCTGGTATATGCTGGGCATCTCCAACGCCTCGGGGATGTTCGACATCAGCGGCACCATGCTGCTGGTCTACTGGATGTTCGTTTATGGCTTGAAGAGCGTATGGATTCCCTGGCTCTGGCCGACCTTCAACCAGATATTCCTGATGGTCTATCTCTCCGCATGGCTGCGCCGCTCTAATGTGATGACGGGCGCGGAGTGGATCAAAACGCGTTTTGGCTCCGGCCGCGGCGCACAGCTTTCGCACATTATTGTGGTGGTTTACGCCTTTGTCAGCATCATCGGATTCTTTACCTACGGCTTCAAGGGCATCGGCAAGTTTGCCGCCGAGTTTCTGCCCTGGCACCTCTCGCCCAACCAGTATGCGCTGATCCTGATAGCCATTACCGCCATTTACGTGATCAAGGGCGGCATGGTCAGCGTGGTGATTACAGAGGTTGTCCAGTTCTTCATCCTGGCCATCGCCAGTTTCGCAGTGGGCGTGATCGCCATGATGAAGGTGGCGCCAGAGACTCTGCACAAAGTGGTGCCCGCGGGCTGGGACAATCTCTTCTTCGGCTGGCATCTGGGACTGGACTGGACAACTCTGCTACCCGCCGCGACAGCCAAGATTGCCGAAGACCGGTACGAGTTATTCGGCTTCTTTGTCATGATGCTGCTCTTCAAGGGGGTGCTGATTTCTTCGGCTGGCCCGGCGCCCAACTACGATATGCAGCGCGTGCTCTCCTCGAAGAATCCCCGCGAGGCTTCGATGATGAGCGCCTGGGTCAACATTGTGCTTACCCCGCCCCGCTACTTTCTCATCATTGGATTGACGGTGCTGGCGGCGGCCTTCTTCGGCCCGGATCTGCGCGCCATGGGGCCGCATCTGGATTTTGAAACCGTCTTGCCGATGGCGTTGGGCCGCTTTGTCCCCGCCGGTCTGCTGGGCTTTTTGATCGCAGGCCTGCTGGCCGCCTTCATGTCTAACTTTGCGGCTACGGTCAATGCCGCGCCGCCCTACTTCGTCAATGATATCTACAAGCGTTATATCAATCCCAATGCCAAGCCCAAGACCTATGTCCGCCTCGCGTATCTCAGCTCGTTTGTCGTCGTCGTGCTGGGAGTGCTGATCGGATGGAATGTGCCTTCGGTGAATTTTGTCGTGCTGTGGATTGTCTCCGGCCTGTGGGGAGGGTATATCGCCTCCAATTCATTGAAGTGGTATTGGTGGCGCTTCAACGGTTACGGCTATTTTTGGGGCATGGTTACAGGTATTCTCTTCTCCATCTTGATGATGCCGAGTGTGTTGGGAAGGATACCGGCGGTGCAGAGCCTTCTCGACAAGGTTCCCTTCAATCTGGAAGTAGCTGTCACATTTCCGCTGGTGTTTGTGGTCTCTCTGACCGGCTGCCTGCTGGGCACACTGCTGACCAAGCCCGAATCAGATGAGGTGTTGATGGACTTCTACCGCCGCGTGCGGCCCTGGGGCTTCTGGGGGCCGGTCCTGAAGAAGGTGCTGGCCGAGGATCCTAGCTTCCAGCGCAACAAGGACTTCTTCCGCGATATGTTCAATGTCGCCGTCGGCATCGTCTGGCAGGTCTCGCTGGTTGCTCTGCCTCTCTATGTCGTCATTCAGGAGTGGGATCGCGCCGCCATCACCGCAGGTGTCATTCTAGCGACCTCACTGATTCTCAAATTTACCTGGTACGATCATTTGTCCGTGCGCGAGATTGAATGCGAAGAGCCACAGTAGGAGAACAATTATCGCAATTGTTCTCCTAATATCCCGGCTAGCACATGAAGACAGCCGGTTTTTACACCTGCAGTTGCTTGTGGAGTTATACGGTTTTAGAAAGGTTCCACCGCTTGGATCGCCACCTGAAAGCTCGTGCCGCGCCGGTTTCGCCTGACTCTGATCGAGGGGGAGTGTCGGTCGAGCGCATCTGCTATCACGGCTGGACGGATAGTTATCTGATCGCCAACGGACGCGTGGAAGCTGCTGTTGTTCCGGCGATAGGCCGCGTGATGCAACTGCGGCTGGCTGGCGAGGGGGACGGGGCATTCTGGGAGAACCGGTCTTTGGATGGCCATTTGCACGACGCGGCCTCGAACGATTGGATCAACTTTGGCGGAGACAAGTGCTGGCCTGCTCCACAAGCTGTCTGGACCGGGCAGCAGGGGCGGGCGTGGCCGCCTCCAGCCGCCTTCGATGCGCGTCCCGCCGCAGCGGTCGTCAGTGAACGCGGCGTCATGGTTACATCGCCAATTGATCCAGGCTTTGGAATTCAGGTAGTGCGCCATATCGAGCTGGATGCTGAATTGCCGGTAATGCGGATCGGAACAGAGTATCGCAAGCTAGCTGGCGGAGCTGTCCGGGTTGGCATCTGGACGATCACGCAAATGAAGGAACCCGAACACATTTGCATCCAGCTTTCAGAAAAGTCGAAGTTTGCCAATGGCTATACTCAACTGCTGGCAACCGAGCCGGCCGACTTGAAGATTGAAGGTCGGCTGCTTTTGCTCGGTCGCCATCCCCGGCACCATGTGAAGGTTGGAACGGATGGGAACAGCATGGCGTGGGTGGGTTCCAATTGCATGGTTCGCATCGATGCGGAGAATGTTCCTGGCGAATATCCCGATGGCGGGTGCGTCACCGAGGTCTACACCAATCCCGATCCACTGAAGTACGTCGAGCTGGAGACCTTGGGGCCGTTGAAGACGATGAAGATCGGCGACCGGATCAAGCAGACTACGGTATACACTCTGATGCCGCGCTCAACACCCGATTTTAGATCAGAGGCGCGTAATGCCTTCTGCTGACGGCGCCGTTTTACAATTACTCGAAATCTGCTCATGCGTAGCGAAAGAACACGTACATAGTTGATTAAAAATGACTTATAGAATTGAAAACCATGCCACAATCCTGCGCTGAAAGCCTGCTATCCCTTCCGGAGAGGCCTGTCATCCGAGCACCAAAAACCTGCTTGACAACGGATTCACCGATCAGGTGTAATGTGCCGGGGTATAAAGAATCGTCGATTTTAGATGCTAAAACGTTTAACTTTTGAAATTGAATCGTTTTAGCAATTATTTGTCATCCTGGAAGCCTTGCACGCGTTTTTTGTGCGGTGGTGAATCGCCGGAATCAGTCGGCCCTGCGAGTTTCAGGATCGGTCGGAGATGGGCTCCGGCAATGAGCAAGAAATTCACACTTGACAACGGAATCCTTCAGGGCGTGTAATGTGCCCGGACCGGAATTTCAGTTTTTTTCTCAAAATGCTAAAACGTTTGATCTCCAAACTGAAACGTTTTACCGAAATTTCAACCTCGTGAAGATGCAGAGACAGATTTATCGAGCGGCGGTGAAAGATCGGGTCAGGCAGCATACTGACTTCCTGGTTTGGCCGGAAAGAAAGAACGACAAGAACAAAAACTTTGTACTTTGAGAACGGATCGATTCAGCGCAATTTCGCGCTTGATTGCCAGAAGGAGTGATTCTCTCGAAGGTAAAACGTTTGACTTCTATAAGTTAAACGTTTTACCAGGGATTGCCAAATCGCAAAGATGTGTTCGTAGCATCTTTCAGGCTGAAGAGTCGTGAGACAGATTCGTGGCTTGGCCAGGGCATTCAGCCCTGGAGGGATTGGCCGGGTAGGCGGGCAGGCTGAGAGGAAGGCCGCAGGGAAATGGGATCTTCTTCCAGTGTGCTGCTCGTTGCAGTTGAAGGGGCTTCAGTCCTGATTCGAAGAGAAATGGCTGAAGTGCGAGACAAAAACAGAAACAGAATTGAAAGGGATAGTCACAAGAGGTAAGCGAGATACACGTTATTCCTGCTGCCGTCGTTTTTGCTATTGGTGTGCGTGGGAGCATTTGTGCAGACCAATTCCACTCTGACGGGCATCGTCACAGAACAGACGGGAACTGCGATACCAGGAGCGTCAATCCTTTGAGCTGAAAGCGCACGGATACCGGCTTCATACCTGATTAAGGGGAAGCGATCTTAGTAAGTAGCAACTGACAGAAGCAAACTTGAATTGGAGGAAACATGAAGAAGAAAAAGCAACAGATTCCACCCGGCACGGGCCAGTGCACGAACATTTACCGGTCGGCGAGGATGTCCATCGTCCTGCTGGTTCTCCTGATCTTCGGTTTCAGTGGTGCGTATGCCCAGTTGACCACCGCCGACATCGTTGGAACCGTTACTGATCCCTCCGGGGCTCTGGTTTCCCAAGCGACCATCACGCTCGTGAACCTTGATACCCACGATCAGCGCGTAGATGTCAGCAATGAGAGCGGTGATTATCAATTCACGCTGCTTCCCGTCGGCCACTACTCGGTGACTGCTAAGAAGGTTGGCTTCAAGACCACGACCACGAATCTGGCCGTTGAAGCCGGCGATCGCGCCCGCGCTGACTTCCATCTGACAGCTGGCGGAGCCACTGAGACGGTTGTTGTGGAGTCCACAACTCCTCTGCTCCAGGCCGATAACGCAACCGTCAGTTCGACAGTTACGCAGATGGCCGTGCAGGATTTGCCCTTGAACGGACGCAACTTCGTTCAACTCGTTCAACTGGTTCCCGGAGCCAATGAAGGGCCCGGCAACGGCCTGACCAGCGGCGGACGCCCTGATGATCGCCGCACCACCAACGGTTTCTCCGTCAACGGGCAGGACGACACTCTGAACAACTATGTTGTCGACGGCATCGACGACAACGAGCGCGTCATCGGCAGCATTGGCGTCAAGCCCTCGGTCGAAGATATTCAAGAGATTACCGTTCAGACCAACAGCTATGCGGCTGAGGCAGGCCGTACGGCCGGTGGCGTTGTCAACCTGGTCACCAAGTCGGGCACCAACAAATTCCACGGGTCGTTGTTCGAGTTTCTCCGCAACGACAAGTTTGATGCCAGAAATACCCAGCAGACAACCGGCAAAGCGCCTGAACTGCGCCAGAATCAATTCGGCGGCAGCATCGGCGGTCCCATCATCCGCGACAAGACCTTCTTCTTCGGAACCTATGAAGGCTTCCGTCAGGTGGGTGGCGTCACTTATACATCCGCCGTACCCACGATTAACGAGTACAACGCGATCAACAGCCAAAACGGCTCGACGCCAGCTGATTTCGTAACAGCGAATGGCGTAGGCATTCCTGCCGCCACTCCGATCGATCCAGTGGCTCTTGCAATGCTGCAACTCTTTCCCGCGCCCAACAATGGCGTAACAGGACCAGGCGGGAACTATACCATCAGCCCCAACAAGACGCAGTTCAGCAATACCATTGACGCCCGCGTCGATCACGAAATCAATCAGAACAACCACCTCTTTGCCCGTTGGGACTACAACGCGGTCAACACCAACACTCCGGCAGCTATTGGGCCGGGCGCGAATCCTCTAGCGCCGTCGGCGCTCAAGGGAATCACTCCTGGTGGCGGTCGTTGGAACTTTGCCGGAGCGGCCAAAGATGACGCGCAGCAGCTTGCATTGGGATACACGCACCTCTTCTCGCAGAACCTGGTGGTTGATTTGCGCGCGGCCTATACGCGCATCAACAACTTCTCCCAGCCTCTCGACTACAATACCAATGCCGATACAACGGTGGGCTTTCCTTCCAATGGCTTGCTGACCACGGGCCTTACGCCCACTGGTATCAACGGCCTGAACGATCTGGGCGATGGCGCCTATGTTCCTTTGCAGGACATTGATGGCACCTACCAATATGGCGGCACCGTCAGCTATACGATTGGCAAACACACCACGAAGGCGGGAGCCAGTCTGATCCGCCGCCAGGCGCGCAACGTTCAGAGCGCCTTCCCCTTCGGCCAGTACTCGTTCGGCCTTGGCACGGACAGCACCCCAACCGCAACGGATGATCCAACCAACACTCCATGGACCGCTCAACAAAAACTGGACCATGTCCTTTCATCTACGCTGGTTGGAGCCTTCAGTTCATCCGCTTTCAATTTGGATCTGAATACGCCCGACTACCGCGGATGGGAGCCGAGTTTCTTCGTCCAAGATAGCTGGAAGGTCAGCCCGAAACTGACAGTCACTTATGGCATTCGCTACGACGTCTTCACGCCGTTCACCGAAGCTCATAATCACATCTCGAACTTCGACTTTACCGAAGCACTCGGTGACACAAGCGCAACGGTTGGTTCAGCACTCAAGCAAGCGGGCGTCAACGGCGTTTCCGCGACGGCTGGAATCGCGACCGCCTACAACAACTTTGCGCCTCGCATCGGCTTCTCTTATTCGCTTTCCCCCTCCACAGTCCTCCGCGGTGGTTATGGATTGAGCTACTTCCCCGGCAACTACACCTCCAATGCCGACTTGAAGAATGCTCCCTTCACCTCCGTCTACGGACCCAATTGCGAATCGGCTCTTGGCGTTACGATCCAGATGCATGCCGGGGCCGCTTCAACGAGCTACGCCCCAAGCTGTGCTGATGCGAGTGCAGGATTCGGCGGTGCCAGTTTCCAGTCAGTCTTCGACAAGGGCTTCCCAACTCCCACGGCACAGACCATCAATAGTGCGGGACTCTCGTTGGTTGCAGAGGACCCCAATTTCAAGCCGGCGATGATTCAGCAATTCAACTTGCAGGTCGAGCGCCAGTTTGGACCCAACGTCCTGACCGTTGGATATGTTGGCAACATTGGCCAGCATCTGGCGGAGACCATCAACGACATCAACGTGCCCACACCCGCTCAAGTCCTCACGGGACTCGATGCCGCGACTCCCTATAAGGCGCCGCGCCCCCTCGCTACCCTGTTGCCGAATCTCGGCGGCGTAAACTGGCTGCAGAGCGAAGGCGTCTCCAACTACAACGGCTTGCAGGCCTCCTTCCAGCGCCGCTTCGCCAAGGGCCTTGCCTTTGACGCCAACTATACCTGGGGTCATGCGTTGAGCGATCAAACCGGCTTCTCTGAAGAGGGAATGCAGGGATGGTCCGACGCTGATCCGACAAAAATCCGTGCCATCGATTACGGCAATGCAGAGAACGACATCCGCAATCGCTTCGCTCTTTCCATCAACTACGAATTGCCCGGCAAAAAATTCGAGGGTCCGGCGAAATACGCTCTCGGCGGCTGGCAGGTCAACTCGATTGTTGCTTGGCAAAGTGGCAAGGACTTTTCCGTGACCAACAACAATGGCTGCAACGGCGGAAGCAACTGCGCCAGTCCGAATTTCAATGGCGGTCCTGATCGCCCCAACCAGGTCAAATCTCCCAAGCTTGCCAAACGCACGCTCGCCGAGTGGTTCGACGTAACGGCATTCGTGCCTCAGCCATTGGGAACGGTCGGCAGCACGGCCCGCAACTCTCTCTACGGTCCGCACTTCCGTCACGTCGATTTCTCTCTCTTCAAGGACTTCCCCGTCACTGAGATGCTGAAGTTGCAGTTCCGGGCAGAGGCCTTCAACATTACCAACACGCCGAACTTCTATATGCCCAACAATGTTAACAGCGGTCCAGGAACTCGGCTGGGCAACGGTCAATTCGGGCAGATCACCAGCATGGACCCGAATTATGTTCCACGGCAGCTCCAGTTTGCGCTGAAGTTGCAGTTCTAAAAGACAACACCAGTCAGTGAAGCATCACGAGTTGGCGATCCGGCCAAAGAATCACAGACGGATCGCCAACTCGCTGTTTGTAGTCGAGACCACCTTCTCGATAAGGTACGATTAGTGACTTTGATCCGGGATGCGATAGCCATATCTCGCCGGAGAATGATACAAACTAGATGTATGGCCAAGCGAACGACAACGGCAGCTAAACCGGCAGTGAAAGCGCAGCCGGGGCAGCCCATCGGCTTGCGCACCCTCGGTGAATATCTGAATTTGTCGCCAGCCACGATCTCGCTGGTGCTCAATAACGCTCCCGGCGTGCGTTCGATTCCGCAGGAGACCCGCGACAGGGTCACCCGCGCGGCGGCGAAATTCGATTACCGGCCCAGCTTCTATGCCCGCTCGCTGCGCAAGCGGCAGTCCTTTTCCGTCGGTGTCCTGGTTCCCGATTTGAACGATCACTATGCCGCGCAGGTGCTGGCCGGCGTTGAGGAGTTCCTGATCGAGGAGGGCTATTTTTATCTGACCGCCAGCCATCGCCGCAAGCCGGATCTGATTGAAGAGTATCCGCGGCTGTTGATGGACCGCTGTGTTGAAGGCTTCGTTCTGGTTGACACTGTCTTGGAGCACAGCATGACGCTGCCCGTAGTGGCCGTGGCCGGGCACCGCAAGATCGAGG
>Ga0181520_10009626_pt1 | contig 13270 bp, 5 predicted proteins | sample PEATcosm2014_Bin_29_FD_132451 | JGI IMG/M metagenome (GOLD analysis project Ga0181520, IMG submission 132451) | Peatland microbial communities from MTU Mesocosm Facility, Houghton, MI, USA - PEATcosm2014_Bin02_30_metaG | ecosystem: Environmental > Terrestrial > Soil > Wetlands > Peat | place...
AGTCCTCCCATCGATCACGTTTTGGTCATTAAGGAAGGCCAAGGCTTGGTGGCCTCGAAGCCATTCGCAAAACCAAAAGGCACTCCGCACTACTGAGTTTTGCGAAATAGAGTGACGGACTGCTTTCGTAGCGCGGGGAGCCTGCCTCGATGAATCGGGGTCCCGCCCGCTGGAGCGTGGGCATCTTGCCCACGCTCGGCGGGAGCGGGACGCTCCCGCGACAGCGGGCAGGATGCCCGCGCTACGTCGGCATCTGTGACAAAAACTTCCAACCCTCAGTAGGTAGCCACAAGCGTCGCGACCAACGAACGCGTCGTTCCGGGTCCGGGGAAGAGTCTCTACTTCCGCCGCCAATCTCTTTTAGCGCCTGACCGTGGGCATGGTGTTTTTCGATCTAACCTGCGGACGTCCCTTTACCTACCAGCCGCAAAAGCACTTCGACCCAGACTACCCAAAAATGTCAATTTCCATATTCCGTATGTGGGATTACGTATCTACACGAGTTCCTCTGGATACGGCCCTGCTATCATGTTCATTTTAAATGGGATTTACGTTAACAAAAAATCCTCCATATGGCACATGCTTTGCTCGGAGGGGAACTTCAGCCCTTTCGTCACAACGACAAGAATCCAGCTCAGAGCCGTTTGAGCGTTCCATAAGCCGTTTGAGATTTGGAATCTAACGATGATGCCACTTTTAGATTTGGTTTTCCTCGCTGGGGCTATAGCTTTCTTGTTATTTAGCACGTTAATGAGCCAGCACCTTCTAGCCCGACTGACATATTGCCGACCAGAATACTTGATGTTAACCATAAATAGAATCGATTGGACTTCCCTTAGGTCACAGTTTCACAATGGCGGGCCAGATCGAGTCTCGCCCAAGCTTGCACATTTGCGGTAACCTCTAGCCACGGCTCGTTGCTCGCGCAGGGATTTTGGGGCATGGAGTTCCCCCGTGGGGGGAAACGCCTTAGAGAATTATTCTTACTGATTTAAATTAGCACTAAAACTTAGATGGACATTAAGCGGAGGAATCTCATGAAAAGATGGACCCGAAGTAGCTGGCAAAGCATAGCCCTCTTATTGGTTTTGTTGTGCTGGTTGGCGACGAGCGCGCTGGCGCAAGTGACCACAGGAACATTCACCGGAATGGTGACCGACCCCTCCGGCGCGATCATCCCCAAAGCAACCGTGACAGCAACAAATGAGGGAACGGGTGTGGCCACGGTGCGCCCAACAAATGCCGAGGGTCTCTATAACATCCCTGAGCTCACACCGGGTTTTTACACGGTGAAGGCGGAAGCCCAGGGATTCAAGGCTCTTGTCAACACCCACATCGAGTTGACCGTGGGATACACTCAGCGGGTGAACTTCAAACTGGAAGTTGGCGCCATGACCCAATCGGTCACGGTTGAGGGCCAAGCCCCCTCGGTTGACACCGAGAGCAACCGCATGTCGGACCTCGTGACCGCCCAGCAGGTAGCGAACCTACCATTGAATGGACGCAATATTTTTCAATTGATTCAGCTCGCGCCGGGCGCGGTGAACAGCACCGCTATCGACATGGAACCGGGGAACCGCGGCTTTACGGTTGTGGTAAACGGCGCCCGCGTGAACATGAACGGCTACCAGATCGACGGAATCTCCGACAAAGGACTTAGCGGAGGTAGCGACACGCAGCCGGCAGTGGATTCGGTTCAAGAATTCCGCGTTGATACCGAAGTGTTGTCTGCTGAGTATGGAAGCACCGTGGGCGCCTTGACCCAAGTCTCCACCAAGTCGGGCACTAACCAGTTTCATGGCGATGCCTACGAATTCGTCCGCAACAATGACCTCGACGGACGCAGCTTTTTCGAGACGAATCGCAACCCCTTCAAGATGAACCAGTTCGGTGCTACTCTGGGCGGTCCCATCAAAAGAGACAAGTTGTTCTTCTTCGCCTCTTACGAGGGTGAACGCTCGCGTATTTTCATCCCCGAGTCGGAAGTCATCGAATCTCCCGAATTCACAAGCTTGGTTGAGACTAACGCTCCCAACTCCGTAGCGGCTTTGCTTTACAAGAATTTCCCCGGCCCGGCGCCGACCTATAACATCTCTACTCTCAGCCAGTACCTTACCACGGTGAGTGGATCAAGCCCCTGCTTTGGACTGGCATCGATAACCTCTGCCTGCATTGCGGGTTATGGCCTTGATCCCACCACTGGTCTTGGTGCAGCTCTACTCGCCAGCCCCAACCTGCCGACCTTCGGCAGTGTGAACACTGCGGCCGCAGTGGAAACCTTCAACCAGTTCTATGACGGCAACCAAATAAGCGGGCGGATTGATTACAACGGTGATAAGAACAAGGTGTTCGGCAGCTACTTTTTTGACCGCTTCGCCGACCCCCATTACACCCCGGCGGCGAACGGCGGAGCGGCCGCAGCTTTGGTCGGCGTTCGCGGCTTCGCCAGCCCCACACACAATGATGACCCCCATCTGGCATTGAATTGGACGCGAACCATCAGCCCCAGCATGGTGAATGAGATGCGGGCCGGCTGGGTCCGCGACGCTGATGACATCGGCTCGAACAATTCAGGCGTTCCGGAAATCACGTTCTTCACCGGTGAAGTGGACTTCGGCAACTACTCGGGATATCCGCAGATCTTTCACGAGGAAGAATTCCAGTATTCCGACCTCGTGACGATCAGTCACGGAAAGCATACGCTGAAGTTCGGTGGCACCGGCCAGCGCAATTATGAAAACAGCGAGTTCAATGTGGGCCGGCCGTCGGACGAGTTCGAGGATAGCGTCGCCTTTGCCGCGGGCTTGCCCTCAGCGGAAATTGCGGGTGTGTCCCCGGGAACCGTCGATCCGGCCACCGGGATTTCCGAGGGAGGTGCGGCACTTGCCAGCAACATTCGCGCATGGCGCAATTGGGAATTCGGCCTCTTCGTCAACGACACCTACAAAACCACTCCCCGCCTCACTTTGACCCTTGGGCTGCGTTACGACCTTTACACGCGCCACACCGAAAAGTATGGTCACGGTACCATATTTGTTCTCCCCACCGCCGCTAATTTGACTGAGCGCGTGGAGGGTGTAAACTGCTTCGAAGATATCTCGGGTGCTACCGGGGACAATGGCGAACCGTGTAACAGCGGCTTTGAGGCCACCAAAGGATCTATTGCTCCAGGCGACCATCACGATTTTGGTCCGCGCATAGGGTTTGCCTACGACCTCTTCGGCGATGGAAAAACCTCGCTGCGCGGCGGCTTTGGCATCTCGTACAACGGCGAGGTCTACAACCCCATCTCCAACTCGCGGTGGCAGCCGCCCTTCTACTCGTTTAATTTGGCTTTCTGCTCGACGGGGATTAACAATCCGGGTGCGGGAAACACCGACACTTGCATCTTTGGACCGACCAACGGCGCCGCTCCCAGCTACACCGGGGCTCCCTCAAACATTGGTTCCGGGCCAGCGGGCGCGACTGCGAACGCCTTTGCCGGAAATATTCAAGGCTGGAATCCCTACAATGCCAATGCTTCCTACCTGACCGGCGTCGTCCTCCAGAACGACTTCAGTGACCCCTACGTTTACGGGTCGCAAATCAGCTTGGAACACCAGTTCGCCGGCGGCTTTGTTCTTAAGACTTCGTGGGTAGGCACCTTTGGTCACAAGCTCATCCGCGCTGAGGACATCAACCGGTATTTTGATTCCGTGAACCTGGGCCCGTCGGCCTGCGCGGGAACTGGCTATGCCAATTGCCTCTTCGGCCACATCCGGGCCTGGGAAGACGCCGTAAACTCCAACTACAACGCCCTCCAACTGGTCTTGGACCGAAGGATGAGCAAGAACCTGGAACTGCACTCGAATTACGAATGGTCGAAATCGCTTGACGCTCGCTCCAGTTGGCACGACGCGGCCACCACCTCCAACGGCGCCGCCGAAGGTTATAGCGAAGATCAGCAATACCCCGGCCTCGATTACGGTGATTCGGTCTTTGACGTGCGCAACCGCTTCAACCTGAGCGCCGTCTATTCGCTGCCCTGGATGCAGGATCAAAAGGGCTTCGCCGGCCATGTGCTAGGTGGCTGGCAAGCCAACACCATCCTCCAGATTCACGGTGGGTTTCCCTGGACGCCCTATTGCACCATCTTTTCCGGAGAGTTCCCCTGTGACTTTAACGAGGATGGCGTTTCCAACGACCGGCCAAATCAGCCGGGTTTTGGCAATCACGCCGCCAACATCAGCAATAAAGCTTTTGAAGCGAATAACCCAAATCTCAACCTGAACCCGGATGCGTTTGTCTGCAACAGCAGTGATATGATCGCGGGTTGCACGCCGCCCAACACTACGCCTGGCTTCACCCCGTTTGACGGCAATCTGGGGCGCAATACCTTCCGGGGCCCGAACTTCCGCGAGGTTGATCTATCCTTGTTCAAGAATATCAAGGCCAGCGAGCGCCTGAACTTCCAGTTTCGCGCCGAGGGCTTTAATATTTTCAACCGTACCAACCTGTATCAGCCCGCGAACCAACTCTATACCACGAGCACCTTTGGGCTCGCGCAGTCAGCGTATTTCCCCCGACAGATTCAGTTCGCGCTGAAAATGATGTGGTAATGTGAACGCCCCTGCGGCACGACATTACTCGCCAAACTACTTTCAAGGGCCGGGACGTTTTCCCGGCCCTTCTTCTTTGGGGCGAGTCGTCCTGCGCAATAGGGGGGCCTATGGCTGTGGGAATTGCGCCGCGTATTGGTGGCACAATGTGGTACTGAGCTGGCAGGTTTTTTGGAAATACTGGCGGGCCTCGTCCGGTTCGTTCAGTTTCCGCGATAGCAGAGCGAGATTCAAGTACGCGACTGCGTAACTCGGATCGAGCGCCACCGCTTGCTTGTACGCTTCGCGGGCTTTGTCTTGGTTGCCCATCTCTCCGTAAGAAATCCCCAGGTAGTTGTAGAGCGACGCGTCGCGATATCCCAGTGCAATGGCACGCTCGAAGTGCGGCATGGCCTCTTGATATTTTCCCAACTTCACCAGGACAATGGCATAGTCTCCATGGCCCTCAGGCAATTCCGGGTGGTCTTTCACCACCTCCGCCAACTCCGGTTCGGCCTTTGCGGGCAGGTTTTGTCGCCAATAGACTTTGGCCAGCGCGAGTCGCGCAAGAAAGTCGCGGGGGTTGATGTGCAGCGCCAGCTCCAGCGATTCGGCGGCAGGCTTATCCTGTCCCAACAGGAAGTGAGCGCGGCCGAGTCCGAGCAGCGCTTGGTCGAATGTGGGATTCAGTGACAAGGCCTTGCCGAACTCCGGCAGGGCTTCCTGCGGCTTTGCCCATGCCAGGAAATTCTCGCCGCGCTCGAAGGGAACGACGTACAAGGCCGGGTCAGTGTGTTCCACGTTCGCCAGCAACTCCTCTGCTTGCGGGTATTTCCCCGCCCGGCGCAGGTCGGAGGCGCTCAGAATACGATGGAGGGTCTCAATCTTATCTTTGGGGTCGGCACGGTTCGGATCACTTTGCATGGCTGCGGAGGATTCGAGAGACACATAGCCGAGGGAGCGCAAGCGCTCCACGGTTTCGGGGTCCGTCTGTGCCGGTTTGGACGATGCTTGCCCCGCGTACTTCCGCTCGACGCCTTCCAGCTTTTCCTGTAGCGATGCGGTAAGCGATGCATTTGATGATGCCAAGTTATGGCGCTCTCCCGGGTCGCGTTGCAAATCGTACAGCTCCGGCCGCGGCGCATCAATGTAGGCGAAGTGCGCATTCACGAGGCCGCGCAATTCGTGCCAGCCAAAAGAATCGCGGGGATAGTACGTCTCCGCATACGCCGATGGATCGTCGCGGCCGGCCACGGGCGAGAGCGTTGTCAGCAGGGAACGGCCTTGGAAACTTCGGGTATCCGCCGCGGTGATTCCGCAAACCTGCGCGATCGTCGGGGCCACGTCCACGGTACCCACAGGTGTTGTTATGACTCGTGGCCGAGGCGTAGGGGATTCGGGGTGCGTCACCATCGCCGAACCCGTGTCCCGTGTCCCGTACCCCGTGCTCCCGTCCCCCTCCGGCAACTTCACACTCAACGGCACCCGCAGCGTCGCGTTGTAAATGAAGAATCCGTGCTCTTGCTCGCCGTGCTCTCCCAGAGATTCGCCGTGATCACTCAGCAGGATCACGGTGGTGGCGCTGAACCGGTGCAACTCCTTTAGTCGCGCAAGGACGCGGTCCACCTGCGCGTCATCGAAGGCGATGGCGCCGTCGTAGGGATGCGCTGCACATTTGCTCGCATAAGGCTCGGGAGAACGATAGGGGCTGTGGGCATCGTACAGGTGAAGCCACACGAAGAAGGGAGCGCTGCCTGCCTGCATAAGCCAGGCCAGCAGGCGGTCAACCGTCCGGTCGCCGCGCCGGACGGAAAGAAAGATATCGTTAGTACGCCCCGGCGCTTGCCCCAGGTCTTCATCATAAACATCAAAGCCGCGGTTTAATCCCCACACGGAGCTCAATGCGTAGGAGCTAACGAATGCCGCCGTCCGGTAACCCTTGCGTCGCAGCATCTCTGCGAGGGTTGGAATATTGGCGGGCAATCCTGGCGAAGTGAAGTCGCGAACGCCATTGAACATGGGATAAGTTCCTGTCACGATTACCGCGTGAGAGGGGAGCGTAATAGGGGCCTGCGCGTAAGCGTTTTCAAATCGAACACCGACAGCCGCTAGCCCGTCAATCGCCGGAGTTTCGATCGCCGCATCTCCGTAACATCCCAAATGATCGGGGCGCACGGTGTCAAGGGTGATGAGCAGAACGGATGGGGATTGAGAGGCTGGCACGGGGTCGCGAGCATTGCTCGAGGTAACCCACAACATACCTAGGGCGAAAACCGCGACCGCTCGAAACAGATCGGTCTTCAACTGTGCCGAGGGGAACGTCATTCCACTCCAAGTATAACGCGTCCCCATTTGTGGCGTATCGGCTCTCATCCATCTGCCTACTGCGGTCTGCCTACTGCCTACTCTTTACTGAGGACTGCCAACATTTTCTTGATGGCGGGGGCCTGGGAGGCCGAGGGGTTAATTTGCAGGTAAGTCTGGAGTTGAACTTTGGCGGCGCCATAATCGTGCCGCTGCAAATAAAGGTTGGCCAGTTGTAGGTGGGCGGGCGCCATGTGCTGCGGGTCAAGTGTGCAGGCCGTCTTCAGTAGGGGTTCTGCCTTTTCCGTTTCGTGCAGCTTGTAGTATGCGGAGCCAAGGAAGAAATTCCCGACGGCCGATTGGGGAGAGCGCTCCAAGCCTTGATTCAATTGATCGATCGCGCTGCGGAATTGGCCTTCTTCGTAGAGCACATGCCCAAGATTAATGTATGCTTCGCCATCGTCCGGGTTGATTTCCCGGGCTCTCGCGAAGGCCTCGTTCGCCTGAGCATGGTCGCCGCGCTGCTCGTAAAGTGTCCCAATATTGTTGAGAGCGGGGTAGAAGTCTCGGTCGATCCGCAAAGCTTTTTGATAGTGCCCTAAAGCAGCATAGGGATTCCCGTTTTGCCGCTCTCTATTTCCTTTGTCGAACTCCTTGAGGGCCTTGGGGTCGAAGGGCGGCAACGGATGCTTGACGCTAATTTCGTGGCCGCTATTACTGCCCGCGACCGTAGGCCCTGCCGTGGCGGCCGGCTTCGCTGCGGGTTCAAGCACCACCATCACTTGTCTCCGGGGCATGATGATATTGTCCAGTCGCGTGGTCTGCCGGAAGGGTTTGTATCCCTCCGCCTCCACGACCACGGCGTAAGTGCCGTTCGGTAAGCCCGTAATGACGTAGTACCCGTTGGAGTCGGTATACGCATCGCCGGCGGGAAGATCGCCATCAGCGAACACGTGGACGAGCACCGCCTGCGGTTGGCCCTGAGTATCCGTGACGCGACCGGTTAAGACGCCGATATTCTGGGCATCCGCTGGGCGCGGAAGGCACATGAGTGCCAACAAGACCGCACCAAGAATCGGCACAGCCGGCAATGCATAAGCGCGCGGCCGCTGGACTTCGATCCTGGAGGGCCCTGGCTTCATGGCTGCTCCTTCCCTGCCTTCTTCCGAAATCGATCGTTGGCCGCAAGCGGCAGTGGGGGTTGGAAAGATCATTCTACTGCTGTGAGGTTGCCGTCACAAGTCAGGACGCGAGTGGCTCGCGAAGTGGCACGGCAATCCTGCCCGGGTGGAATTGTGGCCAAGAGGGGCCACTCATCTTGCGCGGGTGGGTGATTTCGGTTTAAGGGGTACGCAGGGATTGGGCCCGCGCGAATTCCTTATCCGCGTCGGCTGTCCTGCCTAAGGCCTGATACGCGCGACCCAAGTTGTAGTGGGCCTTTCCAAATTCAGGGGAGGCCGCCACCGCGCGCTCAAGCTCACGAACGGCGTCGTCATTATGATGAAGGTACAAATCGAGTTCCCCAAGAGCTTCATAGGCAGGCGCATAATCAGGATTGATTCGCACTGCCAGCTCAAAGTGGTGGATCCCCTCTTGCACCTGCTTTTGCTTGACTTCGAGCGCGCCAAGATCATAAGCCGCGGTAAAATTTGTGGGGTCGAGTTCCAGCGTGTGTTGAAAGGATGCCGCGGCGCCCGTCATGTCGCCGGTCTGAAGCTGCGCGAGGCCAAGGTAATACGTCGCGAGGGCGAACTTGGGATCGATCTCGATCGCCGCGTTGAAGCGATCGATGGCGTGGGGATAATCCTTGAGGTGGTAATAGTCGAGCGCCTCAAGATATCGAATGGGGAGCGACGCAGGCTCAACCTGCTCGGCTTGGTGAAGCTTTTCCAACGATTCGGAATACCGCTTGTGTTGGCCGTCAGCCATCGCATCGGAGAAAAGATCGTAAACCTGGATGCGGTCTTTGGGATCGGGCAGCGCCTTGCCGCTGGAATCGGAAAATGTGCCCCCGGAAATTGCGACATAACCGAGCGACCGCAGCCGGTCGGCCAGCGCCGGGTCCGTGGGTTCGGTTTCCTTGGCGCCGCCACCCGAAGCCGGTGTATATCGGCGCTCCACGGTCAACAACCGGTCGCGCATCTCGTGGGACAATGCTTGCTTTCCGGGCAACAGATTCTTGGTTTCGTGAGGGTCCACGCGTGTGTCATAAAGCTCCGGGCGGGGCGCCTCAATGTATTTCAGTCCATCGGATTCGAGCGCGCGCAGTTGGCTCCAATGAAAATGGAGCAACGGCAGATAGCTTTCCGCGTACAAATTGGAAGCGCTCGGTGATGGTTTGCCTAGGATATCACTGAGCAAACTACGGCCTTGGACGCTGGGCGGGATGGGCAGTTGCAGCGCCTGGAGCATCGTGGGCATCACGTCCACCAGCGACACTTCTTTATCGATTTGCCTCGCACTTGCTCCCGGCACTTTTACGAAGAGGGGTATGTGGAGCGTGGAGTTGTAAACAAAAAAGCCGTGTGTCTTTTCCCCGTGCTCGCCCAGCCCTTCGCCATGATCACCTGTTACCACCAATACTGCTGAGTCGTACACTCCCAGGTCCTTCAGCAGCGCGATCACCCTTCCCGCCTGAGCATCGTCAAAGGCAATCTCTCCATCGTAGGGCCGGCCACGGTAGCGAGTGGCATAGGGTTCGGGAGGGGTATAAGGATAGTGGGCGTCGTAGAGGTGCACCCAGAGGAAAAACGGCCTCCGGGGATTGGCCTTGAGCCATTCCAGAGCGTTGTCAACCACTTGGTCGCCGCTGCGCTTGACCATGTCCAGGCTGGTTTCGTCCAGGCGAGCGAGGTCAAAGTGGTCGAAGTAAGTGTCGAACCCCTGGTTTAACCCAAATCGCGAGTCCAGGACAGCAGCGCCCAAGAAGGCGGCAGTCGAATAGCCTTGATCGTGGAGAACCTTGGCCAGAGTCATGGCGGACGCCGGCACCCTGTTACCACTGAAATCATGCATTCCTGTGGCCATGGGAAAACTACCCGTGAACAGCGCAGTGTGCGCCGGCAGAGTAATGGGCACCGGAGTGAAAGCACGAGTAAAGCGCGCGGCGGACAGTGCCAACGCGTCGAGGTTAGGCGTCTCGATGGCTCGGTCGCCGTAGCAGCCTAGATGGTCGGCACGCAGGGTATCGATGGTAATTACCACCACGTTGGCGGGGTTGCCCTGCGCCCCCGGGCATCGGAGCGCAGCCGCGAGGCTAACAATAATCAAGGCGGAGAGCAGATGAACAGGGGAATGACGTCGGCAACAGCAAGTAGTCACCGATCCGGTCCTGTTTGCCTTTGGCGGCGGGTGTGCTTCGAGCCCTCCCAGATGTCGCACGAGACGATGTTCCAAGGTCACCTCCCTGCGACAATTATATCTAGGAACAAAAGGGTGAGAGCCTGCATTTGAAATCCGTTGCAGGGCCAATAGAAGCGAATTATGGGAAGCTGCGCTCTGCCAGCAACGCGTGAGCCCAAGCTAGCAGTGCGAGCCGCGCGGGAGGCCGCTCTTTGGCCGCCTCAACTCACGTCCGGAACGACATAGGGCGGACGATACGTACCTTCCAGGAGCTTGTTCGCTTCATCGTCGCCGATCACCCGTTGAGTTTCCGGATCAAACTTAAGCGTCCGCCCCAGCCGGTACGAAGCGTTCGCCAAGTGGACCAACGCGCAGGAAATGTACCCCTCCTCAATAGGCGCGCTCTGGTCTTCCTTCTTTCGGCTCCGCACGCACTGAATAAAGTTCTCCCAGTTGTTCCCTTCGCGCGAACCGCTCGGGCCGGGCTCCTGCTCCTCTCCCAGCCAAGTGCGGTAAGAAGGGAATTCCTCATTCGACATCGCCATGTAGCCCTTCGACCCGTAGAAAACATCACCGACGGAGCCTGGAACGGATTCTCGCCGACCGCCCGAAATGTTTTTGCGGGGAGGGCCCAGGAATCCAGGGATCGCCTCGCCGAATCCGAGGGAACCAATGCCTGCCTCCTGATTGGTGATCCAATGGCGCACTTCAAATTCCAGGATCTTGGGTTTGCTTCCCGGCTGATTGAATTCGAACGCGGCATTGAGCGTGTTGGGGGTCTCCTGGTCATCGTCAAACATGAAGTGCGCACCGACGGCCGACACCTTGTTGGGGAACCCTACCCCAAGCCCCCACCGCGCCACATCCATTTGGTGGATTCCCTGGTTGCCTATGTCGCCGTTCCCCGTATCCCAAAACCAATGCCAGTTGTAGTGAAACCGATTGCGCGTGAAGGGGTGGAGCGGAGCGGGTCCTGTCCAGAGGTCGTAGTTCACGCCTGCGGGAACAGGCTCGCCAGGTGCACGCCCGATCGTATTCCGGTGATTGAAGCAAAGGCCGCGAGCAAGATAAACGTCGCCGATCAAACCCTCGCGCATTTTCGCGACGCCCTCGATCACGGCGCCGGCCGAGCGGTTGTTCGTCCCGTGCTGAACGATTCGATCGGATTTCTTCGCCGCCCGAACCAGTTGCTGCCCCTCCCACAAGTAATGGCAGCAAGGCTTTTCGATGTAGACGTCCTTGCCGGCTTGTATCGCCCAGATTCCCATCAGGCTGTGCCAGTGGTTTGGTGTGGCAATGGATATGGCGTCGATCGATTTGTCGTCGAGAAGGCGACGGATGTCGCCGTAGGTCGTCGGCGCTGGAAGGGCCATGCGGGTCATGTCCGCGAGCCGACCCGCCATGATGGTTTCATCCACATCGCAAACAGCGGCGACTTCCACGTTCGGCATTCGGGAAAACTCCTCAACGTGCGTGAAGCCCTGCCCGCGGATTCCGCAGACGCCAACCCGCACGCGGTCATTCGCCCCCAATACACGTTCGGGTGCGGTGATGAAGCTGATTCCCGTGAGGGCCGCTGCGACTCCGCTGGTTTCCAGTACCCCGTCCTTGATGTTTTCCGTTTCCTTCTTCTTCTCTTCCGGCATCGTTGCTGCCCTCCGTGATTTGCAATCTTCAATCGAGCCTGTCCGTTTGTGCGGATGGCAGTTTACACTTTCTTCACCACGTATGCCATCTGCTTGGAAAGGTCCGCCGCGTACGAGTCGAGAAACGGGTGTTGCGGGTACACGTTCCGTAAGCTCACTGCTCATTGGGCCTGCGATCGCGGACGTTTTCCTTTTACGACCGCCGACTGTCCCCTTGGACCGCATTTTGTCGGCCCGCTGCGCGTGAACTGTGTCAGACTACGCGCGCTCTGAAGCCGACGGGTTGCGAACGGGGCCCTTGGTACGACCGAAAGTTGGCGGTAGTTACCGAAAAGACAGATGGCTCGTCACACGCTCCGAATGACCGCCAGTTACAGAATCCCGAATGGCGAGGAGTACCCGATGGAAACCCCGCTCACTCCGAGAATGCGAGCCGTGGCACGGGCAGCTTGCACGCGAAAGGACACCGTTATGACAACAGTTCGCAGAATCTTTCTGGTAATCATTTGCACGGTAGGGCAAATAGTTCCGTGCCAGGCAGCGCTCGATGGTGCCGCCACATGGATCTTTCCAACTCCGAGGGAAATCACCGCGGCTGAGAGTCGGTTTGTTCTCGACAATCAGGTCACGATCGCTGTGCCGGCCGCGGCATCGCCAGAGGACTTGTTTCTGGCGCGCTTCCTGACGGACGAACTCGGTGACCGGTTCGCGCTGCATCTCAAGACAGAACGCGCGGCCCGCATCGGAACGGGCAGGCGATTGATCGTCATGGGGTCAGCTTCGAACCCGCTGGTCAAGGAATACTGCGCGCAGAATCATATCGAATTAAGTGCGCAGAACCCTGGCGCCGAAGGTTATGTCCTCCAGGTTTCCGCCAATGTGGTCTTGGTCGCCGGCAGCGATGATCAGGGCGCGTTCTATGGCTTACAATCCCTCCGCCAGTTGGCCGCGAACGAAAATGGACACTTGGGATTCCGTGGAGTGCGCATCCGCGATTGGCCCGACAAGCGCTTCCGCGGCGTCAAACTTTATCTTCCCGGACGGAACAACATCCCCTTTTTCAAGCGGTTCATCCGCGACTTCGTAGCGTTGTACAAATTCAACACGCTCATCATGGAGATGAATGCGGGCATGCGGCTCACGAGTCATCCTGAGTTGAACTCCGGCTGGCTGGAATTCGGCCGCGACACCAACTACAGCCGCCGGAACTACCCTCCCGGCCCACCGCACGAAATGGAACAGAACTCCTCTCATCAGGACACGGCGGACGGAGGCTTCCTCGAAAAAGAGGAAGTGGCCGACCTCGCCCGGTGGGTCAGACAGAATCACATTGAACTGGTTCCGGAACTTCCGTCGTTTACCCATAGTTACTATCTTTTGACGATGCATAAGGACCTCTCC